>Ga0116178_10000754_pt1 | contig 28138 bp, 22 predicted proteins | sample AD_STIC12_MetaG_FD_89880 | JGI IMG/M metagenome (GOLD analysis project Ga0116178, IMG submission 89880) | Active sludge microbial communities of municipal wastewater-treating anaerobic digesters from USA - AD_STIC12_MetaG | ecosystem: Engineered > Bioreactor > Anaerobic > Digestate | place: USA... | reverse complement strand
TCATGGGCGTGATCCAGCCTTCATCAATGCGGGTAAGAGGCGCGGATGGCTCGCAGACCGGGCGCATCTTGCTCACGTCGAGCCAGTCCACTCCGGTGATGATGGCTTCCTGATCGAACGGATCCTCGTTGGCAAGCACCAGGAGGGTGCCGTCCCCGGCGCGGCGGCAGATGTGTCCGATCCCAAGCGCTGTGGCCGGGTAGGCACGGGTATCCGCCACCACACGCACGGAGAACACTTCTCCCCCGATGAGGAACGCGTTCAACTGACTGATCTCCGACACCACCTGCATTACCGTGTCTACGATCTGCGCGGGGCGGTCCTCGTACGATGATCCCCACCAGAGAAGCCCTGTCGCACCGTGCAGAATCGCCTGCCACGCCATGAAGCGGCTCTCTTCCAGCGTCGGGTATACGGGCGCTTCCGCCTTTTTCCGCTCCGGGTAGAGATTGTTCCACGAGAAGGCCTGCTCGACCATCCACACCTCTTTGTTCGGCGCGGCCGCCCGGAACCGGTCGATATCGAGCCCAATGTGGTGAACCGGCTTTTCGATGCGTGGCGGGACGGGATACGCGTCCACGGAGACGATGTCGAGGGATGACACGCACCGGGCAAGGGTGAGTTGGTTCGCGCCGGATTCGTTCAGCCAGAGCGGACGCCCGGGATCGATACTGCGCACAAGGGCGGAGCCTCTTGCGAGGCCGTGAACCACGGCGTCGAGACGCTCCTGCACGGATTTCTGATCCTCGGGCGGGAGCGACCAGAGTCGCTTGGTGGCCCAGTTGGTCGGTTGCCGGTGGGCGTGCCAGATTGCCTCATCGGGCGCTTCCCACACCGCGAGGGCAGGGTGGTCGGCAAGGGCGCGAATGCGTTCGGCGAGTTGTGCGCCGTCGTCTTCCGGGGCGAGTATCATCGGAACGGGCACCCAGCCGAACATGCCCCATCTGTGCGCGGCGTCGAGGTGTTCCCGCGCACTGCAACAGACGAGATTGACACCGGCCTTGCTCCACGCGGCCCATTCGTCGTCGTTGCGCGGGCGTTCGTACATGCCGAGGGTGAAAAGCGGGTTACCGTTGCGTCGCAGAACCATGGGTGGCCCTCCCTGAAGTGGCGGTTTCGCGGATGTGTGTTGATGGTAGCACGATGCTTGTGGCGCCGCAACGCCTGCGCGGGAGTGACATGGCATGGACTGGCAGCGGGGCACCGCGGGGTGGGAGGTCAATTGTTTCGTTCAGAATGACACGGCGGGGTGCTCCCCGTGGGGGCCATGGGTCATAGAGGATACGTAGGATTTTGAGGGGCCCCAGCGCGGCGCCCTGAGGACAGGGCGCCCTACCCGCCAGGTTCGACGTGGAAGCGAGAGAGGGAGCGCGGGGTGGTGTTCGCTACCGGTCGCGCTCCCTCCGTCGTTTTTGGAATGATTCAGCCTCTGATTTCCGACGTGCAGTGCGGGCAACGAGTCGCCTTGATGGCGATGGTCGAAAAACAGAACGGGCATTCCTTGGTGGTCGGTTCCGCGGCCGGGGCGGCCTCTTGCTTGCGCTGCATGGCATTGAAGCTTTTCACGAGCAGGAATACCGCGAACGCGACGATGAGGAAGCTGATCACGGAGTTGATGAACGCCCCGTAGGCGATCGTCACGGCGCCGGCGGCTTTCGCATCGGCAAGGGCGGCGTAGGGACCCGCCTTCTCCACGCCATCTTTCAGAACGACGAAGAAATTCGAGAAATCGACGCCACCGAGGAGAAGCCCGATCGGAGGCATGATCACGTCGTCCACGAGGCTTTTGACGATGGTTCCGAACGCGCCGCCGATGATGATACCGATGGCCATGTCGAGCACGTTGCCGCGCATCGCGAACTTTTTGAACTCCTGAAACATCGCGTCCCTCCTTATTCAGTGCCCTCCGCACGGTCGTTCCGGCTGCTGCGATTCAGCATGGACCGACGGCCACGCACCCGTGCCTCAACGCGGTTCCAGAACCCAGAAATCTGATTCCACAAACCCGACTGATTCGAGCATGCGCGCCGCGCGCTCGAACCCGACCGTGTAATGCGGCGCGTGGCAATCCGACCCGAGTGAAAGCTGCACACCGCGGTCCTTGAGTTTTGCCAGATACACGAGATACTGGAGCTTGAACCCTTCGGGATAATGGGGATTCAACAGCAACGCGTTCAGGTTGATTTCCACCTTCTTCCCGTGTTGGATCGCCGCGGCGGCAAACTCGTCGTGCATGGATTCGGGGATACAGGTGAAGTCGTCGAACCAGGGCTCCGCAGACAAATTGTGCTGTGCGTCTTCCCACCCGCCGTGCCACCACCACGGATGCGCAACGATGTCAACAAGCGGGTGGGTGGCGAGGAACATGTTCTGGCGATGGTAGTCGCGGATCACCGCCTGCCGTTCCAGCGGGACATACATCGGCCAGTGCGTGCCGCCGATAACGTATTCTATTTCGAGTTCCGCGATGTCTTCCGCGGTGAGGGCGATGGCGAGTTCGCACCCCGGCGGGCCGCCTGTGCGCAGGCCGTAGACGGGATTCTCGTGACCTCCGCGGGCGATCTCATCAATCTCCCATCTGGAAACGCAACTTGCCTCTACCCCGAAGTGGAATCGCGGGTTATCGCGGACGCCTTCGAACTCGAGGCGTGAGGCTACGATATCCGGGCGATTGTACGGGGTGTGAATGTGATCCGTGATGCCGAAATCGGTAACGCCGTTCGGCGCTGCTTCGCGGATGAGATCCGCCATTCTGAGGGCAGCTTGATCACACGAGTGGTGGGAGTGAATGTGCCAGTCTGAGCGGATAACCATGTGTTCCTCATCACATTACGTCTTCAGTCTGTCCCTCCAGTAGGTTACCCAATCCGCATCCATCTGTGCAAGTCTTTTCTTTTTCAGGTTTTCCTTCATCACCCATCTGACGTCCGGGTTATCCGCGGCGAACCACCTTTCCATGGCGACCTCTCCCGATTCCGGCACCGCCGCAACGACCACGCTCCAGCAGTACCCGAGCCCCTGCCGGAGCGTTTTGAAGTCTTCCGTGCGGCGGTCAGGTGCTCCCGGGAGAGTGCGGGTGATGGTATCGAGGAGGGAAAGTGCGCGGATGGCTTCGGATGGTTTTTTGAGGAGCGCCGGTTCCGCCACTGCCGCCGCGGCCGCGCGTTGCTCAAGCCGGTTCCCGACGGCCCAGTGCTGCATCTCGTCGAGAAGAGCCGCCATGTCGGTTCTGCCCCAGCGCTGGAGCGCCATCGCAACTGCTTCGCGGGTTCGCCAGCGGAAATCGGACGCGTAGCGGCGGATGCGCGGGAGGAGGGAATGATCGCCCTCCGCCAGCAGGCGCCCCAGACCAACAACTCCGCAAAAGACCAGAAACTCGTGCGGTGAATTCACCGGCGCCTGATCATGCGGGACGGACAGGAACCGGTCGAATTGCTCCCGCGTGCCCATATCGGCAACGACGGCCGCCAGTTCCAGATTCCCGCGCGGGCCCGGGAGACCCGATTCCGCAAGGAGAAAGGGCTCCCAGTCGGTGAGGCGCGCCAGCGTTGCGCGGTAGTTTCCCATCTTTCGCATTGCGCTGTTCCCGTGTGACTGCAAGGCCCAATTTGCTGCTCATACACCAGAAAGGTATTTTCCATTTGCGGGAGGCTAACTGACACCACAGGGCGGAGTTTTCAGATGATCACAAAAATGAAGATATGGAACTTCAAACGCTTCGATGAAGTAGTCATCGATCTCGGTGAGAACGTCGTCTTTATAGGGCCAAACGATTCGGGGAAAACCACTGCTCTCCAGGCACTGGCACTTTGGGACATAGGGTACCGGCAATGGCGTGCAAAACGCCTGGGGAAAAGCTCCGCGAAGCAAAGAATAGGAGTCGCGATAAACCGTCGCGACCTGATATCCCTGCCAGTTGCGACGGCGGACCTTTTGTGGCGTGGTCGTCGCGTTCGCAGCGGGACTAGTCGCGACGGGAAACAACAAACCTTGAACATCCGCATCGGGGTCCTTGTGGAAGGGATCGGCACGAGAGGTGATTGGCAATGCGGTTTTGAATTCGATTACGCCAACGTGGAGTCGATTTACTGTCGCCCGTTGGGAGCGATTGGCGGGGGCGAAGGACAGAGGGTGGATGTTCCCGAAATCCCGGAACCGCCGAATATTGCCTTCCTTCCTCCTATGTCAGGATTGGCGGACAGGGAGTACCTCAAACAGACCGGGGAGATCGGTGTTCTGATCGGCATGGGCCAGACCGCACAAGTCCTCCGGAATGTCTGCTACAGGGTGTGCGTCCAGAATCAAGAAAAATGGGCCGAAGTGAAAGAACATGTCAAGAGGCTTTTTGGTGTCACTCTCCTGGACCCCGCATTCGATAATACGACAGCCGAAATCACAATGTCTTACCGCGATGGGGCATCGAAAAAACTCGACCTGACCTGCTCAGGCCGAGGGCTTCTCCAGACATTGCTGCTCACTGCCTACCTGTATGCACATCCGCAAGCTGTTTTGTTGCTGGATGAACCGGACGCTCATCTGGAGGTGCTTCGACAACGCCAGATTTACGATCTGATCACCAATATTGCCAGGTCGCAGAAATCACAGATCATTGCTGCAAGTCACTCAGAAATAGTACTGAACGAAGCGGCCTCGCGGCGGGACAGGGTCATCGCGTTTGTCGGCAAACCCCACTCCCTAACCGACAAAGGAAGCCAAGTCCTGAAGTCCCTGCAGGACATTGGATTTGACCAATACTTCCAAGCCGAACAGAAGGGGTGGGTGCTGTACGTCGAGGACGCCTCGGATCTCGCTATCCTCAAAGCGTTCTCCCAATTACTGGGTCATCCCCTCTACCAGCATCTTGACAGCGTTTTTGTCAAATATGTCCAGACAGACCTGCCGCAACGCGCGCGAGACCATTTCTTTGGCCTCAGGGAAGCAAAGCCCGATCTGAAGGGCTTCGCTTTGTTCGATAGGCTGGACAAGCAATTGCAGAGCCATTCCGGCCTGGTGGAGCGGATGTGGAGCGCGAACGAGATCGAGAACTATTTGTGTTCGCCACACGTCCTGCTTCGCTACGCAAGTGCCGCAAGCAATCTCTTTTCCGAAAGACAAAAGCAGGCGATGGAAGAGGCAATCCGTGAAGTCACTCAAGCACTGGAGACGATCGGCCAACCAAGCCCTTGGTCGCGAGACATCAAAGCCTCAGAACAGGTTCTGGAACCTGTCTTCAGGAACTACTCAAAAAAACTGGGGATTCCACTGGCGTTACGGAAAAGCCAGTTCCACGAACTTGTGCAATATATGCAACCGCAAGAGATTGATCCCGAGGTAGTCGAAGTCCTCAATGCGATCCTTGCCACCGCTGAGGAAGCGCGTCCAGCGTAGCAGGTGCGACGGGGTTGCGTTTCGAACGGAAGAGCCTCTCGACTCAGTGAGATGGCCCCCTTCTAATACGCCTTCGCGAAGACCACCCGTTGCGTCGAGGGTTTGCCCGTGCGCACGCAGACACCCGGTTCCTGCGGGTTGTCGAGCGGAATACAACGAATTGTCGCTTTGGTCTCTTCCTTGATCAGCGCTTCGGTCTCCGCCGTGCCGTCCCAGTGCGCAAGAAGAAACCCGCTGCCGCCTTCGCCGGCGGTGCGCTCCCGGAACTCCTCCCACGTATCCACCCGGAACGTGTTCGCGTCGCGGAACGCCTTCGCCTGCTCAAACAGCGTGCGGTGGATGTCGTCCATTGTCACGCGGACGTGCTCTGCCAGCCCTTCCTGCGGCAGGAACTCTTTCGTGCCTGTATCGCGGCGTGCCAGTACCACCTGCCCCTTGGCAAGGTCCTTGGGGCCCATTTCCACGCGGAGCGGCACGCCCCGGAGCTCCCACTCGTTGAACTTGAACCCGGGGCGGACGGTATCGCGGTCGTCCAGTTTCACGCGAGCGCTCGTGCTCAGGGAATCCACGAGGCGGTGCGCCGATTCGAGAACTGCCGTCTTCTCGTCCTCGGTCTTGTAAATCGGCACCACGACCACCTGATACGGTGCAAGCCTTGGTGGCAGACGCAGCCCCTTCTCGTCGCCGTGCCCCATGATGAGTGCGCCGATGAGCCGCGTGCTGACGCCCCAGCTTGTCGCCCACACATGTTGCCGGCCGCCCGCCTCGTCCTGATACGTCACATCAAACGCTTTCGCGAAGTTCTGTCCGAGAAAGTGTGAGGTTCCGGCCTGCAACGCGCGGCGGTCACCCATCATCGCCTCGATGCAGAGCGTCTGTACGGCGCCGGCGAATTTCTCGGATTCGGTCTTGATTCCGGGTATTACCGGCAGCGCCATCCACTCCTCGGCGAAGCGCCGGTACACACCCAGCATGCGGTGAGTTTCCTCGATGGCCTCCTTTTCGGTGGCGTGTGCCGTGTGGCCTTCCTGCCAGAGGAACTCGAGCGTGCGGAGGAACAGGCGCGTGCGGAGCTCCCACCTGAGCACATTGGCCCACTGGTTGTAGAGGAGCGGCAGGTCGCGATACGACTGTATCCAGTCCCGGTACGTGTTCCAGATGATCGTTTCGGAGGTGGGCCGAATGACGAGCGGCTCCTCGAGCTTTTTGCCGCCGCCATGAGTGACAACGGCGCATTCCGGCGCGAAGCCCTCCACGTGTTCGGCTTCCTTCTGAAGGAAGCTCTCGGGGATGAGGAGCGGGAAATAGACGTTTTGATGGCCGGTTTCCTTGAACATGCCGTCGAGAGCCTGCTGCATCAGTTCCCAGATGGCGTATCCGTACGGGCGGATGATCATACAGCCACGTACGGGCGCATAATCGGCAAGCTCACCCTGCAGAACGACCTCGTTGTACCACGCGGAGTAATCTACGGAGGGGTTGGTCAATCCGGGCATGACGTTCTTCCTGAGATGGATGGGGTTCCTGCAAGCAACCGTGTCCGTTATCGAATGGGAGTTTAGAAAGATATGGATCAACAGGGCATCCCGGCCAGCCGGCGGTGCCGCGGTTCCCTCGCCGGCCTTGCGCCTTCCCGCCTCCGCTGTAACTTTTCCACACGGAATACCGTCATATCGTTCAGTGGGTACATCATTCAAGGGGCGTGGTTTTGGCGGCAGGCGACAGCGAACTGGTGCGGCAGACACTGAAAGGCGATAAACGCGCCTTCGGTGTGTTAATCCAGCGCCACCAGGATGCCGTGTTCGCCCTCGTCAGCCGGCTCATCCGTAACCCCGGCGACGTGCAGGACGTGGCGCAGGACGCCTTCATTCGGGCGTACAGGGCGCTGCCAACCTTCCGCGGCGATGCACAGTTTGGCACCTGGCTCTACCGCATCGTGTGGAACACCTGTCTCGACCGGCGCGAACAGCACGCGCGGGTGCAGGAGCGCGAGGTGCAGATTGCTGCTGAGGAAGAAGACTGCAACGGTATCGACGGGTTTGCGGACGAGGAAACGCCCCTGCCGGACGCGGCGTTCGAAGCGGATGACGTTCGCCAACGGCTGGAGGCGTGCCTGAGCCGGCTGCCGGTCCATTACCGCGCAGTTTTGACGTTATATTATTTTGAGCAAAAAAGTTACGAAGAAATCGCGATGGTTCTTGATCAGCCGATGAATACCATCAAGGTTCATCTGTTTCGCGCGAAATCGCATCTCAAGAAGGCGCTCCTTGCCGAGCGTTCTTCCGAGGAGTGGACCGCATGACATGCACGGATTTCCGCCTTCTTGCCGAGCGGCGTGCCGCTGGTTTCCCTTTGAAGGCCCGGCAGGAAAAAGCCCTCGAACGGCATCTTGCAGAATGCTCCACCTGCGCCGCCGTTGCGCGGTTTGAACACAACCTTGCGGCTGCGGTGCGAGAGTTCCCCGCCGTCACCCCGCCGGCCGACTTCGCCGATATGGTGCTCGCACAGCTTCCCGACCCGGTGGCCGTGCCGGAACCCTCATTGCGCGAATACTGGTGGAACCTGGCGCTGGGGGTGCTGGCGGCGGGTGCTGCTTCGTGGGCGCTCTGGCAGAAAGCGCCGAGCTGGATTCCCTGGCTTACCGGCGAAAAGGAGAGAACACAGATCGCCGACATCCTGTTCAACGCGTACATGTCCATGGGAGAAGTCAGCCTGCCCACGATGTCGGTCGTCTTCCTGGCCCTGATCGGCCTGACCGCATGGGGGGCCTCCGCGCTTGTGGCGGGGGAGAGGTAAGCGCCGACGGCGGGATGCCATCCGCTTTCCGTTGGCAACTCATGATTTCTGTGATATACTTCACATCATACACATTGCTCTCCTGAGGAACACGTGAGCGTGGCGTCCGTTCCCCCTGCGACGTGCCAATCCCACGCCCCCCGGGTCGGACCAAGAAGGTTCGCCATGCGAACGAAAACCCTCCTGCACGCCGCCCTGGTTTTGACGTGCTCGTGCTTCAGCACCGCCGCTGCGGTGGACGTCTCCGGCACCATCACCACCACCACCTGGACGAAGGCGAACAGCCCGTACCGCGTAAAGGCGGAGATCACCGTGCCCGTCGGCGAGACTCTCACCATTGAACCCGGCGTGGACGTCCTGTTCGATGCGAACGTCCGCTTTCTCGTTCAGGGGACGCTGGTTGCCATCGGTACCCAAACCGACAGCATCCGCTTCATGAAGGGGACCTCCCCCGTGTGGAACCGGATGCGGATCATGGACGGCACTGCCGACCTGAAGTATGTCCGGATCAGCGACGGTCGCTCCGTCACGGGGCCAACAGAGAGTCTCGGGGGCGCCATGTTCGCGACGGGAACCTTCGTGCTGACGATGGATCACAGCGTCATCAGCAATAACGTATCGGAAGGGGACGGCGGCGGGCTTGCGCTGGCGGACGGCGCCGCCACCATCACCCACACGATCATCCGCGACAACAGGGCCGCGTACAATGGCGGGGGTATGACGGTCGGTTCCGGCATCATCTTCCACATGAGCGACTGCCTCATCGTCCACAACAACGGCGGTGACCACGGCGGAGGCATTAATGCGACCCGCCCATCGGTGGCCCTTCTGGTGCAGAACTGCACGATCGCGAACAACGTAGCCACTTACGGGCCCGGCGTCTGGGCGAAGTACGAAGCGGTGCTCACGCTGAGGAACAGCATCGTCTGGTACGATGCGGAGGCACAGACGGGCTTCACGCAGCTTGGCGGCGTGGTCAATGCATCGTACTCGGACATCAAAGTGCCTGTCGGCGTGGTGGCGGCGGGGCCGGGCAACATCAATGCCGATCCTCAATTCGCCGATACTGCTGCGTGCGATTACCGGCTGGCGGCCGGTTCGCCCTGCATTGACGCCGGGGATCCCTCCACCCCGCACGATCCTGACTCAAGTCCGGTGGATATGGGTGTAAGGTTTTATGAAACAGCTGGGCCGATCGAGTCGGGGACAGATGTCATCACCACCGACGCCATCTGGCGGAAGGCAGACGGTACCCGGATCGTACCGCGCCCTCTGCTCGTGGACGTGGGCGCGACGCTCACCATCGAACCGGGTGTGGACGTGCGGTTCGACCCGCCGGGTCAACTGCTTGTTCGTGGCGCGCTCAAAGCCATCGGCACCGAAGCCGACAGCATCCGCTTCCTCGCCTCCGGTGCGGGATGGGAGGGGATCAGGTTCTTCAATCGCGACAGCAACTGGATCGAGTTCGCGCGGGTCAGTGGCGTGACAAGCCCGGTCAACCGGGCCAGCCCGATCCTGGTTGCGCAGTCCGGCACCTGGCTGTCGCTGAGGAATTCGGTGATCAGCGACAACCACGTAGTTGCCGACGGGGGCGCGGCGTTTGCCACGTGGTATGGCGTTCTCGAGATGAAAAACACCGTGATGCGCGATAACAGTGCGGCGGGATCGGTGGGAGGGATCGGCCTTCGGGATGGCGCGGCGCTCATCGCCGATTCGTGCAGCTTTTTGCGGAACTCTTGCAACGGGGACGGGGGCGCGCTCCAGATTCTCGCCGCGCAGGCGACGGTCACCAATTCCGTCATCACGGACAATCTGGGGAGCAGATATGGCGGGGCTATCTACGCCGGCGGGGCAACTCTCAGCATCTCGCGGACCCTCATCGCCAGGAACAGGTCCGAGTTTGGCAACGCGGCGTATCTGGACAACTCCGTCGTGCAGGTTACGAACTCAACGGTCACCGGGAACACCAGCTCGGTCGCCGGGTGTGCATTCACGGTCGGGTATTACAGTGCGTTGACGATTTCGAACAGCATTGTCTGGGGGAATTCGGGACCCTACTCATTCGTAGCCTGGTACAGCAGAACGGGCGGGGGTGGCGTCGTTAATGCAACCTACTGCGCTCTTTCATCAGCCTGGTACGGCACGGGCAATATCAACACCGACCCGCTCTTCGTGAACGCTGCCGCGGGGGACTACCGGCTGTGGAACGCCTCCCCGTGCGCGAACGCGGGCGATCCAGCGTCCCCGCTCGACCCGGACGGCACCCGGGCAGATATTGGAGCGTTTCCCACTCAGGGGGCGCTGGCGGTTGATGAGCGCACGAGGCCGCTGGGTTTCTCGCTCTCTCAGAACACGCCGAACCCGTTCAACCCCGTGACTACGATCCGCTTCACCCTGCCTGAGGCGGGGCATGTGACGCTGGCAGTGTATGACATCAACGGCCGCCTCGTCCGCGATCTGGTGGGCCATCCGCTGGCCGCGGGTCTACACGCCGTTGTCTGGGATGGTTGCGACGCCAATGGCCGTGACGTTGCCAGCGGGGTGTATGTCTACCGGCTGACCGCGCCGCAGGGCGTGGTGACGAGGAGGATGGTGCTGGCTCGCTAACGCTCGCTTGGCGCCAAGGCGCGATCTGGTCAGGTAGAGTAGGGGCAATTCATGAATTGCCCCTACAAGTGCCACGGATGCGGCGTTTCGATAGGCTCCCGCGACCGGAAGCAGGGAAGGAGTGCCGTGAACAGTCGTTCCGTCTTCGTTTTTGCCGCGGCCCTTCTCCTGCCGTGTGCATCCCGTGCCACCGATGTGTCCGGCACCATCTCCACACAGACATGGACGAAGGCGAACAGCCCGTACTACGTTGCTACGAGCGCAACCGTCCCCGCTGGGGACACGTTGACCATAGAGGCTGGTACGCGGGTGATCCTGATGAACGGAGCCAGCATGACGGTCCGGGGTTGGTTGAGCGCGGAGGGAACGGAACTGGAAAACGTTCAGTTCCTCGCTGACTCTTTCGCTTACGCCTTCGATCGTTGGTCTGAGATTTCCTTCCGCGAGGGTAGCGTGGGACGGTTCCGCTGGACGTTGATTGCGGGAGGGCCGTCCGACCCTAGCGGCAACACCTTCCTTGTAAGGAACGGCGGCGTCACCATCTACGACGCTGACGTAACGTTTGATCACTGTGTTCTCACTAGCCTGCGCAACACGCATCCCGCTGGCTGGAGCGAGTCACGATTTGCCGGTGCGGTATATGTTCGCGGCAGTTCCACGCTCACCATGCGGGACTGTCAGATTTCCAGCTGCGTTGCGGACGGCGGCCTGTACTGGAACGGGGAAGGCGGTGCCCTGTGCGCGGAATCCGGTGCCCGTGTGGTTCTTTCCCGGTGCAAACTCGCCGCAAACCGGGCACTGAACGGGGCTGGTGGCGCGATCAAGCTTGTTCGGTCTGCAGTGACGATGGACAGCTGTGAGGTGTCGGGCAACACCGTTCAGGGATTGGCGATGGGTCCGTACAGCCCGCCCGGGGGTGGGATCAGCGCCGAAGACAGCACACAGCTCGTCATGCGGTCCTGCGTGGTGAAGTCGAACCAAACGAGATCGGAAGGCGGCGGTATCGCCGTCTCAGGCGGGAGCACTGCAACACTCAAGGATTGTCGCATCTACGACAACACAGCGTACGTCGCCGGTGCGGGAATCTATGCAGGTTCCGGCGCGTTCCTTCACCTCACGGACTGCACGGTACAGAACAACCGCATAGGGGACTGGTACCACAACTACGAAGGGCGGAAGACCGGCGCCGGAATCGCGGTGATCGGCGCAACCGCAAGCCTCCACAATGCGCTTGTCGCCAGAAACCAGGCGCCTCCGTATTACACCATGGGCGGGCAACTGTGGTGTGCCGGAGGCGGTGTGTTTGTCTCAAGCGGCACTCTCAATCTGTCCTCGTGCACTATCGCCGGCAACCTTGCGCTTGATGGCGGAGGCGCCGTCTACTCCGACAACAGCACCGTCACCATCGCGAATTCCATCCTTTGTGCCGATTCAACAAGCGCACTTGTCGTCGCGCCGGATTCTGCCGCGGCTGCGGCGGTCGTAACCTACTCTAACGTGCAAGGCTCTTCAGTGTGGCCGGGTGTCGGCAATATCAACGCCGACCCCTGCTTCGCCGATACTGCCACCGGCGATTACTCGCTCCTCGTCAACTCCCCGTGCATCGACGCAGGTGACCCGTTGGCACGCCTCGATCCTGACGGGACCCGAGCCGATATGGGCGTATGGATGCCGGATCTGCGCAGACCCGTGCCGGTGGCCATAGCGCCGAAAAGGCCTGCGTTTTCCCTCCTGCAGAACAGGCCGAACCCGTTCAACCCGTCCACGACAATACGCTTCGTGCTGCCAGAGGCAAGCCACGTTACCTTGGCGGTGTATGACATCAACGGCCGCCTTGTCCGCAACCTGGTGGGCGGCGCCGCCGGGGCGGCGGGGACATTCCTGCCTGGCCATCATGAAGTGGTCTGGGACGGACGCGACAGCAACGACCGCCCGGTTGCCAGCGGGGTGTACCTCTGCCGGTTGACCGCGCCGCAGGGGTCGGTGACGAGGCGGATGACGCTGGCTCGCTAACGCTCGCCCGCAGCACAAAAGGAGGCGGGCCGGGTAACCCGGCCCCTACGTAGCATTCGGCAAACCCGGCAAGCACGCGCAAGCCAATAACGACCGCGTGATTCTTATTCCGCTCGTTCCCGGGTTCCACGCAACCGTTGCAACCAATCCCCACCCCGTTGCTCCGAGCCGATCCCCTGTCGGTACCTTTGGTTCCGGCGCAGGACGCATGCGCCCGGATCACTGCACGAGATGGTGTACCGTCACAATTCTCAGGAGATGCTCGATGAACGAACGGATTGCCCGAATTCGCGCCCGGGCCCTTCGCAGCTACGGCGTGCACGACCCCGAACGCGATGCTCTCCGAAAGGAGTCCCTGACGCAAACCGAAGGGGAGCCGGCGGTCATCCGCGAGGCGAAGGCATGGGCCCATTACCGGCGGAACCAGACGCTGGTAATACTCGAGGATGAATTGATCGTCGGGGGGCACATCGGCATCGCGTACGATCCGGAGAAGAACGTGGTGCCGGAGATTTTTGGCCGGCAGGGGTTCAAGTGTTTCTGGAACGTGTCCGACGAGGTGCAGAAGTTCTTCAACGAAGGCATGTTGAGTGGCGCGGGCAACCACACCACCATGGACTACGCCACCATTTTCGAGATCGGATTCGAGGGGTTGATCCATCGGATTCGGAACCGCGCCGCCCGCCTGCAGCAGGATGAAGAGGACCTCCTCGAAAAGCGGGACTTCCTGGCGGCGCTGGAGATCATGGCGGAAGGGTATATCGCGCTCTGTAACCGGTATGCCGACTACGCGGCGGAACTGGCGGCCGAAACGATAGACGAAACACGGCGCGGCGAACTGGAGACCATCTCGCGGAACTGCCGCAGGGTTCCCGCGAAGCCGCCGACAACATTCTGGGAAGCGTGTCAGGCGGCGTGGTTCTGCTTCTTCTTCCTCGCCGATGCGCCGGGTCGGGTGGACCAATACCTCTATCCGTTTTACCGTTCCGACCTCGAGAAGGGCCTGATCACGCCGGATTTCGCGCGGGAGCTGCTTTCGTGCCTGTGGGTGAAGTACTTCGAACTGGCGGGGGCGCGGGGCGCGGTGAGCGCGTTCCACCACCTCACCCTCGGCGGAGTGCACGCTGATGGCAGTGACGCCAGCAACGACGTGACGCTGCTGTGCCTCGACGTCACTGAGGACCTGAGGCTCAACCGACCGCAGATAGGCGTAAGGTGGAACAGAAATATGCCCCGGGAAGTGCTCCGCCGGGCGGTGCGGGTGTTGCGCACCCATTGCGGGAATCCGGATTTCTGTAACGACGAACAGATCGTGCCGGCGCTTGTCAGAACCGGAATCCGAATCGAGGATGCGCGCGATTTTTCGCTTTCGGGCTGCCATGAGGTGATTGTTACCGGCAAGGCGCAGATGGGCAGTGTCGAGGGGTTCATCAACCTGCCGAAGGTTCTCAGGCTGATGCTGGGTCTTGAACCGAACCTCGGCCCCGGCGCCGATCTCGCCGCCATCACGGACGAAGAAATGCTCTGGGCGGCGTTTGAACAGGCGATGGATACCGTGGCCGAACGGGCGCACCAGGCGTCCCTCGCCCGCGACATCGCCGCCGCGAAGGAACCGGGCGGAAATCTCCACGCATCTCTGGTCGTGAACGATTGCATCGAAAACGTCCGTGGATACACTCAGGGGGGCGCACGCTACAACCACTGCAACTGGGATGTGGTCGGTATCGCAAACGTGACCGACTCCCTGGCGACAATCCGGTCGCTGGTGTTTGAAAACCGCGAACTTACCCTCCAGCAGCTCGCCGACATCGTTGGGGATAACTGGCAGGGGCACGAAGCGCTGCGGCAGCGGGTGCTGAACCGGTGTCCCCATTTCGGCAACGACGACGAGGCGGTGGATGGCATCGCGGTGCGCATCATAAAGACGATGTCGGACATCATGAAGCGACGGAAACCGTTCCGTGGCGGGGAGTACATCCTGGGCACTCTGGCGGGCGGCGAGAATATGCACGTGGAGTTCGGCCGCATGACCGGCGCGACCCCTGACGGCCGTCTGAGCGGCAACACGTTCGCCGACAGCATCGGACCGGTTCACGGCAGGGATCGCCGTGGGGTAACGGCGATGTTGAACTCAGTGGCGAAGCTGCCGCACGCCCTCCTGCCCACCGCCGTATCGCTCAACATCAAGCTGAACCCGGAGCTGATTGCGGACGAACGCGGCGTGAACAACGTGGCGGCGCTGATCGAAGGGCACTTTCTCGCTGGTGGACAGCAGTGCCAGTTCAATATGGTGACTCGCGAAATGCTGGAGGACGCGCGGGAGAACCCCGAGAAATACACCGGGCTGATGGTGCGCGTAGCGGGATACAGCGCGCCCTTCACCTCGCTCTGGGCGGACCTGCAGGAGGAAATCATCGCCCGGACCGAACACACCTGCTGAGGGGGGCGGTCATCTCGATACCACAGGCGGCGACAGGGGCCGTTCGCCGCTTGCTACTCCACGACCGGTCAAGGAGGCGCTCACCGCGCAGATCCTGCGCGAGGTGGCGTTCGAGGACATCCACTGCCTGCCCCGCGAACACGGGGCGATTGTTCCGGCGTAACGGTGCTCAAACCCTTTCGATCGGGTCCGGATGGCATGGACGAGGCTCCGCAACCGCTCCGGAGGACTGCTCTCCGGCCCGCCGCGTGGGCGGTCGCCTTCTGGATTGCGGGCGAACTCTGCGGGTTTGAATGGGGTGGGTCGCCCGTTGTCTTGTTTGCCGCCGCGTGTGCCTGCGCCGCGGTGGCGGGAGCGGCCCTTGTCCGCCACAGACGCGGCATCGTCCCGCTGGTTGCACTGAGCGGGGCGTGCATGCTTCTCGGATGGGGCCGTGTCGCAATCTGGCAGGAATCCCGCCCGTCTCCGGCCATTCTTTCCCGTCTTGTTAACCAGCGCGTCGCTCTTTCCGGGACACTCACCACCACCCCGGAGCCGCGGGGCCGCGTGTGGCGGTTCGGCTTGAAGGCGGACACGCTCGCATCGGCGGAGAACGCTGCGCTGGGGCCCGTTGACGTGTTCGTGCGGATGGATACCTCCCTCGGCGCTCCCCGCATCGGCCAACGCGTGAGGATCACCGGCACATTGCGCGCGCTGCCCCGTATGTCCGCACCCGGAACCATGGATTACGGTGAATACCTCCGCTACCGCGGATACTCGGCGACGCTTGCTGCCTACGAACCGTGCGGTCTTGCGCCGCTGCCCGTACCACGAAACGCGTGGACCACGTTCTGGGATCACGCACGGAGATACGTCAAACACGCGATTACGACTGGAATGCCGGAGGAGGCCGCCGGGCTCGCATCGGGACTGGTCCTGGGAGAACGCCACGGGCTCTCCCGCCGCACGATGGAGGCATTCAGCGCGTGCGGAGTGATCCACATCCTTTCGGTGAGCGGATTCCACGTCGCCATCGTCCTCGTGGGAATAGGGGTGCCGCTGCGCCGGTTTTTCGGCTTCGGGCTCTGGCAGGCGCTGGTGCTGATCGCATGCGCATGGTGTTATTCGCAGCTTGCCAACAATGATCCGCCCATGGTCCGTTCGTGCATCATGGCGACGGTGCTTCTGCTTGCTTACACGGTGGAGCGCCGCTCCGACCCGTGGAACGCGCTTGCCCTCAGCGCGCTCATCACGCTGCTCATCCAACCCACCGCACTTCACGACATCGGATTCCAGCAATCCTACGCAGCCATGGCGGGCCTGATGGGCTTCGGCTCCCTGGCGGAAGAGCGGCTCAAACGGTTCCGGTTCCTCCAGCAGCATGCGTGGGTGCGGTATCCCGTCAGCCTCGCTGTCGCGACAATTGCTGCCAATCTCACCACTGCGCCGCTCACCGCGCATTACTTCTGGCGCATGTCGCTGCTCGCGCTTGTCGGAAACCTTCCAATCACGGCGCTTGTCAGCGTGGGCATATGGGCAAGCGTGGCGTCGGCGCTGGTGGGATGGATTCCATTCGCTGCGATTGCGATCAATGCCGCAAACGCGCGCGTGCTCGAAGCGGTGCTGCGGCTCGGGGAATGGTTCGCCGAGTGGCCCTATGCCGCAACCTGGGTCCGTTCCCCCACATGGCCGGAGATGCTTGTCTATGGCATGTGCACCTGCGCCATCTGGTGGATCTCAAAAAGAAAGGGGTTGCGAAAAGGCGCGGTGTTTGCCTGCCTCATCTACGCGAATATCGCCGTGTGGTGGATATGGATACACCGGCCCCGGACGACCGAAATCGCGTTTCTCGATGTGGGACAGGGCGACGCCGCGGTGTGCCGGTTTTCCACCGGGCACACAATCGTGATTGACGGAGGACCCGCAACAGCCGGCTGGGACGCCGGCGACTGGGTGGTTGTGCCGTATCTGCGGTCGCGCGGCATTCGGCGGGTGGATGCAATCGTGGTTACGCACAGCGACAGCGACCACATCGGTGGCCTGCCCGCAGTCGCGCGAGCAGTGGATACGCGTGCCGTCTGGTACAACGGATCGGGAGACACCGCGTCCGCGTTTCGGGTGCTTGCCCTGAACATTCGGCAGCGCGGGGGGCGACTTCAGGTTGCAGGCGCAGGTGATTCGGTGGCGGGGCTGGGTACCGCGCGGCTGACATTCCTGTCCCCGATGCGGGATTCAGTTTGGTCTGCGCGCTGTTCCGACAACGATCGCTCCCTTGTGCTGCGGATCGTGGAGTACGGCCACACGCTGCTTTTCACCGGAGACACCGGGCAGGAGGCGGAACGGATGTACAGCCGGCTCCTGCGCACCGAACCGGGCGCACGCGTTGACGTGCTCAAGGTGGCTCATCACGGGTCCCGCTTTTCCACCGGCGATACCCTGCTGGCAGCCGCCCGGCCGCGGTACGCCATTATCAGCGTGGGACGCAACTCCTACGGCCACCCCACCCGGGAGACGCTGGAGCGGCTCCGCGTGAGCGGGGCAACGGTGCTTCGAACGGACCGACAAGGCACGCTTATCTGGAGGACGGAACCGGCAGGAGGCGGATGGGTTGAATGGAGATGAAAGGGGCGCAGAAACCAAACCAATGCCCCTGCGCCCCGATTGTGTCATCCACCCGTCTAGCGAATCGGCACCGACATCATGCCTCGCATCCCGTGCGGCCCGGGGCAGAGCCCGACTCGTACGCCGGTAAGGTCCCGATAGAGCTGACGGTTGTAATCCTCCGCCTGGGAATGAGCGTCGAAGATGTTCCAGACGTACAGGCCGAGGGCGCTCCCCAACCCGGTCAGCATCACGGCCTTGCGCGCGGTGGATATCTCGCTCAGGTCCCGCGTTCTTTTCTTTTCCCACGCCCGGTATTCCGCAACCTCCACCACGCCGTTCGCGTTGCCCCCGCGGGCCGGCATGTCGTAGTCCTCGACGGTCAGCGCCAGGTTATCGGCGGCCAGCCCTACCGCAACGAAGGATCCCACGACACCTGTGAGGAATGCGGCTCCCCGTTTCCAGTTGCCGACGTAAAAATGCCCCATGCCGGGCGTTCCCAGCGCCAGAATCGCGGCGAGGTTCGGGTCTTTGAGCGGCATAAGGCGGATGGTGGCCTGTTGTTCGCCGATCACCACGGCATCACGCATACGCGCGGGTCGGGCCTGCTGACCGGGCGGCTCCTGCGCGTGTACCTCGAACGCACTCACAAGAATCGCGGTTGCGATGCACACCGCGGCAACGGTTCCGTGTCTCATGTTCTCCCTCCTGGCGAGGTTCTCCCGCAGCTTCTTATGTTGTCTTATCCACTCTCCGCGAACTGAACGGAGGACATCTTCGCACCATTCTGAACCGGTCACGGCTCCGGCGCGGAACGCCGTGCAACACCCCACACACCGATGGCCGCAATCGCGGCGAACGCTGCACCGGCAAGAAACGTGGCTGCCGCGCCTTTGGTGGTCCACAGCGCGCCGGCGACAACGCTCGCCGCAAACAGCATTGTCCCCGATACCAGATGAAACACACCAAAAGCCGTGCCAAGGAGTTCGCCCGGAGTCGCGTCTGAAACGAGTTTTGCGAGCAATCCCTGTGTCAACGCCATGTGAAGACCCCACAGCGCGACGCCGAACAGCACGGTTGGGGCGTTTGTTGCGCCGGCCAGCACGAGGTTGGAAGCAACCAGCAGCGCCAGCCCGCCGAGAAGAAGAACCCGGCGATTGATGCGGTCGGCCGCTGATCCCGCCGGGTACGCGCCTGCCGCGTAGAACAGATTCATGACAACCAGCACCAGTGGAACCCGACCGTCCGGCATCCCGGTATCCCGCGCTCGCAGCACGAGAAATGCTTCGCTGAAGCGGGCCAGCGTGAATACGCCACCCAGCAGAACAACAATCCAGTACCGCACCGGCAAACGCCCCACACCGGCGAACATCAGGCGTGGCCTGGCTCCGCCGCGTACTTCCACGCGCTCAGGCTCGCGCACATACGCGATGAGCACCAGCACGGATACAACCGCCGGGAAGGTGGCAACCCACAGCACGGAACGGATGTCGCCGAGGAACCAGACCATGAGCGGCACCGCGAGCAAGGGCCCCGCCAGCGAGCCGACCGAATCGAGCGCCTGACGGAGCCCGTACGCCGCGCCACGCATGTTAGCGGGAGCCACCTCCGCCACCAGCGCATCCCTGGGCGCACCCCGGATGCCTTTTCCAACTCTGTCAACAAAACGAGCGGCGAACACCCATACAACCGAGCCCGCGAGGGGAAATACCGGCTTGCTCGCGGCTCCGAGCGCGTACCCGAGAACCAGCAGAGGTTTGCGACGCCCGAAGCGATCGCTCAGAGCACCGGAAAAGAGCTTTACGAAGGCGGCGGTCGCCTCGGCTGCGCCTTCGACAACACCGACCACAACCATGGAGGCGCCAAGGGAACTCACCATGAACACAGGGAGAAGACTGTGGATGAGTTCCGACGAGATGTCCATGAACAACGAGCCGAACCCGAGCGCCCAGATGGCTGCGGGAAGAGCCCGCCGGTGGGCCGCCCGTGACGTCATCTTCGCCACCTGCACCTCCCGGCCATTTGATGTTTGGAACCGAAACAGCGCGCGTTTCCCCCGCCGCTCATTCGTATTTTCTGTACAGCAGGTTGTTCAGTACTCGTTCGCCCTCGCACAGGTACACTCCGGAATGGTTCTTCTGCAGCTTGACAAAATCTCCCACTCATACGGCGCGAATGAAATCCTCCATCGCATCACGTGGCAGATCAAAGATGATACACGCACAGGTCTGATTGGCCCTAACGGGTGTGGCAAGACCACGCTTGCACGCATCATAGCCGGCGAGATCGCACCTTCGAGCGGCACGATTACGCAATCGGGTGCCGTATCCATCGGCTATATCAGGCAGGAATCAGCCGCGCCGCCGGGCCACACGGTCTGGAGTTATATCGCCGGGGCGGACGCCCGTCTGGCGGACCTGCGCAGTCGCCTCGCCGCCCTCGAGGAAACCATCGCGCGGAATTGCCAGTCGCCCGCCGATTCCTCCCCCGGCAACGTGCCTCAGGACGTCATTGCCGCCTACGGGGCGGTGCATGACGAATACCAGCACATGGGTGGATACGAGTACGACGCCCGCTGTGCGTCGGTACTCTCGCGCATGGGCTTCCGCGCGGAGGACTATGATCAGCCTGTGGAGCTGCTGAGCGGCGGCCAGCAGAGCCGGCTCACCCTTGCGGCGCTCCTCGTGCGTCAACCCGACGTGCTTGTGCTGGATGAGCCGACAAACCACCTGGACATCGAAGCGACAGAGTGGCTGGAAGGATTTCTGTCCTCCTACAAAGGCGCAGTGATCGTGATTTCCCATGACCGGGTGTTCCTCGACCGCGTCGTGAGGGAAATCGTCGAAATCGAACGCATGCGGTTGGTACACTACCGGGGCAACTACAGCGCGTACGCCGCTCAGAAAGAGGAGCGACGGCAGCAAGAGAGGAAAGCCTACGAGTTGCAGCGCGAGATGATCGAGCGCACCGAAGAGTTCATCCGCCGCAACATCGCAGGACAGAAAACCAAGCAGGCGCAGGGACGACGGAAGCAACTGGAGAAACTGGAGCGTCTCACCCCGCCGCCGTTCCAGCGGTCGGTGAACCTTTCGTTTGTAGCAAGCCATCGCGGCGGGAATGAGGTGATCGAGGTCCGTTCGCTGAGCAAGGCGTACAATGGACTCCCGCTGTTCGAAGAGCTTTCGTTTCTCGTGCGCAGGGGCGAGCGGGTTGGCGTGGTCGGGCCGAATGGGTCCGGCAAGTCCACTCTCCTGCGGATGCTGGTCGGTGAAGAAGAGCCGGACGGCGGCATCATACGCTTCGGCGTCGGCGTGGAGGCGGGATACTACGACCAGCGCCGCGAAGGGCTCGATCGGGAAAGCCGCGTCATTGACGAGGTCTGGAGCGTGAAACCGAGCCTCACGACCGAACAGATCCGGACGTACCTCGGTTCATTCCTGTTCACCGAGGAGGAACAGTTCCGCGTCATCGGCACGCTTTCGGGAGGGGAGCAGAGCCGGGTCGCGCTGGCGAAACTCGTTCTGGCACAGGTCAACCTGTTGATCCTGGACGAACCCACCAACCACCTCGACATTCCCGCTCGTCTTGCGCTGGAGAATGCGCTCGATCGGTACGATGGGACGTTGCTCGTGGTTTCGCACGACCGCGCGTTCCTCAGACGACTCACGACGCGGGTGATCCGAATTCAAGACGGTGCCGCGCAGGTGTTTGACATGGGCTATCGCGCGCTTGAAGCCGCTCAGGCCGAGGCAAGGGAGAAGCAGGCGCAGGAAACCGTTGCCCGTGCTTCGGCAACCGATCAGGCGGCACCGAGACAGGTTGTACCGGAGACTTCTCCCGCGGATAAGGCGGCCCGGCTTGCCGCTTACGAGCGAAAACGCGAGCTGGAGCGCAGGCGGAGGCAGCGTGAACGTCGTTTCGCCGACATCGAGGCGGAGATCATGGACGTGGAAAACCGCCTGATGGAGATAGACGACGAACTCGGTAATCCTGCCCATGCCGCCGACTGGGAGATGCTTCGCACCCTCACCGCGGAACGCAGCCTCACCAAGGAGAAGCTCGATTCACTGTACGAACAATGGGCGGAGATGGAGCGCCACAGTTCAGCAGGATTGGATTGACGGAGGATGAGGCAGGGAGGAGAACGGACATCTCCATGGTCCGGGATGAGATTCCTCGCTACGCTCGGAAGGACGGCCCCTGCGTGAATAAGCGAATGGAAACGTCATTCTGAGCGCAGCGAAGAATCTCCGGTGAACCGGCGGATCAGACTCTGGGAACACGGATTGGGAGACGAGCATGCCGACCCTCGCAGACATCATCCGTTTCATCGAGATGCGCTCCGGCCACCCGCTGAACGGGGACGAAGGCATTCAGCACCGCCCGGCCGGGGCGGCCCGAAGCAACGGTGACGCCGCTGTTTGCGGCGTCACCGTTGCCTGGATGGCGACGCCAGACGCGCTCCGATTTGCCACGGAAAAACGGCACGATCTGTTCGTCGGCCACGAAAGCCTCTATTATCCGTACGACGTCATCAATGCGAAAAACTCGCCCGCCGGCTGGCAGGGCTGGAAAGTCAACCGGCAACGGAAGGAACTGCTGGATGCAGGCGGCCTTACCTTCCTCCGTGCTCACGGTTCGCTGGATAATATCTGCATCTTCGACGATTTTGCCGCTCTCTTTGGTCTCGGCGCACCGGTGCACGAGAACGGCCTCGTGAAGGTGTACGAGATCGAGCCGACGACGGTGGGTGAGCTTGTTCAGAGAGCGAAACGTGTCTGTCAGATGCCTGCCGTGCGGGTCGCCGCCCCGGGGGGTACGGACCAGATCGTCCGCCGCGTCGGTCTGCCGTGGGGCGGGCTGGGTTTGTTCGTTAACGTGGGTTACCAGCAGGCGCTCGTGGAACTCAGCTGCGACGTCTTCATTGCCGGCGAGGCTGATGACTACGGGCTTCGGTTTGCCGCGGAAGCCGGCATTCCGATGATCGAAACCAGCCACGAAATCAGCGAGAACCCCGGCTTGCGGCGCTTCTCGGAGATGCTGGCCGAGGCATTCCCCGAGCTCAACGTCGCATTCTACGAGTGCCCCTGCGTGTGGGAAATGAGGTAAACCGAGGGAAAGACACGTGCGGCGCGAATATGCCTCACGGTTTCCAGACAAGATCGAGGCGGCGGCGCTGTTCTACACAATCCCTGAGGTACAGGTTGATCAGATTCTGGTAAGGGATCCCCGTCTCGTCTGACATAGACTTGAAATAGGTTACAATGTCGGTACCCATGCGGATCGTAACCTGCCGCTTCAGCCGGGAGGCGTACGGATTCCTCCTGCTTTTCAGCTTGGTGAGATCATATTCTTCCTTCATTTCCGCCCCGAAGGGTATAGCGATCGTTCCTTGCCAGTGGCCTTCCGCGCAGAGATGATCCGAATTGTGGACCCCCCACTGCGCTCACAATGACAGACGAGCAACATCCTGAGCTTGGCGCTAGAACCGAGCAGCACGAAACGGTCTTCATCGCCACACTGCACTGCGAAGTCGTCGCAAAACACCGTTCTTGCCTCTTCGAATGAAACACCGTGTTTCTGGCGATTCTCCGCATCCTTGCCGTCATCCCATTCGAAGCTGAGATCTCTCATATTTACATTGTATTTATGAATCTGTGCGCCGCCAAGACACGGGTTTTTCCTTCACCTTTCCTTTCCCGACTTCTCCGGCCCGTTGCCATACGTCTGAAAAAACGGCCCGATGAGCGTTTCCTTCGGCATTGTCCTTGCCACGAAGCTGCAGTTTCGCACTATCGCCTCGAACACGCGGTTTGCGATGATCCGATGCCCGAGATCGTTCGGGTGACAATGGTCGTTGTCGATGATCCAGTCTACCCCCGCTTCCGCCGCGTAGATATCGGCCAGAATGCAATCGTTCGCCTCCGCGATCTGGCGGATCACAACGTTATAGAGCTCCGTCACGTCGTAGCTGCTTTCCTCCCAGTGCGGGCATTCCGAATAGAGCACCTCATGCATGTAGTACGTGTTCAACATGACGATGGTGGGGGCGATTTCCGCACGGATGCGGTCAATGAGCTGCTGGTACGCCCGACGGAACACCTCCGTGGGAGTTCCGCCCCGTGAATCGTTCAAGCCGTAGGAGAGAAACACCATGTCGGGTTGAAGTGCAATCACGTCCTCGTCCACGCGCTCAACGGCCGCCCGACCCCGTGAATAGGGGTACGCCGGACACTCGGGAGTAAGCACGTTGCTTCCGATACCCTGATTCACCAGTTCGATCGGCGCGCCCTGAAACTCCTCCATCATGCGCACCACCTGGCTGACCCAGCACTTCTCCTTTGAGGAGACAGAATACCCCCACGTCGTGCTTTCCCCCAGTGCCACCACACGGCGCACCGGATCCGAACGCATGTCCCGCACACGCAAAAACATTGCTTGCTCCCCCCCGGAGGAAGTCCGCATCAGCCTGCGGAAAGAACTTTTCAAAGAGATGAGTCGTGGATCACGGAATCACGGAGCAGGTTCGTCGAGCGCCTTCCCGACGGCGTCGAGAACTTCCCTCGCAAGGCGGACCGCGGTTCGTGCTTCATCGGCGGCAACCTCCCGGCCGATGCCCGGGTACCGAAGTGCGACTGCGAAAGGAGTCAGGGATTCTGTGTCCCGCAGTCGTTCCACCCATTCCGCATGGTCGGAGCATAAGTTGAGCAGCAACCGAATGTTGTGAGTGTAGGGGAAATCAACGTTTCTTGAGACCAGAAAAGCCTTGAGGCCCTTCTCTGCGGCCTGCTGGGCATGGAAAGCGACAAGCTTGTACGGAACAGGGCCCACAGCGCAAAGGCCCAATTCTGCGTAGGAAATGTCTTCCATCGCCGCCGTGTACCATGTCCTCGCCGCCGCGGCCAGTCCGTCAGCTTCTTGCATAAATCAGCTTCCCGTCTCTCGAAACGGCGCGGGCCAGCGAACCGGGTATGTGCCGGGAGAGCTCAAACTCCTCAGCCGTAACGGGCACGATGTCACACGCCACACGCAACTCCCCTATGGATCTGTCCATAGCGTCCATCACCGCGTAACGATCGCCGACGAAACGACCCACTACCAGGAGATCCACATCACTCCGGTCTTCCGCGGTGCCCCGCGCTTGAGATCCGAAAAGGAAGATTTTCTCGGGATCAAAGCCTTTCACAAGCCTCTCGGTGATTTGCTGCAAAGTGTTGTCGTCCACCATCTTCCTGTCCCCTGCAACCCCCAGTGGCAATTATATGCATCCGGGGCATCGGACGCAACTTTCGCTCACCGCGCAACCGTTTCCCCCCCGCCATGGCTGCCCGTATCTTTCAATTTGTGGCCGCGCGTTCGCGCAAATTCGCGCGAAGCGAGAACCGCGTTCGTACACCCCCTACACCAAAGAAGGCGTATGCGGTACATCCTTTTCGACATTGACGGCACCCTCACCGCGGACGGCGACGGCGGCGGCGCCGGATCAGCGGCACTCAACTTCGCCTGCAAAGACCTGTTCGGCAAAGAAAACGGCTTCGACGGTATTCAGAAAGCCGGCAAAACGGATCTCATCATCCTGAAAGAAGGCTTCGCGTTGCACCGTGTGCCGTACACGCCGGAGAACGCGCAGGCATTCCGAGACCGGTACCTGCACTACCTTGCCCGCTTCGTGAACGAGGACGGAAGGCGCGCCCACAGTCTGCCCGGAGCAACAGAACTTCTCGACGCACTGCGCGAACGCTCCGGTGAGGCTGCATTCGGGCTTCTCACTGGCAACTGGTCCGATGGAGCGCGGATCAAACTCAGCAGCGTCGGGCTGGCGCACTACTTCTTCTCGAACGGAACCCGGCCGCTGGGGGCATTCGGGGAAGACGCACCCACCCGCCCCGAGCTCGTTCCCGTGGCATGGAAGCGGTTCCGCGAGCGATACGGCAGTGACGCCGAGCCCGAAAACACCGCGGTTGTAGGGGACACGCCGCGGGATATTGAAGCGGCGAAAGTAAACGGCGCCATGGCGATCGGCGTCACCACCGGCCCCTATTCCCGCGCGCAACTGGAAGAGGCCGGCGCGGACGCGGTGCTTGACGGCATAAGCGATACGCAGGCGGTGCTCAAGGTTCTCCTCGACGGCGGGAAGTAGCGGCGCGAATGGGTGCTCCATATCCCAATCCATCGGATATTTCCGAGTATCCTCCTCCCGGAGAGGTGGCACGGCACAACGATGAGGTCCGCGCCGTATGGGAGGCCTGCCGCAGCGACCGGCCCACCCGTGTTCCGTGCAGCGGTGGCATCGGGCTCCGGCAGCACCAGGCGTGGTTCGGATACTCCCTCAAAGAGGTGTTTTTCGACCCGGAAGCAGCCTGGAAGCGGCAACTGGAAGTCCAGAAATTCAACCGTTGCATCGCCACGGGGGATGGCGAAATTGGCCTGCCGGAGAAATGGGCGCCCGTTGTCGTCCACTGGATGAACATCGCGGAACCGGAATGGCTCGGTTGCCCGGTTCATTTCGAGGAGTACGCCGCTCCCTGGGCGGATTTCGGCCCTCTCCGGAAGAGAAAAGAGATCCTCTATGAGATGGAGATACCGGGAGTCTTCAGCACGCCCCTCGGCCGACGCACGCTGGAATACATGGACTGCTTCCGCGACAAAGCAGCCAGGGAAGAGTTTGACGGGCGCCCGGTTGCGCCGCCCACCTATGCAGGATTTTACACGCAGGGCCCGTTCGAACTTGCGTGCCATCTGCGCGGCAGCACCGAACTCTGCACGGACATCTATGAGGACCCGACCTATTTCCACGATCTGATGGATTTCTGCACGCGGGCAATCATCGTGCGCATAAAGGCCATTTTCGGCGGTCTGCTCAGCGTTCCCATGCCCTTCGAGCACTTCGCGTACTCGGACGACAGCATCGCAATGTTGAGCCCGGAAGCGTTCCAGGAGCACGTCTGGCCGTACCACAGACGGATGTTCGACGAACTTGCCACGCCCACGCGCACCCATTTCCTCCACCTGTGCGGCTCGGTGCAACAGCATATCCCGTTCCTCGCAAATACCGGCCTTATCAACTACGTCGGAACGAGCTACCCGATAGATATCCCGCGGGCACGGCGAGAAGCGGGCGACGACCTCTGGCTGGACACGGCGATTCATGCGGACATCGTACTGCGAGGTTCCGCAGAAGCAATTGATGCCGCCGTGGCGGCGAAGCTTACGCCTGAAGCAAAGGGGAAGGGGCGGCTTGTGTTCATGGGTGGCAACTACATCGCACCGGGAACCACGCTGGACAAGTTCTTGATGCTCTACGAATCGGTGAAACGACACGGGGTGTACCGCTGACAAGGAGGAACACATGGCAGGCTTTAACGGACTCGGAATGAATCTCGGTAATCTCTCGCGCCTTTCCACGGCGAAAACACGTTCGATAAGCGCCGAGAACTTCACGGGCGAAAAGGGTAAGGGCGGAATGGCCACGGAGGGCACCGGCGCAAATGCCGCGCGTGACCTCGGCCAGGGCTGGAAAATCTCCCCGTGCGTGCGTATAAAGGCGGGGGAGACGTTCGAAATGGCCAACATCGAGGGCCCCGGCGCAATCCAGCACATCTGGCTCACCCCGAGCGGCCACTGGCGGTTCCAGATTCTGCGCATCTACTGGGACAATGCGAAAACCCCCTCCGTCGAGTGCCCGGTGGGCGATTTCTTCGCCTGCGGCTGGAACCAGTACGCGCAGGTCTCCTCGTTGCCCGTGTGCGTGAACCCCGGCCGCGCGCTCAACTGCTACTGGGAGATGCCGTTCCGCAAGCGCTGCCGTATGACAATGACGAACATCGGTAAGGAAGACGTCACCCTGTTTTATCAAGTGGATTACACCCTCACCGAGGTTCCGGACGACTGCGCCTACTTCCACGCGCAGTTCCGCCGCACCAACCCGCTGCCGTACAAAGAGGTCTACACCATCGTGGACGGCATCAAGGGGCGCGGGCAGTATGTCGGCACGTACATGGCGTGGGGAGTAAATAACTGCGGCTGGTGGGGCGAGGGCGAGATCAAGTTCTACATGGACGGTGATAAGAAATTTCCTACCATTTGCGGCACGGGTACCGAGGATTATTTCTGCGGTTCATACAATTTCGATGTCGGCAAGGAAAACGGCGGCTACCGGGAGTTCACCACCCCGTACGCAGGCCTCCCGCAGGTGATCCGGCCGGATGGGCTTTATTCCTCGCAACAGAGGTTCGGGCTCTACCGCTGGCACATCATGGACCCGATCCGCTTCGAAAAGGACCTCCGCGTAACGATTCAATCCCTTGGCTGGCG
>Ga0116178_10000752_pt1 | contig 28177 bp, 27 predicted proteins | sample AD_STIC12_MetaG_FD_89880 | JGI IMG/M metagenome (GOLD analysis project Ga0116178, IMG submission 89880) | Active sludge microbial communities of municipal wastewater-treating anaerobic digesters from USA - AD_STIC12_MetaG | ecosystem: Engineered > Bioreactor > Anaerobic > Digestate | place: USA... | reverse complement strand
AGCGGTGGCGGGCGAACGCCCTCAGCCCCAACGCCAACGCAGCCAGCGCGGCGACGCCGAGGAGCAAGGGCAGAAACAGGTCTCCTGCGATTGCTCGAAGGCTGGCGACGCCGAGGAGCGCCAGCATGATCGGCGTCAAGAGGCAGCACAGCGCGGCTGCGACAATGCCGATCGAGAGGACCGGCCATTCTCTCATGAGGCCGGCGCGACGAGATGCGCGGGATAGCCGGCGTTGGTGGAAGCGTCGGCGATCGCTTTGGGTGTGGCGCGGGCTGGATCGTAGCTCACCGTGGCGCGCTTTGCATCGAAATCGACCTCGACCGAGCGCACACCGGCGACGCGCAACATCGCTGTGCGCACGGTGATCGGGCACGTTGCGCAGGTCATTTTGTCGACAGCGAACGAAGCGGTGCGCGTTTGGGCCTGGTTCTGGGCTTGCGCCTGTACGGCCGTTTGCTGCGGAAAGAGCGTGGCGATTGCGCCGAGCCCCGCGAGCGCGGCCAGCGCACCGATGATCACGAGCTTCTTCATTAGTGCCTCCTTCAGTAGAAAAGCCTCGCCCACCAATCGATGGTGGAGGCCAGAATGACGAGCGCGGTCGCGATCCAGAGCGCGATTTGGGTGATCAGCGAGGATTGCGGGCGCGCGCAGTAGGAGCCGTCCTCGCATCTGGGCTTGGGCCGGAAATAGACTTGCCAGAAGCCGAGCCCGATGAAGATCGCCGCGATGGCGATGAAGACAGGCTTGTACGGCTCGAGCGCAGTGAAATTGCCGATCCAGGCGCCGGAGACCCCCAACGTCACCAGCGCCAGCGGCAGGATGCAGCAGGAGGACGCCAGAATGGCGCCGGCGACGCCGCCGGCGGCGAGCCAGGACTGACGGGGCCAGGAATCGGGGCTGGGATCTTGGCTTTGCTGGACCATAGGATCACGCTACAGTCTGTAGCGACTACAGGATCAAGAGGATTTTTCAGGCCCATGCAGCGGCGCAATCCCATGCCCTTGTTGCGGCGCGGCGAGCTTGCCGAGCGCGTCGGCTGCAACCTCGAAACCATCCGCTATTACGAGGGCATCGGCCTCTTGCCGCACCCGCCGCGCTCGTTGGGGCGCCATCGGCTCTACGACGCGGACCTGACCAAGCGGCTGCGCTTCATCCTGCGCGGGCGCGAACTCGGCTTCTCGATCGAGGAAATCCGAGCGCTGTTGGCCATCGCCGACGGCGCTGGCGGTTGCGCCGACGTCTACGCGCTCACCACGCAGCACCTCGACGTGGTCAGGCGCAAGATCGCCGACTTGCGCAAGCTGCAGCGCATTCTGTCGGACACGGCGGCGCGCTGCGCGCGCGACGCCTCGCCCGACTGCCCCATCATCGAGGCGCTGGCGGCGCCGCAGCAGGGCTAGCCGAAGCCGCCGATGACGCGCCGGAACTAGCCTTCCTCGAAATGCTCTGATTATGCCGACCGACCGCTTGGCTGGATCCAGCGTCTACGACGCGCTGGCTCGGCCACACGGCATAATCCGGCGCACGGCATAATGCCCTTTATGCCGATATCGGCATAATGGTCATTGGACAGGTCACAGCACTCGCCTGTCTCGCGACTTTTCCGGATCGAGGGGCGGCGACGCCTACGCCCGCGAAGAACTGGTTGCCGAGTTATGCTCGGCCTTTCTTTGCGCCGAACTCGGGATCACGCCGACGGTTCGCCATGCCGACTATCTCGGAGCGTGGCTCACCATCTTGAAGGGGGATAATCGGGCGATCTTCTCTGCGGCGTCGCTTGCTTCGAAGGCGGCAAATTACGTCATGGGTCGTCCCCCGGTCGCCCCGGCCGGATAGGCGGGAAGCCGGTGTGCGGCGGTCACCATCCGGCGGCTGGCAAAACAGGCGTGAGCAGCTGTCGGTCACGCTCGGCCCCGCCGCGTGAACGCGGCTCCTTCGGGCGTGCCCCTGCGGGCGCTATGCGCCGCCAGCAGCTCGTCGGCGCGTTCCGCCATGCAGCGCCGGAAGTCCGGCGCGCAGGATCCCTGCAGCCTTCATTCTGGTAGCTGGGCGACGAGCGCCCAGCGGGCATCGCCGGTCTGTTCCAACATCATCCAGTGCAGGTTCTCGTGGCATGCTGGCGGGGTATCGGCAGCGCGTTGGAGAGCCACGCCAACCGGCAGCGGGGCGCGAAGCGGTTCCCGTACTGGGGGAGGAGGTTGCTCAGGTCGCATCAGTGTGCCGGGCGGGAGGGAGCGCCTCAAGGGACGACGGGGCCCCACCATTTTTTTGGCGATAGAGCCAAAAAAATCGTGACCCCCATCGCCGCTCCGCGGTCGCGCCCATGCGCGATCCCTTGACCCACTCCCTCCCGCCCGACCGCGGACGTCATCCTTCAAACCCAGGAGATGACGATGTTCACGAAGACCTTCACGCTTGAGCGGCACATCGAGGAACTGCGGGCCGAACTACGCGGGGCCATCGATCCGCAGGAAGCGAGCGAGATCCGAGCCGAGCTTCAGCAACTTCAACCGGACCGTGCTCCGGTTATCGGTGACGCAGCTTCAGACTCCTGAACGAGATCGGCGGGAGCGGTTGTGGCCGCTTCCGCTGTCCGGATTCGCGCGTGCTCGTAGGTCTCGGGGTGCTGATCGAGGGCCTGGAGCGATAGGGGAAGCAGTGGTTCGGGGTGAGGGTGGGGTGGATTGCAAGATAAAGGTAGTACGTCGCTTCGAGTGCGAAGCGACTGTCTGCACATAGAAAAATCTGACGTGGATCGAAAGGCGCGCACCGTGGATGTGCCGCATTTTCGTCAACGCGTTGCAAGCGCTGGAATCCGACGTTGAGGACGCCATCCTCGACACATGGATTACGAGATCGACGAGACAGTGTTCGAACCCAAGATCGGCCGGGCGGGGCGCGATCGGGGCGGGAGCCTCCTGAAGCTGCGCGCCGCAATACGCATCGCAGGGCGTGTCGGCTCAAGTGCGCCGCGCACGGGAAGGAATGCAGCCGGGCGTCCGGCGCGGACAGGCCTGCGCGATCACTTTGCCAAGGGGTCCGCCACCCGAGCCAGACCCGTGTCGGCGGCCATGCGGCGCGTTGTTGTGAAAGCGCGGTTCGTCTCCCACGGGGGTGGGCGTGGCGCACCGCTGCGCGTGCATGTGGCATACCTGGCGCGCGAGGCCAGGGCAGTCGTCGGCAGACCGGAAGGCGACGAGGGCTCCGGCCTGAACAGGTCAGTAGACTACCTGTCGCGGCAGGAGGAAGCGGCCGGAAACAGTCTTTCATTCTACAACCAGCACGAGAGCGACCTCGACGGGAAGTCGCTGACATCTGGGTGGGCCACTGACCCGCGCCACTTCCGGCTGATCATTAGCGCGGAGGATGGAGCTGCTCTCGGGAACCTGCAGCCCTTCATCCGGGAGCTGATGGCCGGTCTCGAAGCCAAGCTGGCGACCAAGCTGGAATGGCTCGCGGTCGATCATCATGACACCGACAACCCGCACAGCCATGTGCTCCTTCGTGGTCGGCGCGCAGATGGGAAAGAGCTGTTCATCCCCTCCCGGCTGATCGCCTCCGGGATACGCGAGCACGCGCAGGAGATCGTCACCCGGGCGCTGGGACCCAGGCAGAATGTCGACCTTGTCCGGGAGCGGGCACGCGACATCGAAGCGCGCGGACCCTCACCCATGGACAAGGAGCTTCTTCGAGCCCGGGATCGGAGCGGCGTCATCTACACCCAGCGCCCCGAACTAGTGGCACGCCTTGAGCGTCTGGAAGGCTGGGATCTGGCTGCGAAGGATCTTGGCGGGTGGCGGCTGGCAAGCGATCTTGGGGACAAGCTGAAGGCGCTCGCGACACACGTAGAGGTTGAAAATGCACTTGGGCGGATCGGGCGAATACGTGGCGCCGGCGACGTCCGTTCCGTCGAGGCGTCGACCCGAACGGTTGGCGAACTCATCCACTTCGGTCCTGTCGACGATCTCGGTGAAACGTTTCTCGCGATCGTGGAGAACGAGCAGGGCGAGATGCGCTACGCAACGCTCGATCAGGCGAACGATCTGGCCCAGCTCGACGGGATCAAACCAGGCGCCATCGTTGCGTTCGAACCGCGGAGTGTCGGCACGCGCCCGACCGACGAAGTCGTCGCCGCGATCGCTGCGCAGACAGGCGGCGCATACTCGATCGAACATCACAAGACGACCAGGCCCGGCGCCAGCCCGGAGATCATGGCCGCCAACGTCAGGCGCCTGGAGGCGATGCGCCGCGCAGGACTGGTTGAGCGGGACGCCAGCGGCGTCTTCCAGTTAGCCGACGATCACCTTGATCGTGCGCTAGCGTTCGAACGGAAGATCGCACAGCGTTCGCCAGTCGTCGTCGCTGTCGAAAGTCACCTTCCTGTACGCGACCAGGTCCTGGCGTCCGGTCCAACGCGGCTCGACCGCATCCTTTCAGGAGCCGAGCCGGCGTTCGCAGGCAAAGGCAGAGTGGCGGCGGCAGAGGCCACTGCGCTTCAACAGCGGCGGATGTTCCTGATCGAACAGGGCGTCTTGGGCGGTAAGCTCGACGTGTTGGACCAGCAGGCAGTCAGAGCGATGGCTAAGACCGAGCTTGGCGAGGCAGCGCGGCGCGTGAGCCAGGATCTGGGTGTTCCTGTCCTGACGCACCCACAAGGCTCAGTTCAAGGCGTCTACGCACAGCGGGTCGACCTCGCCCAAGGGCGCGTGGCGATCATCATGCAGGACCGGCAGGCATTCATGGTGCCATGGAGGCCGGCCCTTGAGCGGTTTGCCGGGAGGGAAGTCGTTGGCGTTTCACGCGGGCAGACCATCTCGTGGTCGCTCGCGCGCAAACTCGGACCGGACCTGCCGCCAATGTAGGGCGAGCACGTCGGATGTACGGTTTTTACGCCATTGGCACGAGCGCCGTGGCGATGACGCATGGTGTGTGAATGAGTAGCCGGAGGAGCGGCGGGTGATGTGTTGTAGGTTCAGCGCGGAGTGCGCTCGATGAGATTTCCAAGTGATCTGGTCCCGCAGAAGGCGGTCGCCGATGATCTCTGCGTGAGCGTTGTAACGCTGTGGCGCGCGCGCCGAAGTGGCATCCCTGACTTCCCCGAACCGGTCATTATCCGCAACATGATTTTCTGGCGAAAGGCTGACGTGCAGCAACTCGAAGACGCGTTGATGAGGTTCGAGGGGCGCGGCAAGTTTGAGTCACAACGCGTCCACGCGAAGCGTCAAGCCGCGATGGAGAAGGTGCTCGCAAACTCCAAGAAGCCGACACGGCGGCGCAAGACCGACGAACGTCAGCTGGCCTTGTTCTAAGCCTCATCGATGATTAATGGTGTAAGCGCCGTGACGATTCCGCAGGCGAAAATTCCATCAAATCTTTCTGACGGTGTGCTTGACGGTGCACTTCGAAATGACGCTAGCTCAGCGAGCGAAAGCGAAAGGTGGCGACAGGTTGGTGGATAATCGAGTGGGAATGATTCAGGGGCCTTCCGCGCTTTTCAGCGAGCAGCGTGACGGTCTGGCGATAAGCGCGACAGCATAGCGAAGCGGACACGCGATGGCGCGCCCGTAGGCAGTTCTCCGAGAAGTTTGTCAAAAAAATCTCAGCGCTTGCGGTAGAGATAGGTGGAAGACAGGCCGAGGCGTTGGCATGCTTGAACAGGCGGCGTGTTGCGTATCGGCAGGCGATCGAACATTGCGCCAAGCCTCTTCAGCAATGCGCGCTCCCAATTCCTCAGGCGCCACTTTGTTCGAAGGTTGAGTCGCTCTTGCGCCCAGTCTGGCAGAAGAGAGACGCCCGCCCGTAGCATCATCGTTTGCAGGGGGCGCATGAATATCGGCAGGGCCGGCGTCTTCGTCATGATGTCCAGAAACTCATGAACAATAGGATGATCTTCAAGCCCGGGCCGCATGGCTTCAAATTGCTGCTTCTGTTCGTTCAGCGAAAAGGGTGCTCCAGTCGCTCCGAACAGGCGCGCGACTGGTTCGCTGTCCTTGTAAAACCGATCGCGTTCCCTGTTCGTGAATGGCCGAACAAAGGTCGCGTACGCCTCCATGAAGCCGAAGCTGACTGTTGCTTGCACCCAGTTCAACAAGACGGGGTCATTCGCACGATAGGCGGCGCCGTCTGGGGTATGGCCCTCCACGCGATCATGCATCCGGTTCACCATGCGGATGATGCGTGTCGCTGTCTCGGTCGGCGCATAGACAGTCGCATGCGTAACGGCGCCAGTTCTGCGGATGCGAGTCAGCGGGTCGGTTGGAAAGATCGAGTGCCCCCAAACGCCGGAGCGTACGCGTGGCTCGGCTAGTTCCAGCAACACCGCAGCAATGCCGCCGATGAATAGGGAAATCGGGTTCTTGAAGACCTGCCAGGCCAGCGAGTCGGCGGTGTACAAAGACAAGGCGCCGGGCGGGTTCAGATAGTCAACGCGCGGCATCGTCCGTTGTGTGGCATCGGGCGGAGGGGCGTCGAAATTCTGGCGAGCGTCATCTGGCATCAGCCTGCCTTTCCTGTCGCAACGGCCAGGGCAGTCTAATCATTTGATCAGCAAGGCCTGCCTATCGTTTCAGATAGGGGCCTGACCGGCGGCCTTGCTCTAGCTTTGTTGTCGCAAACCGCATCGAATGCGGCAAACCGCTGGGCACACGGCGGAAACGCGGGGAGAAACCGGATGTTGCAGAACGCCGTACTGGCGAGCAGCGTTGATTTCAACGCAATGCCCGCTCTGGGTGATATCGTGCGCTACCATGCTGCTCGAAAGCCGGATGGGCTTGCGGTCTGGTTTGAAGCTAGATCAACCAGTTGGCGGGAGCTGGATCACAACACCAGCCGGGTCGCAAATGCGTTGATAGCGGCGGGCGTTCAGCCGGGCGATCGCGTGGCTTTCGTAGGCAAGGGTAACGACGAGTTCTTCGAGCTGATGTTCGGCATTGCAAAGGCTGGAGCCGTGTTTGTGCCGGTTGGATGGCGGCTGGCTGCGCCGGAGATTGTGCAGATCGTAGACGATGCTGAAGCGAAGGCTCTATTCGTCGGCGTGGATCAACTGAGCAGGATGGACGAGTTTCGCGCGGGCATGCCGCACGTCAAAGTCTTCATCGGAATGGAAGCCTCGGGGGTCGGGCTGTCGACTTTCGCGAACTGGCGCGACGCTCAATCGAACCGTGATCCCGAGCTTCCTGTGGGGCAGGGCGATGTCGCCTTGCAGCTTTATACGTCCGGCACCACTGGCAAGCCGAAAGGCGTCATGCTGAGCCACCGCAATCTTCTCGTCGGCCGGCGTGAGGCGATGGAGCATAAGATGCCGTGGAACACCTGGACCGAGAGTGACGTAAACCTCGTCGCCATGCCGCTAGGCCATATCGGCGGAGTTGGTTGGGCCATCGTCGGCTTCTTCAATGGCGCAACGACGATCCTGCTGCGGGAGTTTCTGCCTGGCGCGGTGCTCGACGCTATTGAGCATCGGGGCATTTCGAAGATGTTCATGGCCCCCGCTGCGTTGCAGATCCTTTTGGCCCAGCCCCGCGTTCGCGAGATTGACTACAGTCGCGTCCGTTACATTCTCTACGGCGCGTCTCCTATTGCGCTCGATCTCTTGCGGCAAGCGACGGAAGTGTTCGGTTGCGGCTTTGCACAGCAATACGGGATGACTGAAACGACAGGTACGGTCGTTTATCTGCCGCCGGAAGATCACACGCCCGAAGGCAACAAGCGGATGCGCGGCGCGGGTCTGCCCATGCCGGGGGTCGAAATCCGGATCACAGGGGCAGATCGTCAGGTGCTGGGACCGGATGAGATCGGCGAGATCGAAACGCGCTCCATCGCGAACATGGTCGGCTACTGGAAGCAGCCCGACGCGACACGCGAGACCGTGGACAATGATGGCTGGCTGCGCACGGGCGATGCCGGCTACCTTGATGCCGACGGCTACCTCTACATCCAGGATCGCTTCAAGGACATGATCGTGTCCGGCGCCGAGAACGTCTATCCGTCCGAAGTGGAAAGCGCGATCTATGGCCACCCTTCCGTGGCAGACGTCGCGGTTATCGGTATCCCCGACGACAGATGGGGTGAGGCTGTCAAGGCAGTCGTGGTGCTGAAGCCCGGCTTTGACTTCGATGCCGACAGCATCATTGCGTTCGCCCGCACCCGCATCGCCGCGTACAAGGCGCCGAAGAGCGTCGATCTTGTCGATGTGCTGCCACGCAACGCTTCGGGAAAAATTCTGCGGCGATTGTTGCGCGAACCCTACTGGGCGGGTCGCGAGCGCCAGGTAAACTGAACACTCTGAGCGCGCCGAAAGGAGCTGTCATGGCCGGCAAGACGATCGAGCTTGAACGCGAGGGCGATGTCGCGGTCATTCGCCTGAACGATCCCGCAACGTTGAATGCAGTTACGCTGGCGACAATAGAAGAGATTGGGGTGGCGCTGGATGAGATAACCGGATCGGCGCGCGCCATGGTGCTGACGGGTGCAGGCCGCGCTTTCTGTTCGGGCGCCAATCTTTCGGGCGGCATGGGCGGTGGTCCGTCGGACGCATTACCCGATGCCGGCCGGTCTCTTGAAACGCACATAAATCCGCTGATGCTCCGGCTACGTGATCTTCCGTTTCCGTGGGTCTCGGCGGTGAAGGGTAGCGCGGCCGGCGTTGGGTGTTCACTGGCGTTGGCCGCCGATCTCGTCGTGGCAGGAGAAAGTGCATTCTTTCTGCAGGCGTTCGCGCGGATTGGCCTCGTGCCAGACGGTGGTTCCAGTTGGCTGCTGGCCAAAGGTGTTGGCCGTGCGCGCGCCATGGAGATGATGCTGTTGGGCGAGCGTATCCCCGCGGCCAAGGCGCTGGAATGGGGTATGGTCAATCGCCTCGTGCCGGACGAACAGGTCATGCCGACAGCGCTGGACCTCGCGAAAGCATTGGCGGCCGGCCCGACACAATCTCTTGCCATGATCCGGCGCATGGCCTGGTCGGCGGCCGATGCGTCGTTCGAAGACGCTATTGCAACCGAGCGTAAAAACCAGCGTGATGCAGGCCGTACGGCGGACCATCGGGAGGGCGTCGCCGCGTTTCTCACCAAACGACCCGCGCGCTTCACCGGCGCCTGATCGGAGCCAAACCATGATCCGCACACGATTCACTGAGCTTTTCGGCGTCCAGCATCCCGTCGCCCAAGGCGGCATGCAGTGGGTCGGTCGCGCCGAGCTGGTCTCGGCCGTCGCCAACGCAGGCGCTCTCGGCTTTCTGACGGCGCTGACGCAGCCGACGCCCGACGCTCTGTTGAAGGAAATCGCGCGCACGAGAGGCATGACGGATAAGCCGTTCGGCGTGAACCTCACAATCCTGCCGGCCATCAAGCCGCCTCCCTACGCAGAATACAGGCAGGCGATCATCGAAGCCGGCATCACCATGGTCGAAACGGCTGGCTACAAGCCGCAGGAACATGTCGATCACTTCAAGGCAAATGGCATCAAGGTGATCCACAAATGCACGGCTGTGCGTCACGCCCTCTCGGCGGAGCGAATGGGCGTAGATGCCGTCTCGATCGATGGTTTTGAGTGCGCGGGTCATCCGGGCGAGGATGACATTCCCGGCCTCATTCTCATTCCAGCTGCCGCGAACAAGGTGAAAGTGCCGATGCTCGCCTCAGGCGGTTTCGGCGATGGTCGCGGTCTGGCTGCTGCGCTGGCGCTTGGCGCTCATGGCATCAACATGGGCACGCGGTTCTGCGCCACTGTCGAAGCGCCGATCCATCAGAACTTCAAGCAGGCAATGGTGGAGGCCGACGAACGCGCCACCGACATCATATTCCGCACCTATCGCAACAGCGCCCGCGTTGCGAAGAACCTCGTCAGCCAGGAAGTGCTGCGCCTCGAAGCAGAGGGTCGCCCCTTTGAAGAAGTGTCCAGCTTGGTGAAAGGTGTCCGCGGTCGTGAAGGCCTTGAGTCAGGCGAGCGCGACCACGGCATCTGGAGCGCCGGTCAGGTCCAGGGCCTCATCAACGACGTCCCGACAGTCAAGGTTCTGGTCGACCGCATTGTCGATGAAGCCGAAGCGATTATTCGCGACAAGCTGGCTGCAATGCTCGCCTAGGTGCGGGCAACCGCGCCGACATAGCCGAGCGTAGCCGCCTTGTAGATCGCTTGCGGCCGGCCAACCACGTTAAGCTTGCGCGCCGCATTGGTGATGTGAAACCGCACAGTCGGCAGCGAGATATGCATGATTTCGCTTATGTCGGCGTCGGTCTTGCCCATGGCCGCCCACTTCAGGCATTGGATCTCGCGTCGCGTTAGCGGCGCCGGCGCTTCGGCGATCTTGCGAGCCGCAAGGTCGTTGTGCGTGGCGACGAATTTAAGCGCCAGTGTATGCAGCTCGCCCGCGCGCTGTTCGAACACGGGTGTCACGTCCAGCGTCTCATCCGGCGAGGCCCACACAATGGCGCCAATCACACCGCCCGGCAGGTATGCCGGGGCGATGATCGCGCTGTTGACGCCAAACCGCTCTCTCGGCTCCATCGCGTTGAAAACCTCAAGCGAGGCATGCGGCCGCCACGTCGCGAGTTTTCCGCCGGTAAAATAGAATGGCTCGGCGCATAGTCTTACTGCATGCAGCACATGAGCGCGCAGCGCAAAGCCGCGATCTTCCCAATAGCGCAATTCGGGATCTACCCAGCGAAACAGAGACTCGGCATACGGAATGCCATCCTTGCCCAGCACGGGATCGGGGCTGCCGATGTCGGCGCTGACTGCCACGAAGGGTAAGCCGATTTCGCGACCGACTGCGTCCACGCGATGCGCCAGGGCATCGCCCAGCTCGATCATCGCCCTATCACTTCCGCTAGCTTGAGACATGACCGGCAGTTCGCGACTCTCACCTGGAGACCGGAGACCGTCAAAGCAACGGGCTTCGTAGAATGACTGCTAGTTCCGAGGGAGGGAAGCATGATCACGGCATTTTTCCCAGCGCCTCCTTCCGTTTCGCGCTGACTGCTGATGAATCTCGATCTCGACGCCAGTGAAGTCGCCTTTCGCGACGAAGTCCGCGAATTTCTGCAACGTGATTTGCCGCCGGAATTGGCCGAGGCGGGGCGCCGCGCAACCAGCGTATTCACCGATCCGGCCTACTCCTTGCCGTGGCAGCGCATCCTGCACGCGAAAGGCTGGGTCGCCCCCCAGTGGCCGGTGGCTCATGGCGGTCCGGGGTGGAGCGAGATGCAGCGTTACATTTTCGCCGCGGAGTGTACGCGAGCGAACGCGCCGAATCTTGCGCCTATGGGTCTGCGCATGGTGGGGCCATGCATCATGCGCTACGGCACGGACGAACAGAAGCGCACTGTCTTGCCGCGTATTCTGTCGGGCGAGGATTACTGGTGTCAGGGCTATTCCGAGCCCGGCTCCGGCTCTGATCTTGCCAGCCTGCGCACGCGCGCAGACGCCGATGGCGACGACTACATCCTCAACGGATCCAAGATCTGGACGACGCACGCCCATTTCGCCAATCGCATGTTCGGTCTGGTGCGCACACGGTTCGAGGGGAAGCCGCAAACCGGCATCACTTTCCTTCTGATCGACATGGCGTCACCGGGCGTCACGGTTCAGCCTATCGTCACGCTGGCGGGCGAGCACGAACTCAATGCTGTGTTTTTTGACAATGTCCGCGTTCCCAAGGCCAACCGGCTTGGCGAGGAGAATGACGGCTGGACGGTCGCAAAGTATCTGCTGGAGTTCGAAAGGGGCGGGCAGTACGCCCCAGGCCTCAAGGTTCGCGTTCAACGGCTGTGTGAAATCGCGCGCCAGTCTCTGACGTCAGATGATGGTGTGTGGTCGCGACTGGCTGAATTGCAGATCGCGATTGAATCGATGGAAGTGACCGAGCATCGCGTCATGACAGCGCTCGCATCCGGCGCCAATCCCGGTCCCATGTCGTCCATGCTCAAGACGCAGGGCACAGAAACGATGCAGCGTGTGGAGGAACTGGCGGTCGAGATCGCCGGCGGCTATGGCGCGGTAGATCAATCAGGAATGCGTACTCCAGGCCTCAACACCTCGCCGGTCGGTCCTGATGAGCATCTTGAAGCTATGGCGCGTTATCTTAATGGCCGCGCTGCCTCGATCTACGGGGGATCGAATGAGGTGCAGCGCGGTGTCATGGCTCGCCTGATGCTCGGCCTCTAGCTGCCACCTGATCGATGGTGACAAGGAAAAGCCGCCGTCACATGACGGCGGCTTTCAGTTTTTGCGAGGTTCAGGGATGCGCCGCGCGGGAGTTAGAAGTTGTGGGTCAAGGTCAGGCCGTAGGTGCTCGGCATGCCGGGGAAGCGCACCACCACGTTGGCGTTGGAGGCTACAGACGTCCAATAATACTCGTCCGTGATGTTCCGCGCCCACAGGGATGCAGACCATGCGCCGCCAAGATCGTGGATCCCGATACTGGCGTTCACCAGGCTATAGGCGTCGATCACATATGTCGGGCTGTCGCCAAGATCAGCAGCGGAGTCATCCTGCCAGCGCGCATTGATCGCTAGTTGCAGGCCCAGCGTCTCGGTGATGGGTGCGTCGTACATCAACGTACCCGCGATCTGCAGCTCGGGGCTGTAGGGGAAGGCTACGCCATCATACACTTTCGGCAGGCCCGCAGCGCTGGTGCCCTGATAGTTGTTGACCTGGGTATCCAGCCACGTGGCTGAGCCCGTCAGTGTCAGCGCATCTGTCAGATGCCAGGTGATATCAGCCTCCGCGCCGGTCGCTTCGGCATCCGGCACGTTCTGAAGGCGGGCCAGCGCCGTATAGATCGGGTCGGCGAAATACACCGACAGCTGCTTGTCCGTGTAGTCATAAAAGAACGCTGAGGCATTCACCTGGAAGTCAGGCGTCAGCGTTGCCTTTGCGCCGACCTCGTAAGCCAGCAGCTTCTCTTGCCGTGCAGGATTCTGCTGGAACGACACGTTGGCGGCGTTGATCGGCGTATTGCCGGCTTTGGCGCCTTCCGAGACAGACGCGAAGAGCAGCAGGTCGTTGCTTGCCTGCCAGTCCAGCGCCACGCGCCACGACACATTGTCCTCGTCCAGCGTATGCGAGAGTTGGTGGAAGCTGTTGGTCGTCGGGTCATAGGTGTTGCAGGCATTGGCCACAATTTGCGCCGGCGTCACGCCATAGCGCTGGGTGATCAGGAAGCGGTTCACGACGTTCACGTTGGGCAGCATCGAGCCGTTGAAGTCGGCCGAACAGCCGACATAGCTGTGTTCATCCTTGGTGAATCGAATGCCCGTTGTCAGCCCCAACGTATCCGTCAGCGTCCAGTCGGCATTGGCGAAGATGCTGGTCGTGTTCGACGTCATATCGCCGAGATCGCGATAGGTGCGGAAAGATTGCGCCATCTGCGCCGCCGTATAGCCGCCGGAGTTGAACGGCGTCGCCAGCAACAGGTTGCCATTGTAGCGGATGGCAGAGACGTTTGCGTTCTGGCCGAGCAGGGTGCGGTTGTTGTCCTGCAGATCGTCGTCGGCATAATACGCTCCAACGAGCCACTGGACGCCGTTGGTTTCGCCTTCGAGACGGACTTCCTCGGAGAACGACTTGATCCGTCCTTCCAGTCTTTGAACCAGTATCTCGTAGGGCGAGCCCGACCAGTCCGATAACGCATTGCGATCGAGATCCTGATAGCCCGTCAGCGACACAAGTCGCATCGTGTCCGAGAACGCGTACGACGCTTCAAGGCTTGCGGCCCAGAACTTGGTGTCTTCTTCGAGTGCGCCGGGCAGGCCCGCGCCAATGCCGACATTCGCGCCACGTACGTTGGCGAAGCCCCAGTCTGCGTCACTGCCGGAGTCCGGTGCGTTGGCCGCGATATAGGCAGCCAGACCGGGCGCGTTGAACGGCCCGAAAGCGCCGGATCCCGGCGTTGTGTTGGGCGTAAATCCGATACCCTGCGCCGCGATCGTGTCCGACTGGTTCACCCACCCCGAAAGGGATGCCTCAAACGCAAGTTGATCCGTCGGCGTCCAGTCGACCAGCAACCGGCCCGCATACCGATGGACATCGCCCAGACTGGCGTCACGTGAATTGCTTTCCTGCCAGCCCTCGTCGCTGTTCTCGGCGCGGAAGGCGAAACGGGCGCGAACCGTGTCGCTCAGCGGTCCCGAAATGAAACCGCCATAGTTGTGAGTCGAATAATTGCCGACCTCACCTGTCAGGGATGCCTCGAATTCATCTGTCGGACGATTCGTGATGAAGCCGACCAGGCCGGCTGTCGTGTTGCGGCCGTAAAGCGTTCCCTGCGGGCCCTTCAGGACTTCAACACGCTGCAGGTCGAACATCGGCCCGTTCAGCATAAACGGGTAGGCGTAGGCCACTTCGTCCACATACGAGCCGACCGTGGAGGTGGAGGAAATGTTGATCGTGTTGAAGCCGATGCCCCGCAACGTATAGATCGGCACGCCCTGATAGCTCTGCGAGACTGTGAAGCTGGGCGCGATCGCGCTCAGATCCTTGACTTTCGTCACCCGCAACGTTTCGAGGTCCTCGCCGGTGAAGGCCTGGATCGCCATCGGGATGTCCTGCACCCCTTCCTCGCGCCGCTGCGCCGTAACGATGACGACGTCACGCGACTGTCGTTCGTCGGCCTGTAGCGCTTGTGGCGTTTCTTGCGCGTAAACTGGTAATGCGAAGGCCAGCACGGCCAACGAGGCGCCGCTGACCATTGCGGTGCGCAGCAACTGCGTCCGGTTCATCCTATCCTCCCTTACGGAAGCCCTCAGAAAAGGGGCTGCCATTATGGATCAAAGGCTTGCTGAAGGGCCAAAAACTACAAGCTATCGAAAGTGATAGGCGCAATCACGTATTTGCAGACCTATCGCTTTGCGCTTCAGTGAACTCACAGCGTCGTCCCCAAGCGAGGAACCCTGCATGACCGAAGCCTGGATTGTCGACGCGTGCCGCACGCCGCGCGGTATCGGGCGGCTCGGCAAGGGCGCGCTTGCCGACATGCACCCGCAGCATCTCGCGGCGTCAGTCCTGAAAGCCGTAGCGGAACGTAACGAACTCTCGACCTCTGATGTCGACGACGTGATCTGGGGAACATCAACGCAGGTCGGCAAGCAGGGTCGCGATATCGCGCGCATGGCGCTGCTCGATGCGGGTTACGACACGCGCGCTTCCGGCGTAACGATCGACCGCTTCTGCGGTTCAGGCATCACGTCGGTCAACCTTGCGGCATCGACGGTCATGTCCGGCATGACAGATCTCGTCATCGCAGGCGGTGTCGAGATGATGAGCTACACGGCTTCCATAGCTGATCCGAAAGCGCCTTTCCTCGATGCCGGAAACGCTCGTCTGCGCGCCCGTCATCCGCAAAGCCATCAAGGCGTCTGCGCCGACGCCATCGCCACGCTGGAGGGCATTTCACGCGCAGACCTCGACGCTTTGGCGCTCGAAAGCCAGGTGCGCGCCGACGCGGCTATCCGACAAGGGCATTTCAGCAAGAGCCTTGTTCCGACCTATCGTGAAGACGGTTCGCTCGCGCTGGATCGTGAGGAGTTCCCACGTCCACAGACGACACTGGAAGGGCTCTCGGCTCTCAAGCCGGCCTTTGAGGCTATGGCCAACGTTCCGTTGAACGAGAAGGGCGAGACCTATGGCGGCTTGATCCGTCAGGTCTATCCCGACCTCAAGATCAACCACGTCCATCATGCCGGCAACTCATCCGGCGTCGTTGACGGCGCCGCGGCCGTACTGTTGGCATCGCCTGAATATGCAAGGAAAAACGGTCTCAAGCCACGCGCTCGCATCGTCGCAATGGCCAACATGGGCGATAGCCCCACGCTGATGCTCAACGCGCCTGTTCCCGCCGCGAGGAAGGTGCTGGCCAAATCCGGTCTCAGCCTCGATGACATTGATCTCTTCGAAATCAACGAAGCGTTCGCTGTCGTCGCCGAGAAGTTCATCCGCGACCTCAAGCTCGACCGGGGCAAGGTCAATGTGAATGGCGGCGCCATGGCGCTCGGTCATCCGATCGGCGCGACGGGCTCCATCCTGATCGGCACGATCCTCGACGAGCTCGAACGCCGCGACCTCAAGCGTGGTCTGGTCACGATGTGCGCCGCCGGCGGCATGGCGCCGGCGGTCATCATCGAACGCATTGCTGCCTGACGCTACGGGATGATGTGTGTCTTCGCGCAGATCGTGTTCGCGTTGAGCAGGCGGGCCTTGCGCGCACGTCAACTACGCGCAACATCATAGGTGTTGCGCATGATGGAGGCGACTGGTGGAGCTGATCAGCCAGACGGCCCTCGAGGGGATTCCCGGACCCAATAATCCCGAGAGCTATCCACGCATCCAGGGCATGGCGCTCAACGACGCAAAGCTCTTTACGCAAGGGCATCCATTCGACCTGTATCGGGCAATGCGTGATCAGGCGCCAGTGTGCTGGCATACCGAGCCCGAAGGCTGGCCCGGCTTCTGGACCATCACGCGTCACGCCGATGTCATGCGCGTGAATGGCGATCCAGCGACTTTTTCTTCTCAGCGTGGCGGCATCCTGATGAACACGCCCAAGCCGGGCATGGGGCATGTCTTGCTCGGCCGCGCGTCGCAGGACACGATGATCAACCTCGATGCGCCCCATCACATGCAATTGCGCCGCGAGCACATGCCGTTCTTCACGCCCGCCTATCTGCGCGGCCTGACCGAAAAGATCCGCGGCGAAGTCTCACGACTGATCGACAGCATGCAGGGAAGGGGCGCGTGCGACTTTGTCGAGAGCTTCTCAGCGCATCTGCCGCTTTACACGCTATGCGAAATTCTCGGCGTGCCGGCGGCGGATCGGCCCAAATTCCTGCACTGGATGCATTATCTGGAGCTGGCGCAGAATCTCGCTGCCGAGCAGGCAGCGAACCCCGTCGCGCCCAGCCTGGAGCTGATCCAGTTCGTCGCTGATTTCAATGCGAACGTGGAGGAGATGTTCGCCTACGGCCAGCACATGCTCCACAAGCGTCGCAACGATCCGCAGGCCGACCTCATGTCCGCTATCGCGCGCGCACAAGTCGATGGCGAACTGCTGAGCGATGAATACCTCGATGGTTCATGGCTGCTGATTGTGTTCGCCGGCAACGATACCACCCGCAACACGCTGTCAGGCGCCATGAAGCTGCTGACGGAATTCCCGGACCAGAAGGCGAGGCTGATCGCAGATCCCAGTCTGCTGGGTAACGCAGCCGACGAGTTCATCCGCATGGTTAGCCCCGTCATCTACATGCGTCGTACCGCGCTACAGGACGCGATGATCGCCGATCAGAAAATTGCCGCCGGCGAGAAAGTCGTAATGTACTACGGCGCAGCCAATCGCGATCCTGCCGTGTTCGAAAACCCCGACACGCTGGACGTAGCGCGTTCCAACGCCAACAAGCATGTCGCCTTCGGCTATGGCCCGCACGTCTGCCTCGGCAAGCGCGTGGCGCAGATCCAGCTCGAAGAGGCCTATCGTCAATTGCTGGCGCGCCTGCCTGACATTGAGTGGACCGGCGAGATCGATATAGCGCCGAACAACTTCGTACACGCCATTCGCAAGCTTGGGGTGAGGTTCACCGCTCCTCACTGAACGAACGACAGGTAGAATCCGGGTCAACCGGGTCGCCTCGATGCAGGGGTATTGGGAGATGCGCCTTGGGTGAAATCGTCAGCGGCAATCGTCGCATCAGTACGGCAGAACTCGGCCTGCGCGCAGCCAGAGCGGCGACAGCGCTGGACAGTATTGGCGTGAAACCGGGCGATATCATCGCGCTGTTTCTGCGCAACGATACGCCATTTTTCGAAGCGGGCATGGCGGCAGGCATTCTCGGCGTTTATCCAACGCCCGTGAACTGGCACGCGACGCTGGAAGAGGCGCGCTACATTCTCGAGAATTCAGGCGCCAAGGCGTTGGTGATCCATTCGGATCTTTATGAAGGGATCAAGGCTGCGGTCCCGGCTGGCGTGAATGTTTTCACTGTACGAACACCAGACGAGATCGCCGAAGCCTATGGCTTGGCGCAACAGCCCGCGGCGGCGGCGGCAGGCGTACGGGACTGGTCCACCTGGATCGAAGCCTTCGCGCCATGGTCTGGCGAGGTGCGGCCCAATCCGGGCACGATAATCTATACATCAGGCACGACTGGCCATCCCAAGGGCGTGCGCCGCGCGCCACCGACGCAGGAACAGTACGACGCGAGCATGCGTGGCTTGCTCACCATTTTCGGCTTGATGACGCATCCGCCGGATCAGATCGTCAGCGTGATGGTTGGGCCGATGTATCATTCCGCGCCCAACGCTTACGGCATGGTGGCTGCTCGCATCGGTGCAACACTACACCTGCAACCGCGCTTCGATCCGGAGGATCTGTTGCGCATGATTCAGGATTTGCGGATCACGCACATCCACATGGTGCCTATCATGTTCAACAGGTTGTTGAGGCTGCCTGAGGATGTGAAGCGTAGATACGATCTGTCGTCGCTGAAGTTTGTCGTCCACGCCGCGGCGCCATGCCCTGCGCCGGTCAAGCGCGCAATGATCGAATGGTGGGGGCCGGTGATCAACGAGTATTATGGCTCAACCGAAACAGGCGGCGTTGTGTTCTGTACGTCCGAGCAGTGGTTGTCGCATCCGGGAACGGTAGGCACGGCGCAGCCGGGCGCGGATGTGCGAGTGACAGACGCAGACGGCAATTCACTTCCGGTCGGCGAGGTGGGTGAAGTCTGCGCACGTTTCCCGGGGATTGCGGACTTCACCTATCACAAGGATGACGCCAAGCGTCATGCGACGGCCAAGGTCGGTCTGATCGCAACCGGCGATCTCGGTTACTTTGATGCCGATGGCTTTCTCTATCTGTGCGACCGTTCGAAGGACATGATCATCTCTGGCGGCGTCAACATCTACCCGGCAGAGATCGAGGGCGTGCTGCATCGCATGCCGGGCGTCGCCGACTGCGCCGTTTTCGGCGTGCCGGACGATGAGTACGGTGAGGCGGTCCATGCCTGTGTTCAGGCCCAACCCGGTACATCACTCAGCGAAGAAGGCGTGAAGGCTTATCTCCGCGACCATCTCTCCGGCTTCAAGGTTCCCAAATCCGTTGACTTCCGGGCGGAACTGCCGCGCGAAGACTCCGGCAAGATTTTCAAGCGGAAACTGCGCGAGCCCTTCTGGGCCGACCGCGCCACGCGCATCTGATCCACGAAAGGCAACCACCACGTGAACTTCGATTTCTCAGATGACCAGAAGATGCTGCGTGATCAGGCGCGAAAATTCCTTGCGGAAAAGTCCAGCAAGAAAGTCGTCCGCGATGTCCTGAACGACGGCGCAAAGTCGTTTGACGCCAGCCTGTGGAAGCTGGTGGCTGAACAGGGTTGGCTCGGCGTCACCATTCCAGAACAGTATGGCGGGCTTGGCCTCGGTCGTTTGGAGCTGTGCGTGCTGGCCGAGGAAGTCGGTCGCGCCCTCGCACCGCTACCATTTTCCTCCACACTGTATTTCTTTACCGAAGCCCTGCTGGCTGCAGCCTCAACCGACCAGCAGGCAAAGTTCCTTCCAGGTGTTGCAAGCGGTTCGATCATCGGCGCCTTCGCCATTTCGGAGGGGCCCGGTGCGCCTTCGCCGTCTTCGATTGAAGCGCAGTTCGACGGCTCTAAGCTGTCCGGCGTGAAAATCCCCGTTACGGATGGCGACATCGCCACCCACGCCATCGTGCTGGCGCGGGAAGGGGCAGGGCTGTCGCTCGTTCTGGTCGATCTCAATCAGTCGGGCGTCAAGCGCGAAACCCTGCAGACGCTCGATCCCACTCGCGGCCACGCGCGCCTTACCTTCACGAACGCAGGCGCCGAACGCGTCGGCAAGGCAGGCGAAGGCTGGGATCTCGCCGAATCCGTACTGGACCGCGCAGCCGTCCTCATAGCATTCGAGCAGATCGGCGGCTCGCAAGCCTGCCTCGACATGGCCGTCGACTACGCCAAGAGCCGTTTCGCTTTCTCGCGCCAGATCGGTTCCTATCAGGCCATCAAGCACAAGCTCGCAGACATGTATGTCGGTATCGAGCTTGCGCGCTCCAACGCATTTTACGGCGCCTGGGCGCTCTCTACGCAGTCCTCGCAATTGCCCATCGCGGCTGCGGCGGCGCGTGTCGCGGCGTGCGATGCCTACTACTTCGCGGCCAAGGAGAATATCCAGGCGCACGGCGGCATGGGTTACACGTGGGAAGTCGACTGCCACCTCTTCTATCGACGTTCCAAGCTTCTCGCTGTGCAGGCTGGCGGTCCCGGTGTCTGGAAAGAAAAGCTCGTGCGTCGGCTTGAGCTGAAGAACGCGGCCTAGGAGATTCAGATGGATTTCAAGGACACACCGGAAGAAGCCGCGTTCCGTGCAGACGCGCGCGCCTGGCTCGAGAAGACGCTCGATCAACCCAATGCGAAGGCCAATGTCCGTATCGACGGGCCAGAAGGTCTGAAGCGCGCCAAGGAGTATCAGGCAAGGAAGGCCGCCGCCGGCTTCGTCGGTCTGACCTGGCGCAAGGAGGCGGGCGGGCGCGAACTGCCTCCGATCTTCAACGTGATCTTCAATCAGGAAGAGCAGAAATTCCAGGCTCCGGTCGGTCCATTTGCGATCGGTCTTGGCATGTGCATCCCGACCGTGATTGCGTTCCACTCGCCCGAGCGCGTGAAGCACTATGTCGGGCCCGCGCTGCGCGGTGAGGAAATCTGGTGCCAACTCTTCTCTGAGCCCGGCGCCGGATCGGACGTAGCTGGTCTCAAGACGCGCGCCGTTCGCGATGGCGACGACTGGATCATCAACGGCCAGAAAGTGTGGACCTCCGGCGCCCATTATTCCGACTACGGCATCGTCCTCGTGCGCACCAATCCCGAGAAGGAGAAGCACAAGGGTCTCACCATGTTCGTCATCAACATGAAGGCGCCCGGCGTCGAAGTCCGCCCCATTCACCAGATGTCCGGCGGGTCCAACTTCAACGAAGTCTATTTTACTGACGTCCGCATCCCCGACTCCGAGCGCCTCGGCGAAGTTGGCAATGGCTGGAACGTCGCGCTGGTCACGCTCATGAATGAACGCCTCGCCGTCGGCGGATCGGCAGGGCCAGAGTATGGCGAGATCCTCGAGCTAGCCCGCAACACGCCATCGCCCTCCGGCAGGGGTACGCTGCTGCAGGATCAGGCCTTCCGGGAAAAACTGGCCAGCTGGTATGTCAGCGCCGAGGGCTACACGCTCGGCAAATACCGCACGATGACTGCGCTCTCGAAAGGCCAAACGCCCGGCCCGGAAAATTCCATCGGCAAGCTCCTGAATGCCAATCGTATGCAGGACATCGGTAACGCTGCCATCGAAGGCGCGGATCACTACGGCATCATCTCCGACCCGGCGCTCGCACCAATGCAGGGCGCCTTCCACAACGCCTACATGTGGGCGCCCGGTCTCCGCATTGCCGGCGGCACGGACGAGATCCTTCGCAACATAATCGCCGAACGCGTGCTCGGCTTGCCCCAGGATGCCCGCGCCGACAAAGGCATTGCCTTCAAGGATCTTCCAACCGGACGTTAGGCCCGGAGATCCCGGCGTCTGGCAAAATGGCCAGCTTGCCTACTGCGCCGCCGCCGCCGGCACGCGGCTGAACTCACCAAGCTGGCAGAACGTGCCGGTGTTGTTCACCGTGATCGTCTGCTGGTTGGAGCAGACCAGCCCGCCCGTGACTTTCCACGAGAAACCCTGTTCGAATTTTAGGCCAGGGCAGGAACGCGGAAGCTTGTTGACCCACACCTCGCCGCCCGCCAGCGTAAACTGGATTTCCTGATCGCTGACGATTTTCTGCTTCTGGATTTGTGTCGGGTTGATGCAGGAATCCTGGATGCTTGCAGGTTTCGCTGGCGCCCCTGTGGGGTCCGCAGGGGAGGTGCAGGCGGAAAGCCCGCCCGCCAGTGCAATTGCCGTCGTCGCAATCAGGAAAGTCGGTTTCACCAGCGTCTCCTTCACATTGATGCCGAATCTGCGCCTATCGGCGCAATTGTGCAATTGTCCTATGGTCGGCTGCACGCACGGGAAACGTTGAATGGGTAAGGGTCGCCACGCCATCGCTTCGCAGGAACGCCGCGTAAAGCGGTTCGCGGTGCGTTATGGGCTTACCTTGATGAAATCCCAGAAGCCGTTCGGCAAAGTGCTTGAACACGGCGGTTACATGCTGCGTGAGGATGATACGCGCAAGATCATCTTCGGCGACAAGGGGTACGAGTTCTCAGCCGATCTCGACGAGGTCGAAGCATTTCTCGAAGCCAACACGAAGGCGGACGACTAGGTCAGGCCGTCTAATCGTCGTTAGCGGTAGCGCCCGGCGAAAGTTCGAGGTCGAAACTCGCCGTCGTGCCTGCACCCTGCATGCTCGTCAGGCGAAGCACGCCGCCATGTTTGGCGATCAGGTTCATCGAAAGCGACAGACCCAGTCCGGTGCCCTGTCGATACGAAGCCTGATCCCCCGCCTGTTCGTAAGGTCGGCCAAGACGAGCCAATTCTTCGGCAGCAATGCCGCAGCCAAAATCGCGGACACTGATGGTCAGCCTGCCATCATCGAGCTTCGACGCGACCTTGATGGGCGATCCGCGTGGTGAGAACTTCACTGCATTGGACAGCAGGTTGATCATCACCTGTTTTATCGCCCGTGAGTCCGCCATCACGGTGGGCCATGGTCCTTCCTCGATCGATATGTCTATCTGCGACTCCATGGCGAGGCCCGCGACCAGCCGCATCGATTGCTCGATCATCGCGCGGCTCGGCGTCGTGGCGATCAGCATCTGCGTCTTGCCCGCTTCGACTTTCGCCGTGTCGAGCAGGTCGGTGACGAGATCATTCAGGTGCGTTCCAGACAGCCTTATGTGCTCTGCGAACTCGCGATATTTTTCATTGCCGAGAGGCCCCATCGGTTCCGCCTCCAGAAGGCCGGACAGCCCCACAATCGAGTTCAGGGGCGAGCGTAACTCGTGCGCCATTGTCGCGAGCAGAAGCGCCCGCGACGCCATCGCTTTCTCGGCCGCGGCGCGCGCCGCCTTGGCTTCCTGCAGCGACGCATTGTGGGCAGCTGTCACGCTGGCAATCGAAATCGGCGCCAGCAGAACCAGTGAAACGCCAAGACGGAACGACAGCAGATCATCGAACGTGCCCACGGCGAAACCCATGTCCACCCAGTGCAGGGACGTCGATATCAGCGTCCATGCTGCCACAACGAAGGTCAGGACAGCGACCGTGCCGATGTTGTAGACGAGTGCGCACCAGATCAATCCCGGCACCGGAAACACGAGAGCGGCGGGTCCCTCCACCAGCGGCGCAATCGCTGCGCCAAGCAGACAGGTAAGAGCGGGCAGGGGTCGCATCGGGTCGCGAAGCAGGCCGTTGAAAATTTCCTTCAGGGACGCTGGCGTTTTGAATCCGTTGAACGTCAGCATCAGTGGAAGCACGGCGAGATAGTTCACGAACTCGCTGATGAACCAGAAGAAGAAGCCTTCGACCGTGTCGCGTTGAAACAGGACGGGGTTCGCAATCATCCCGACAAGGCCCGCAGCCGTCGACGCAGCAAACGTGATGGCGAGCAGATAGATCGAAGAGAGAGGATGCCGCATCCGCAACATGCTGCGATCCAGCTGCGAGAACAGGACGAAGCCCAACACCACGCCAACCATGTTGGCCACAGTCAGCAGTCCCGTCTTTTCAAGGCTGCTGCCCATCATCAGATCGGCGCCAAGATAACCAAGGCAGGCGGCTGCCCACCCAAGCCGGGTCGCCAGTGACGGCACGCGCACGAACAGCCCAAGCAACACCGCATTCGCCGCCCAGAACGAACTCAACAATCCGGTCGGTTGCAGCAGGATACCCAGCATGCACGTGCTGAAGACAACGACGAACACGATCAGCGGGTCGATCGCCGGTGATAGTCGTATGCGATCCCACTTCTGCTCATACGCGGTCCGCGTGACTTCGCGACCGGTGTTCAGATTCAGTGAGATTGAAGCCATGCCGTGCCCCGCGCAGTCGTCGTACGACGCCTCAGCGGTCGGCTGGCCAAACGCCCAGGCGGTATCTAACCAGCGTACGCCGTCGTCACCCCCCGACTTGGATTACCGCGATTAACCTCAAGCATCAAACGATTGTGACACTGAACGGTTGATTGATCGGTCCACGGATTAAATTGTCTCTAGCGCGCATTGACGGTTGCGCCTGAAAGAGCGACTTGCGTGTCCGCTTGCCGCACTTGCAGAAGCAGGGACCAGGATGCCGAAGCCAGTCACGATCTACGGCCTCGCCACATGCGACACGACCCGCGCAGCGCGCAAATGGCTCGACGCAAACAGCTTGAAGCACAACTTTCACGACGTGCGCGAAGACGGCCTCACCCGGCCCTTGGTCGAAGGCTGGGTAAAGGCGCTTGGGTGGGAGAAGGTGCTCAACAAGGCAAGCACCACATGGCGCGAGCTTCCAGAAAACGAGAAGGCCGCGATAGACGAGAAGAAGGCCATCGCCTTGCTGCTCGCGCATCCCACACTCGTAAAGCGCCCTGTGCTCGATCGCGGCGGCGAGCTGTCGCTGGGCTTCAAGCCCGCTGGCTATGAGAAGCTCTTCTCCTGAAGCTTCCATCGTATGCGCCGTCGAATTTGATTTCCGCGCGAACGAACATACAACAAACGCTAGTGTGAGGAGCTCACCGTGCGTGACGCCCAGAGCAGGAAGCTCTCCATCCTTGCAGATGTCGCGAGGTTCATCGCGCCCTGCGTCGCTGGGCCAACGCAAGTGAATCTGTGCTGATGGACCCAACCGCTCACCAGCATATCGAACTCAATGGCGGCGCAGATCTGCAGGGTTTTCGCCAGGCGCTGCGCATCCTCTCCTGGTCCAACATTCCACACGAGCAGATCACCTGGCATGCCAGCGCCGCGCCCGAGCACTTCGGCGGCGGCCACATGCCTGCTGCTTACGGCGCAGCCGGCAAGCCCATCATCCTGCCGCGGCAAGTGGCTGATCTGATCAAGCTCGTCGTCTGTCACACGGACTCGGAAAAATACGCGCTGCTCTACGAACTGGTCTGGCGCATGCGGCGGCCAACGAACCCGGAGCCTCACATCTACGAAGTCGCCGCCGACAAGCTGGTCACTCGTCTCACTGCGATGGCAGAGGCCGTTCGTCGCGACCTGCATAACATGCACGCCTCCGTCCACTTCCGCGAAGTGAATGACCCTGCCATCGGCTCACGCTTCGTCGCCTGGTTCGAGCCGGATCATTACATCATCGAAGAGGCGGCCCAGTTCTTCGTCGATCGCTTTGCCTCGATCGACTGGACGATCCTGACGCCCAAAGGCTCGCTCTGGTGGGACAAGGCCGAACTCGCCATCGGTCCGCCGGGCTCGCGCGCCGAAGCTCCAGAAGCGGGCGCTGCCGAGATCAGCTGGCGCACCCATTACGAAAGTACGTTCAATCCCGCGCGCACCAGCTTGAACCAGATGCGCCCGGACATGCCTAGGAAGGGCTGGCGCAAGCTCGACCAAACGCTGGACACCACGCCGAAGCCGTCGCCGTCATAGTGGACCAAAAAGTCCCGCCGCTGCGGCCGCCCCATTTTCACCCAGAACGTGGTGCTACATGCATAAGCGGCTCGTTCGACCACGCTTCGCAACGAAATCCCGCCCGTGGCGACATCCAGTTGTGATAAACTCGGCGTAATGCCGCAGGGGATGGACGAAACCGCCGCGCCGACTTATGTACCCCGCACATCTCCCAACCAACGATTCACCGTTGATTCCGAAAGCCTAGATGCAACCCAAGAATTCGACTTTTGCTGAACGGCAGGCGCTCGCCGCGGCCGCGAAGAAAGCCCTTCTCGAAAAATTCAAGCCAAAGCCCATGGTTCAGGCCGAAATCCTGATTGACCACGAGGCTGAGCGCCGCGCCCGTACGGAAGAGATCCGTGCTCAGCGCGAAGCTGAAAAGCAGGAGCGCCAGCGCGTCCGCGAGGAAGCCGCCGCTGCTGCAGAGCAAGCCCGGCTTGAAGCCGCCGCTGCCGCCGAACAGGCCCGTCTCGACGCGGAACTCTCTGTCGACGCCATGAAGCGCGCCGAACGGAAGGCCCGCAAGAAAGAGATCAAGGAAGCCGCCAAGGCCAAGAAGGAGACGCGAACCGTCGCTAAGCCGGGTGGCCCGCGCGAAGAACGCGTCGTGGATCCCTTCGAGGAACACCGCCGCTACATCGCCAGCCTCGAGCGTGGACGCGAACGCCGCCGGGCTTAGGCCTTACGCAGCGTTGATTGAATAAAATGCGGCCTCCGGGATTTATTTCCGGGGGCCGCATCCGTTTTGGCCCCTGCTATCCTCTAACTTGCATCAAGGGCGCACAGTCGCTCGCCAAGGAGGCCGTGCGGCCATGCAAGTCGAAATACTCATCCCGATCGCGTTTTTCGGAGCCCTCGTCGCGATCATCTGGCTGGTCCAGCACTTCGCTTTCCGTAAACGCAGCGAAGCCTTCCAGACGCTTCGCCTGGCCATCGAGAAAAACCAGCCGCTGACCCCCGAAGCGCTGGATGCCATGGCCCGCATCTCCAGCCCGATAGCCGACCTCCGCCGGGGCATCATCTTCGTCGCTGTCGCCGCCGGGTTCGCATCGTTTGCTACGATCCTGGGTACGTCCGGCGATCATGAAGCTCATGAGGTCCTGCGCCCGATGTTGGGCTTTGCCACTTTCCCGCTGTTCATCGGGCTCGCCTTCCTGGGCCTGCACTTCTTCGCAAACGAGTCGAAAAAACGCTGATACGCCAGTGTCCGGAACCTCCCCAGATTCAGTGGACCTGACGCACGCCGCGATGGCGGGTGACCGGGCGGCCTTCGGGCAGCTGGTCGCTCGCCATCAGGCCAGTGTCCGGGCGCTTGCCAGACGGCTTGCCCGCTCGGCCTCCGATGGCGACGACATTGCCCAAAGCGCTTTCCTGACGGCATGGCGCCGTCGCTCAACCTGGCGCGGCGGTTCCTTCCGGGGGTGGGTGTGCATGATCGCCTATCGCGAATTCCTCGCAACCCGGAAGGGCGTGCGAACCGAAACGAGCGACGAGGATCAGCCCGGCGCTGATGGCGAAACCGGCGAACGCCTCGACCTGACGCGCGCCATGGCCGCGCTTGATGAAAGCGAACGCGCCGCCGTCGCCCTCTGCATCGGCGCAGGTCTCAGTCATACGGAAGCGGCGCTCGTCATGGATGCGCCGCTTGGGTCGGTAAAATCGTGGGTTCTGAGGGGCAGGGCCAAACTACAGAAGGCGCTGGTCGCCTACCAGCCGGCGTGAGAGAGTGATGTTCGAAGGATCGGCCATGTCCAATCTGCCTCCAGAACGGCCCGAAGAGCCCGGCGACGACGCGCTGGCGCGGATGTTCGCGGCCGAAGAGTCGGAAATCCGCGATGACGGCTTCTCGCGACGCGTCGTCGAGCAAGCTCATGACGGCATTGGCTGGCGGCGCACGGCTGTATACGGCGCAGGCATGGCCGGGTTCGGCGTCGCCCTCGCCAGCCTTATCGATCTGGCGCCCCACCTCCCGGCAATGACAGGATGGTTCGATGGCGTTTCATTGAGCCTGCGCGAAGTCGGGCAGGGCACGATCGATGCGACTTCCATCACCATCGCCGCGGTTATCGCGGGCGTAAGCTTCACGCTTGCCGCAGTATTCGCTCAGGAGCGCTGATCGCAGCTCCGACAGCGATTGCCTACAGGCCCCAGCTTTGCTCTTGTCCGTCCCGGGGGTTAGGTCGGGAGCAGGCGATGGAACTCTGGTACATGCTCGCGTTCTTCGCGGGCCTCCTCGTTTTCTTCGGTATGCACTACTACACCGCGTTCCGCTCCCGCGACGAAAACAGCTTCGCCGCCCGCATCGGGCGCGGGCCCTATATGGGCCTCTATTCGCTCCTGACCGCCGCTGGCTTCATCGCCATGGTCTGGGGCTACGGCATGCTGAAGCCGTGGATTCCGCTCGCTGTTCCGCCGAACTGGACACGCCACATCGCCATGACGCTGATGCTTCCAGCGATGGTGCTGATCGTGGCGACCTACATGCCGCCCGCCGGTTTCATCAAGAAGGCCGCCAAGCACCCGATGCTGCTGGCCGTGAAGATCTGGGCGCTGGCCCACCTCATCGCCAACTGGGATCT
>Ga0116178_10000743_pt1 | contig 28412 bp, 24 predicted proteins | sample AD_STIC12_MetaG_FD_89880 | JGI IMG/M metagenome (GOLD analysis project Ga0116178, IMG submission 89880) | Active sludge microbial communities of municipal wastewater-treating anaerobic digesters from USA - AD_STIC12_MetaG | ecosystem: Engineered > Bioreactor > Anaerobic > Digestate | place: USA... | reverse complement strand
GCTCGGCGAAGGCGACGGCGTCGAGCTCGGCGGCCAGCTTCTCCTCGGCCGGCTTCATCAGGCTCGAATGGAAGGGGGCGCTGACCGGCAGCACGACCGACCGCGGCGCCCCGATCGCGGCCAGGGCCTCCTCGACGGCGGCCCTCTCGCCCGAGATGACGGTCTGGTCGTCGCTGTTCCAGTTGGCGACCTCGACGACGCCCGACCGGACCTCGGCCAGCCGCCGCTCGACCTCCACGCCCGGGACGCCGAGCACGGCGGCCATGGCCCCGACGCCGACGGGGACGGCCTCCTGCATGAAGAGGCCCCTCTTGCGGACGAGGCGGACGGCGTCCTCGAAGCCGAGCGCCCCGGCCGCCACGAGCGCCGAGTACTCGCCGAGGCTGTGCCCGGCGGCCACGTCCGGGTCCCGGCCGAGGAGCAGGACCGCGGCCGCGCTGACGACGAGCAGGGCCGGCTGGGTGTTCCGGGTCAGCCGGAGCTCCTCCTCCGGGCCCTCGAAACAGAGCCTGGAGAGCCGGAACCCCAGGGCCTCGTCGGCCCGGTCGAAGAGCGCCCGGCACTCGGCGAAGCGGTCGTAGAGGTCGCGGCCCATGCCGACGGCCTGCGACCCCTGTCCGGGGAAGAGATAGGCGACGGTCATCGCAGCCGCTCCTTTCGGACTTGGATGTCGGCCCGCTGGCGCAGGTCCCGGACCCAGGCCCCCATCTGCTGGGCCCGCCGCTCCTCGCGCAGCCGCGCTTCGATCCCGGCCCCGGCCCTCTCGAGCGGCTCGACAGCCTGGCCGAGGCGGGTCCGCTCCGGCACGTAGATGTCCCGGTAGTGCCGTTCGATCTCGGTGACCGAGACGGGCACGGACTGGCTGAAGCGCATGCCCAGGGCCCTGTCGAAGAGGATGCGCTCCTCGAGATAGGGCTCGAGGCCGGCCGCCGTGAGGCCGAACCGGGCCAGCTTGGCGGCGAAGGCCTCCTCCCCGAGCGAGCGCCTCAGGTCGGCGACCGCCGCGGCCACCTCGCCCCGGTCGGCGCTCCGGGCCTCGCGGGCCAGGTCGAGGACGACCTTGCGGTCGATGAGGGCCTCGAGGGCCGCCAGCCGGGGGTCGCTTTCCTCCCCGGCGGCGCCGGCCGCGGCGTCGGCCAGGCCGAACTCGGCCACGACCTGGACGTCGAGCAGGGTGATGGCCTGGCCGTTGACGACGGCGACGACGGCGTTGACCGTCTGGACGCCGGCGACGGCCGCCGCGGCGAGGGCGGCCAGCGCGAGCGGGGCGATTCTCTTGGCCCTCATCGGTCCTCCCTTCCTAGAAAATGTGCCCGATCGTCAGGAAGACGAGGGGGCGGCCCTTGCGGTCCTGGACGTCGAAGCCCCAGAGCTTCCAGGCGACCTCGACCCTGACCGGCCCCAGGGGAGTCCGGTAGCGGAGGCCGGCGCCGGCCGCCCCGAGGAGGTCCAGGGGCCGGAAGGCGCCGAGGCTGGCGTAGGTGTTGCCGAGGTCGAAGAAGGCGACGAACCGGAGCTCCCGCCACGACGGGACGACGGCCCAGGCGAACTCCGTGTTGACGAGCAGGACCGCCTCCCCGCCGTAGGGCTTGAGCGTCTTCGCGTCCAGCGGCCCGAGCATCTCGAACTCCTCGCCGCGGAAGGTGTTGCTGCCGCCGGCGAAGAACCGTTCCGGCAGGTGCCGCAGGCCGCGGCCGAGGCCGAGCCGGGCCGTCAGATCGAGGTTGAGCGCGGACGACAGGGGGCGCAGGAACTGGAACTTGGCGAAAACCTTCTGATAGTCCGAGGCCATGCCGAAGAGAGGGACGCCCCATTCGCCGACGAGGCTGAAGAAGAGGCCCCGGGTCGGGTTGAGGGTGTCGTCCCGACGCTCCCAGCTCATGCTGACCGAGGCCAGGGCCGCCGAGTAGGGCAGGAAGCGGCGGTCGATCTCCTCGGGCGGGTCCTCGATGTCGACCTCGGGGATGGCCGTCCGGGTCAGGCTCAAGGACCCGAGGAGGAGACGGGCCCGGCTCAGGGACTTGACGACACTGAGGCTGACGCCGCGGCGGTCGAAGGTGAACCCCCGGCGCTGCTCGCGCTCGGCCCACCCCAGCAGGGTCGTCGGCATGGCCAGGCCCAGGACGTAAGGCTGGCTCCACGACAGCACCCCGCGCCTCTCGCGGGTGCTGAATTGGCCGAGGGCGCCGGCCTGGGCGCCGAGGCCGAAGACGTTGCTGCGGATGTACTCGGCCGCGACGCGCGGCCGGAAGTCATCGGGCCAGGTGGCCAGCGACCCCGACAGGCGCGAGCGGGACTCGAAGCCGAGGCCGAAGCCGGTGTAGTTCCGCTCGCCTTCGCGGACGGTGACGACGACCACCTCCTCGCCGGGCCCGGTCCGGACCTCGTCGACGCGGACGTCCGAGAAGATGCCCAGCCCCTCGAGCCGCCGCTTCGTCCCCTGGATCCGGGACGAGTCGGCCGGCCCGCCCTTCTCGACCTCGATCTCGCGCCGGATGATCCGGTTCCGGGTCGCCCTGTTGCCGGTGACGAAGACGTTCCGGACGGTCACGGCCTCGCCCTCTTCGACCTCGTAGACGAGGGCGACCCGCCCCTCCCCCGCCGGCTCGACCCGCGGGACGACCGACGTGCCGCGGACGCCGTGGTCGAGGTAGAAAGCCTCGATCTGGCCGGCGTCCTTCTGCGGGTTGGGCGCGAAGTACGGGCCGCCCGGGCGGCTGACGAGCTGTTCGGCGAGGACCGCGGCCGGGAAGAGCGCCGCCCCTTCGATCCGGACCGCGTCGACGACGGTCCTGGCTCCCTCCTGGACCTCGAAGACGGCCTGGACCCCCTCCTCCCGCCGCTCCAGCTCGAGCCGGACCCGGGCGTCGGCGAAACCGCTCTCGCGGTAGTACCCCTCGACCTCCCGCGGGATGGTGAAGAGCCGGTCGTAGTCGAGGAAGGACAGCAGCGGGACGCCCTCGCGAACGGCCAGGCGGGTCTTCAGCTCGGGGTCGGAGAAAGCCTTGTTGCCCCTGAACTCGAGCCCGAGGAGCTTGTGGCGGGCGCCCGGAGCGACGTCGTGGACGATGCGGAGCTCGTCCCGCCCCTTCTCGACACGGCTTTCGACGCCGGCGAAGAGATAGCCCTTGCGGCGCAGGTGATTGAGGATGCGGGCCTCCCCCTCGGCCAGGCCCCACGGCTCGAAGACGCGCTCCTCCCAGATCGGCTCGAGGAGCCGGGCCGGGACCTTGGCCCCGTTGACGGCGATGACGACCTTCTCGTTGGGCTGGATCCCGACGACGAGGTCGACCCGGCGGCTCTGCTCGTCGAAGCTCTCGCCGGTCAGCCGCACTTCGGCCCGCCGGTAGCCCGCCCGGGCCAGGCCCGCCGCCAGCCGGTCGATGTCGGCGGCCAGCCGGCTTGGGACGTAGAGGTCGCCGACCCGGGTCTTCATCCGCTGGAGGAGCGCCCGTTCGGGGATCTCGGCCTTCCACTCGACCTCGAGCCCGCCGACGCGGAAGCGCTTCCAGGCCGTCGTCCGGAAGACGAGGACGGCCGTCGAGGCGCCCGGCCGGCGGAGGACTTCGCCGGCGACCTGGGCGTCGAAGAAGCCCTCGCGCCTCAGGCCCCGGCGGACCTCCTCGACGGCGGCCGGGAGGTCCTCCTCGTCCAGGGCGCCGCCCGGACGGAGGGAGACCAGGTCGTCCCTCAGGCGCTCCGAGGGGACCTCGACGCCGCGGAACCGGACGTCGGCGATGACGACCTTGCGGACGAGGGAGAAAAGGAGCTCGATCCGCTCCTCGCCCCTCTTCTCGACCCGGGCGTCGGCGAAAAGGCCGGTCCGGAAGATCTGCTTCAGGGCCTGGTCGACCAGAGCCGGCCGGAAGGGGTCGCCCGGGCGGATCGGGACGAGGTCGAGCAGGCCGGCCTCGCCGGGCCGCCCGTCGACCTCGATGACGACGCGCTCCACGACGGGCGGAGGGGCCTCCTGGGCGGCGGCCGGGCGGGCGCCGGCCGCCAGGACGACGGCGAGGGCCAGCGCGGCCGCGCCGCGGCGGGCCCGGAGGCCGCGCTCAGAAGCGCCTGCGGAACTTGACATCGAAACCGATCCTTCCCCGGTCGTCCCGCCCGCCCACGAGCGAGAACCGCTTGCTGATGTCCCACTCCATGCGGAAGATGGGTTCCTCTTCGATCTCGGCCATGACGGTCGAATTGGCCAGGATCGTCGAGTAAAGGAACAGGAGGTTCCGGGAGACCTTCTTGCCGACCGTGATCCGGGCGGCCATGCCGCCCGGGGCGCCCTCCGGGATGTAGGGATCGATCCTCAGCCGGTCCAGGGAGAAGAGGCCGCCGGTCCTCCTCTTGGCCAGGTCGGCGATCTGGTAGGTCAGGAGGGAGGCGGTGTTGAGGGCGGTGCTGCGGTCGCCCGAATAGGAATAATACATCCGCCGGAAGGACTCGCCGAGCGTCAGGAGCGACAGGATCTCCTCCGGCGGCAGCGGCGGCGAGGAGGAGAACTCGGGCTTGAGGCGGCTCGTCGGGCCGCTCAGGTCGAGCGTCACCCGGTAGTCCTTGACGTAGGTCTCGCCGCGGAAATCGAGGTGGGGCTCCGAGCGGACAGGGTCGGTGAAGCTCAACCGGCCGTGGATGACGCGGAAGCTGCGGTCCTGGAAGTAGAAATCGCCGTCCAGGAAGTCGATGTCGCCGAGGAGGACGGGCGCCGCGAAGGCGCCGGTGGCGGCGAGGTTGATCCGGACGTCGAACCGGCCGAGGGCGTTGTCGATGACGGCGTTCTCGTCGGCTCGGAGCCGGATGTTCAGGGACATCCCGTCGAAGAACGACGGCCCGGACGTCTCCTCCTCGGCCGGCGTCGAGAAGCCGAACTCCTCGTAGATCTCTCGCCGCCAGGTCAGGCGCTTGAACAGGATGTCGCCCTCCGTGACGAAGCGCCGCTTGTCCTTGAGGATGCGAAGCGTCGCGTCGGCCTGGGCCCTCATCCGCTCCATGGGCGAGAGGACCATGTCGGCCCCCTTGAAGCGCATGTCCATCGAGGCGATCCCGTCCTCGCCGAAGCCGACCTCGCCCGAGCCGGTGACGGCCCCGCCCCCCAGCTTGCCCCCGAGCGAGGCCACCTTGAGGACGCCGGCCTCGAACGTTCCGGCCAGCGTGAAATCGGTGATGGCGTAGGCGAAGCCCGGCAGGGGCATGAGCGGCCCGGCGGCGTCGAGGCCCAGCGTGAACCGGGCGGCCGGCTCCTCGTCCCGGACCTCGGCGGCGTAGTTCAGCCGGCCCTTGGCCCCGTCCCAGGGCACGACGAGGTCGAGGTCCGTGAGCGACCCCTTGACCGTCCCGAAGAACGGCTCGCCGTTGAGGGGGAAGGTGAAGAGCACGGCGATGGGGTTCTCGCCGGCCGCTATCCGGCCGGTCGCCTCGACGAGGGCCCGGCCCCCGCTGATGTCCAGCCGGAGGTCGCCCCGGGCCTCGGTCCGGTCGAGGGGCGAGAGCGTCAGGTCCTTGACGCTGAAGAGGCCTTCCAGCATGTCCCGGCCGAAGACGCCCCGGCCGCTCAGGGACAGGGACAGCCGGCCGCCGGCGACGCCGACGACGCTGCGGAAATCGAGCTCCTCGCCGCGGAGATCGACGTCGAACTCGCCGCTCTCCGTCCCGGCCGCCAGGCGGCCCTCGAGCCGCCCGCCGTGGAAATCCATGGCCAGCTCGGGGAAGGAGATCCGGCCGGGCTTCCATTCCAGGCGGCCGGAGACGTTCCTGGCCGTCTCCCCGTAGCCGCTGAATTCGGGGCCGGTGAAGGTCCCGGAGAACTCCCGCTCGCCGGCCGTGTCGGTCATGCGGAAATCCCCCGCGGCCCGGCCGGCCAGGGCGACGGGGACCTCGAGGGCCGGCAGGATCCTTTCGAGGTCCCCTGCGCCGTTCTCGACCTCCACCTCGAGCGAATCGCCGCGGGCCTTGACGCGGACGAGGCCCTTGAGGAACGGATCGTCGACGTCGAACCGGCCCTCGAAGCCGGCCGGCGAGACGAGGGCGTCGACCCCGACGTCGGCGGCGTCGAAGAGCTCGAAGCCGCCGGGCGAGAGCGTGGCCCTGATCGCCACGGCCGGGGCCGCCGACCGGCCGGAGAGCCGGATGTCGGCGTAGCCCCGGCCGCGGATCTCGCCGAAAGCGAGCCTCTGGTCGAGAGCCAGAGACACGAACTCCCGGGCCTCCTTGACGTCGGTGAGCTGGGCCCGGATCCGGGTGTCCATGTCGGCCTTGAGAAGGATGTCGGCCCTGGCGTCGAGGCGGCCGAAGCTCGACTCGAGCCCGGGCGTCTCGATCGTCACGCGGTGGGCCGGGAAATCGACGCCGACCTTGGCCGGGCCGCGGAAGGCGAACCGGTCGCCCTGGCGCTCGAGGGAGCCGCCGACGAACTCCGCCTCGGCCTCGAGGACCTGGTCCTCGAGGCTGAACCTGCCTGTGACGGGCGTCCGGACCGGCCACGGGATCTCCAGGTCGCTGAAGACGGGATCGAGAAAGAGCGACTCGGCCCGGCCCTCGACCCGGCCGCCCCGGAAGGACAGGGTCAGGCTTTCGGCCGGGCGCCCGGGCTTGCGCAGCTCGGCCGTGAGCGTCCCGCCCGCGTCCGGCATGAGCTCGAAGCGGCCGCTGAGCCGGCCCAGGGGGACCCCGGAGAGGACCAGGTCGTCGGAGGCGACGCTCGTCGTGTAGGCGATCCGGCCGTCCTGGCGCCGGAGCCGGCCTTCGCCGCCGGCCCGCCCCTTCCAGTGGAAGGGCAGATGCAGGAGGGGGTCCAGCGGCTCCACGGCGACGGCGAAGCGGACCCCGAGATCGAAGGCCGGGTCGAGGAGGTTCCTCAGCTTCCCCGAGGCTTCGAGCGTCAGGGCGGGCCCGTCGACGGCCAGCCGCTCGACGTCGACGTCCTCGCCCTGCCCCGAGAGAAGGACGGACAGCCCGCCGAAGGACCGGGCCGGCAGGCCCGCCGCGCGCAAGGCGCTCGACGCGGCCGTGGCCCGGACGGTGAAAGCCTGGCCGCTCTGGGTGACGGTGGCCCTGACGCCGCGGGCCTCGAGCGTCGTCCCCCCGGCCTCGTACACGATCGCGCCGTCCTCGATGACCCCCCGCTCGATGACGAAGGGCAGAGACAGGAGGGACAGCGGCCGGCGCGGCTTCGCCGGGGCCGCGGCCGGGGGCCGGACGACGCGGAACTCGGGCGAGTCGAGGCGGACCGACAGGGACTTGCGGTTGCGCAGGAGCGAGAGATACGGCACCTCGACGCGGACCCGCTTGACCCGGACGGCCGGCGGATCGGCGAGCGAGCGGAGGTCCTCGATGACCAGGGCCGGCGGGAAATACGCGATCGTCAGGCGCCCGTAGGCGTAGGTCTTCCGGATGCCCTTGCGGACCTCGTTGAGCAGGACGTTCTTGCCGACGACGACGGCGGCCGCGAGGACGGCCAGGACGACGGCCCAGACCGCCGTCCGGCGGGCTTTCCGGACGAGCGCCCGGACCAGCTCCCGGACCCGGAAGATGGCGTGGAACCTCACTTCTTGACTTTGCCCCAGTCGGCCAGGAACCGCTCGACGCCGATGTCGGTCAGGGGGTGGCGGACGAGCTTGGCCATGACCCCGTAGGGGACGGTGGCGATGTCGGCCCCGAGGAGGGCGGCGTCGATGACGTGGCGGGGATGGCGGACGCTGGCCACGATGACCTCGGTCTCGAACCGGTAGTTCCCGAAGACCTGGACGATCTCCTCGATGAGGCCCATGCCGTCCTCGGCGATGTCGTCGAGGCGGCCGATGAACGGGCTGACGAACCGGGCCCCGGCCTTGGCCGCGAGGAGGGCCTGCCCGGTGGAGAAGACGAGGGTCATGTTGACGGCGACGCCCTCGGCGGCGAGCGCCTTGGCCGCCTTGAGCCCATCCAGCCCGACCGGGACCTTGACGGCGATGTTCGGGGCGATCCGGGCCAGCCCGCGGGCCTCGGCGACGATCTCGTCGGCCCGGAGCGAGACGCACTCCGCGCTGACCGGCCCCGGCGTCAGGGCGCAGATCCTGCGGATGTTGTCCTCGAACGAGACGCTCTCCTTGGAGCAGAGGGACGGGTTGGTGGTCACGCCGTCGAGCACGCCCCAGCCGGCGACCTCGCGGATCTCCTCGAGATTGGCGGAGTCCAGGAACAGCTTCATCGGTCCTCCTTCGCGCCCGGGCGCGTGAACGTGTTCGAGAGCGTGCCGACGCCCTCGATCTGGACGTCGACCCGGTCTCCGGGCGACATCGGTCCGACCCCGGCCGGCGTGCCCGTGGCGATGACGTCGCCGGGGTTGAGGGTCATGATGCGGGACAAGAACCCGACCAATCGGGGGATGGGGAAGATCAGCTGGGCCGTCGAGCCCGACTGGACGAGCCGGCCGTTGAGGAAGGTCTTCAGCCGGAGCGCCGCCGGGTCGAGGCCCGTGGCGATGCAGGGGCCGAGGGCGGCGAACGTGTCGAAGCCTTTCGCCCGGGCGAACTGGACGTCCTTCGCCTGGAGATCGCGGGCCGTGACGTCGTTGAAGCAGGCGTAGCCGAGGATGCCGTCCTCGACCGCGGCGTCGTCGGCGAGGCCGCGGAGCCTCTTGCGGATGATCACGGCCACCTCGCCCTCGTAGTCGACCCGGGCCGAGGCGGCGGGCTGGACGATGGCGTCCAGGTGCCCGATGAGGGCCGTCGGCGGCTTGAGGAAGACCAGGGGCTCCTCCGGCACGGGGTTGTCGAGCTCCTTGGCGTGGTCGCGGTAGTTGCGGCCGACGCCGATGATCTTCGACGGCAGGACGGGCGGGAGGATGCGGACGTCGGCGATGGGCACCGGGCTCGTCCCGAGCCGGAAGTCGCCGAAGACGGAGCCGATGACGGGAAAGAGGAACTCCTCCTTGAGGACGCCCTGGAGGACCCTCTTGCGGTAGCGGAAGCGGTAGATCTTCAAGCTCCCTCCCTTCCGGCGAGGACGGCCACGGGCGAGAAGGCGGAGGCCCGGCCCTTGCGGTCGCGGACGCGGACGGTGAAGGCCAGTCCCTTCGCCCCGGCCGGGCCGGGGACGTAAGCGAACGACGCGGCCGCGGCCGCGGCCGCGTCGAGCCGGGCGGCGAGGCGGGCGGCCCGCTCGACGGCCTCCGCCGTGAGGGTCGCGCCGGCGGCGGGCGGGTCCTTCTCGAAGACGTAGACCTCGACGGCGGCGACCGGCCCCAAAGGCTTCCCGGCCACGGTCCTCTCCGGGTTCGTCCAGGTGAGCCTGGCCCCGCCGTCCTCGGGGACGGCCGCGAGCCGCTCGACGGCCATGGGCGCCCGTCCTTGCGGCAGCGTGAGCGGGCCCTTGCGGCCGCAGCCCGCGGCGGCGGCCGCAAGGGCGAGCGAGAGCCCGAGGAGGGCGAGGACGGGGGGCCGATGGGTCATCACAGGATGAAGCGGCGCAGGTCCTGGCTGACGAGGACGTCCTGGAGATGGGTCCGGACGTACTCCCGGTCGACGCGGACCGTTTTCTCGGCGACATCCGGCGCGGTGAACGAGATGTCCTCCATGACCTTCTCGACGACCGTGTGGAGGCGCCGGGCGCCGATGTTCTCGGCGTCGGCGTTGACCTTCTCGGCGATGTCGGCGATCTCGTCGACGGCGTCGGGCGTGAACGAGACCCGGACGCCCTCCGTCCCCATCAGGGCCTCGTACTGGCGGATGAGGGCGTTGGCGGGCTCGGTCAGGATGCGGACGAAATCCTCCTTGCTGAGCGGGGTGAGCTCGACCCGGATGGGGAACCGGCCCTGGAGCTCGGGGATGAGGTCGGAGGGCTTGGAGACGTGGAAGGCCCCGGCCCCGATGAACAGGATGTGGTCGGTCCGGACCAGGCCGAAGCGGGTGTTGACGGTCGTCCCCTCGATGATCGGCAGGAGGTCGCGCTGGACCCCCTCGCGGCTGACGTCGGGCCCGCGGCCCGACTCGCGGCCGGCGATCTTGTCGACCTCGTCGAGGAAGATGATGCCGGACTGCTCGACCCGCTCGACCGCCAGGGCCGAGACTTGGTCCATGTCGACGAGGCGCTTCTCCTCCTCCTCGAGGATGACCTCCCGGGCCTCCCGGACCTTCATCCGCCGCTTCTTCGTCCGGCCGCCCAGGAAGCCCGGCAGCCAGTCCTGGATCTGGAAGCCGATCTCCTCGACCCCGGAGCTCGAGACGACCTCGACGGGGGGCGTCGTCCGCTCCTTGACCTCGAGCTCGACCGGGCGGTCCTCGAGGAGCCCGGCCCGGAGCTGGGCCCGGAGCTTCTCGCGGGTCTCGCGGAAGCGCGTCTCCTCGCCGGCCTCGCCGTCCTCGACGGCCTCGCCGGGCCCGCCGCGCCGCCGCGGCGGCGGCAGGAGGATGTCGAGGAGCCTCTCCTCGGCGCCGGCCCGGGCCTTCTCCAGGATCTCGGCGATCTTCTCCTGCTTGACCATGTCGACGGAGATGCGGACGAGGTCGCGGATCATGGAGTCGACGTCCCGGCCGACGTAGCCGACCTCGGTGAACTTGCTGGCCTCGATCTTGAGGAAGGGCGAGGAGGTCAGCTTGGCCAGACGGCGCGAGATCTCGGTCTTGCCGACGCCGGTCGGGCCGATCATGAGGATGTTCTTGGGGGCGATCTCGTCGGCCAGGTCGGGCGGGAGCTTGCGCCGGCGGAAGCGGTTGCGCAGGGCGATGGCCACGGCCTTCTTGGCCGCCTTCTGGCCGATGATGTATTTGTCGAGCTCGGCCACGATCTCCCGGGGCGTGAGCTCCGTTTCCAGAGCGGCCGCGGCGGCCGGCCGCTCGAGCGATTCGGGCAGAAGGATGGGCATCAGAGCTCCTCGACTGTCATCTCGCGGTTGGTGTAGACGCAGATGCCGGCCGCGATCCCGAGGGCCTCCTCGGCGATCGCCCGGGCCCCGAGGCCGGTGTGGCCGACGAGGGCCCGGGCCGCGGCCAGGGCGTAGGGGCCGCCGGAGCCGACGGCGATGATGCCGTCGTCGGGCTCGACGACGTCGCCCGTCCCGGAGATGAGGAGGGCGGTCTCCGCGTTGGCCACGACGAGAAGGGCGTCGAGCTGGCGGAGGGACTTCTCCATGCGCCAGTCCTTGGCCAGCTCGATCGCGGCCCGGGCCAGGTTGCCCCGGAACTCCTCGAGCTTGGTCTCGAAGCGGGCGAACAGGGCGAAGGCGTCCGAGGTGGCCCCGGCGAAGCCGGCCAGGACGTCGCCCTGGCCCAGGCGGCGGATCTTCCGGGCCGTCTCCTTGAGCACGGTCTGGCCCATGGTCACCTGGCCGTCGGCGGCCATGGCCGTCTTCCCCTTGTGGCGGACGCAGATGACGGTCGTCGAGCGGATCATGGATTCACCTGTTATCGTATTCCCATGATATAAGATAGACAGGGTCAAGTAAAGGAACCGGCCCAGGCCGGCGTTTCCCGCCGAATGGCCCCGGCGCTCCGGTTTGACCTGACGGGAAAACATCTACTAAGATAGCGGCGCGGGACATCGACAACCTTCCATGACGAGGAGGCGCGATGGCGACACTGACCCTGGTCGTGATGGCCGCGGGGATCGGCAGCCGCTACGGCGGCCTGAAGCAGATCGACCCCGTCGGGCCGAGCGGCGAGGTGGTCCTCGATTATTCCGTCTACGACGCCCTCCGGGCCGGCTTCGACCGGATCGTCTTCGTCATCCGCCGGGACATCGAGGAGGCATTCCGGGAGCGGATCGGCCGGCGCATCGAGGCCGCGGCCGAGACCGCCTACGTGTTCCAGTCCCTGGACCTGCTGCCGCCCGGCTTCAGCGTCCCCGAAGGACGCAAGAAGCCGTGGGGGACGGCCCAGGCCGTCCTGGCTTGCCGCGGAGAGGTCTCGACGCCCTTCCTGGCCATCAACGCCGACGACTACTACGGCCGGACGGCGTACAAGGCCATGGCCGCCTACCTCGCCGGGAAGACGGGCGGCGGGGCGGGGCCGGAATTCGCCATGGTCGGCTACCGCCTCGAAAACACGCTCTCGGAGCACGGCACGGTCGCCCGGGGCGTCTGCACGGCCACGGCCGACGGCTTCCTCGTCGGGATCCGCGAGCTCCTCAAGATCCGCCGCTTCCCGGACGGCATCATGCACACGGAGAACGACGTCGACTGGCTGCCGCTGGCGCCCGACAGCTGGACCTCGATGAACTTCTGGGGCTTCACCCCGGCGCTCTTCGGCGAGCTCGAGCGGCGCTTCCCCGCCTTCCTGCGGGCCCGGGAAGGGCGCATCGACAAGGCCGAGTTCCTCATCCCCGAGGTCGTCGGCGAGATCGTCCGCGAGAAGAAGGCCCGGGTCCGCATCCTGCCGACGCTGGAGCGCTGGTTCGGCGTCACCTATCCCGAGGACCGGCCGGCCTTCCGCCGGTCCGTCCTGGCCCTGGTCGAGGCCGGCGCCTACCCTCGGGACCTCTGGAAGGCCGCCTCCGGGAGCTAGCCTGGACCGTTCACGGATCGAGACGGCCCTCGGATGCGAGGCCCGGGGGAGGGGCGCCGGGGCCGGGGAACCAAACCCGCGGGGCCGGCGTATTTCCTCGCGGGTTTGCCTAATTCGGACCGAATTGGTATCCTTTTCGAAAGAAGGGCCGGCCGACGCCCATGAAATGCCCGCGCTGCCAGAACGACAACCCGGAGGGGACGCGCTTCTGCGGCCGCTGCGGCCGTGAGCTCCCCCCCGCCGGCGAGACGGCGGCCGCGGGGACGATGACGTTCCAGACGCCCTCCGGGGGCCTCCGGCGGGGCGCGACCTTCGCCCGGCGCTTCGAGATCATCGAGGCGATCGGCCAGGGCGGCATGGGCGCCGTCTATAAGGCCTACGACAGCAAGATCCGGGAGATCGTCGCCCTCAAGCTCCTCAAGCCCGAGATCGCCTCGGACGCCGAGAGCATCGAGCGCTTCCGCAACGAGATCAAGCTGTCCCGCCAGGTCTCGCACCGGCATGTCTGCCGGATGTACGACCTCGGCGAGGAGGGGCTGTCGATCTACATCTCCATGGAGTACGTCCCCGGCGAGGACCTCAAGAGCTTCATCCGCCGCTCGGGGCACCTCAACGAGGCCAAGGCCCTCGGCCTGGCCCGGCAGATCCTCGAGGGACTGGCCGAGGCCCATCGCCTCGGCGTCGTCCACCGCGACCTCAAGCCGCAGAACATCATGATCGACCGCGACGGGAACGCCAAGATCATGGACTTCGGCATCGCCCGCTCGCTCCACACCAAGGGCGCCACCGGGACGGGGGTCATCATCGGCACGCCCGAGTACATGCCCCCCGAGCAGGCCGAGGGCCGCGACGTCGACCACCGGGCCGACATCTACGCCCTGGGCGCCATCCTCTTCGAGATGGTCACGGGCCGGGTCCCGTTCGAGGGCGAGACGCCGCTCAGCATCGTCATCAAGCACCGCAGCGAGCCGCCGGCCGACCCCCGGACGATCAACGCCCGGGTCTCGGACGATCTGAGCCGGGCCATCCTGAAGTGCCTCGAGAAGGCGCGCCAGGACCGCTTCCAGACGGCGGCCGGGGCCCTCGAGGCCGTGACGGCCATCGAGCGGGGCCTGCCCGTCCCCCTGCAGCCGACGGCCCGGGCCAAGCCCCTGGCCTCCCGCGAGATCACGGTCAAGCTCAAGCTCAGGAAGGCCCTCTTCCCCGCGCTCGTCGTCGCCGCCCTGGTCATCGCCGGGCTGGTGTCGCTCATCGACCGGAGCGGCGGCGACGGGGCCGCGCGCCGGGGCGAGCGGACGCCCGTCGCCGGGAAGGGCGCGCCGGGGCGGACGGCGCGGGCCCGCCCCGAGACGGGCCCCCCGGAGCCATCCGGGGCGCCGGCCCGGGCCGGCGTCCGGCCGAGCGAGCCCGCGGAGAGGGCGGCCTCCGGGCTCCTCGGCCTCCTCGCGCCCATTCTCGGCGACCCGTCGAAGGGCCTCGGCGGGAAGGACGCCACGGAGGTGGAAAAGGCCATCGCGACGGTCAGGTCGCAATTCCCCAAGGAGGCGGAAGCGTTCGGCAAGTATCTCGACAGCATCCAGGGCCGTCTCCGCCAGGCCCACGAGGAGCGCGTTGCGGGCAACCTCGCGGCCTCCAAGCGCAGCATCGACCGGGGCGAGTCCGAGATGCGCAAGCTCCTGGCCGAGGTGAGCGAGCGGGAGCGGGCCGAGAAGGCCTTCCAGGACCTCCAGGACATGAAGGGCAAGGCCGCCGCCTCGCCGCGCCAAGACCGCCCGAACCTCCTCAGCTGGATCGCCCTCGAGAAGGAGAAGGACGCGAGCGACGCCTTCGCCAAGAACGATTTCTCCGGGGCCCGGATCCTCTACGCCCTCCTGACCAAGGTCCACGGCCTGAGCCTCGGGGCCCGGACCGAGGAGGATTGCCTGGCCGCCCTCGAGGGGCTGACGGCCGGGGCCCGCAGGGAGGCCGAGGCCGCCCAGGCCCCGCAGAAGCAGGCCTGGCTCTACGAGCGGGCCGTGACCGAGGAAGCCGCCGCCGCCGGACGGGTCCGGGAAGGCCTGGCCCCCCAGGCCGCCGAGCAGTACATCCTGGCCTCGTTCCTGTTCGTGAAGGCCAAGGACGTCGCGCTCGAAGGCGCCCAGGCGGGCCGGGATTGAAGCGCCTGCTCTTCGTCTGCTACGGCAACATCTGCCGCAGCCCCATGGCCGAGGCCCTCGCCCGCCGGCGTCTCGGCGCCGCCGTCGAGGTCGCCAGCGCCGGCATCGGCGCGACGGGCGGCCCGGCCAGCGAGGAGGCCGTCCTGGTCATGAGGCTCGTCTACGGCCTGGACATCTCCCGCCACGTCGCCCGGCCGGTCGGCCTGTTCGACTTCGGGAGGTTCGACGCCGTCATCGCCATGGACGCGTCCATCTACCGCCACCTCAGGGAGGTCTGGGAGGTCCCCGAGGCCGTGCTCTACGGTTGGGACATCGAGGACCCCATGGGCGAGGACTACGAGTTCTACAGGCGGACGGCGGCGGAGATCGAGCGGCGGCTGGGCCAGTTCCTGGCCGCGGCCGGCCTCGAGGCCTGAGGCCCCCCTACCGGTCCATCATCCGGCCGAGAGGCCGCAGCCCCTCGACGTTCTCGCAGACGATCCTCCCGGCCCGGAGGGCCGGCACGGCCAGGATCATCCCGGGAACGCCCCACAGCCAGGCGCCGAAGAAGAGCGAGAAGAGGACCAGGAGAGGCGCGAGGGGAATGGTCTTGCCCATCAGCCGCTGCTCGACGAGGAGCCGCGGGGCGGCGTGGACCGCGGCCAGGATGGCGAGGAGGACGGCGATCTTGAGGTCCGGCCCGCCTTCGAGGAAAGTCGCGAAAAGAACGGACAGGGCGACGGAAACGGCGGCTCCGAGCGCCGGGACGTAGTTGAGCAGGAACGCCAGGACGCCGAAGAGCACGGCGAAGCGGACCCCGAAGGCGGCCAGAGCGGCGGCGACGAGGAGGCCGATGAGGAGGTTGGTCAGGGTCTTGACGGCCAGATATCTCTGGACCTCGCGGTCGATCCGGGCGACGGTGCGGCCGATCTTCTCGGCCTGGGCCGGCGGGAAGGCGACGGCGATCTTCCGCTGGAGCCGGCCCCGTCCGCTCAGGATGAAGATCAGGGACAGGAAGACGAGGAGCAGGTCGGACATGAACCCGAAGAACGGGCCGAGGGCGGCCAGGAGGACCGATCCGGCCCGCCCGAAATTGAGGCCTTGGATCCACTCCGTCAGGCCGACCTTGAGCCTCGGGTCGGGCACGAGCCGGTCGATCTCCCCGAGGAACGAGCGGACCACCTCGGTGTAGGACGGGAGCTCCGCGGCCAGCGACTTCCCGCCGGCGTAGAAGACCGTGCCGATGAGGTAGAGGCCGGCGAAGGCGAGGAGCAGGATCAGGGCCAGGGCCAGCGCCTTCGGGACCTTGCGCCGGGCCAGGAGGTCGAGGGCCGGCGAGACGGCGAAGGCGAAGAGCAAGGCCATGGCGAACGGCACGAGGATGGGCCGGGCCAGGCGGAGGAAGACGCCGAGGACGAAGAGGACGACGATGCCGACGCCGGCCCGGAACCAGCGGTTCTTGTCCACGCGCCCTCCCCTCCCCTCGTCATGGCCAAGGACTCCCCTGGGAGGAACGGCCGCGGAGCGGCCGGCCTCGCCGTCAGCGCTTCTTGGGCTTGACCTCGATCGCCTTGAGCCCCGGCTTGGCCTGGCACTCCTTGGCGAAATCCTGCTCGCGCTGGGAATTGACGTAGTCGGGCGACTGGAAGCGGTAGGTGAAGCGGGTGTGCTCGTCGTAGGTGCCCTGGAGGATGGCGATGACGTCCTCGATGTTGACCCGCTCCTCGTCGGTCGGGATGACGAAGATCTTGACCTTGGAGTCGTCGGCCGAGATCTCGGTCTCGGCGTTGCGGGTCTTGGCCAGCTTGTTCTTGGCCCTGTCGAGCTTGATGCCCAGGAACTCCAGCCCCTCGAGCGACCTCTCCCGGATGAGGTCGGACATCTCGCCGACGCCGGCCGTGAAGACGATGGCGTCGGCCCCGCCGATGGCCGCGGAGTAGGCCCCGATGTACTTCTTGATCCGGTAGGCCTCGACCTCGATGGCCAGCTTGGCCCGGGCGTCCCCCTCCTCGGCGGCCTTCTGGACGTCGCGCCGGTCGGTGTACCGCCCGGTGATCCCGAGCAGGCCCGACTTCTTGTTGAGCAGGTCGTTCATCTTGGCCGGGGCGATGCCTTCCCTCTCCATCATCATCAAGTCGATGGCCGCGTCGTGGTCGCCGGCCCGGGTGCCCATGACCAGCCCCTCGAGGGGGGTCAGGCCCATGCTCGTGTCGAAGGACACGCCCTTCTTGATGGCGTTGGCCGAGACGCCGTTGCCGATGTGGAGGCAGACCAGGTTGCAGTCGAAGGGGTCCTTGCCGAGCAGCAGGGCGGCCCGCTTGGCCACGTAGAGGAACGAGGTGCCGTGGAAGCCGTAGCGCCGGACGCCGTACTTCTCGTACCACTCGTAGGGCAGGGCGTACATGTAGGAGCTGGCCGGCATGGTCTGGTGCCAGGCCGTGTCCATGATGGCGACGTGGGGGATGCCGGGCAGGACCTCGAGCGCGGCCTCGATGCCCAGGACGTTGGGCGGGTTGTGGAGGGGGGCCAGGCCGAACAGGCCCTTGAACGTCTCGATCGTCTCGGGGGTGATCTTGACCGACTTGGTGAACTTCTCGCCGCCGTGGACGACCCGGTGGCCGACGGCCGAGATCTTCTTGAGGTCTTCGAGGACCCCGATCTTCGGGTCGAGGAGGGTGTCGATGATGAGCTTGATGGCCTCCTTGTGGGTCGGGCACTCGCGGTCGATCTTGATGGGCTCCCGGCCCAGGCCGGCCTGCTGGATGTAGCTCTTCCCGACGGTCACGCGCTCGACGATGCCGGTGGCCAGGGTCACTTTCTTGTCGTAATCATAGAGGCGGTACTTGGCGGACGAGCTGCCGCAATTCAGGGACAGGATGATCATGGATGACTCCTTGTGAAATTCGAGCACCCATTCTCCACCCGGAGCGGCGAAAAGTCAAGGCGCGGCGGAGTTGACAGGCCGCTGGCCCTGGGTTATAAAAGCCTTCCCGAAAATCCCTAAGGAGAACCCGCATGGGCAATACGTTCATCCAGGACATCCGCGCCAAAGCGGCCAAGAAACGCCTCAAAGTCGCCTTCCCCGACGCCGAGGACGTCCGGACCCTCAGGGCGGCCCTGATCCTCCGCGAGAAGGGGATCGCCGAGCCCCTGCTCGTCGGGCCCGCGGCCGCGATCTGCAAGGTCGCCGCCGACAACGGCCTCGACCTCGGGGCCGTCGCCGTCGTCGACCCCGCGACCGACGCCGCCAAGGCCGAGCTCGCCGGCCTGCTTCACGAGAAGCGCAAGGCCAAGGGCCTGACCCCCGAGCAAGCCGCCGAGCTGGCCAAGGGGGCGCTTTACTACGCCGGTCTCATGCTCGCGTCCGGCCGCGTCGGCGCCGTCGTCGGCGGCAACATCTCCGCGACCGGCGACGTCATCCGGGCGGCCATCCACACGGTCGGCACCGCCCCCGGCATCTCGACCGTCTCCAGCTACTTCATCATGGTCTTCCCCGACAGGCTCCTCTGCTACGCCGACTGCGCCGTCCTCCCCAACCCGACCGACGCCCAGCTGGCCGACATCGCCGTCACCTCGGCCAAGAACTTCCAGGCCGTGACCGGCGAGGAGCCGCGGGTGGCCATGCTGTCGTTCTCGACCAAGGGCTCGGCCCAGCACGCCGACGTCGACAAGGTCGTCAGCGCGACGGCCATGGCCAGGGAGAAGGCCCCTCACCTTCTTCTCGACGGCGAGATGCAGGCCGACGCCGCCCTCGTCCCGTCGGTCGGCGAGCGCAAATGCAAGGGCAGCCCGGTCGCGGGCAAGGCCAACGTCCTCATCTTCCCCGACCTCGACGCCGCGAACATCAGCTACAAGCTGACCGAGCGGCTGGCCGGGGCCGAGGCCGTCGGGCCGATCGTCCAGGGCCTCAACAAGCCCTACTGCGACCTCAGCCGGGGCTGCTCGGTCGACGATATGGTCAACGTCGCCGCCATCTGCAGCCTGATGGCCTGAGGCCCGTCCGGCGGGCGGCCGTGTCAGGCCTTAGCGCGACTCGCGCCGGCTTCGCTTTTCCCAGGTATGGAACTGGAGATGCCTGTTCAGCCGGTCCGCGTAAACGTCTTCGTTGTTCAATTTGATATCGATCTCCCGCCGGACTTCGCTATTGAACCCGAAACTGTCGATGAGGTCGATGATGTGCCGGGATTCTCGGGACGGGAACAGAGCGGTCCGGTCCGTCTTGGTCCACTTCCCGACCGCCCCGCTGATGTCCCCTTCGGCCCAAAGCAGTTTCCCTCCCATGACCAGCGCCCGGTTCCGGATTTCACCGCCGATCTCCTCCAGTCCGGACAGGATCTTTTGCTGCTTGTCGAGATACCAGCCGATCATCGCGCTCGGGAAGATCCTGAGCCCTGAGGCCGACCGGATCAGGTCCTCGCGGATGGCGCGGAGGACCAGCGCCTTGGCGACCGGCTGGAAGAGGGAAGCCGGCTTCTTCGTCCCTTTGATCACGTCGTCGACTTCGTCTTTTGAGGAGAAGATCCGCTTGATCGTCCGGAGCTCGAAGTCCAGGGCCGAAGCCAGGTAAAAACGGATCTCCGAATCGGTTCGCGTCCCGGGGAACAGGCCGGCCTGGCCCGCGAAGAAATCATAAACGGGGCGCTTGTAGAATAGCTCCTCGGCCTGGTCAAAAGCGGTCGCCAGGTCGCCGAGGAGGAAAAAGACCCCGTTCAGGTTGGCGAAAAAGAACTCCCGTGCGAGAAGGGCCAGGTCTCCCGCCTGCCAATCATAGCGGTCGAGGTAATCCTTCTTGAAGGCCTCCAACTGATCCGGGACCTCGAGCGCCATCAGGCCGTCCAGGACCGTCTGGATCTGCGGGCCGCCGAGTTTCAAAGGGGGCCGTACGTCCGGCCCCGCGCTCTGGACGGGCCGAGCGCTGAGGAAGAAGACGACCAGCGCGTCGTCTCGGCCGGTCCATTCTCTGGCCTCCTCCGGGATCGACGGCCTTGGCGCCTCCCCGACGCCGCTCGCCGTCTTGCGGGACTCATTGATGATCGCGAAAAGGCTTCCCCCCAGGGCCGCCATCTTTCGATAAGGGGATCTTCGGAAATAGTATTCCGCCGGGACCTCTTTGGGCCCCTGGCCGGTCGGGACCAGGACGGTCTGTCCTCCCGTCAGGATCTTCGCAGTCGCCGCGTAAGTATCCTTTTCGGCATTCTCGAGCAGCGCCGCGTTCTTTGTTTCCAGCTTGCGGACGGAAAACGTCCCGCGGGCCCCCCGGTCGATGATCTCGACCGGCCCTCGTCCCGAGAACCGTTGAGCGGTCTTGTCGAGCCATAGCGCTAAGAACTCGGCCTTTTCGCTTTCGGAGGTCGACTGGAGCGCCGACTCGAGCTCCGGATCCATGCCGTTTTTGAGCATTTCTTCGATGATCTCGGCTTCTTCCTTCTCGGTCAGCTCATGGCCGAAATCCAAACGGGGATAGACCTCCGCCATCACGGCCAGGGCTTGCTCCTCCGTTAATGCCGGGATCCGGCCGCCGGTCAGCTCAGCTTTCTTTTTATATTCTCCGAGCAACCGGTCCATGACGCGCCCTGTCCGGCCTGAGGTCCCGCCTTCAGCCGAGCGAACATCCATGGTTTTGGTGACGAGGATAATGCCGATCGTCAAATGCATGAGAAGCGAAAGGAACAGATAAAGCGGGAGCCGATCTGTTTCTTCGCTCAACACGCACCCCTTACGAATATTATAGTCCCTTTCTGCATTCCTCGTCGGCGCTCTTGTTATCGACCGTCACGTTTCACCTCATTTATCTTGAAGTTGATTTCAATCAGGACGAATAGCGCTCAGGGTCTCATGGATACTTCTGCGGCAAACATGGCCTAATAATCCAGGCGGTAGAGGACAACCTTGGGAGCATCGCCCTCTTCTTCCCGTGCGCATATAAGATTTCCTTTCGCATCCATGATATTCATTGTAGCGCTTACCGGCTCCCGGCTGATGATCTCTGCAGTTGTCATATCTATGACCAATAGGAATAACTTGTGATCAACCGCCTTTTCGGACTCATATCTCTCCTGCCAATATTCCAAGAGAAGCTTATTGCCACCTAAGTAATGGAGCGATCCTAACATAATCAAGTCGCTTTGCCCTGGATAATTGACCGGAGGATGAAGCCTGAAGGCTGGAAAACGATAACGCACAAGGTTGTCCAGGACGATCTTTTTGACTGGTTGCCCTTGCTTGGAATAAATGAATAGTCCTACCTTTCTGTCGGGAAACTTGAACGCGACGGCGATCTCTTCGCGATCAGGACAACCGGTCATCGTGATATCTGAATAGATCTTTCTGAGTGCGAACTCCATCTTTGAAGACATCGGCCCACTAATGAACTCGGGCCGCTGATCAAAGAATGACGTTATAGACTTTCCTTTGTTGTCACAGATGACAATCTCCGGAAATGGTTCGCCTCCTTTGGATGAAATCATGTAAAAAAGGTCACCGATCTTGACCAAGCACCGGCCTGGGTGTTCGACCTTTATTGTTTTTTTGATATTTAAGTCCCGGTCAGTTTCCATGATGCGGCTGTTCGCCCCATCGAGAATATAGAGGTCATTATCCAGACAGAATCCCGAGAGGACATTACTGAAATCTCCGGGGCCTTGCCCTTGCTGCCCGATCTCCTTCACGAACTTCCCTTGGGCGTCATATTTCCTGAGGAAGAACCCTTTTGAATCGAGGACGTAGATATTTTGATTTTCATCAAGGATCGCTCCCGCGATACTGAAGAAAAGATAGTTGAGGTCGTTCGATCCTATCGAGATAACCTTCTTGAGGTCCGCATCGAGAATTTTAGGGATGAGAAGGACAAACAGGACCAGAACTCCACACCGCGTTTTGCGCACAACTACACCTTCAGAGGGGGGCTAATCGCTATAGACGGAATTACCTTATGACCGGTGTTGGCAGTAATCGATCCAATTCGCCACGCATTGGTTCTGACACTCCAACATCTGATCTGGATTATGAGTGTGCCCGGGACACCACGTGAACAGGCACCAGTCTAGATACTGGTCGCAAGGCGGGGCCTGTGCGAATCCAAAGTACAGCATTACCATGATGATCAAACACCCTGCCGCCATAAGCCTTTTCTTCATAATGACCTCCTCTTGACGTTTGGATCGACAAGAAGATGGTGAGCTTCGTCTTCGACGATGAGCCTCCCCATCTATCCCTTCTATTGACTAAAATTATGTTCGCTACTATTTCTAATCATAGAAGCTGAAGATTTGTCAAGAGGCAGCAAAACCAGGACTCCCCCCATTTTTTCGGACCCGCTTGGAATCGCATACATCTGATAGAAAATACTGAGGTTAGAGGGAAATGCCCCTTTTTATTGGGGGAAGTCCTGGCATCCTTATCTTCTGGAAAAAGTGCCCCCTTCACGAGCATTGGGGCTTCGCGCGCTTCTTGAGGGACTGGGGGAAGCTCGGGGGCCAAGAAAAGCGGACCGGCCAGTATCTCATCTAGGTCAAGCATAGAAGCAAAGACGCTCTATTTCAAGCCAGAATCTCATTAGAACCCGAGGGAACGAGAGAAAGAATAGCAGGCCAAAGCCCTTTGGGCGCATCGATTAAGTCCGGAGAAGGTTGTATTTCTTCACCAGCCGGACAGGCTGATAGGAGAGCTTCGCCTTCCGCAGGCCTTCGACGTTCATGTCCTGCTCCCGGTTGATGAAGGCGTAGTCCGCGCATTCCCGGACGACGTACTCGCGGTTGATCCACTGGGCCAGGCCGACGAACCCCGGATCGGCGATCTCGATGGGGATGACGGCCATGTCGGCGGTCAGTCGCCCGCCCAGGGTGAAGGCCCCGACGCGCCCCCCGACCTCGACGACGCCGCCCCGAAGGCCGAGCTCCTCGAAGGAATCCAGGGCCCGGAGGATGGCCCGGCGCTCGGCCCGCATGTACGGATCGCCGTTCCGCTTCTCCTCGAACCAGGCCTCGAGGAGCCGGACGCAGCCGGGGACGTCCTCCCGGGCCAGGCGGCGGTACTGGTACTGGCGGGGGAAAGTCGATTCGAATTTCCGGATGCGGTTGCGCTTGCCGTCGAACTTCTTGCCCTTGAGCTCGGCCAGCTCCTGCCGGGAATAGACGTAGTCGAAGTTCCCGGGGTCCTCCTCGACCCGGAAGCCGGCCCCGAAGGCCCGGACGAAGTCCTCGGGGACGCGCGACAGGCGGGGGACGTGAGAGAGAAGGGTCGCGATCGTCTCGGGGATGCGCTCCCCGCCGACCGGAGGCAGGGCGTAGGGCCCCTCGAAATCGGGCTCGACGAGGACGCACAGGCCGCCGTCGAGGACGGTCCAGCGCGGACGTTCGGAGTCCTTCCAGATGAAGATGTTGGCGAAGGCGAGCTCGCAGACCTCGGAGGGATGCCGTCCCAGGAATGCGTCGAAGACGGCCCGGTCCTCGAGGCCGACGGGCTTGAACTCGGGATACGAGGGGACCTTCACGTCGCCTTCAGCCGCATGACCGTGCAGAGCTCCCGTCGACAGCCTTCGCACCAGTCCGTCTCGCGCTTGGCCGGGAAGGTCGCCGGGACATCGCCGGTGACGGCCTCGAAACCGCAACTCTCGAAGAAGGCCGGGGACACCGTGGCCAGATGGACGTCGCCCGGCGCGGCGGCCACGAGGGCCTCGACCAGGGCCTTGGCTGCGCCTTTCCCCCGGTGGGCGGGATCGACGCCGAGGGCGCAGAGCTCGCGGCAATCGGGGTGCGTCTTGAGCGCGACCAAACCGACGACTCGGCCGGCCTCCTCGGCCACCCAGAGCTCGTCGGCGTCCATCCCCGGGTAGTCCAGGCCGAGCTTCCTGGCCAACTCGACGGCGGGCCCGGCCTCTCCCTGTCCGGCCCTGCGGATGCGCATTCCCGGCCATTATACCACGCCCGGCGGCCTTGACAGGCCCTCGCCCCGAAGGTAAGATTGCCATCCATCTCAATTCAAGCTCCGCGGTGCCCCATGCTTCTTCTGATTGTCAATCCCGGCTCCACGTCGACCAAGATCGCCGTCTACGACGACGAGCGCGAGGTCCTGTCCGAGAACATCGCTCATTCGGCCGAAGAACTGGCGCCCTACGCCAAGATCGTCGACCAGAAAGGGTTCCGCAAGGACATCGTCCTCGGGGCCCTGCGCAAGAAAGGCATCGAGCCGCGGGACCTGGCCGCGGTCGTCGGCCGGGGCGGCCTGCTCGTCCCCATCCCCAGCGGCGTCTACCGGGTCAACGAGCGCATGCTCGAGGACCTCAACGCGGGGGTCCAGGGGGAGCACGCCTCGAACCTCGGCGGCCTGATCGCCGACGAGATCGCCGGGCCCCTGGGCCTCCCGGCCTTCATCGTCGACCCCGTCGTCGTCGACGAGCTCGAGGACTGGGCCCGTCTCTCGGGCGTCCCGGAGATCCGGCGCCGCAGCATCTTCCACGCCCTCAACCACAAGTACACCGCCCGGCTGGCCGCCCGCGAGCTCGGCCGGAGCTACGAGTCGGTCAACCTCGTCGTCTGCCACCTCGGCGGCGGGATCACGGTCGGCGCCCACGAACGGGGCCGGGTCGTGGACGTCAACAACGGCCTGAACGGCGAGGGGCCCATCACGCCCGAGCGGGCCGGCACGGTGCCCGCGGGCGATCTCGTCGCCCTGGCCTGCTCGGGAAAACACGCCGAGAAGGACCTCAAGAAGATGCTGACCGGCCGGGGCGGCATGGTCGCCCACCTGGGAACGAACGACATGCGGGAGACGCTCAAGCGCGCCGCCGCGGGCGACGCGAAGGCCCGGCTCGTCTTCACGGCCATGGTCAACACCGTGGCCAAGCAGGTCGGGGCCTGCGCCGCCGTGCTCAAGGGCCGGATCGACGGCATCGTCCTGACCGGCGGCCTCGCGCACGCGAAGGAGTTCGTCGACGGGATCGAGGAACGGGTCCGGTTCCTCGGCCGCGTCTTCGTCTTCCCCGGCGAGAACGAGATGATCGCCTTGGCCCAGGCCGGGCTGCGCGTCCTCCGGGGGGAGGAAGAGGCCCGGGCCTATCCGTCCTAGACCGATAATGCGAAGCGAAGGGAGCTCGTCATGATCACCACTCTCGACCAGGTCGTCGAACGGGTCAAGGGCAAGCCGATCAAGCGGCTGGCCGTGGCCGTCGCGGAAGATCCCCACACCATCGAGGCGGTGGGGCGGGCCGTCAGGGAAAAGCTGGTCCGGGCGGTCCTGACCGGAGACGAGAAGGCCATCCGGAAGGTCGCCTCGGACGCCAAGGTCGACCCGGGCCTTCTCGAGGTCATCCACGAGCCCGACAAGGCCAAGGCGCTGGCCCTGGCCATCGGGCTGGTCCGCGAGGGCAAGGCCGATTTCCTCATGAAAGGCCTCCTCGACTCCTCCCTCTACATCCGCGGCATCATCGACAAGGAGAAGGGCCTCCTGCCGCCCGGCAAGCTCCTGTCCCACGTGTCGGTCATCCAGGCCCCGGCCTGGAAGAAGCTGATCGTCTGCGGCGATGTCGCCGTCATCCCGGCCCCGGACCTCGAGGCCAAGGCGGCCATCCTGAACTACGCCATCGCCGTCGCCCACAAGCTGGAGATCGAGAAGCCCAAGGCCGCCCTGCTCTCGGCGGTCGAGAAGGTCAACCCCAAGATGCCTTCGACGACGGAATCGGCCATCATCGCCAAGATGGCCGAGCGCGGCCAGATCAAGGGCGCCATCGTCGACGGGCCGCTGGCCCTGGACGTGGCCTTCAGCGAGGAGAGCGCCAGGATCAAGGGCATCGTCTCGCCGGTCGCCGGGGACGCCGACATCCTGGTCTTCCCCGGCATCGAGGCCGGCAACATCTTCTTCAAGGCCGCGACCTATCTCGCCCGGGCCGAGCTGGCCGCCGTCGTCGTCGGGGCCAGGTGCCCCTGCGTCCTGACCTCGCGCGGCGACTCCGAGGACACCAAGTTCTACTCGATCGCCCTGGCCTCGCTCCTGTCCTAGCCGGCGGCGGCCGCGCGACGGCGCCTTCCGCCCCCCCGGCCGCGGACCCGGGATGGGGCAATATCGTGCGGCCGGGTCAACCTTGACGTCGCCCCGGTCGTAGGATCAAGATGACAGGGGAAAGTCCCCCAGGGAATCTCCGTCATCAAGGAGGTGCATCTTGAGAACGAGGCTTATCGCGTTGGCGGCCCTGGTCTTGATGCTCGCGCCGGGCGTTCCGGCCGGGGCGCAAACCGGTCCCAAAGCCGCCACCAAAGCGCCCTTGCCCATGGACCAGCTGGTCGAGGCCATGACCCAACGGCTGGCCAACAGCCTTCAGGTCAAGACCGTCACCGGCGTCCCGATCAAGGCCGGCAAGGTCACGCTCGTCCCGGTCATCATGGTCGACATCGGCTTCGGGGGCGGCGGGGCGTCGATGCCCCAGAGTCCCGACGGGGGCGGCAAGGGCTTCTACATGAGCGGCGAAGCCCGGCCCCTGGGATTCATCGCCGTCACCAAGTCCGGAGCGCAATTCGTCAGTGTCGGCAAGGTGCCGAAGAAGTGAGGGGGAGGCCATGAACGCGAAAAGAATCGCCGCCGTCGCGTGCGGCGCGCTCCTTCTCGGACCCGTTTTCCTGGCGGCCCAGCCGCCGCTCGACAAGCCCCTGGCCGATTTTGACCGGCTGGTCGCCGGACTGAAGGCCGGCGCCGTCGTCGGCGAACCGCTGACGGTCCAAGACACGGTCATCATACCCTTCGCCAAGGTCAAGTTCGGCCTGGGCGGCGGAGGGGGAGGAATCGGGTTCGGGGGCGGCATGGGGGCCAAGACCGTTCCTCTGGGCTTCGTGATCATCGAAGGGGAGACGGTCAGGGTCGAGCTCATCCCGGAAGAGGAAAAGAAACCGTCCCTTCTCCAGGAACTGCTTCCGATCCTGCTCGACGCCTTGCCCCAGATCATGGGCGGCAAGATGCCCGGGATGTCCAAGCCGCAGGCCGCCGATGCGCCCGCGCCCGGGACGCCTCCGGCCGTTCCCGCGAACGCCACGCTGGACAACATCAAGGAGCTTTTAGGCGAAAAGAAGTACCCCGAGGCGCTACAGACGGTCGATGCCCTTCTGGCCAAGGATCCCGGCAGCGCCGATCTCCACGCCTGGAAGGGTCACATCATGGGGAACATGGCCCAGGGCAATCCCCTGAACATGATGAAATACGGGCTGGGCGCGATGCAGGAATACGAGACGGCCCTGAAGATCGACCCCAAGAACACGGACGCCCGTTTCGGCCGGGGCGTCGCCCGGCTCGTGGCGCCCCAGGGCTTCGGCGGCGACCTCGACGGGGCCATCCAGGATCTCGAGGCTTCCCTCGCCAAGCCCACCCCGGAAGCCCACTTCTACCTGGGCGAAGCCTATAAGAAAAAAGGGCTGCCGGATAAGGCCAAGGCGGCCTACTTGAAAGCGTTGGCCCTCGATCCCGGCTACGCCGAGGCGAAGAAGGCCCTGGACGAGCTTCGCTGAGCCGGAGGTCCGGCATCCTCAGGACGGCCCGGAGACATCCGGGCTCGAGGAAGCGACATCCGGTCCTCGGCCGGTTTGGGCTCGGTCGCGCTCGGTCGCGCTCGCATTGACACTCGGCGGGTCCTTTCATATAGTGGGTCTTCCCGATCCCGCCGAGGAGGTGTCCGATGTCCCGCATGCCAAGACCCCGCGTGAAAAGGCCCGCCCTGGTCGCCGCCGCGGCGCTTCTCGTCCTGGCCGGCCTGACCGTCGCCCAGACGAAGGCGCTCAAGCCCCGGGTGCTCCAATCGACGAGCCCGGAGCTCCGGCTCAAGGGCTTCGAGGACTACCGGGCCATGCGAGAGGCCTCGCCCTTCAAGGACCTCAAGTGGCAGTTCGTCGGCCCGACCAACGTCAGCGGCCGGGTGACCGACGTCGCCGTCGTCGCCCCCAAGGGCAAGAGCTACACCATCTACGTGGCCTCGGCCTCCGGAGGCGTCTGGAAGACCGAGAACGAGGGCACGACCTGGACGCCCATCTTCGAGAACATGGCCACGGCGTCCATCGGGGACATCGCCCTGGCCCCCTCCGACCAGGACATCCTCTGGGTCGGGACGGGCGAGAACAACATCTACCGCAGCTCCCAGGCCGGCGTCGGGCTGTACAAGTCCGTCGACGGAGGCAAGACCTGGGCCCACATGGGGCTGGCCGACACGAACACCATATCGCGGATAGTCGTCCACCCGACGGACCCCGACATCGTCTACGTCGCGGCCGGCGGCCACGAGTGGACGAAGAACGCCGAGCGGGGCGTCTTCAAGACGACCGACGGCGGCAAGTCCTGGACGAAGTCCCTGTACGTCAACGACGAGACCGGGGCCTACGACCTGGTCATGGACCCGCGGGCGAGCGACACCCTCTACGCCGCGATGTGGCAGCGGACGCGCAAGAAGTGGAACGACCCCCGCAACGACGCCTCCTCCGCGGGGAGCGGCGTCTACAAGACGACCGACGGCGGGGCGACCTGGACGCCGGTCAACAGCGGCCTCCCCGAGGCCCGCTGGCGGGGCCGCATCGGCCTCGACCTTTGCCGGGCCAGGCCCGACACGCTCTACGCCCTGGTCGACAACTACGAGGTCTCCCGGCCGCCCACGGCCGAGGAGCTGGCCGACCCTTACGGCATCCCCTCCTCCGGGTTCATCAAGGGGGCGACGGTCTACCGCTCCGACGACGCCGGCGCCCACTGGACCCAGGTGAGCGGCCTGACGCCCCAGCAGAAGACCTACCTGGAGCGCCATTCCGGGACCTACGGCTGGGTCTTCGGCCAGATCCGGGTC
>Ga0116178_10000742_pt1 | contig 28427 bp, 23 predicted proteins | sample AD_STIC12_MetaG_FD_89880 | JGI IMG/M metagenome (GOLD analysis project Ga0116178, IMG submission 89880) | Active sludge microbial communities of municipal wastewater-treating anaerobic digesters from USA - AD_STIC12_MetaG | ecosystem: Engineered > Bioreactor > Anaerobic > Digestate | place: USA... | reverse complement strand
GGTTGAACATCAGCGGACGCAGACGCGCCGGACCTGTATGAAATCAGTGAAGCCTTTCAGAGACTTGATTATCCCGTCCTGCAAAAGAGTGGTCATTCCTTCGGCCATCGCCTGCACACGCATGACTTCTACAGTTTCGCGCTTTTGAATAAGTCGTTTAATCTGGTCACTGGCCACCAGCAGCTCATGAATGCCCATTCTTCCTCTATAGCCGGTTCTGTCGCACATGTCACAGCCTTTGGGGCGGTATAGTTTGAAATTGTTGTTGTATGGTATTTTGAGCTTCGCAAATGCCTCTTCGCCGTAGCTTTCGACAATTTCGTCATACTCTTCTTTGGTCGGCTGGTACAGCTCCTTACAGCTTTTGCACAAGGTGCGCACCAGACGCTGGGCAAGAATGCCCAAAAGCGCATCGGCAAAGTTGAGCGGATCGATTCCCATGTCCAAAAGGCGCACAATGGTTTCGGGTGCGCTGTTGGTGTGCAGCGTGCTGAAAACGAGGTGGCCGGTCAGAGAAGCCTCGACACCGATTTTGGCCGTTTCGAAATCGCGCATCTCACCGACCATGATAATATCCGGGTCCGCCCTTAGAAATGATCTCATCGCCGCCGCGAAATCAAAGCCGATTTTCGGCTGCACCTGCACCTGGCGCAGGCCGTACTGTGTGATTTCCACCGGGTCTTCCGCTGTCCATATTTTGCGGTCGGGACGATTGATCTGGTGCAGCGCAGCGTGCAGGGTCGTTGTTTTTCCGGAGCCGGTCGGACCCACAACCAGAATCATGCCGTAGGGCTTGGTGATCATTTTCAAAAGTTCGTTATAGTTTCGTTTTTCCAGAGCCATCGCCTCCAGAGGCATTGTTTCACCCTTGGCCAGAAGGCGCATGACGACATCTTCGACGCCTCCCTGCGTGGGGATGGAGGCCACACGCAGTTCCAGCTCTTCGCCGTTGGAGCGGCGAAACTTGATCTTGCCGTCCTGCGGGAGTCTTTTGATGGTAATGTCCAGATTGGACATGATTTTGATGCGGGAAATGATCGCTGCACGGTAGTTGTAGGGAACCGTCTGGTAGATACCGCAATCGCCGTCGACGCGGAAGCGGATTTCCACGTTTTTCTTTCCCACATTCGGTTCAATATGAATATCGGAGGCGCCGCGTAAACAGGCATCGTTGATAATTTTGTTTACCAGCTGCATAATCACGCTGTCTGATTCGGTGACCATCTCCGTGCCGTCGTCGTCATCATATCCGCTGTCCTCCTCGTCAAGCCGGCCCAGAAGATCGACAAAGGAACTCTGATCGTCGCTGGTATAAAAAAAGAGGTTGATGTACTTTAAAATATCTTCGGGAAGTGCGACATCGTATTTTACTTTTTTGGTCTTTAAAAGGTTTTCAATCGCGTCGCGCTTGAGTATGTTATTGGGGTCATCGACAATGACATGAATATTGTCGTTTATTTTTTCCAAAGGGACCCACAACTCGCGGCGCAGGTAGTCTTTGTTGAGGTTTTTTATCAGATCTCCGGGGATGGTTGTTTTTTCATTGTAGGTGATAAAACGGCATCGATAGAATTCTTCAAAGGAATGTCCGATATCATCCTTGGAAATACGGTGTTTGCGCATCAAATAGTATTCGATGGGCTCCTTTTGCTCTCTGGCCTCGCGCCAAGAGATTTCCATATCTTCTTCACTGATCAGTCCTCTGGTGATCAGAAAATCAAAACGTGTTTTACGCCGGCGTGAAAAGCGCTGCTGATTGTAGAAGGCCACGCCCAGCACTTCAGCGATTTCCATGGCCAGCCCCACTTCGTCATCCGAAAATTTACCGTCGCCATATTTTTTATTGAGGATCTGGATAACGCCCATAAGCTGATCATCATAAAAAATCGGGGCGGCCAGAATCTGTTTGGTGCGGAAACCGGTCTTCTTGTCCCAACTGGAATCGAAGGTCAGCTCAAAATCCAGGGCTTTGAGCTCCTTCTGGTTATAGGCATTACTGATATTGACGATGTTGTATGTGTTGGCCACATAGCCGGCGATACTCTGATTGCTGATCGGCACGCGAATCTCTTTAATTTGTGTTCCCGCCAGAAACATGGAATAAATTTCGTTGTGCAATTTGTCGACAACATAAATGGTAATGGACGCGGCATGGAAGAGTTCCAGAATCCCGTCTTTGACTTCAACAAGGATATGGGCGATGTTGTGAGCAGCATGGATGCGGTTGGTTATTTCCTGCAGACTTTTTCTGATCCGCAGTTTTTCATCGATGCTGTCTGAAGATTCTGTTTTAAAAGCAAAACTCATGAAGGAAGCCTCCCGGTTGGCATCGGCGCGATGTAATCAGGATACCCGAAAGTAACAGGTGTTTTACCGAATGTCAATGGGTTTATTTCCGGAAAAAGAACACAACATATTGATATCATAAATATTATCACTATTATCACCCCCACGTCGGCAACTGTTTCAGGGCACATGTAGTAATACATGTCACTAATATGTTATCGGATGAATCAGGAATAAATTCTGCCACCAACGGAAAATATTTCAGAAATATTTTTACTCACAGGCAGATACATGGTTTAGACTAAAACCCACCGGTTGCTCAGCTGACTGTAACGATTTTTGAAAAATCAGCCATCTTATGGAACAGACTCGATATTTCTGATAAAAGCGCCAGACGGTTGAAACGGATCTGTTCGTCTTTGTCCATGACCATCACGTGGTCGAAAAAATCATCCACGGCCGGCCTGAGCGCTGCCAATTTGTTCAGTGCTCCGGAAAAATCCTTTTCGGCGATATTTTTTTCCACGCGTGTCTTTATATCATCAAGAGCCGAAAATAATTTAATTTCCGCATCATGGGCAAGCAAATTCACATCCGCCCTGCCTCCGGCGAAATCCTTCAGAATATTGTCAACGCGTTTGAAAGCAACGGAAACAGGCTCGAATTCAGGATTTTGGCGGAAGCTTTCCAGGGCCTTGATTTTTTCTATCACCACGAGGAGATCGTCGATATCGGCGGATAAAACAGCCTCCACCGTATCGTAGGCATACCCCTGTGCTATCAGCTGATTCTGAAGGCGTCCGCGAAAAAAATCGAGCACTTCTTTTTTAACCTCAGAGACGGGCTTCTTTAATGCATCTTTGAGCAGGGAAAGACTTTCATCCAGGAGAACATTCATACTCAGAGTATATTTTTTTGACAAAATGATATTTATGATGCCCAGGGCCTGCCGACGCAGGGCGTAGGGATCCGCCGTGCCGGTAGGGGAAAGACCGACGCCGAAAAAACCGTTAATAGTGTCCATTTTGTCGGCGATGCCGACTATTGCACCCTCGTCGGATGCAGGCAACTCGCCACCGGCAACAACAGGAAGATAATGCTCGTATATGGCCTTGGCCGCAGCCGGATCCTCGCCGGCCAAAAGCGCGTATTCCCGCCCCATGATGCCCTGCAGCTCGGCAAACTCACCAACCATCATGGATTCGAGATCCGCCTTGGCTAAAAGCGCGGCGCGGTCGACATTTTTTTTCACAGCCGGCCCTACTTTGAGCAAAGAGGCGATTTTCACGGCAAGCTTGCGAAAACGCATGACTTTTTTATGGGAAGTCCCCAACTGGGAATGAAAAACGACTTTTTTGAGAGACTCGACCCTTTCTTCAAGCGGGACTTTTCTGTCTTCTGCAAAGAAAAATGCGGCATCGGCGAGCCTCGCCCGTAATACACGCTCATTACCTGCAGCAACCACGGAAAGGTCAGAGGCTTTCGTATTGCTTACCGCGATGAAAAAAGGCAGCAGTGTGTCATCGCCGCTGACGACGGGAAAGTATTTCTGATGGGAGATCATGGTAGTGGTGAGCACTTCTTTGGGCAGTTGTAAATACTTCTCGTCAAAAGCCCCGCGCACAATCACCGGGTACTCCACGATAAAGCTCACTGTTTCGAGCAGATTCTGGTCATAAAAAAGTTTACCGCCCACCGCCTGGGCTTCTTTTTGCGCTTCAGCAAGGATGAGTTTCTTTCTTTCTTCCGGATCAACGATCACGTAATTTTCTCTTGCTTTTTGCAGATAATCGGAAAAGCCCTCCACAACAAAGCCGGCGGGGCTCATGAATCTGTGGCCGCGAGAGGTGTTGCCGCTTTCGATATCTTCTATTTTAAAGGGGACTACTTTGCCTCCGTACAGGGCCACAATCCAGTGCACCGGGCGCGCAAAACGCAGAGAGCGGGCTCCCCAGCGCATTGACTTGCGGAAAGGAATGGCCAGCATAAAATTTTTGAGAAGATCCGGAAGGAGCTCAACCGTCGGCACGCCGACAATTGTTTTTCGTACACCCAGGTATTCTCCCTTGTCCGTAGCGATGGTCTCCAGCTGAGATACATCCACCCCCTGACCGCGGGCAAAGCCCAAAGCGGCCCTGGTGGGCTGGCCGTTTTCATCAAAGGCGGCTTTTTTGGCCGGCCCCAGTTTTTCCACAGCCTGGTCCTCCTGCTTTGGGGCGAGGTTCTCGATGGCAAGCACGAGCCGTCGCGGTGTCGCCAGACATCTGACTCCTTCAAACGCGATACGCTTTTCCGTCAGCGCTTCGCGGATAATCTCTTCCATGTCAATCACGGCTTTGGACAAAAAGGCGGCAGGTATTTCTTCTGTTCCGATTTCGAATAGCAGCTCGTTATTCATTTTATCTCCCGGTAATGGACAGTCAGGTCAGTCTGTCTTCAAAAGTGGATAGCCAAGCTCTTCCCGCTGTCTTAAATAAAGCTCCGCACTGACGCGGGCGAGATTTCTGACCCTGCCGATATAGCTTGTGCGCTCTGCTACACTGATGGCACCGCGCGCATCGAGCAGATTGAATACATGAGAACATTTCAGGCAGTAATCGTAAGCAGGCAGAGAAAGTTTTTTTTCAGCAATCCGCATGGCTTCTTCTTCGTATGTGTCAAATAGTTTGCGCAGCATGGGAATGTCGGCAACCTCGAAATTATAGGTGGAAAACTCCACTTCGCCGCGCTGATGAACATCCCCGTAGGTGACCGTCTTTGTCCATTTCAGGTCATAGACATTGTCCACACCCTGAAGATACATAGCGATACGCTCCGTTCCGTATGTCAGTTCCGCACACACGGGGTTGCAGTCGAAGCCGCCCACCTGCTGAAAATAAGTGAACTGTGAGATTTCCATACCGTCGAGCCATACCTCCCAGCCCAGACCCCAGGCGCCGAGCGTCGGGGACTCCCAGTCGTCTTCCACAAAGCGGATGTCATGCTCCAGCGGATTCAGGCCGAAGCTTTGAAGCGAGTTTAAATAAAGCTCCTGAATATTGTCAGGCGACGGCTTCATAATTACCTGATACTGATAGTAGTGCTGCAGACGATTGGGGTTTTCCCCGTAGCGGCCGTCGGCAGGCCGGCGTGACGGCTGAACATAAGCAACATTCCACGGCTCCGGGCCAAGTGCTCGCAGACAGGTGGCGGGGTGAAACGTGCCTGCACCGACTTCCATATCGTAGGGCTGCTCAATTACGCAACCCTGTGAATCCCAGTACCGCTCCAGAGCAAAAATCAACTCCTGAAAAGTCACAACATCCTCCCTGATGCTTGCCGGTATATCCCCCCGGACAAAAGCATACTCTCTGTTGAAAATAACCGCGGTTTTCTAGCACGAAAGGCACGCACGGTCAAGACAGGCATGCACTGACCGGCGCAGTCCGCCCCGGGACACACGGATAAAAATGTTCGGTGTTCTTTGCACAAAACGGGAAGTGAAACGCCCCTTAAATCTTAACTTTCTTTCTCTACGATCAGGTATTTTTTCTTGCCTCTGCGCAGGCGCAGTTCATGGGCGCCGCCAAAATCATCAAAAGCAAGCTTTTCATCGGCTGATTTCACCTGACGCTCTCCCACATAGACTCCGCCCTGAGCGATGAGCCTTTTGGCTTCCGACATGGAATTGGTGAGACCTGCTCTGGCGCAAAGCGAGGCAATCAAAAGTCCGTCTTCAATATCACCCGCCGATACTTTATAGCGCGCAATGGCGGAAGTGTCGGCATCAGGGATCTGCCGCGGGATGTCGCTTGACGGGAAAAGATCTTCTTCCACCGGACGGGAATGAAACGCCTCCATCGACGCACGCCATGCGGCCACCGCCGCCTGTGTCCCATGCGATATCTTCGTCGCCTCATAGGCCAGCACCGCCTTGGCCATGTTCAATTCAGCATCTTTCAGACCGGCCGCGGCGTCAATTTCTTCCAGCGGCAAAAAGGTAAACAGCTTCATAAAACGCACCACGTCGGCGTCGTCACAATTCACCCAGTATTGATAATAGTCGTAGGGACTGGTCAATTCCGCATCAAGCCAGACTGTGCCTTTCTCTGTTTTGCCCATTTTCTGTCCCAGCGACGTGGTAATCAAAGGAAAGGTAAGGGCGTGCGCGTCTTTTGCTTCAACCTTGCGGATAAGCTCGGTACCGGCCAGCATATTTCCCCACTGATCGTTACCGCCCATCTGCAGGGCACAGCCGTAGCGCTGAAACAGATAAAGGAAATCATACCCCTGCAGCAGCATGTAGTTGAATTCGATGAAGTTAAGCCCCTTCTCCAGACGCATTTTATAGCTTTCCGCCGCCAGCATGCGGTTGACGCTGAAGTGCCGGCCGATATCGCGTAGAAATTCTATATAATTAATTTTGGTCAGCCAATCGGCATTGTTCAGAAGCAGAGCCTTCCCTTCCGAAAAGTCGATATACCGGGAAAGCTGCCTGCCCAGACACTGCACATTGTAGTCGATCTGCTCACGGGTAAGAACCTGCCGCATTTCCGTCTTGCCGCTGGGATCGCCGATGAGACCGGTGCCTCCGCCCACCAGGGCAAGCGGACGGTTGCCGGTTTTTTGCATATGAGTAAGAGCCATGATGGGCACCAAAGAGCCGATGTGCAGGCTGGTTGCTGTCGGATCGAACCCTATGTAACAGGTGACCGGCCCCCCGGCAAACTGCTGTTCAATCAGAGCATCGTCCGTGACCTGTTCGATAAAGCCCCTGTTTTTAAGCACTTCGTAACCGCTTTCCATCTTGCCTCCGTTTACTGATTCAACTTGACGCTGATACGCTCGACGTCATTGGCCTTCCCGCTTGCGGCATCGATCTCCAGCACAACGCCCTGCAGACGGATGTCATTTTTCGCCACCTCGAATCTATTGGGAATCTGCGTCAGAAATTTTTCGATAATTGCCTCTTTCTCAATGCCGATAACCGAATCAAACGGCCCGGTCATCCCCGCGTCACTGATGTAGGCGGTGCCTCCCGGCAAAATTTCATCGTCGGCTGTCTGCACATGGGTATGGGTTCCCAAAACAGCGCTTGCCGATCCATCCAGATACCAGCCAAGCGCTCTTTTTTCGGATGTGGCCTCAGCGTGAAAGTCAACAACAATCACATTCGTTTGGACACGCAGACGTTGAATCTCCTGTCTTGCCCGGAGGAACGGACAGTCTGACGGATACATGAAAATACGCCCGGCCAGATTCAGAACACCGACATACTGCCCTGACGCCGTGGGATACAAAACACTGCCGTGTCCGGGGGCGACGTCCGGGTAGTTTGCAGGACGCAGCAGCGTCTGGTATTCGTCAATAAACCCCAGTGTTTCTTTTTTGTCCCAGATATGATTGCCGGACGTCAGCACATCGATTTGTGATGCCAAGAGCTCTTCAACTACATCCCTGGTAACGCCGAAACCGGCGGCGGCGTTTTCGCAGTTGGCAATGACGAAATCCGCCTTATGTTTTTCGATCAGCGCTGGCAGTATCTCCCGGACTGCGCGGCGGCCGGGTCTACCGACAATATCTCCAATAAACAAAATGACCATGCCTTCGTCCGTTTCACTACCCTATTTGGCAAAATTGGAAACCCTGGTCTCACGAATCACGGTGACTTTTATCTGTCCCGGATATGTGAGTTCGTCCTCAATTTTCTTCACAATATCGTTGCACAGCATGACTGCGTCATTGTCTGATATTTTTTCGTTTTCCACCATGATGCGTATTTCACGCCCCGCCTGAATGGCAAAACTTTTGTCGACGCCGGTGAATGAGTTGGCTATTTTTTCCAGCTCTTCGAGCCTCTGCACATATGATTCGAGCATCTCACGGCGCGCCCCGGGACGGGCCGCCGAAAGAGTATCCGCCGCCTGGACCAGCACGCCCAGCAGTGTGTTGCTGCGGCCGTCGTCGTGGTGCGTAGCAATGGCCTGCACAATACGCTGGTTCTCTCCAAACCGCCTGGCAAAGTCCGCCCCGATCGCCGCGTGCGTCCCCTCGATCTTATGGTCAACAGCCTTGCCGATATCGTGCAAAAGCCCGGCACGCTTGGCCTCTTTAATATTAAGCTTCAGTTCCGCCGCCATCAGGCCGGTCAAATAGGCAACGTCAATGGAATGCTGCAAAACATTTTGTGAATAGCTGGTGCGGTATTTTAGTGTGCCGAGTAAATTGATGATTTCCGGATGGACATCGTGAACACCGCAGTCGAAAGACGCCTTTTCGCCCGCCTCCCGGATGGTCTGCTCAACTTCCTTTTCCACCTTTTTTACAATATCTTCGATGCGTCCGGGATGGATTCTGCCGTCCTGGATCAGGCGCTCCAGCGAGATACGGGCAACCTCGCGGCGTACCGGATCGAAACTGGAAAGCACCACCGCTTCCGGTGTGTCATCCACGATGAGGTCGATACCGGTGGCGGCTTCAATGGCGCGGATGTTTCGTCCTTCCCGACCGATAATCCTGCCTTTCATTTCTTCGCTGGGCAAATTAACGACGGAAACGGTGCGCTCCGCAACATAGTCTCCCGCATATCTTTGCACCGCATAGGCGATAATTTCCTTGGCCTTGCGATCTGCCGTCAGTCTGGCCTCGTCCTCTATTTTGCGGACCGTAGCGGCCGCCTCGTGCCTGGCCTGAGCCTCCATGGACTCAATAAGAGTTAATTTCGCCTCCTCCGGGGTGATTCCGGCGATCTTTTCGAGCTTTACCTTCTGCTCTTCAACCAGCACATCCAGACGCCTGTTTTTTTCTTCCAGCACATGCTCTTTCTGAATCAACCCTTTTTCACGCCCTTCGATATTGGCTTCCTTGTGAGAAAGTGTGTCGACACGCTTGTCGAGGTTTTCTTCTTTGGCCCGAATGCGCCGCTCAAGCGCTTCCAGGTCGTTTTTGGCATCTTTAGTTTCCCGGTCAAAATCCGCCTTCATTTTCAGCAGATTTTCTTTCGCCTGCAAAATCGCTTCTTTTTTAATGGTTTCTGCTTCTTTTTTGGATTCATCGACGATGCGGGCAGCCAGACTTTCCGACGCCTTGACCTTCTTCGCGGTAAAAATCTGTTTTAAAACATACCCTGCAACCGCTCCCGCCAAAAACGCTACTATCACCAGCAGAATAATTAAACCGCCGTCAAACATTTTGTTACCTCCTCGTGGATCCCGCCAAACGTCACTTCCGGGGCACTGAATTTTCCCTTTTGCCGGCGATAGCCGATTGGACAGGATTATATTTAAACCTTCATACCGGGTCACTGTAAGCCCGGGCAGAAGGACTCATAAACAAAAATTCTCTGGGGTGAGGAAGAGGATTGAAGTGGGGATAAAAAAACCCCCGCCTATGCCGTGTTATTCACGATTTTGAACCTTTTCAAACAAGTGGGTGCCGAATGTTGTTTGTTTCAGGCTTTCTGCCAGCCGACCAGCGGAACAAGGCGGACATGCTCACCGCAAACAAGTGCAGGCCCCGGGTTCAAAGTGTTGGCTCAAAAACAAATGACAATCACGCGCATCGCAGGGGTAATTATTTATAATCAACTAACGTTTTCAATCAGTTGGATCAATTGTTCTGACCTTCTTTCCAGACGATCGCACAAGTCCTCACTGACTCCTTTTAATTTTAAAAACTCTTCTGAAATGTTCAAAGCTGCCAGGATCGCTACATCCAATGTCCGGAGTCCGCTGCTCGATTTCAATATTTCCTCCATCTTATCATTGACATAGCTTACTATATCATGAACCTGTTCATCCTCGGCATCGCTCAAAACTGCAAGCTCTTGACCCAAAATTTTGATCTCGTAACGTTTTTTCAAAACTCACGCCCTGGAAACTTATTTTTCCACTTCTATATCTGCAAGTAAATCAAGCAGTGAATCCACCCTCGTGCGTACGCTGTTCCTTTCCTCTTCTAATATCTTGAATTTGTTCCTGAAATCCTCTATCTCTGTCTCTTTGTCCTTTAAAGTATCCTCCAATGCTGAAATCTGTTTTTTTAAAAAAATCTGTTCGCTGACAATTTTTTTTATCTTCTGCTCAAGTTCTGCAAATTTACTGATTTCCACTTTTTCCCGTCCTTTTTTTGAATTTGCAGTCCGTAAATCCTTTTTTACTTGCTTTATTTATGCCAATTCGCTCCTGCAAAGTCAAGCCATTATTTCCGGCGGCAAACAGGGATGAAGACAGCGAAAAAAGCGCTCCAGCTCCAGGAACCACTCTTCCGGAGAGCTCATTTTACCGGCGGCCTGCCTGAATTTTCCAGATCCAGGAAGACCTTTTGTGTACCATAACAAGTGCTTACGAAACATGCGGTCCGCCGTCGGCTGACCATAATTTTCTTTTTCCAGCCGGTAGTGTTTTTTGATCACTTCCAGCCGCTGTTCAGGATCTGCAGGGGGCAAGCCATCCTCTCCGCGCAAGAGGCGAGCAATACCCTGAAACAACCATGGATTTCCCAGCGCGCCGCGTCCGACCATCACCGCGTCGCATCCGGTTTCAGATAACATCCGCAAGGCATCCGACGGCTCGCGGATATCGCCGTTTCCGATAACCGGAATCCCGACTGCTTTTTTCACCTGGCTGATTATGCGCCAGTCGGCATGACCGGCAAATCCCTGATCTGCCGTCCGGCCATGAACAGTGATAGCCGCTGCGCCTGCATCCTGGGCAATTTGGGCTATTTCCACCGCGTTAATACTATGCCGGCTCCATCCTGAGCGTATTTTTACACTGACCGGCACGCTGACAGCCTTGACCACGGCCGCAATAATGGCACCGGCCAGTGCCGGATTTTTCATCAACGAAGCGCCTGCAGATGCCCGGACAACCTTTTTAACTGGACACCCCATGTTAATATCAATGAAATCAGGGTTGCATTCAAAAACCAGCCCGGCTGCCGCCGCCATCACGGAAGGGTCGGATCCAAATATCTGGACACCCAGAGGAGAGTCCCCGGGGACGGTTTTCAGATAGCCGATGGTCGATTGGGAACCATGCACCAGACCATTGGCGCTCACCATCTCGGTGACGCATAAATCGCAGCCGAACTCACGGGCAATCATTCTGAAAGGTAAATTAGTAATGCCGGCGAGCGGCGCCAGTATGATTTTTCCTTTGAATAGTCCGTTTGCCTCGGCCACCGCTTTAACCTGCACTTGAGTTTATTGACGAAGGTAACCTGCCGCCCGGGCCAGTTCTTCGGGGGTGTTGATGCCCATCACTTCCATATAATTTTCCGCAAGGAAGGCACCGGCTTTCAAGCCGTCGCGGCCGGCGATTTCCACAATGTCGGTAAGATAATATTCCTGCTGCTGATTGTCGTTTTTTATCCGCGCCAACGCGGAAAACAAAAACTGCGTATCCACACAGTAAATTCCCGTGTTGATTTCCAATATTTCTCTTTCAGCCGCGGTGGCATCGCGATGTTCGACAATTTTGATCACTTCTCCCTTGCTGTTCTTGACAATACGACCGTACTCGTGAGGGCCGGGAGGCTCTGCAGTCAGCACGGTAACGACGGCTCCGGCCGCCTTGTGGGCTGAAATGAGCCGACGGATGGTTTGCGGCTTTAAAAGCGGTACATCGCCGCAGAGAATAACCGTCAGGCCGGGATAATCCTGAAGAGCTCCTCCGGCCTGCGCCACGGCATGCCCCGTTCCCAACTGCGGGTTTTGCTCTACAAAAGTCAGATCAGGATCGGGAAAGGCCGCCGTAACTTTGTCATACTGATGGCCGGCAACAATGATGATTTTTCCCGCGCCTGCGGTTTGCGCCGCCGTAATCGGGTAATGAAGAAGCGGTTTACCTTCCAGTTGGTGAAGCACTTTGGCCATCTCCGACTTCATGCGGGTGCCCTTACCCGCCGCTAAAATGAGGGCGCAAAATTCATTTTTCTGTGTCAACCTTTTCCTCCTTGGTGTTTCGATGTCTGCATACCGGCCAGCTCGTCCGGTATAATAATCTGCACTTCTGTGACGCGCTTCTGGTCAGCGTTTTCCACAACAAAGATCAGACCGCCGTATTCTAGTCTTTCCCGCCGCAGTGGAACCCGCCCCGCCAACTGGCTCAGGAAACCGCCCAGCGTTTCATAATGTCCCTGCGGCAGCTTGACCGGCAGAGACTCGTTGAGTTCGTCAATTTTCATCCGACCGCTTGCCAGATACCGTCCGGGAGCCGCTTTCCTGTAGAGCCTTTCTCCTTTATTATATTCCTCGTCAATGTTGCCGACAATTTTTTCCGCGATATCCTCCATCGTGATGATTCCGGAGGCGCTTCCGTACTCATCCACCACAACCGCCATGCGTTCGCGCCTGGCGCGCATCTCCATCAAAAGCGATCCGGCTCTTTTCGTTTCCGGCACGTAAAACACATCCTTGCGCATGCAATCCGCCACCGTCGCGGTTTCTTCATCCCTGCCGGTTACGTGCCTCTTTTCCAGCAAAAGGCCAAGCAGGTCAAAATAGTGCAGAATCCCGACAATATTGTATACTGAATCTGCATAAACGGGAATCCTCATATATTTCTTTTGCGCTGCTACAAGGGCCGCCTCTTCGAGCAGCATACTCTGCGGCAACGCGGTCAGATCGGTAATCGGCAACATAATTTTTCCGGCTGTCAGGGCGGAAAAATCAAATACGCGGTTCACCATTTCTCTTTTACCGGCTAAAAGCTCGCCGTCTTTCGTCTTTTCATCCAGAATGTATCTGAGTCCTTCTTTGGTGATATAACCGGTCGCCTGTGTACTATACCACTTGGATGAAATATTCACCGCGCCTCTCGAGATCACCGCAATAAAACGCGCCAGTGGATAAAAGACATAGTAGGAGAAATGAATGAAATGGGCAACCCTGACCGCCATGAAATCTGCATAGTGCTGAAAGATGCTGCGGACAATAATCATGATAAAAAGCGCGGGAAACAAAACCACAAAGGCAAACTGTTCGCCGCGCGCCACTCCGAAGTGCCCGATCAAAAGCCCGGTGGTGAGAGTGGAGGCGACAATGATCGCCAGATTTGTTCCAACCAGAGCCGTGGAAATAAACGATTCCGGCTTGTGCTTCAATTCAACCGCCCGCTTGGCCGCTGCCTGGCCTTTATTGGCACGTAACCGTATTTTATTGATATCTGATGAAAACAGGGCGACCTCACCCCCGGAATAAAGAGCCTCCAGAATGAAACACATCAGGATTACCGCCACGATAAGATAAAAGCTCAATCCTGTCCCTCCTCATCGGCCTTGGTTTGCTTTTCAATGCGTATATTGAGAATTCTGGTCCGCCTCACGGCCTCGATACGGAAGAGATAGCCGTCGAGGCGGACGGACTCGCCCCGCTCCGGCATCTTTCCGAATAAATGCAGTACAAGCCCGCCTATGGTGTCAAATTCATCCATCGGAAGCGAAGCACCAAGTAAATCATTGACCTCGTCAATAGGCAACCGTCCCGGTACAACAATACTGTTCTCATCGAGCACATCACATTCTGCACAAATCGGTTCATCTTCGCTGTAGGCCTCTTCAAACAGATACTCCAGAATATCTTCAATGGACACCAGTCCGGCCACACCGCCGTATTCATCCACCACAATGGCGATCTGTGTTGATTTTTCGCGAAAATCGTTGAGCAGGCCATTTATCGTTTTACTCTGAGGCACGAAATAGGGACGGATGAGCAGTTTTTCCACGACAGGCGGTGCGTCACCGGTAAGAGTTTCTTTCAGGAGATCCCGCGCACGGAGAATACCGATAATATTGTCCCGATCATCACTATAAACCGGTACGCGTTCATATCGGCCCCGGGCTACTTCGCGGACGATGTCGGCGGGCTTCATTTCAGACGGCAGGCAAAACATGTCGACACGGGGGATCATAATATCCTCCACCGGCCGGTCACCTGATTCAAAAATAGCATTGATCAGTTCTTTTTGCGCTTCGTCCACCGCTCCTTCCTTACTGCCCTCGTCCACCAGATGAATGAACTCGTCCTGTGTGAGAACATCCGTCTGTCTGCTTTTTCGTCTGTCCAGGCTGCGCAAAATAAGGCCCGGGGCTTTTTCCAGCGCGAGGACAACGGGATACTCCAGACGAGAAATCATCAGCAGCACAGGGGAGACAAAAGCAGAGACACTCATGGGATAGGTCACTCCGTAAGTTTTGGGAATGGCCTCACCTGCCACAAAAAGCAGTGCGGACGTCACGACAATAGAGATCCACTGACCGCCCGTCCCGAACAGAGAAATAAAAAGTGATGCAGCCAGAATGGAAATTCCGATATTGACCGCCTCATTGCTGGTCACTATCGTGATGAGCAGCCGCCTTGGATTGTCCAAAAGCGTTGTGACAAAACCGAGGAAAGGGTATTTATCCGTCTTCATCTTGTGCAGATGCAGATCCGTCAAAGACAGTAGCGCGGCTTCCGCCGCGGAAAAAAATCCGGAAAACAAAAAAAGTATTAAAAGGACGACAATGTCGAAGCCCAAAACGATAGACCAGCCTCTTAGTGTTGATGCTATACTATTTATCAGATAATGCAGAAAATATACATATTTTCCTTTTTCCCCGGATGATTATTCAATTGACATCAAAAAAGTTCCTTCCTATACTTCGCGGCGAAAACTAAACCTGCATCGCCGTGCCGTTCATTTACCGCCGTTTGCCCAAATGACGGCACAAGGAGGTTACGAATGGTAAAAAAAGTGCTATCGGGCGTTCTTTTAGTCTTTTTGCTTTGTTTTCCGACTCAGGCATCGTTTCTGGATGTAATGAAGGAAGCGCTTGGGACGGTCACGGTAAAGACAGCGGCCGAAGGCAGGATTGATCTGGGTCTTAAGGAAGCGCTCAATGTAGGAATCAGGAACTCGATCGCCCGCCTGGGAAAAGAAAATGGTTACTTTGCCGACCGGGCGGTAAAAATCCTTCTGCCGGCGGAAGTGCAAAAAACGGAAAAGGTTCTGCGTGCCGCGGGTTTCGGTCCTGAACTTGATGAGTTCATACTGAGCATGAACCGGGCGGCGGAAAAAGCCGCACCACTCGCGGCAGGTCTGTTTGCCGATGCCATCACCGATATGTCCTTTGATGACGCGCAAAAGATTCTGCGGGGGTCAAACACAGCCGCAACTGATTATCTGAAAAGCAAGACCTACGATAGGCTGTTGACTCTTTTTGAACCGACTGTACAAAAAACCATGGGCGAATACCAGGTCGTGAGGCAGTACAACGAAATCGCCGGCAAGCTGCAAAGCATTCCTCTCGTCGGCAAAGCCATCAATCCGGATATGGGTAATTACGTTTCTGCCAAAGCGCTCGACGGCCTTTTTTATATGCTGGCCAAAGAAGAAGCCCAAATTCGGACAAACCCGGAAGCCAGAGTAACACAGCTGCTCAAAGAAGTTTTTAAATAACACCAGGAGTTTTTAATATGCCCAATATTCTGCTCGTTGGAAACGGCGCACGCGAACATGCGATCGCCGAGGCAATTTTACGCTCGAAACAAAACCCGCATCTGTTCTCCTATATGAAATCCAACAACCCGGGAATCTCTTCTTTGTCGGCGAAAACCCTCCTGGGCGGTTATGCCGACCTGACAGCCATCACTGATTTCGCCAACAAAAACAAAGTTGAATTTGCCGTGATCGGGCCGGAGGATCCGCTCGCCAACGGCGTTACCGACGCCCTGAAGGCCTGCGGCATCGGAGTAGTAGGCCCTTCCAAAAGCCTGGCCCGTCTGGAAACATCCAAGTCTTTTACGCGCAATCTGGTGAGCAAATACAATATTCCCGGCAACCCGCAGTACAAAATCTTTACGTCCGCCGACGGCATGAAAGAATTTCTCGCGACGCTTGAAGGGATCGTCATCAAACCAGACGGGCTGACCGGCGGCAAGGGAGTACTGGTTCAGGGTGACCACTTTGCAACCCGGGACGAGGCGCTGGTTCTGTGCCGGCAGATTCTCAGCGACACTGCATCCGTGATCATCGAAGAAAAATTCGACGGAGAAGAGTTCTCCCTCCAATGCCTTTGCGACGGAAAAACCGTTGTCGCCACCCCGCTGGTGCAGGATCACAAACGGCGCTTCGATGCCGACCGTGGTCCCAATACCGGCGGCATGGGCTCTTATTCTCTGCCCGATCACACCATGCCTTTTTTAGGAAATTCCGATATTGAGGAGGCTCTGGCAATCACCCGTCGTGTGGCTGGAGCACTCTTGCAGGAAACGGGAGAACCGTACAAAGGTGTTATGTACGGAGGATTTATCGCCACAAAGGACGGCACCCGCCTCCTGGAATACAACGCACGCTTCGGCGATCCGGAAGCGATGAACATTTTGCCTCTTCTGAAAACAGATTTTGTGGAAATCTGCCGCCACATCATCGCCGGCGAGCTCCATAAAATCAACGTTGAATTCGAACGGCTCGCCACAGTATGCAAATACGTAGTCCCCGCAGGCTACGGCCTGCCTGCAGACAACGGAGGCACAGCCCAGGCGGCTAAAATTGAAATCGGCGATACAGGCCGGGCCAGACTTTATTTTTCGTCGGTGGACCAAAAAGACGACGGCCTTTATCTGAGCTCATCACGCGCCGTCGGCCTCGTCGGTATCGCCCAAACGCTTGCCGAAGCCAGACTGATTGCCGACGAAGGAGTCCGGGCGGTCAAAGGTCCGGTGGCCTATCGCGAGGATATCGGCACTGATGCCCTTATCCGTAAGCGTGTTGAGCATATGAAAGAGCTTCGCGGAAAATGAGGAACCACCCTCTGTATTTTTGATTTTTTTACCTGCGAGCCGGGACGCTGAATTATTCCGGCAACTCCGGCGGCAAGATAAATTGCGCAAAGGTGCGCTTTGCGTAAAATAGTGATATAATGCTGTTCAATTTTTACCGGATGTAAATACCATGAAAAAAATATTTTCTTCGGAGCAAGCCCGTCAGGAAAGTCAATTGCGCATTATGCGCCATAAAGAAGAAACACCGCAGGAATATTTAGACTTTGCCCTTGCAGAAATCATTTCACTCACCGGCAGTAAAGTCGCTTTACTTAACCTCTACAATGAATTTAATCGGGAATTTAAGCTGCAAAACATTGTCAGCACAAGAAACGCGGCCCTCGGCGGCAATAACCGGCAGATCTGGTCCTCAGCAGACACCGCCCGCCTGTGGACAAAAGCGCTCAAGCAGGCGCGCCCTGTCGCTTTAAAAGAAAAGGAAATTCCCGCCTCGCTGAAACGTATCGGCATCCTTCTGAAGCGTTTTTTGGCCATTCCTCTTTTTTCCGGAGGCGACATTGTCGCCGTGGCCGGTTTCGCCGACAAAGCAAGGCCCTACACCCAAAAAGACATACGGCACGCGTTTCTTTTGATGAATCTCGCCTGGCAAACCGCGCAAAAAATGTGGCTGGAAAAAAACCAGATTTCGACCGGCCCGCTGTTTAACGATCTGAAAAAAGCATTCTCTATCGGCTTTTTCTGGAAGAATACAGACCTGAAATATCAGGGCTGTAATGAATATTTCGCGGCGCTTGCCGGCGTCCAATCACCTGATGATATTCAGGGCAAAACAGACAATGATCTGGCGTGGCATAACCAGGCCGAATCATTCCGTGCCCTCGATGAGGAGGTTTTAAAAACCGGCAGAGTAAGCATCAAATACGAACAATTCGTCGAAAAGGCGGACAAAACACCACTTTGGCTCAACATCTCCGGTATCCCGGTCAAGGACGCAAAGGGAAACATCCTCGCCATTGTCGGTACAGCCAACGATATTACAAGCAGGAAACAGGATGAAATAAAAAACCTGCGGCTGGCGGCAATTGTAGAATCGACTGACGACGCCATTGTGGCCATGGATTCCGACGGCATCATCACGGACTGGAACCGCGCGGCGGAAAAACTATACGGCTACACACGCCGGGAGGCAATCGGCATGCCTGTAGCCAATCTGGCCCCCCCCGGCTTCGAAGCAGAAGTCTCCGACATCATCGCCACACTCAGAGACAATCACCGGCCGGCCAGCTACGAGACAAAAAGAAAAAGGAAAAACGGTCAGATATTCGACGTAGCTATCACGGCGGCGCCTATCTTTTATCCCGATGGAAGCTTTGCCGGCATCTCCAGCATCGGCCGTGACATTACAGAAAAAAACAGGCAAATTAAAGAGCTGGAGCTGTACAGGGAATTTCTGGAAAACATCGAGGACGGGTGCTTTGAGCTGGACTTGAAAGGCAATGTCACCTATACGAATCCGGCCACGGCGTTCATGTTCGGCATTGACCGGGAACTGGCGATGGGAGCCAGTTACACTCAATATACTTCCCCCCAAGAGGCAAAAAAATTATTTTCCATTTTTAATCAGATCTACAAAACTGGTAAGCGCAACTTCATCGAGGAAATGGAAATTATCAGAAAGGACGGCCTTATACAGTATTTTGATCTGGAAGCATCTCCCATGTTTGAGACCTCGGGACAAATATCCGGCTTTCGCTGCACCATCCGCAATGTCACACAAAAGAAGCAGCAAAGAGAAGAACTGGAACGCTACCGTGACTTTGTGCTGAACGTAGATGACGCCTGCTTTGAGTACGATTTCGACGGAAACGTTCTTTTCTGCAACGAACCAGTATTCCAGATGCTCGGCTACACGCGCGACGAGTACATGAAACTGAGCCATCTGGAAAGACATCCGGACAAAGAAGCGGCAGACCACTCTGCCGCAATCATCAAAAAACTCTACGCGACGGGACAGCCCTCCGGCCTTTGCGAGGTCAATCTTTTACGCAAAGACGGCTCTGTCATCACCGTAGAAATGAATGCCAACATAATTCGTGATCAGCAGGGCAATCCGATCGGCTGGCGCGGCACAGGCAGGGACGTTACGGCCAGAAAGCAACGGCAGGCGGAACTGGAACGCTACCGTGATTTTCTGGAAAATATTTATGACGGCTGCTTCGAGATCGACCTTCGCGGAAAGATCACCTACATCAACGAAGCGGGTGCGCGCGGGCTCGGTTTCAGCAAGGAAGAATTCACCGGCATGCACAATCTCCAGTACACCAGCGAGCGGGAAGCGAAAAGAATTACGAAAATCTTCCGTAAAATATACGACACCGGCCAGCCGTCACTTATCGACCATTATGAACTTCTCCACAAGGACGGACACCCGATATTTATGGAAATGTCCACCGCACTGATCCGTGATGATAAAGGCAGGCCCACCGGCTTCCGCGGCGTTGCCCGTGACGTCACGGAAAAGAAAAAAAATGAGGAATTGCTGCAGGCCAGCGAGGCGAAATACAGATTTCTTACAGAAAAGATAAGCGATGTCGTCTGGACCACAGATATAAACCTTGTTTTCAATTACATTACCCCCTCAATCGATTTCACGTTGGGATATCAACCGGAGGAGCTGATCGGGCGCACTCCCGAAGCGATCATGACGCCGGACGCGTTTCGCGATGCAATTTTACTTCTGGCAGAAAAAATAAGCAAAAGCCATGAGATATTACTGGATGACTCCAGATTCGTCGAGTTTGAAACAACACTCCTGAACAAACAAGGCGATACACTGTGGTTCAGCCATGTCGTCAGTTTCATCCGGGACAAAAAAGGTGAAGCCACAGGCATTCACGGCGTATCCCGGAACATTACGGAACAAAAGCAGGCGCAGAAGGAAAAAGAAAAACTGATCTTTGAATTGCAGGAAGCTTTGTCGGAAGTGAAGACGCTAAGCGGCCTGTTGCCGATCTGCTCTCACTGCAAAAAGATAAGAGATGACCGGGGTTACTGGAACCAGCTGGAGACTTATCTTTTGGACCATTCCAATGCGCTGTTGTCGCACAGCATTTGTCCGGAGTGTGCCGAAAAGTATTACCCCGACATTCTCAAACCCAAAAAACCCGGGTAACAAACTTTTCGACAAAAGTCCCGGACACAGAGGATAAACGGGTGATCTTCTCTCATGCCGAGGTTTTACCGCTCGAATGAAGCTTTATTTCAACAATGACAAATAGTCCTGAGTCGACAAAACAAATGCCCGTCAACCTTAACGATGGAGATAATTACAGGAGGTGTTTTATGCCGGATGTAAAAATAACCGTCAATTCCGTCAGGGGACATTGCGCTGCCGGATACAAACCGGGTGATTACTTCATGCTCAAAGACGGTCTGATGATTGAAGCCGGAAAACCGGCCGGCATTTGTATTTACGCTCTGCCGGCAATAATCCACTACCTGACCGCATACTGCCGTGAAACTTCGTCCGAAGACTGGATCAACCAGCTTAAAGAACTTCAATGCCCCGACAGTGACAATACGGTCGTCTTCGGGCTGGAGCGTCTCGGGCAATAACCGTAGGGCATATCGTCCGACAATATATGCACCAGAAAGAGCGTTCCCTGCCCCTGGATGTTTTTCGGGGGATTGCCATTGCCCTGATGATCCTGGTGAATACACCGGGGAGCTGGCAATATGTCTATGCACCCCTCAGGCACTCCGCATGGCACGGCTGCACACTTGCAGATCTGGTCTTCCCTTTTTTTCTTTTTGCCGCCGGCCTCTCCCTTGCCTTTTCCTTCACCGGATATGACAACAATTTTAATCGTGAGGCGGCGTGGCGTATCGGCCGCCGGGTAGTATTGATTTTTCTTCTTGGCCTCTTCCTCAACTGCTACCCGCCTTGGCTCACGGATTATGAAAATCTCAGAATCATGGGTGTGCTGCAGAGAATCGCCTGCGCCTACGGCATCGCCGCTGTGACCGTCCTGGTATTTCCCGGCCGTCTCCTGACCGCCATCGGCGCGCTTGTGCTCGCCGGCCACTGGCTCTTTCTTCTTCTTTGCGGCTCTTCAGACCCGTACAGCACCTGGGGGAGTGCGGCACTTGAACTCGACCGTCTGGTTTTCGGCGATGCCCATCTCTACCAGGGCCTTGGCTTCCCTTTCGAGCCGGAGGGGCTGGCCGGAACCATGCCGGCGGCTGTGACGATTCTCATCGGCTATATGGCCGGAACCTGGCTTCGGGACTCCAATAAACAACTCACCCTCCTGAAACTGACGGCATACGGAACACCGCTTTTGTTCGCCGGCTATCTATGGGGGCTTATCTTGCCGATCAATAAACCTCTGTGGACCGGATCTTATGTTCTCTATACCGGAGGCATGGCCTGCCTGCTTCTGGCCCTGATCGTTTTTATCTTTGATGTAAAAGGATTCAATAAATGGGGGCTGGTTTTCAGCGTTTACGGGATGAACCCTCTGGCGCTTTTCTTTTTGTCCTCCATATGGATCAAAACCCTGCAACGGGTAATTTTTATTTCCGGCCCGGACGGTACAAAAACAGCGGCGGGGGTCTGGCTCTACCAAAATATTTTCGCGCCGGCGGCGGGGCCGGCGGGCGGGTCGTTTGCTTACGCCGCGGCGCATGTGGTCTTATTCTGGTTGGTCGGCCTTATTTTTTACCGCTACAAACTTTTTCTGAAAGTATGAGCGTTTTGTTCAAAGCCGCAGGCGTCGTATCCGCGAAACGGGGAAAGGAAAAGTTTATGAAAAAAGCCCTCGTGTTTATTTTGGTGCTGGTCGTCATCGTGCCGACAACCGCCTGCCGGATGGACAGTGATGAAGACAGGATACGGCAACTGCTTTCAGACATTCAAGCCGCGGGCGAGAAAAAAGACATCCGGGCATTTATGAACCCCATCTCAAAAGACTACCACGACCCACAGGGCTTCAATTATGAAGGAATCCGCGCCCTTGTTTTCGGCTATTTCCTGCGCTGGGGAAAAATATCCGTCTACATCAGCCACAGCAACATCAGCGTGGATGACGGCACGGCAAAAGCCAGACTCCAGACCGTCCTGACCGGCGGCGAAAAAACGGGCGGCCTCTCCGGGATCATTCCGCAGTCGCTGGGCATGTGGGATTTCGACATCACTCTCCAAAAAGAAACACAAGGCTGGCGAGTGACCTCCGCCGTATGGAAAGAGGCTGAATATCTGATCCCGGATGACTAGCGGCGGGCATCCGCTCCCTAACTCACCTTCGGAGCAGCCCCGGCTGCGCTTCGCGTCTTGTACGCCTCCGGCTCTGGGTCGCCGGTTGTCACAAGCCAGCCGCCGCCTGGGGCCTTCACAAAGTCTTTTAGTGGTGAAAAAGGCGCATGCCGCAAAATGCCATGGCGATACCGTATTTGTTACAGGTATCAATTACCTGCTGGTCACGTATGGAACCGCCCGGCTCAACAATGGCGGTCACGCCGCTGCGTCGGGCACGCTCGATATTGTCACCAAAGGGGAAAAACGCGTCGCTGCCCAGGCACACGCCCGTAACCCTGCTGAGCCATTTTTTCTTCTCACCCCTGGTAAGGGCTTTGGGCTGTCTGGTGAAGGTTTCTGCCCAGACATCGTCGCCGATAACGTCCTCGGGCGTGTCGCCCAGATAAACATCAATGGCGTTGTCGCGATTGGGCTTGGCGACATCGTCACGGAAAGGCAGGTTGAGCACTTTAGGCATGTGACGAAGCTGCCAGTTGTCGGCCTTTTGCCCTGCCAGGCGGGTGCAGTGGATACGGCTCTGCTGGCCGGCGCCCACACCAATTACCTGCCCGTCCTGCACATAACAGACACTGTTGGATTGAGTGTATTTGAGCACAATGAGCGCCAGCACCAGATCTCGCTTTTGCTCATCGGTAAGAGTTTTATTTTCCGTCACCATATTATCGAGCATGCGGCTGTCGATTTTCAAATCGTTCCTTCCCTGCTCGAAGGTAATCCCGTAAACCTGCTTGTGCTCCAGCGACGCGGGCACATACGAGGGATCAATAGCCACAACATTGTAGTTGCCGCCCTTTTTCGATTTTAACATCTCCAGCGCCTGAGGTTCATACCCAGGAGCAATAATTCCGTCCGTCACTTCGTTTTTGATGATCTCTGCGGTAGGCACATCGCAGACATCGGAAAGGGCGATCCAGTCGCCAAAACTGCTCATGCGGTCGGCTCCGCGGGCGCGCGCATAGGCACAGGCCAGGGGCGAAAGCTTCATTTTCGGAGCGATATGGTACATTTTGCGCAGCACTTTGTCGAGCGGGTAACCCAGCGCCGCACCGGCCGGGGAAACATGCTTAAATGAAGCGGCCGCAACCATACCCGTATTTTCCCGAAGCTCCTTCACCAGCTGCCAGCTGTTGAGCGCGTCGAGAAAATTTATATAACCGGGTCTGCCGTTTAAAACCTCCACGGGAAGCCCTGAGGCATCGGCCATAAAGATTCTGGCCGGTTTCTGATTTGGGTTGCAGCCGTATTTCAATTGTATTTCGTTCATTTTTCTATCCCTCCACCGCCTGATATTTGTTGATGATGATATCTTCATAGCCGCCCGTGGCAAGCTCAATTTCTCTGACAAACAGACTCACTTTATTCTCCTCGTTGAGCACCTCCCATAATTTACCGGCAAATTCATTGTGATCATCTTCGTCCAACGCCACGCGCAGCGGCTCACCCACGAACGAGGGGAGAGGTGTCCCATTTCCCTTGTAGGTACTGATAAAATGCCCTTCTCCCGGCAGAGGTTGCGGATAATTGTAAATAAAGCGCTGCATGCTGGCCTCATTCCCCTCATTACTTTTTAAAATGCTCAATTTATAAGCTCCGGCACGCATGTCCGCCACACCGGAAATACGGGGCGTCCAGTTAGGCCCGTCATCTTCAAACGACCGGGTCGCAAGCGCTGCCTCGAAACTAAACTTCGGAAAATCTCCCCGCGCCATAAAATCGCGGATTGTGTTGGTCTGATCTCCGTTGGTGACAATCGTCGTGCCGTTATGCGTCAAGACGGGATTGTAAATGATCAGATGCGGATCCGTCATTTTGGCGGGATCGGCCGCCATCGTACGGATACCCCCTTCAATAGCATCGAATACGCGGTTTCTGCTGTTGACGCTGCGGCCCATGATAAAATAAGCGATAAGGGTCTTCTTGCCGTCCGGTGTCTTCCCGATACAGATACCGCGCCCCGGATACTCGTTTGCAGCCAGATATTCATAAAGATTCTGCTTCATGCTCATATATCTCCTTACATTGGGTAAATTGACTTTTCGCGGCGCGAGTATATGAACAGAAGCTGCTCATGTCAACCGGATTTGCCAACGATCTTCATTTATCAATTAATATAGGATATTGAGCACAAAGCGGCACCGTCCGGGCATGATGGGCATGCTGGATCGGCACAAAACTGCTGGTTATCCGGACGCTTATCTCCCTTTTTTAGAAGGCGCAGAAGGAGTACAGAATTTTTCGCGCAGCGCGTCGAGCCCTGTCAACACGGGAATTTTTTGCCATGGCTCATTTTCGTAGCTGGAATTGGCCAAAAGATTCCCCATATCATCATAATCTGAAACTTCCCTCAGCCGATATGCGCTTTTTTTGCAGTCGATTTCATCAACTCGTATATTGTGGTCAAAGCGCTCATAGAGCTTTGACCTTTTCGGATCACTTTTTTCCATCTGTTGAACTGTATCGAAGCGGTAGTCTTCCGAAATTACCTTATAAGTGGATATAATGATGACATCATTGGATAATTTTTTAATTTCCTTTTTGTAATATGTCTCTCCACTGCAAGTTTTCCCCAGATGCTCCCACAGATCTGAATCAGGTTTTTGAGAAACTAAGGGAGGCGGCGGCTCCGGCGGGGCTTCAGGAATCTGGACAACTGGAGGCGGAGGCGGCGCTTCCGTGGCTTCCGGCACCGGCTGTCTCTGGGCGCAACTATAGAACGTAGAAAACAAAATGCCAGCTAATACGAGAGCTTGTATCTTTTTCATAAAGATCCCTTTCATTGACCCGATTTTTGAAGAACTGCCCTTGCTTGACGGACAAAAACCAATGCCTTGCCTTAAGACTTTATCGGATGTCGGCGGGGAAACTTCAATGCTATAAATCACTAAAAATCACCAGGCCGGCCACGGGGGGCCGCCCTTGTGACAATTCAAAAATTGCGAAACCATTTGGCGCACAAAAATGATACCGGTCTGTGTTATATTTTTATTCCCTCCCAGCATGGCCCTTCCCTTTTGGCCAAGGCGGTATTTCTGCGTCGGGCTTCAAGGGGGAATCCGGCTGGATCATTTCAACATAGCCCGCCTCAAGCGCCGGTTCCGGGTAGTTACTGGCAAAGGATACCCTGTCTTTTAATCCGATGGATTTCATAAGATCCGCTCGGCTCAATTCTCCGGTACAAACATCCAGCAGCCGTTTTACTTGTTGGGTGACTTTTACGGTTACTTGTTCGGTGACTTGTGCCTCTGCTTGTTCGCTTTCGAGGATTTTTATTTGATGTGGCTTCGCCAGATAAACCATAAAACGCAGGCGCAGGGCAATTTATTCAATTTTTGGTTCGGGCAGGTTCAGCTCTTTGGCTTCGGCAAAGATACGACGCACGCCGGTGCCCGATTGTTCACCAAACTATCTAGTGTAATCCAACCTGCATTTTGAGACACAAATTCGGAAATAAAAGGCCCTTTTGTATGTAATGTATGCGCTAAGTAATACTTTTGATTGCATTTCGCAAATGATACATACAGTGTAAGGGGACGGACTTGACTTGACAAACCAGATGCATAATGATTTCCCGAATGGTCTCAACACCCCGGGCCCAATCCACCTCCGCCCCTTTAATGCAATCGGGATCAAGAACCAGATAAACGCCTGATGATGATGTCCCTATTCTTGCTTTGGCCAAACGAAGATGCGGCGAACATTCACTTCACTGCCCAGAAAACCCACCTCGTCGACAAGGCGAGTATATTTACGGCGGGCCGAGTGAACGCTGATTCTTTGGATTCGCCTCATCCTCCAGTAACTACTGTTCTATATTCGTCCTTTATTTTTCCAAAGCGGGAAGGAAACGACGACCTACCGCAAATCAGTGACAACCAGACCGGAGAAACGATTTTCTCACCTGATTTCCGGGCACAGGACGAGGTTGACGGATTTACGGTAAATCCGGCCACCTGTGTTGAGCTGCAATAGTTTCAAATCCGGTTTTCGGACGTCGGTTCGGTTCCCTTTACGTGAATCTAATTGTGCCGCCAGTCAAGATCAGACAACAACCTCCTTGCGCAGAGGAAGGATCCTCTGGGTCATGGCCTCTATCATTCCGGCAGCCTTCAGGACATTTTCTAGACTAATTTGGGGGATCTGATCGTTTTTATTTAGGTATCCGCTTAGGTATTCTGCTGAGGGATTTTTTATCCCAGACCGCTCACACACAAGCCAGGCAACGCTTTCGGCTTCGAACTCTTGAATGTTGATGTGCTCCTTACAGCGATCTGGCCACCAGTTTTCATTTGGCGTTCCGAGGTGGCCGCAATAGAGATGTCCTAGTTCGTGGGCAATCGTTGCGAATTTTTCTTCTTTCGAGTGGTTTTGGTTTACCACCAGGTGGTACAGCACCTTCGCCTTTTTCTTACCCGCATCTTGGATCCCATGACCTTTCGCTACCCCGATAAAGCCAGCGCTTGTCGTGCCGTGGTCAGCTTCGTAGTACGAAACGCCATCGCGGGAGAGATTTCTAATCAGGCGATCCAAGGCAGACTTTGCAATAGTTCCATTAGTCTGGAATGGCTTTAGTAACGCCTCTGGGAACGGATCTTTGCCGTCAGTATCTTCAAGCTCAAAAACGAAGCGCACGGGCGCAAAAGGCCATAAGATTACGAGTGGGCGAGCACCGGGCTTGATGGTACGTTTGAATTTCTCCCACCATTGTGAGGCAGAAGCCACATACTGACTACCTGGCTTTTGGATATGAAGCAAGAAAGCATTAAATGGCGCTATCTTTGGGAATCTCTTGATGAATTCGAATAACTCCTTCAAGTCCTTACTTTGCCGATATGCGCCAACCTCGCGGAATAGTTCGTCGAGTGCCTTAACTTCTTTGTCGGAGAATAAGCTCATAAACAACTCCGTAGTATGTGCTGTCAACCCTGAATTAAGCCAGCTGCCAGTTCCAAAGCATCCGCCGGCCAAAAGGACTCTGGCCGAGGGCGGTTGACACCGGGATGTCCGGCCTTGGGGCGGCAGTTCAGGACCCGGTCAACCCATTGGGCGGGGATGGCGTCCAGGCCGTATACTGCGCCCAAAAGCGCTCCACAAATGGCTGCATTGGTATCGGTGTCTCCACCACGCATGACCGTATCGACAACACCAGCTTCAAAGCCCGGGGCATTGAGCAGTTGCCACAGTGCATTTCGGAACGCGACCAACACCCACCCCTGATACTCGACGTAGTCAGCCGGTGGCGTTTCGGCGGCCCCTAGGATAGCGTCCATGAGAGCCGGGCCTACTACCAGGTTGGCAGCCCACTTGCTGATATTTTCGTACAGTGAATGGGCGGTACAACCAGACTTTATTGCATGGGTAATTGCCATGGTAAAAAGTGCGTTCGCTTCAAGGCACACGATGTTGGGATGAGTCAAAGCAGCATCCTGTTTAGCCCAGTCGGCCACTGTCTCAAGCGGGTAATTGACGCCAAAGATGCCAAGAGGGCTGATTCGCATCATGGCACCGTTGGCCTGGCTGTTATGGTTCTTATGTCCACGGAGAGCAGAGGAAATGGTCATACCACAGTCAAAGGGATTGGAATCAAGCCAGAATTGATATTCCTTAAGAGCTTCACTTGAATCGTAGGCTTTTCGCTTAACAAGCATTCGGGCTAGAAGCAGTGCCATTTCTGAATCATCAGTTGGCTGCCCGGCAATAGTGTTCCATGTGCCGCCATCAGCCAGTTTCCGGACGCCTTGCGGGTAGCTGCGGCGTATCTCCTCCGGTGACTGGAACTCGACAAGGCTACCGAGAGCGTCTCCGGCAAGCTGGCCAACCAGGCAGCCTTGGGCGCGGGCCAAAGCTGCGGAGTTCTGGTCTGAGTACACCGGCATCATGATTCGTCCAATATGACTGTGCGGATAACTCTTTCTATATCTTGAGAGGAAATCCCTCCACGCGCTGACTCGCTTGTGACGATCAACGTGCCGTTTTCACCCTCTCCTTCTTCATGCGGCAGGATGCCGTTATCTTTATACCAATTGAGCTTCTCTTCCCAGCGCCTACGGTAACTCGGAACATGCAGCATGCCGCAGTGTT
>Ga0116178_10000739_pt1 | contig 28639 bp, 26 predicted proteins | sample AD_STIC12_MetaG_FD_89880 | JGI IMG/M metagenome (GOLD analysis project Ga0116178, IMG submission 89880) | Active sludge microbial communities of municipal wastewater-treating anaerobic digesters from USA - AD_STIC12_MetaG | ecosystem: Engineered > Bioreactor > Anaerobic > Digestate | place: USA... | reverse complement strand
GCGGCCGATCTCTTCCCAGAGGTCGACGAACGCGCGCATCTTGCACATCTCGGTGACGAAGCGGACGCCGGCGTTCACGAAGAAGGAGATGCGAGAGAAGACGGTGGTAAAATCTTTTTCCGGCACCTGCCCGCCTGCTTTCACCGTGTCGAGCACGGCGCAGGCGGTGGCTAGAGCGAAGGCGAGTTCCTGTTCCGGCGTCGCGCCGGCTTCCTGCAGGTGGTAGCTGCAGACGTTGAGCGGATTCCATTTTGGCGTTTCGGTGTAGCACCATGCCACCATGTCGCCGATCAGCCGCATCGAAGGCTTGGGCGGGAAGACGTACGTCCCACGAGACAAGTATTCCTTGATGATGTCGTTCTGCGTCGTGCCTTGCAGCTTCTTGCGGTCGCAGCCCTGCTCGTCCGCAAGCGCAACATAGAGCGAAAGCAGATACGCGGCAGGCGCGTTGATCGTCATCGAGGTGTTCATGTCCTCGACCTTGATCTGGTCGAAGAGGGCGCGCATGTCGCCCAAGTGGCCGACGGGCACGCCGACTTTGCCGACTTCCCCTCGCGAGAGAATGTGGTCGGAATCATACGCCGTCTGCGTGGGCAGATCGAACGCGATCGAGAGGCCCGTCTGCCCCTTGGACAGGTTCTTCCGATAGAGTTTGTTCGACTCCTCGGCAGTGGAATGTCCCGCATAGGTACGGAAAATCCACGGCTTGTCCGGGTCGTGCTGGAACGGGTTCGAAGAGCCTTCGGCCATTTCTGGTCCTTGCTGCGATTGCGAAGGCACAAAACTGCAAACCGTGGGCCGATGCAAGCCAGTGCGGCAAAGTCCTGCCCTGTGAGGCTGCGGCGCATCGATTGTCTTGCGCGACAACACTGGGCATTCTCCCGGAATATCAAGGATGCGGGGCTTTGATGAAACGGATCATGGTAGCGGCGCTGGCGTTGCTGGCTCCCATCGGAGCGTGGGCGCAGCTGCCACCTCCTGAATACGTCTGGACGCAATCGTCAGTCGGCAGCACGCAAGCCTTCGCCTGGGCCGTCAAGTCGCAGCCCGAACAGGGCTTCCCGCAGGTGATGGTGCTCGGCCGCGACGAGCGGTCGGGGGCGGCGGCAGGTGAACGGGTCCGCTCCAGCGCCATGATCACGTTCGAGGTAAACTGTCTCAAGTCCGATGCGCGCGTCGTCGAACAGACCGCCTACGACGCCGCCTTCGCTCAAACGAGACAGCGCACAACGACGCTGCCCTGGATGAAGGTGAGCATGCTGGCCGACGGCGCCAAAGAGATCACCGCATTCTGCGCCGCTCCAGATGCGCCGCGCCCACAAGCCAAGACTGCGACCATCGCCGCCGCGCAGGCATGGCTCGACGCCACGATCCCCAAGCCGAAGCCAGAACCAAAGCCGCCCGTCACGTCAAACTTCGAACTAGTTGGCCGCATGAGCGACGCGCAGCCGATCGACATCTGGCTCGATGCCGGCGCGATCAAGCGCGAGGGCAACCTCGCCACTGTCTGGACCTTCGAGGCGTGGGAAGGCGGCTGGATGAAGCTGGCCAACGGCAGGATGAACATCGATCGCCCAGCCACGTGGCGCCTACACGAGATCGAATGCGGCGCGACGCTTCGCGTGCGCGAGATCTGGCGCCAGCAACTCGGCCCCGCGATGACGCCGGCAAACACAGTCGCCAGCCCCTCATCACCGTTCAACACACTCACACCAGTCAGCGACACCAACACATCCATGCTGGCTCAGCGCGTGTGCAACAACAGGCCGCTGACTTTCAGCGCCACGTATGCCGGCACCGCATCGCAGCTTGCTGTCTCCAGGTATGCTGCCGGAGAGTACGTGAAGGTGCAGGCGCCGCGCTTTCCTTATCCCACCATCGCGCAAGTCGATCTTGGCCCCACCATCCGCATCCGCGAGAACGACCGCACTTCCGCTTACGAAGGAACCTTCACGCGTTCCGGCACAGGGAATTACTATTCCGGTGAATTCACCTACGAGAGTGGCCAGAAGACAAAGGCAAATCTCGCGGTAAAGGGCATATCCGACGGCATGCTGCTGATCGATCGCAGCGACCGCGAAGGCGACTACGCCTTTCCCGTCTCCGCCGGAAAGGCTGCGACGGGCATCCCGCAATGGAATCGCCATCGCACCGACAACACAGTGACGCTGCTCGAACCAGCGACAATCACGCAGAAGTAACCAGCGCTAGCTCTCGTGCGAGCTGCCATGTCGGCCCCGATGGCGAGCTTGGCGCGTGGCGATCGAACTGAGCGAGCGATCCAGCTTTCTGCAGGGAGATTGTCTCAAACCAGTAGCTCAGCGCCGCGCAGCCTTGGGCGTGTTGAATACAGGCGGCAGCACTGGCTTCGCGCCGCTCATGTGCGCCGCCCTTGCCAGCTCGGCGACATCGGCCTTTCCGCAATGCATGGCGGCGCGCCAGGCCTGCATGTGGGTGGGCACGTCTTCCATGTTGAGCGGCGGACGGAAATGCCAGCGCAGCATCGTCTCGAATTCGCGGCGATCGCGCAGCTCCGGCACGACAAGGATAAGCGCGTGCGTGGCGCCAAGCGCCTTTGTGGCTTCGAGCTGATGATGACCGGCATAGCGCGCCTTCAGGCGACTGGTCTGACCGGCATAGTGGATGTGAATGCCGCCAGCATCCTCATGCGCCATCAGATAGACGCACGGCAGGTCGAAGAAGCGTGTCTCGCCAAAATCGACGAACGCGAACATCTCGCCAAGGATGTCGATCTGACGCCCCACCCGCCCTGCTCCGAATCAATCCGCATCCGTTGTAGCGCGACATGGGGCGGAAAGCGTCAACGCAGGATGACCTCGCGATAGCTTGCGGTCGCGGAACGGCAAGCGCAGTCTCTGCGCAGCGGCCGAAGAGCCGCACCGGGACCGGAGACGCTGACATGAAACGTTTGTTGATTGCGCTGGCCGTGCTGGCGTCTGCGTGCGCGAACGATCCTGCGCGGTCTGATCCAACGATTGCGGTGGTGGAGACGGGGCAGTTGAAGGCGCTGCAGGCCAAAGGCGTGCTGGCGTTCAAGGGCATCCCCTATGCCGCGCCGCCGGTTGGCGCGATGCGCTGGAAGGCGCCAGCAAGAGCCGCAAAATGGGATGGCGTGAAGGATGCCTCAGCCTACGGCCCGATCTGCGCGCAGAAGATGCCGAACCCTGACAATGGCATCGGGCAATATCCGGCAAGCGAAGACTGCCTCACGCTGAACGTGTTCACGCAGGATCTCGTCCGAGCCAAACGCCCGGTGATGGTGTGGATCCATGGCGGCGGCTTCGTGAATGGATCGGGCAGCGCGGAGCTTTACGACGGTTCGCAGCTCGCCAAGCGTGGCGTGGTGGTGGTGACGATCAACTATCGCCTCGGGCGGTTCGGGTCATTCGCGCACCCCCTGCTGACGAAGGAAGCGGCAGGCGGGCCGGTAGCGAATTACGGCATGCTCGACATGGTCGCCTCGCTAGAATGGGTGAAGCGGAACATCGCGGCGTTTGGTGGAGATCCGGGCAATGTCACCATCTTCGGTGAAAGCGCGGGCGGGATGGCGGTACAGAAACTCATGACATCGCCGAACGCGCGCGGACTGTTCCACAAGGCGATGGTTCAGTCGGGCGCGGGGCGCGAGAACGTCGTTTATCTCGACAAGCCGAATGCGCGCGGCCTGCCCTCCGCGGAGAGCGATGGCGAGACGTTCGTGAAATCACTCGGCGTGACAGCAGCGAACACCAGCGACCTGCGCGCGATTTCAGCGGATGCGATCATCGCGGCAGGCGACCCCAGCACATTTGCCGGCGGTGGGCCGATCATCGACGGCAAGATCATTCCGATGACGGTGGTGGAGGCGTTCAAGGCTGGGAAAGAAGCGCAAGTGCCGTATCTCGTCGGCTATAACAGCGCCGAATTTCCATCCAAGCTGGAAGACGTGGACGGATCGCTGACGCGCACGCTGGGGGCAAAGGCGGCGGACTTGCCGAACGTGACGAGCACCTATCCAGACAAGGAAACGATGGCGGCGCAGATTGTCGGCGACATCATCTTCGGCGAACCGGCGCGGTATCTCGCAGGCTTGCACGCGGCGCATGGGCAGCCGACCTACCTGTATCGCTTCGATGTGATCTCGCCGTCGGTGGCCGGGCGCTGGAAAGGCACGGCGCATGCGCAGGAGCGGCAGTATGTGTTCGACACTCTGCATGCGTCGCCCTTCCCGACCGATGAGAACGACCAGGTGCAGGCGCTGCATGCGGTCACCTACTGGACCAACTTCGCGAAGGCGGGGAATCCCAACGGCGCAGGCGAGCCGGAATGGCCCCGCTATGACGCGAGCGACAATCTGCTCGAGTTCACGAACGCCGGACCAGTTGGGAAAGCCTCACCGCACAAGGCGCGGTGGGATGCGATAGCCGGACGCTACGCCAACTAGCGGCCGCAGTTTTCCCTGCTCGTCGACCATTGCGTACGCGTGTCGCACGGACCTATGATTGGCCAGCCGGACATGGGGAATACACATGACCTGGAAGACCATCGCTCTGGCGTTGGTTGCGTTCGCCGCCGCGCAGGCATCGGCGCAGACGCCCGTTCAGCCAACCACACCAAAGTCTGCTGCGCTGACGCCGCCCGCGACGAAGCTCAAGCTGGTGCAGGTAAACCCCATAGGTTGGCCTACCACCGCCTATCTCGAAGAAGGATCGCTGATCGACAGGACCGGAGAGAACAATACGCGCCTCAAGGAACTGTGGCTGCTGGAGGTGTTCCCGCGCGATAAGACCGCAGCCACGCCGCCGTGGTCGGCGGAGTGGACGCGGCATGTGCTCAACTGCACATACATGAAGGACGCCCTTCTGCAGACGAACTATATCGACATGACGGGCAAGACGCTGCGCGTCGTCGAGACGACCGACGCCGAGCCGAAAACAAACTACGCCGGCTCCGTCGTGGCCGAGATGGGCAAGATCCTCTGCAACCCTCGCTGGGGCTTTGACGGCCCCCGCCTGACAAGCCTCGACAAGGCGCTGAAGGACGGCCGCGCAACATCGGCGCCAGGCGCCGTGATGATCACGAACGCAGAAACACTGGAGTGGCGGCTGGTCGGCGTGACCGACAAGAGCGCCACGGCCTGGGCGGACGCCAAGGCGCCGGCACGAGACAAGTGGCCACTCATTCATGTGATGGTGCGCTACCGAGAGGACGTTCCGAAGGAGACTTTCTCCGGCGCCAGACAACCACTGCGCATGCTTACGATCGCACTGAATCTCAATTGTGCCGCCGGCGAAACGCAGCGTGGTTTGATGCGCTACTATACGGCGACCGGCGCCATCGCGGGTCAGGCTTCCATATCGCCGGCATGGGAGGCGTTCTCGAACTACCCCGAGGCCGAGGCCGCTGTGAAGCAGGCGTGCAAGACCAGCCCCACAACCGGCGAGACCTTCAGCGGCAACATGACAGCGACGGTGAACTGGCTGCAGTCGAAACTGACGCCGTAAGTCCCGCTACTCGTTCACCCACGGCGCGGCCTTCGACACATCCGCGCCTATGGCGGTGTAGTACAGCTTCTGGACGCCGCGCGTGATCGGTCCCGGCTTGCCGCTGCCCAGCTTCACGCCGTCGATCTCGGTCACGGGTGTGACAAGGCCAGTTGCGGCGGTAACGAAAGCTTCGGCGGCGTTCTTTGCTTCTTCCAACGTGAAGCTGCGTTCGGTGATCTTGCGACCTTGCTGACCCAGTGAATCAAAGAGCGCATGCCGGGTGATGCCCGCAAGGATCATGTTGGAGAGCGCGCGCGTGATGATCTCGCCTTCCGTCGTGACAATCCACGCATTGGAGGAAGCGCCTTCGGTTACGAAACCATCGGGCGCGACCAGCCAGGCGTCATCAACGCCCTGCGCCTTCGCTTCTGTCTTGGCCAGCGCCTGCGCGAGAAGGCCGACCGATTTGATGTCGCGGCGTGACCAGCGAATGTCGGGCACGCTGATGACGCGTGTCCCGTTGCGGGCTGCTGGCGTATCGATCAGCGGGCGGTTCTCGGCATAGGCAAAGCAGGTGAGCTTCGGCTTGTCCGGGGCGACGAAATCGCGCGCGCCGTATGCGCCGCGCGTAACCTGCAGATAGACATATCCTTCGGTGATGCCGTTATCGGTCGCGAGGCGGCGGTGAACTTCCTCAAGCTCCTTGCGATCCGGCATCGTGCCGAACTTCAGCTCGCGCAGCGAACGCTCGAGCCGGTCGAGGTGGCGTTCCATGTCCACCGTCCGGCCATTGTAGATCGCGGTCACTTCGTAGACGCCATCGGCAAACAGGAAGCCGCGGTCGAAGGGGGAGATCTTCGCCTCCTCCGCCGCCACATAGACGCCGTTCACCCACGCCTGCCGCGTCATTTAATGTCTCCTGCCGCACGTCCGCCCAAATCAGGGACAACGGTCTCTGCGCCAGCCGGGCATCTGTCCAGACCCGGCGGCTCGTTCAGGAAACAGATTGGGGGAAACAATCATGAGCCTTCCGCTTCGGCCCGTTATCGGATTCAGCGCAGCCTCTTTGACCATGGCGCTGGTCGCCATCGCCGGAATCACCGCACCGACCGCAAAAACCGCATTGCACGCTTCTGCTGAATGCCCCGCGCCTCGCCAGGCGCCCATACCCGTACGTGCGTTGCCTGAGGCAGAACGTCCCGCCTGACCGCCTTCCTGCGCCGAAGCCTTGCGGCAACAGGGTTGGCCCCTCTATTGCAGTGCAACAAGATTGCTTGCAATCCGTCCGGTCCTTGGACAATGTGACGCCCGTTTACAGGCCCCTGGCCTCCGGCGCGCGGAGTCTGAGCTGGAAAAAAGGCCGTGAAACAAGGCGCGGGGAGTTTATAAAGTGGCTGACGGCGTTCGTGCTCGTGAAGTGAAAGACCTCTACGCAGTGGGCGAGATTCCGCCCGACTTCCACGTACCCAAGAACATGCACGCCTGGGCGATCCGCCGCGAGCGTCAGGGCCGCCCCAAACAGGCGATGCAACTCGAGGTCGTCCCGACCCCGGAGATCGCCTCGGACGAAGTCCTCGTTCTCGTGATGGCGGCCGGCGTCAACTACAACGGCATCTGGGCCGGCCTCGGCGAGCCCGTGTCGATGTTCGACGTTCACAAGCAACCCTATCACGTCGCCGGATCTGATGCCTCGGGCATCGTCTGGGCCGTTGGCAGCCGCGTGAAGCGCTGGAAGCCGGGCGATGAAGTCGTCATCCACTGCAACCAGGACGATGGCGACGACGAAGAGTGCAACGGCGGCGACCCGATGTTCTCGCCGACCCAGCGCATCTGGGGCTACGAGACGCCGGATGGCTCGTTCGGCCAGTTCTGCCGCGTTCAATCGCGCCAGCTGATGGAACGCCCCAAGCACCTGACCTGGGAAGAGTCGGCCTGCTACACCCTGACCCTCGCAACCGCCTACCGCATGCTGTTCGGCCACCGTCCGCACGTGCTGCGTCCGGGCCAGAACGTTCTGATCTGGGGCGCTTCGGGCGGCCTCGGCTCATACGCAGTCCAGCTGTGCGCCGTGGCCGGCGCCAACGCGATCGGCGTCATCTCGGATGACTCGAAAGCCGACTTCGTGCTGTCGATGGGCGCGAAAGCGGTCATCAACCGCAACAACTTCAAGTGCTGGGGCCAGCTCCCGAAAGTGAACTCGCCCGAGTTCAACGACTACATGAAGGAAGCCCGCAAGTTCGGCAAAGCCATCTGGCAATTCACCGACGGCAAGGAAGTGGACATCGTCTTCGAACACCCGGGCGAAGCCACGATGCCGGTCTCGGTCTTCGTCGTGAAGCGCGGCGGCATGGTCGTCATCTGCGCCGGCACCACCGGCTTCAACCTGACGATGGACGCCCGCTTCCTGTGGATGCGCCAGAAGCGGGTTCAGGGTTCGCACTTCGCCAACCTGCTGCAGGCCAGCCAGGCCAACCAGCTGATGCTGGAGCGCCGCCTCGACCCGTGCATGTCGGAAGTGTTCCCGTTCTCGGATATTCCCGAAGCGCACGAGAAGATGCTCGACAACAAGCACCTGCCCGGAAACATGGCCGTGCTCGTCACCTCGCCGAAGCCCGGCCTGCGCACTGTCGAAGACGTGCTGGAAGCCGGTCCGACGAAGTAACCAGGCACGTTCCTGCCGCGTACTAGGTATTGTGACGGACACGCACTATGTTGCGTGCTGTCAGATCCATGTCCGCAAGGAGAGCCCCATGTCCGCATCCACCGAACGCGCAGTTCTCGCTGGCGGCTGTTTCTGGGGGATGCAGGACCTGATCCGCAAGAAACCCGGCGTAATCTCCACGCGCGTCGGGTATTCGGGCGGCGATGTGAAGAACGCCACCTATCGCAATCACGGCACGCACGCCGAGGCGATCGAGATCATCTTTGACCCGTCCAAATGGTCGTATCGCGACCTGCTGGAGTTCTTCTTCCAGATCCATGACCCGTCGACGAAGAACCGGCAGGGTAACGACATGGGCATGAGCTACCGCTCGGCGATCTACTATGAAAGCGACGAGCAGAAACGCATCGCCCTCGACACCATCGCGGATGTCGACGCCTCGGGCCTGTGGCCCGGCAAGGTCGTCACCGAAGTGGAGCCCGTCGGCGCGTTCTGGGAAGCCGAGCCAGAGCATCAGGACTATCTGGAGCGCATCCCCAACGGCTACACCTGCCACTTCGCCCGCCCCGGCTGGAAACTGCCGAAGCGTGGCCAGGCTGCTGCGGAGTAGCGCTGCGCGTCAGTCGTCGTCCAGCGACGCGAACGGGCCTTCCTGATCGTCGTCCGGGTCGAGGTCTTCCTCCTCGTCTTCGTCGCCATCTTCGTCATCGGGCTCGCCCGGCCAGGCGGCCTCGTCCTCGACAGGCTTTGGCAAGCGGTCTTCGAGCAGATCGGCTAGCGTACCCGGGCGCAGCGCGTCCGGCGCTTCGATCACCCATGACAGGAACTCCTCTGGCCCGCCATTGAGATAGGGCGGCGGAGACACCGGCTTGAACACGCTGGCCAGCCTCTCTTCAATCGAGAGATAGTTCAGCACAGCGCCGAGTTCCTGCACCGCGTGCCAGGCCAGATCGTGATCGATATCGATAGAGAACTTCACCCACCATTCGCCGCCCGCCTCGCCAGAACCGAAACCGCGCGAAGGAGTGTCGTTGATGTCGATTGCGGGAATGCGGGCGAGAAAGTCGATCAGCTTCGTGAATTTTGGGTGGTGCGCATCTGTCATGGTACAGCCCCGGTATGACGCCTCATCCTGACCTGATCCGCTGTCTGGCTCCAGCAAAACAACGCGCTTTTGGGGCCCTACCCGTCAACCCGGCGAGGTTGTATGAACAGGCGTAACAAGTCTGGAGGAAACGACTTATGCGCCTGACCCTGCTAGCTGCCTCTGCGCTCGCCTTTGCCGCGTGCAGCGAATCGAAGCCCGCCGAAACGCCTGCTGCGGAAACACCGGCAGCCGAAGCGCCAATGGCCGGCCACGACATGGCCGCCATGGACGACACCATGAAAGCCGCCGACTCGACCGACGACGCCAACACCGCCGAAACGACGGATGGCTTCACCTTCCACACCATCGGCGGCAAGGTCGAAAGCGTTCACCTGCCGACGGCTGGCGCGAGCTGGTGGACCGCATCGACCACGGACACCGAACTGGTCACGATCGGCGAAGCAAAAGACGAGACGATGCCGGATGGCTCGACGCATCACGTCGTGAAAGTCACGCCGATCAAATCCGGCAATGCCGTGGTGAAGTTCGAGAAGCGTGACAGCGCCGAAGCGACGGCACCCGTCACCGAGACGCGCAACATCAACTTCATGGTTCACTAGACAAGGGAAAGGGCGCGGTTTGCACCGCGCCCTCCGCCTTTGTGCGCATTGCGCACAAACCAGCCCACAATCGTGGGATCTACTGACCCGGCGCCGAAGCTGGCGGGGTCGTTTTCGCTTCAGCCCATTTCGAGAACTCGACCTTCGAGAGCGACTTGCTCTTGTCAGCGTCATACTTGTCGAAATCGGCCTGCGTCACTTTTGAATCCGCCACCTGCACTTCAGCGAGCGACAGCGCGCCGTCAGCGTTTGCGTCGTGCCTGGTGAACTTGTCTTCCGTAGCGGGCTTCGCGGCGGGCGGGGCCGTCGTCACCTGCGCCAGAGCGGGCGCGGCGAAAGCGATGAGCGTTGCGGAAGCGATAAGGGTTTTCATCATGGGGTGGAGTTCCTCTACTGTTGCTCTGTTTTGGTCGTCAGGAGCGATACGAGCTTGCTCGCCCCTTGCGATCCCAACGGAGTTCCACAGCGGGGGTTTCAGGTTCCACGCTGAACAATGCTTCATGACTCCAACGCCATTTTTCGGGGCGCGAAGTTCCTGCCTGACTTCGCAGGCTTTTCGGTCGAGCCACGCGAAACGTTTCGCATCAGCCTGACGAATCTTTCATCGAAACACGCCTGCGGGGCGTCTGTTCCTCGCGATTCAGTTTGACGCGTTGCGTGTGTTCCTTGTCTGCAACAACACTGTTGATCGAGGGAACGGCGGGCGCAGCGTTATCGTTGGCAGGTCATGAGACGCGTACAGAAAAGATTCCAACCCGGTACGCATGTGAAATGGTCGTGGGGCGAACACACCGCCCGCGGGGTTGTCCGAAAAGTCTTCACTCATCGTATCGAGCGCACAATGAAGGGTACGACCGTCACCCGCGCAGCGGACAGGAATAACCCCGCCTACCTGATCGAACAGGAAGACGGCGATGCCGTGCTGAAAAGCCATAGCGAACTGCACGCAAGCTAACGATCACTCGCCGAACATCTCCGGATCGAAGAGTTCAACTGTCTTGGTTTTCTTGCGCGCTTTCTCGACCGTCACACCAGGATAGCCCTTGAGCGGATCGACGGGCGCGCCGAGGTAGGCCCAGTCCTGCAGCTGATCGATCGCGACATGGTATTTGGTCTCGCGCCCCGTGCGGCCAGCGAACAGCGCACGCGGGATATTGACCATCTTCGGCGAATGCCCCCGCTCGAACATCAGCGGCGATCCGCACCGCGAACAGAAGTGGCGCACCTGCTTGCGCTCGGTATCGGCGAAGCGCCCCACCTCGGCCTCCCCCTTCCTCACGCGCACCTTGCTCTTCCAGCAGCCGACATAGGTGGCGTAGGCGGCCCCGTGCGCGCGGCGGCTGGCGCCAGAGTGATCATGCCAGCCCCAGAAGACCGGAACGTCGGTTTCGATCTCGACCGCGCCGCACAGGCATTTGCCGGAAATCGCCGCCGGGGCGCGCATCTTCGGCGTTTTCGCCTTTTCAGGCCTATCCGGCTTCATTTTTACGGCCATGGCGCTTTGTCCCACTCTCTCGACGGGGAGCAGCAAACATTGGATATTGCCCGCCAATCAAGGCTCAGGCCGAAAAACAACGAAGCGCATGGCAGACGGAACACTCTCCAAATCAGCGGGAATGACGGCCGAAGGCTGGCTGACTGACTGCTGGTATTTTGCCTGCGCGTCGAAATCGCTGCCGGCGGGAACGCAGTTCCGGCGCGTGATCCTGGGCCAGCCGGTGATGCTGGCGCGTACAGCAAAGGGCGAAGCATTCGCGCTGCGCGATATCTGCCCGCACCGTCTCGTGCCGCTATCGGCCGGCAAGCAGATCGAGACGGATGGCCAACCGACAATCCAGTGCCCCTATCATGGCTGGCGCTTCGGCACGGATGGCGGGTGCAAGCACATGCCATCGCTGGTGAAGACCGAAGACTTCGCGAGCGACCGCGTGAAAGTGCGCCGCTATCCGGTGCATGAAGTGAACGGCATGATTTTCGTCTATGTCGCGGACAGTCCGCGCGGCGATGATCCGCCCGCCGCGCCCGCGCCGGATTTCAATCTCGGCAAGCTGAAGCCGAAATTCATCGTCGCGGAAATCTTCAACGCGCACATGGACGATGCTGTCGTCGGCCTGATGGACCCGGCCCACGTGCCGTTCGTGCATAACCAGTGGTGGTGGCGTCCGCCCAGTACCGGGCTGCGGCTAAAAGAAAAGCTGTTCGAGCCGTCAACACGCGGTTGGTCGCTGGCGCGGCACAAACCATCGGGTAATTCGCTGGCGTACAAGGCACTGATGGGATCGGAAGTCACGACGGAGATCGTCTTCCAGATTCCGGGCTTCCGGTGGGAGATCATCGAAGCAAAGAAAGCACGCATCTTCACGCTGACCTGCCTGACGCCGATCACGACCAAGAAGACGCGCATTACGCAGATCACCTTCTGGGAAAACGCGCCGCTGCTCGACTTCGCGACACCCATCCTGATCCCGGCGGCGAGGAAGTTCCTCGGCCAGGACGGCCACATGGTGAACCTGCAGAACCACGGCATGGCCTATCAGCAGAACATGCTCTGGATCGACGACATCGACGTGCAGGCAAAATGGTATCGCACGCTGAAGAAGGAATGGGCTGCCTCGCGCGCCGATGGCCGTCCGTTCGTCAACCCGATCGAGCCGCGCACGCTGCGCTGGCGCAGCTGATCCATGCTGGCGCGCTTAGGCCGCATCGCCCTCGTGGCGGTGGTGTTTGCGCTGATCGCCAGCGCGGTGATCACGGCTCAGTTCCTGCTTGATGGCCTGCCGCTGGATGCCAGCTTCCTGTGGGCGTGCGCTTTCTTCTCGTGCGCGCTGGTCGCCATCGCGGTTGGTTATGGGCTGGGCGATGAGTTGCGTCGCGCGTGGGCAGCTGGCGGCATAGGTCGCGCCTGGCCGTGGCTGACGATCATCGCGATCTGCGCGGGGCTGTTCTGGTCGCTCAGTGTCTGGATCGATGCTTCGGCGGGAATGAGCGTTGGCCCCTTCCCGCCGATGCTTCTTGTGCTTGGCGTGCCGCTGGGCGCAATCGGCTTCCGGCGCAACCGCAAGCCGTAAAGCGTCAGGCGCGGGCGAGCGGCGCGCTGGAGAAGGAAGCGGTCTTGCCCATGGCGCGCACGATCAGCGCAACGCCGACCACCAGCAACCACAGTTCCCAGCCCATGAAGGCGTAGGGCAACACTTCGATCACCGGCAGTTCAGGCATGGAGAGCGAGAGAAGTTCGGTCTGCCCGACAACCCAGAGCGGCAGCGTGACGAGGCCGGCCGCACCGATCCACTTCATCGCACCGCCCATGCGCATCAGCGCGAGCCCCACGCCGAGCGTCCAGATCATCAACAACACCTGCCCCAGATGTTCGCCCATGCCGACGCCTGCAAACGTGTTGAGCGCTTCATAGCTGGCGATGGCGGCGGCGCGTTCGGCCGATCCCTCGCCCGCCTGCACGTAAGCTGTTGCGACTGCCGGGATGGCGAACGTCCAGCGCAGCAGGGCCGCTGCCTGGAAGACGCCTGAAAGAACGCCGAACAGCGTGAAGCCCGTCGCAAGCTTGGTATTGCCGTCCTTCAGCGCCTCGCCGAGCAGCATCGCGCCAAGCGCAAAGCCGATGGCGCTCAGCGCGAACGTCCACCACGCCAGCACCAGAGCGGACCCGCCCGCGTGGAACAGCTCCAGCACCTCGCCGGCCGGGCGGCGCAGCACGTCGTCATAATCGAACAACGCGATCAGCGCCGCGTAAGGAATGTTCGCCAGCACAGCCACCGCAGCCAGCACGATGCCTGCCTTGATCAGCGCAGGCCGGTTCAATCCCTCGTTCGTCATGTCCCAATCTCCATTTGTCACTGAACGGTGACATACGGTGCCATCCATGCAAATGTCAACAACTTGTCCCCGATTGGTGACAATGCTACGTTTTCATTGGAGATTCGCGATGCCCGCCAAGAAGAAAGCCGCCCCCGCCAAAGCGACCCGTGATCGCGAGGCGACCGAACAGCGCTTCATCGAAGCCGCCGCGCGGGTGATCGCGCGCGATGGCGCGGCGGGCCTGGGCGTCAACGCCATCGCGGCGGAGGCAGGAGCCGACAAGAAGCTGATCTATCGCTATTTTGGCGGGCTGGACGGACTGCTCGAAGCCATGGGCGCCAACACGGCCGTGTGGATCGGCGACGCGCTTTCTTCGTCGAAGGGCGACTACGGACAGCGCATGTCCGCACTGTTCGCAGCCTACGCCGCCAACCTGCGTGGCGATCCCGTATTGCAGAAGCTGCTGGCATGGGAGCTGGCGGGCCCGTCGGACACACTGCGCCGCATCGATGCCGCACGCTCCAAGGCGATGTATGGCGTGATGCCGAAACTGCGCGGCGACGAGAAGCCGCCGGAAGGCGTCGATGCGCCTGCCGTCAATGCGATCCTGCTCGCGGCCCTGCACTATCTGACGCTGCGCGGCGCCACGATGGGCGGCTTCTCCGGCCTTTCGCTAAAGACGGAAGCCGACTGGAAACGCACCATGGCCGCGTTCGAAGGATTGCTCGCGCGAACATACGAGCCACGCTAGTTTCTGCGATACGCCATAGGGAAAACGCTCATGCGATCTTCCATTCTCGCGCTTGCCCTCGTCCTTGCCGCCTGCGTCTCGCCGGCGACAGCGCAGCCACCGGTTGTTGCAGCCAAGGGCGGCGGCGAAGTGGCGACGGAAGAGACGACGCTGACCTGGGCAAAGCCCGGCATCGATCTCGCAGCCACGATCTACCGCCCCAAATCCGCATCCAAGCCGTTGCCCGTGCTGATCGACGTGCATGGCGGTGCGTGGGGATCGGGCGACCGCACCGGCGACAGGCTTTATTGCGCAGAGCTGGCAAAGTCCGGCATCGTGGTGGTGTCGATCGACTTCCGGCAATCGCCGGCATTCAAGCACCCCACCAGCAGCGCGGATGTCGCCGCCGCCGTGCGCTATGTGCGGCTCAACGCGAAATCGCTCAACGCCGATCCTGATCGCATCGGCCTGATCGGATCATCCTCAGGCGCACACCTCGCCCTGCTCGCTGCCCTGCGGCCGGATGTCCAGCAACACAAAGGCACGCCGATCCTCGGGCCTGATGGCGCCTACGCACCGCATGATGCGATATCCGCCGCGGTGAACTATGTCGTCGCGATGTGGCCGGTCAGCGACCCGGCGGCGCGCTATCGCTATGCCAAGCGCGCCAACCTCACGCGCCTCGCCGAAATGACGGATCTCTACTTCGCCGACGAGGCCGCGCGATGGGACGCCTCGATCCCGCGAATTGTGACATCCGGCGAAGCCAAGACGCTGCCGCCCATTCTCGTCGTCCAACCGGGTGACGATTCGAACATCCCACAGGACATGACATTCGACCTGCTGCACGCTTGGCAGGCGCGCGGCGGCAAGCTCGATTACGCCTTCTACCCCGGCCAACCACACGCATTCGGCCATCGCGCTTCTGCCGCAACCACCGACCTGATCGCCACCGTCGCCGCCTTCATCGCCCGGCAGAACGCCCGATAGAGGCGCACCACCAGACATTTTGCCGCGACCGCGCGATATTTTCCGGCGACGGAATGCACAGGCAAAGCCAGTTGAAATCCCTGCCGACTGGCGCGAGGTTGCGGCCAACGGAAAGCGGGCGTCCCGAGGACAGCCCGCACGGGAGGAAGACACATGAAACTGCGCACGATGATGCGGCTGGCCGGGCTTGGTTTCGGCCTCGGGCTGTTCACGCTCCCCGCCACGGCGCAGGTCGCCCCCGATCATCCCGGCCGCGCCGTGTACAACAAGTCGTGCGCCATGTGTCACGACAATCCCGGCGCCACACGCGCCGCCACCCTCGCCTCGATCCAGCAGCAGGCGCCCGCGCGCCTCCGCGAAGTGCTCACCACAGGCGTCATGGCGCCGATGGCCGCCAGCCTCAGCCCGCAGGAAGTGACCGACGTCATCGCCTTCCTCACCGCCGGACAGGCAGCCGCCGCAGCTAACTGGACGGACGCGCTCATGTGCACCGCCGACAAGCGCGCGGTCAGCAGCAGCGCCACCATCGTCTCGGCCGGCTTCGGCGTTGACCAGAACCAGACGCGTAGCCTCTCGGCTGCTCAAGCAGGCCTCAAGAAATCCGACCTCGCCAATCTCGAAGTCGCATGGTCGATCGCCTTCCCCGGCCAGGGCGCAGGCACGGGCGCATCCGTGCTCAGCGACGGCACGATCTTCGTCACGGGCGGCCAGAAAGTCCTCGCGCTCGACGCAAAGACAGGATGCGCCAAGTGGGCCTACTCCGCCTCCTCGCGCAACACGCCGGCGATCGGCGCGATCGGCGGCCGCAAGGTTGTCGCCATGTCCGTCGGCCGCGACATCCATGTGCTCGATGCCGCGACCGGCGCCCTGATCTGGAAAGCCTCCGGCCAGCCGGTCAACGGCACGGGCGGGAATATCCGCGGCGGCGTCATCTTCGCGAAAGACAAGATCATCGTGCCGCTGTCCGCATCCGGCGTCGGCTCCGGCGCCAACCCGCGTACCGAATGCTGCACCGGCCATGGCTCGGTGGTCGCGCTCAACGCCGCAGACGGCAAGCATGTGTGGGAATACCACACCATGCCCGAGCCGGAATACAACGGCCAGGTCAACTCGGTCGGCGTGAAGCAGAAAGGCCCGTCTGGCGCGCCGATCTGGTCGGTTCCCGTGTTCGACGCCAAGCGCAACCATGTGATCGTCACAACCGGCGAGAACACTTCCCACCCCAGCACCGATACATCCGACGCCGTGATCGCGCTCGACGCCGATACCGGCAAGGTCGCGTGGCAATACCAGGCGATGGCCGCCGACGTGTGGAACATGGCGTGCGATACCGGCTCCGGCTCCAACGGCCCCAACTGCCCTGTCCTGTTCGGCGGCGACGGCCGCGACTACGACTTTGGCGCGGGCGCGATCATCACGTCGGCTGGTGGAAAAGATGTGGTGCTCGCGGGCCAGAAATCGGGCCATGCCTGGGTTCTGGATGCAGCGACAGGCAAGGTGATCTGGAGCCAGCGCGTTGGCGAAGGCACGGCGCTCGGCGGCGTTCACTGGGGCATCGCCACCGATGGCGCAAACTTCATCGTGCCGATCAACGACCCGCTCAAGATGTCCGCCAACAAGGCCTTCATAGGCAAGGCAGGCGTCTATGCGTTCGACCTCAAGACTGGCAAACCTTCATGGTCGTTCCTCGCGCAACCCGATTGCGCGGGCGAGCGCGCAACGCTTGTCGCGAGCTGCACCGACAAGTTCGGCTTCTCGGCTGCCCCGCTGATCATCGACGGCGCCATCATCGGCGCAACGCTCGGCGGGCAAGTCATCGTCATTGATGCGAAGACGGGCGCGGCAATCAACAGGTTCGACACCGTCGGCTCCGTCACACCGCTCAACAAGGACATCGCCGGAAGAGGCGGCTCCATCGACAGCCATGGCATCTCCGCCGGCGCGGGAATGGTGTTCATCAACTCCGGCTATGGCGCCTTTGGCCAGACGGGCGGCAACGCTTTGATCGCCTACAGGCCCAAGCAGTAGTAACTGCCAGTATCTGACAATAAAGAGCCCGCGGTTTGCGCCGCGGGCTTTTTCGCGCGAACCTATCAGTGGCATTGAACACAGATCCTGATGACACTGTGACGGCACGTGCAGCCAAAGCCAGTTGAACTCTCCGCCAACCAACGCAAGGTTGCTCCCAACGAAAAGCGGCAAGCCATAAGCTTCCGCGCGGGAGGAAAACATGAAACTGCGCACAGCGATGCGAGTAGCGGCTCTGGGCTTAGGCCTCGCCCTGCCAGCGGCAGCGCAGGTTGCGCCTGACCACCCCGGCCGCGCGGTTTACAACAAGACGTGCGCCACGTGTCACGACAATCCGGGCACGACGCGCGCCGCGACGCTTGCCTCCATTCAGCAGCAGGCGCCCGCCCGGCTTCGCGAAGTCCTCACCACGGGCGTCATGGCGCCGATGGCGGCCAGCCTGAAGCCACAGGAAATCACTGACGTCATCGCCTTCCTCACCGCCGGTCAGGCAGCAAACGCTGCGCCCTGGACGGACGCAATCAAATGCGCCGCAGACAAGCGCGCCGTCAGCCCATCGGCGACGATCGTTTCCGCAGGCTTCGGCGTCGACCAGAACCAGACGCGCAGCCTTTCCGCCGCACAGGCAGGGCTCACCAAGGCCAACCTCGCCAATCTTGAAGTCGCATGGTCGATCGCCACTCCGGGCCAGAGCGGCGGGGCCGGCGCGTCGGTGCTCAGCGATGGCACCATCTTCATCGCGCTCGGGCAGCAGCTTCTTGCGCTGGATGCGAAGACGGGTTGCGCCAAATGGACTTACGCCGGCTCAACGCGAAGCACGCCGGCCATCGGCGAGATTGGGAGCCGCAAGGTCGTAACGCTGGCGATCGGCTCTGACGTCCACGTCCTTGATGCATCAACCGGCGCACTGGTCTGGAAAGCCTCGTGGCAACCCATCAAAGGCGCAGGCGGCCACGTCCGTGGCGGCGTGATCTTCGCGAAGGACAAGATCATTGTTCCCGTGTCTTCGTCGGGCAGCACCTCTGGCTCCAAGCCGGATTTTGAATGCTGCACGGGCCACGGCACGGTGGTCGCGCTCAGTGCGGCGGACGGCAAGCACGTTTGGGAGTACCACACCAAGCCCGATGCCCAGTATAACGGTCAGATCAGCTCGCTTGGCGTGAAACAGAAGGGTCCGTCGGGCGCGGCGATCTGGTCCGTTCCCGTGTTCGACGCGAAGCGCAACCGCGTGGTCGTCACCACCGGCGAGAGCACATCGCACCCCGGCACCGACACGTCCAACGCCATAATCTCTATCGACGCCGACACCGGCAAGGTCGCCTGGCAATTCCAGGGGATGGCGGGCGATGTATGGAACCTGGCTTGCGACATGGGCTCAGGCACGAACGGCCCCAACTGCCCCGCGCTCTTTGGCGGCGATGGCCGCGGCATGGATTTCGGCGCAGGCCCCGTCGTCGCCTCGGCTGACGGCAAGGACGTGATCCTCGCAGGCCAGAAGTCAGGCCATGCATGGGTGCTGGACGCCGAGACCGGCAAGGTGGTCTGGAGCCAGCGCGTTGGCGAAGGCACGGCGCTCGGCGGCGTTCACTGGGGCATCGCCACCGACGGCGCCAACTTCATTCTGCCGATCAGTGACCCGCTGAAGGTTTCCATCAACCCGGGCTTCGTCGGCAAGGCCGGCATGTATGCGTTCGACCTCAAGACGGGCAAGCCTGCCTGGTCGTTCCTCGCGCAGCCTGACTGCACCGGACAGCGCGCGACGCTTGTCGTCAGCTGCAACGACAAGTTCGGCTTCTCCGCCGCTCCGCTGATCGTCGATGGCGCCGTCATCGGCGGCACGCTCGGCGGACAGATCCTGATCCTCGACGCCAGTACGGGCGCCATGATCAACAAGCTCGACACGATCGGGCCTGTGACGCCGATCAACAAGGAGATCGCCGGCAAGGGGGGCTCGATCGACAGCCACGGCATCTCCGCCGGCGCGGGCATGGTGTTCGTCAGCTCGGGTTATAGCGCCTTCGGCCAGACTGGCGGCAACGCGCTGATCGCCTACAGACCCAAGCAATAGCGATCATCAGAGCCTGAAAATGAAAAGCCCGCGGTTTGCGCCGCGGGCTTTGTCGTTTGCAATGCAGGATGTGGGCGTCCTATTTGACCGTCTGGGTGGTCGTGCCCGTCGGCTTGCCGAGACCCATTGCATCGATCTTGATGAAGGCCGGTCCGAGAATGACGAGGAACAGAACCGGCAGGAAGAACACGATCATCGGAACCGTCAGCTTGGCCGGCAGAGCCGCAGCCTTCTTCTCGGCTTCCGTGATCCGCATCTCACGGTTTTCCTTGGCCATGACACGCAGCGCGGAGCCCATGGGCGTGCCGTACTTCTCGGCTTGCACCAGCGCCATCGCAACACCCTTGACGCCAGGATGGTTCGTGCGCTCTGCGAGGTTGTAATAAGCCGTGCGGCGATCCGCGAGATAGGAAAGCTCGGCGGTCGTCAGCGCGAGTTCCTCAGCCAGCTCGGCCGAAGCCGTACCGATCTCCTCACCAACGCGCGCGAAGGCGCCCTCGATCGACATGCCGGATTCGACGCAGATCAGCATCATGTCCAGCGAGTCAGGAAACGCGCGCATGATCGACGTGCGGCGCTTGGTGATCATGTTCTCAAGATAGATGTTCGGACCATAGAAGCCGGCGGCAAAGCCGCAAACGATCACGCCGATCTTCATCTGAAGTTGCAGGCCGTGGTCGTTGACGAACCAGATATAGACGAACGTCGCGATGCCGAAAACGATCGGCAGGGCGAAGCGGCAGAAATAGAAGATCGAGATCGGCCTTGGGCCACGAAGGCCGGCTTGCGTCAGCTTCTTGAGAATGCCGGGGTCTTCCAGCATCTTGGCAAGGTCGAGCTTGTCGACGAATTTCTTGAGCGTGCTGGTGTCCTGCACGCGGATCGACTTTTTCGCATCGCCGTCCAGAGCCGCACGGCTCTTCTTGCGCAGCTCTTCACGACGGTTGGAGACAGCCTTGAGACGCGTGGCCAGCTTGTCGCCGCTGAACGCCGGCGCTGCCAGCGTCACCACGGTCGCGAAGGTCGCAAGCGCCGCGAAGGCCGAAGCCAACGTCACCGGATCGGTGAGAAATGAAACCCAGTCCATCTCCATGGCCCTGTTCCCTTCCCTAGATGGCGAAGTTGATCATGGAGCGCATGATATAAATACCAGTCGCCATGAGGCCGGCCGCGATCAGAAGGATCAGGTGGCCGAGATCGGTTACGAAAAGTGACATGATGTAGCTAGGCGTCGACAAATAGACGAGCAGCATCACGATGACCGGCAGCGAACCGATGATCATCGCCGAAGCCTTCGCTTCCGACGACAGCGCCTTGATCTTCTCGCGCAACAGCTTCCGCGAACGCAGCACGTTCGACAGGTTGCCCAGCGCCTCCGAGAGGTTACCGCCGGCCTTCTGCTGGATGTTCAGCACGATGTTGAAGAAGTTCACTTCCTGGATCGGCGTACGCTGATACATGCGGTCCAGCGCCTGCGGAACTTCAACACCCATCGCGATCGCATCGCAGACCAGCTGGAATTCGGCGGCCAGCGGTTGCGGGCTCTCGCGCGCGATCATCTTCAGGCACTCCTGCAGCGGCAGGCCTGATTTCACGCCGCGAACGATAACGTCGATGGCGTCGGCAAACTGGCCGATGAATTTCTTCTGGCGGCCCGCGATCTTCATGCCGAGAAACCAGCGCGGCAGGCCGAACGCAGCAGCAAACGAGATACCCGCCGCGGCCAGCAGCGTGATGTCCTTGTCGAACTTCGCGCCGAAGAACAACGCAATAAACGTTCCAACACCCGAAACCGCCGAGGCGGTCCAGAACATTGGAACCGTGATTTTCAAGCCAGACTGCTTGATCCGATCTTCGAGCGACTTGCCGGCGCGTTTCTTGCGGTTCGCTTCCTCGCGATCACGCAGCGCTTTGGTCGTGGCATCCATCTGCTTGCGGCGCGCGAGGTTCGCCGCATCCGCGCCGCCGCGCCCGCGCGTGCCGTCGCTGATCGATTTCAGGCGCTTGGATTGTTTCCCGCGGCCTGTCCCACCCGCGAAGACGAGGCCGATGCCTGCGATCGCGACGAAGGCCAGGCCCGCGATCGCGTAGGTCATGAGCTCCGGTGTCATTTCCGACCGCCCTCTTCCAGCGCATCAAGGGCCCGGCCCAGATCCGCTTCCATGTTGAAATACTTGGCGCGCTCCCAGAAGCGCGGACGGCCGATGCCGGTGCCGCTGTGCGTGCCGATCAGCTTGCCGTCCTTGTCTTCGCCCGTGATCTCGTAGCGCATCACGTCCTGCGTCACGATCACGTCGCCCTCGAGGCCCATGACCTCGGTGATCGACACGATCTTCCGCGTGCCGTCGCGCAGACGCGAAGCCTGAATGACAACATCGATCGAGCCCACGATCATCTCGCGGATCGTGCGTTGCGGCAGCGTGAAGCCGCCCATCGTGATCATCGATTCCAGACGCGAGAGACCTTCGCGCGGCGTGTTGGCGTGCAGCGTGCCCATGGAGCCGTCGTGGCCCGTGTTCATCGCCTGCAGAAGATCGAACGCTTCCGGTCCGCGAACCTCGCCCACGATGATCCGGTCAGGACGCATACGCAGGCAGTTCTTGACGAGGTCGGTCATCGAGACGCGGCCCTGTCCTTCGAGGTTCGGCGGGCGGGTTTCAAGACGCACCACGTGCGGCTGTTGCAGCTGGAGTTCGGCGGCGTCTTCGCAGGTGATGACGCGCTCGCCCGGGGCGATGAACGCCGTCAGCGTGTTCAGAAGCGTCGTCTTGCCCGAACCCGTACCGCCCGAGATCAGCACGTTGCAGCGGCAGGCGCCGATGATGCGCAGGATTTCAGCGCCCGGTTCCGAGATGGAGCCAAAGCCCACGAGATCCGTGATCTTCAGCTTGTCCTTCTTGAACTTACGAATTGTCAGTGCCGGGCCGTCGATGGCCAGCGGCGGCGCAATGACGTTGACGCGCGAACCGTCGGCCAGACGCGCGTCGCAGATCGGCGAGCTTTCATCGACACGACGGCCGACCTGGCTCACGATCCTTTGGCAGATGTTCATCAGCTGCGCGTTGTCGCGGAAGCGGATGTTTGTACGCTGGATCTTGCCGGCGACCTCGATGTAGGTCGTGCCCGCACCGTTGACCATGATGTCGGCGATGTCGTCGCGCGCCAGCAGCGGCTCGAGCGGACCATAGCCGAGAACGTCGTTACAGATGTCCTCGAGCAGCGTCTCCTGCTCGGCGACGCTCATCACCACGTTCTTGATCGAGACGATCTCGATAACGATGTCGCGAATCTCTTCGCGTGCTGATTCCTGGTCGAGCTGCGCCAGCTGCGACAGGTCGATCGTGTCGATCAGAGCGTTGAAGACTTCCGTTTTCGTCCGGTAATATTCGTCCGAACGGTTGTCGATCGCTGCGACTTTCTCCTTCGGCGGAGGCGGAGGCGCAGACTTGGAATTCGACTTGCTGGAAGCGGTGGGCCTTGGCGGCGGAGCGCCAGCGGATTTCGGCGGTGGCGGCGGCGGATCAAGCTGCGCGGCGGCTTGTGCAGCTGCGGGCCTGGGCGCTGGCGGCGGAGCGGCGGCGGCTGGACGCGGCGCCTCGACCGCCGCTGGCGGCGGGACAGCAGGTCCGCCCGTCGTCGTGCGCTTGCCGAACATCCCCTACTCCTACTTGCCCAGAAGCTTTTTCAGCATCGAGGGCTTTGCCGTCTGCACTTCTCGTCCAGTGAGCAGCGCGGCGAGCTGGTCCAGCCCCTGCGCAACCTTGGATTCAGGCGCGACGTCGAAGATCATCTGGCCGTTATTGGCCGCCGTGCCGAACAGCTGCGCGTCGAAGGGCAGGATCAGCGACGGATCGACGCCGATCGCCTGACCGAAATCCTTCGCCGGAATTTCCGGGCGCTTGGGCAGGCCAACCATGTTGAGGACCAGCTTCGGCGGATTGTCGTTCGGGCGCGCGGCCTTCAGGAAGTCGATCAGGTTCTTGCCGTTGCGCAGCGAGGCCAGATCCGGGCCCGCCACGATGACAAGCTCATCCGCCGAAATGACGGTCGACTTGAACCAGTCGCTCCAGATATGCGGCAGGTCGAGCACCACGAACGGAACCGATCCACGCACCTGCTCAAGCACGCGGACATAGGTTTCCGGGTCGAGGTTGTACGTACGATCCAGCGTCGCCGGCGCAGTGAACAGCGAGAGACGGTCGGTCGCCTTGGTGATGAGGCGGCCCATGACGGCGTCGTCGAAACGATCGGGCGACATCAGGGCGTCGGCAATCGTGGCGCCGCTGTCCTGGTTGAAGTCGAGGCCCGTGGTGCCGAAGTTGAGGTCGAGGTCGACCAGCGTCGCGTTGACCTTGCAACGTTCCGACAGCGCCCACGCCAGATTGTGCGCGATGGACGATGCGCCCACCCCGCCCTTCACGCCCGTGACAGCCAGCGTCTTGCCGGTGAACGGAGCTTCCGGGTCGGCAAACAGGTTCGCGATCGAGCGGATCATCTGCACCGGATCGACCGGCGCGACGAGATACTCCGACACGCCGCGGCGCATCAGTTCGCGATACAGACGGATGTCGTTGGTCTGGCCAAGCACGAGAACGCGGATGTTCTCGTCGCAATATTCAGCCAGCGCATCGAGTTCGCTGAGCAGCTGGCGCGGATCGCCCGAGCTTTCGATGACAAGCAGGTTCGGCGTCGTTTCGTTGACGTAGTACTGGATCGCAGCGGGAACCCCGCCCTCGAATACTTCCATCGTCACGTTCTTGAGCCGGCGATCGTTCATGATCGTGCGCAGCAGGCTGAGCGACGAGGTGCGCGCGCAGAAGCCATGCACGGTGATGCGCGGAATCGGGCGGTCGCCGCCCGTGTGCGCCGCGCCGAACGAATAGTCGTAGCCAAGGCCCTGCCCCGCCGCGTCGTCGGAGACGGGTTCGGCATCCATGGCAGTCAGCGGCGGAAGGTCATCAGCCGTCTGGTGGGCCGGCTTCGGCTGCAACCAGCTGGATGCGCCAGACGCGGCTTCGGCCATTGGCGGAGGCGGGGGCGGATCGAAATCATCGCCTTCGTCGGAGAATTCATCCTCGAACGACTCATACTCGCCATCGGCTTCCGGTTCCGCCGCGAAGACGGTCGGGGCTGGCGGCGCTGCCTGTGCAGCGCGCGGCGGCGGCGTCATGAAGCCATCATCGTCCAGGCCGAAATCGGCCTCCTCGAACGCCGGCGTCTTGCCGTCTGGACCACGCAACGCCGCAGCGAAGCTCGCGCCCAGCGGCGCGTCCATGTCGAGATCGAGATCGTGAGCGAGCTGGTCGAGATCGCTATCGTCGTCAAACTTGTCCCGTGATCCGCTCATGTCCCGATCCCTATTTCACGGCCTGGCTGATGGCGCCGCTTGCGTCGCCATTGCGCTCTGCCGAGGTCTTCTCCCCATTGCGGTACTTCGAGAACACCACGCCGCGGCGGTTGGTGTCGGCCGGATCCATGCGTTGCGGACCGACCAGGTCGCCGGCATTGGCGATCTGCGCGGCCAGGTTCATGGCGGTCGCGCATCCGAACGACGGCAGGGCCGTGTTGCTGCCGGTCCAGGCGAAATCCCAGTGCGAAATATCCGGGCAGTTCGGAACGACAGCGTTGTAGGTGCGATAGCTGATGATCAGCGGGGCGGAACGTGCGCCCGTGCCGTCATAGGTGCCTTCTGCGATGCGGCCCGGCTCGATGCCCTCGGCCATCATCACGGCGCGGGCGTCAGCCGCGGCGCGGATCGCGGAGATATCGTCCGGTCCATTGCTGGGGCGCGAGATGATGACCGCGCCATGGCCTTCGTCCTGATAGCTGGCGGCGAAGTATTTCACCGCTTCACGCTCGACCTCGCCCAGCTTCTCGCCGGCCACGATGGTGTCGATCTTCAGATCGGCGGTGGATTCCTCCGCAACGATCTGCGTGTGCGTGCGATTTGCCCATGCAATCTCCTGATCGGAGTGCTGACAGGCGCCCAGGGCAGCCAGCGAAACACCGGCGAGCACGATATGAAAACGCGAAGACATGCCGGCTCTCCCCTCAGTCAATGATGAAGCCGCTGGCGCCGCCGGGAGGCTTCGCCTTGTCCGTGCCCGAACCGGGCACGGCATAAACATCGTTCAGTTTGCCGAACAGCACGGTGCGCGCGTCGGAAGCCGTGACATAGCCACGGTCCGGATCGCGGAAGCCCTGCGGATCGGTCGGATCGACCAGATAAGGCGTGACGATCACGACCAGTTCGGTCTCGTCATTCTGGAAGTCGCGGCTGCGGAACAGCGCGCCGAGCACCGGAATATCCTTGGCGCCGGGAATGCCGTCGAGGTTCTGACGGGTCGTTTCCTGGATCAGGCCGGCGATTACGAGGCTGCCGCCCGAGGGAATTTCAACCGTCGTTTCAGCGCGACGAACTTTCAGCGCCGGGATGGTGATCGTCGAACCGACAACGGGCAGACCCGTGTTCGGGTTGACGCCCGCGATCGTGCTCGACTGGAAGCCGCCCTGTTGCGAAAGCTCGGACACCTCGACTGACAGTTGCAGCGAGATACGGCCTTCCGACATCACGACCGGCGTATAGCCAAGGCCCACGCCGAACGGCTTGAACTCGATCGAGATCTTGCCTTCGTCCTGGGCCACCGGAACCGGGAATTCGCCGCCGACAAGGAACTTGCCCGCTTCGCCCGAGATCGCCGCGAGGTTCGGCTCGGCCAGCGTGCGCACGATGCCCACCCGCTCAAGCGCGTTGATCTTCGCGCCGATCGCGCTCTGCTGGGCAGCGCCTACCAGGTTCTTGTAACCGAGATCAGCCGTCAGGCCGCCCAGCGCCGTTCCCGCGAGCGGGAAGGAGTTGGCGGACGACATCGAGATATTGTTGTCGAAGCTGTTGCCCGAAAGCTGACCGAAGCCAATCGCGCCAGACAGGTTGATGCCCATCTGCTTGATGACCGAACGCTGCATCTCGACGAAGCGAACCTTCAGCGTGACCTGGTCCTTGCCTTCGATCGCCATCATGTTGAGGACGGAGTTGTCGTCCTTCGCATAGGTGCGCGCGAGCTGCATGACACGATCCGCGCCCGACAGGTTCGGCACCGAACCGGCCAGGATGATGCGGCCGTTCACGGCCTCGACCTGGACCTTGGAGCCCGGAACGTGGCGCTTGATCAGCGTGCGGAGCTGTTCCATCCCGGCGACGCCATCCGTCACCGAAATCTCGAGCACCTTCACCTTGCGACCAGAGCGGTCGAGGAACACCATGTTGCTCTCGCCCGGCGACACGCCCATCACGGCGATGCGACGGCGGTCGCGTGCAACGATGTTGGCGATCTTCTCATTGGCGATGATGACGTCGTCGATGTCGACATCGAACTCGATCATGTAGGACTTGTTGACGGTCAGCGTCAGCACTTCCGTCGTGCCTGCCGGAGCGGACACGTCGGGAACGGTGATGCGTTGCGCCGGAGCGCCGCTGAGCTCGCCGCCCTGCTGGGCGAATGCGCCGGGCGCCGTAACCGCAAGAGCGGCCGCGAGGCTGGCGAGAATGAAGTTACGGTTGGCTGACATGTATGAACCTCAACCTGCCGGCGCGGTGCTGACGGTTTCGTTGCCGTATCGATAGACGCGCACGCCCTCGGCATCCTGCGAAACGCCATCGCGATAGACGCGACCGGCGTTTGTCGCGCCCTGCGGCGCCTGCATGTCGGCGATGGAGCGCAGCGTGAGCGCGATTTCACCGGCACGCTTCGCCGTGTTGAGCAACGTTGCGTCGCGCTCCGTCAGTTCGAGCGTCGCGCGCGAACCGATGATGACCTGCCCCTGCCCTTGCTGCGGCGCGCCTTCTTCGCCTTCAGCCGGCGGCGCGCCATAACGCGCATCGATCGCAAGCACGCGGATGTTGGAGAGGATGAGGTCGGAGCGGATGTTCTGCATCCCGGCGCCTTTGCTCGCATTCTCGACTTCGCGCGTGACGATCACGTCGACGCGGTCGTTAGGCTGGATGAAGCCGCCCGCGGCGATCTCGGCGGCGATCTCGACCGAGACAGCGCGCATGCCCGGCGTCAGCATCACGGCCATGAAGCCTGCCGTGCCCGGATGCATCAGCTTGGTCGTCGTGACCGGCTCGCCGACGACGAGATCAACGCGCGCAACGGCGCCGACCATCTTCTCGAGGCCTTCCGGTTCTTTTTCTTGCTCGACGAACGATTCGACGTTCGCGCTCGCGGGCCATTCCTGCCAGCGCAGGTCTTCGGCGGCGACGAACTTGCCGATTGGAATCTTGTTGTTCGCGACGAGGATCTGCTTCGTCGGAATTTCAACGGGCTTGGGCGCCTCAGCGGGCGCTGCAATAGAAGCGACTGCAGGCGAAGGCGCCTGGACAGACCGCACGAGGAAGACAGCGGCTACAGCCGCGCCTGCCGCTACCAGAAGAATGATCAGTCGCACGGGCGACATGAAGGCCCTCCGCCGCAGTCCCCAAGGCCTGAAAGGGGCCCTATCCTGAGCGGGAGATTTTCATGAGGGCTCTAAAGGAGAGTTAAGACGACCGGCGCGAGCGCGTTAACGTTTCGCGTCAAGTCTTAACCCTGCACTTTTTGCCTAGACGCTGAAACCTGCGATTCCAGCCGCCAGCACGGGCGATGCGGGGGCCGCCATCAACGCGCCAACTGCGATCGCAACCGCATACGGCGCGCCCTCTTCCGGCGACATCAGGCGATTGAGCCAGGCCTTGTTGCTCGACACTTTCATGCGGCGCATCACGATCAGCACGCCAGCCAGCGCGCCGCCGGCAATCGCCATCCCCAGAACAAACGGCGCGCTCGCCGCCAGTCCGGTCCACAGCGAAGCCGCTGCGATGACCTTTGCATCGCCGCCGCCGAACACGTTCAGATAGAACAGCACCGCGCACCCGATCAGCACGCACGCGCCGAACACCAGATGCATTCCGATCTGCTCGACCGACAGGCCAGCGGCGAAGGCGGCAGGAATGAAGGTGAGGCCAAGTACGATCGAAACCCAGTTCGGAATCGTCATGGTCGAGACGTCGTGCCAGGCGGCGTAGATCAGCAGGAGCGGGAACGCCAGACAGAGCAGCGACGTGATCATCTTCCACCCAAGTGACTATCCAAGCAACTTACAAGAATTCACTGAAG
>Ga0116178_10000736_pt1 | contig 28764 bp, 22 predicted proteins | sample AD_STIC12_MetaG_FD_89880 | JGI IMG/M metagenome (GOLD analysis project Ga0116178, IMG submission 89880) | Active sludge microbial communities of municipal wastewater-treating anaerobic digesters from USA - AD_STIC12_MetaG | ecosystem: Engineered > Bioreactor > Anaerobic > Digestate | place: USA... | reverse complement strand
CTATCGCATGCCCAACTGCACCGCGGCAATCTGTCTCGGACAACTGGAGATCATCCGGGAGCAGGTGGTTCGAATTGACCGCGCAGCGCGGCTTCTCAACAAGCTCTTGGCGCGGATACCCGGCATTTTCCCCCTGAAGATTCCTGACCAGCAGAATGTCTGGTCGTGCTGGATGTACGGAATTCGAATTGACCCCGCCCAGTTCCGTTGCACTCCGGAGGAGTTCGCCGACCAACTTTCTCAGGCCGGGATTCCCGGCGCGGGGATGGGGAAATATTACCTGATGCCGGCGGCGCTGACATTTCTGGATGAGAATGCACGGAACAAGGTCTATCCCTACTCGATGCCCCCGGCAAGCCGGGAGTATCGTTACAGTGAGGAGAACTGCCCTCAGGCGAAAGCATTTCTCGACAGCTTCATCCGATGGTCTACTCTGTGTGCGAAATACGAGCCTGAGCACTGCGAGATGGCGGCTGCGATTATCGAGGAGGTAGCGGAGAAAAACCGGAGGTAACCAGGCACTGGCTCCTCGACACAACCCCTTGTGCGTGGAACGCACGACGGGTCACTCGGAGACCGGCGCGGGCGGGGCGTTGCCGGCCGTCGAGTGTCGAGCGCAACTGCGGCGCTCGATGTATCGAGACGACCTTACGAACGCGACCCTGTTCACCTGAGCAGGGGTCGTTCACCGGAGCAGCGTCATCCGGCGTACCCGCATTTCGCTTCCCGCAGTCAGTCGGACCACGTACACGCCTGCGCCGGCGGGCAACCCCGTCTCCGTCATGCCATCCCACGTCACCCGGTGCGCGCCGGGCTCTAGAACTGCCCCGGAAATCAGCCGACGTACCACACGGCCCTGAACGTCGTACACGACAAGGTCCACACCCGCGGTTTCCTCGATCGTGAACGGAATGACTGTCGCGGGATTGAAGGGGTTTGGAAGGTTCTGACCCAGTTCAAAACGGTGCACTGCAGGCGCGGCTACCGTCTCCGGGTGGAGGTACTGGACCCGGTACACGAACGGGATTTTCGTGCCCGAGATCGCGTCGTTCGCGGCAACAAGCAAAATGTCCTGAGCGTTCTGCCAGTTTGCCCCGGTGATCGAAACGGACATCTCGCCCGTTCTGGAATCCTTTTCCACCGGCATGTACGTGACCACGTCGGGATAGGCGACGGCGACGCGCAGCGCCCACTTGCCTGCATAGGTATCGGTTCCCCGAACCGAGATTACCACGCCGCCCGCACTTCCATCCGGGACAATTCGCACGAGTCTTGCACCCAGAAACGCGGTGGTATCCGCCACGGTGGTATCGCCCAGAATGGACATTCTGCGAAGCGTGACCCGGGTCGCGATTGAATCGTATTTGATGGTGTCCAGAGGCGCAGGTTTGTAGTGCGCGCCTTCGGCAAAGAACTGAGGGCGATACCGGTCACCTGAGAAGTAACTCCACACCCAGAACTCGCTCAGCAAGTCCCGCATCGCAACGCCGGTGGCGTTTTGGAGTTTGGTGATGATTGTTGCGGTGCTGAGGTCACGCGCCGCGAAGGTATCCCGAATGCCTGTCAACGCGGCGCCGCCATATTTCTGCCACAGGAAAAGCGGGAATACCATGCCACTGTACGGATGAACAGAACCGGATGCGTACGAAGTAAGCCCGAGCGCCGGGTTTTCGAAAATCGTGTCCTTGTACCAATCGGGCCTGAGATACTGGTAGTAGTCATTCACTTCGGTGTACATGAGCTCTTCCATGAACGTCGCGGTCATTTCCATCCACCATGCCCAGTCGGTGCGGTACGACACGTACAGAAACTGGATGGAATGGAACATCTCATGGGCAAGCGTCACCCTGAGTCCCCGCGCTCCCCTGCTGTCAAAGACGCCCGGATAGGCATAGATGGATTCCGCGAAATCGTTATCAATCTCCATATACCCGTTGCTGCCCGAATACGTCAGCCCGTAGACGTACTGAGGCGCGAGGTTCCGCAGATAGATGTCGTACCGGACGTCGCCTCCCGTCCCCAGATCCTTCAGAGTGACGTCATATCCCATCAGGAAGTACTGGTTCAGGACTGAATCCGCCACGTGCGCGGTGAGTTCCACCCAGTCGGGGACACCGGATCCGTCCAAATCTGCCATGGGCGGGGCATTTGTTCCAGTCGTGTCGTACTGAATCCGGAACACGCTGCCGGGTTTCGCGTACGACGTGTGCAGTGTTACCCGGGCCGCCCGCGCGAGTTTTTGTCCGGTCCCGAAGTACGGGTTCGCCGGGTCGTACGTTTCCCCAAGGCCGCCGCGCGCTGGTTTGGCCGGTCCGAGCGTTTCACCGGGGTGAGCCGTCACGTTCACCATCTGGCACCCGACAGTCGGCTTGCCGTCGGGACCAACGATCAGCAGCGCGGAGGCGGGAGCCGCGAAAGCCGCTATCAGAAGGAGAATGAGGAGTTTTTGCCGCATGCAATTACCTGACGATTACCATTTTTCGCGACCGAGTGCGTCCAAGTGCCGTTACCTGAAGAATATACACGCCGGACGGCACCTGCGTTCCCCGATCGTCCAGCCCGTCCCACGATCCGGTGTGAATTCCGGAACCGTATACCGTGTTGTTGACAACGGTTCGCACCGGCGTCCCGAGGACCGAGTATACACGGATGGTGACGCCTGCGGGTTCAGAAAGCGAGAAATCAAACTCGGTTCCGGGGTTGAACGGATTGGGGCGATTCTGATCCAGCGTCAGCAGGAACTCCTCGGGCGCCGGTCGGGTGAGTTCCGGGTCGTACGCGGCAGTGAGCATGATCTGGGATTCCGTGGACGTCACGGCACCGTTTCCGAAGGTGACCACTATGTCGTCAACCTGATCCCAGTTGCTCACCGACACGCGGTTTTCCCGGGGAACAATAATGCGGACGGAGTCCCCGGCCGAGACCGCCACCCGCCATGCCCAGTTTGCCGTTGCATCCGTCGTAAGCCGGACCCCTCCGGCGGTTCTGTCGGGAACAATCCGCACGATCCCGCCCCCGAGACCCGCCGCCCTGACCGGAAACTGCGTGCTGCCCGAGCTGCCAAGACGTTTGATTTCCCAGTCCGCGGAGAGAAGCGCGGAGGGCGGGGGTGAGGTCCACGAAGCACCGTCCGGGAAGAATGGTGTTCGGGGGGACCGCGGGCCGGTGAAGTACGCACGCGACCAGAACCCGGCAATCAGCTCGCGCACCGGTTGTTGCATCGTGGTCTCCAGCGCGTCAACCACCACGCCAGGGGCGTTGGATCGCAACACCTTCTGCCGGTCGAACGAGTAGCGGATTCCCGCGTGCCCACTCACGGAATCGGTACGAACGAGGTACTGGCAGAAGACGGCGGCACCGTACATGTGCGTATCGCACGACCCTGTCGAACCCTGGTTCAGCGGCGTCGCCGGATTCTCAAACAGCGTGTTGCAGAACCAGTCGGGGTCCAGATACTGCCAGTAATCGTTGATGTCCGGATAGTTATACTCCTCCATGAACGTGGCCGTCGCTTCCTGCCACCAGATCCCGTCGTTGCCGCCTACCCAGACCGCGAACTGAACGGAGTGAAAAAGTTCGTGCGCCAGCGTTATGCGCAGGCCGGTCACGCCCTTTGTCTGATAAATCCGTTCGGCGTAGTCGTTGTCTAACTCCATGTACCCATCGGGAGGGGAGAACGTGTATCCGTACACATTCTGGGGGGCGAGGTTGATGAAGAAGATGTCGTACTCGGTTCCGCCGGATGCACCTCCATCAGTCAAGGGAGTGGTGTACCCGAGCGCGCGGTAGTTGCCGTACACGGAGTCCGCCGCGCTGGCGGCAAGTTCCACCCAGTCCGGTACGCCGTTCTGATTTGCGTCCGCCGCGGGTACCGCATCCGCACTGCCGCCCGCGGTGGTGTAGTGGATTCTGAACCAACGGGACGGACTCACGTACGAATTGGGAAGCGTCACGCGGGCGGCCGGGCGTGACCGCGAAGGATCCGTTCGCATCAGCATGGTCCCGCACACGGCGCCGGGCGTACCGTCCGGTGCACGGAGTACATAGCCGTGCGCCAGTTTGGCGCCGACAGCCGCGAAGAACGCAAGGAACATCAAAGGGATTCTGAGCTTCATGCGATCGCCCGGGTTTGCACCAAGATCGCCTGTTCCACAAGAACGCTACACCGGAAAAAGCGCATTTCTCCGTGACCAATATCACCTAGAAGAAGCAACCTGCGTACCGAAAACGATAGACACACCGCCCACACCTTTCGAAAAAACGGCACTTTGCGCCCCGGGGCGTGCCGTTCCGCTCGATGGTGCACGGTGGTAGATTCAGTGGTGTGTATCCCATTTGGCGGCCGCACTCGTTGCCAGGCAGCGTTCCTGCCCCGTAACCTTTCCCGGAATGAACGGATGACACCAAAAGAACGTGTTCGCACGGCACTGCGCCACGAAGAACCTGACTTCGTCCCCATCGGTGAATTCGCCATTGACTACCCTGCCTTTGAGGCCGTGCTGGGAAGACCAACGTTCTGGCGCGGGCACTTCAAGACAACGAAGGCTCTCTGGGAAGGAAGGCGCGACGAAGTCGTGGAGAGCATGATCCGCGACGTCATAGAATTCTACCACAAAACCGACCAGGACATCATACCCGTCAGCCTCGTTCCAAGCAGGAACAAGGAGATCGTCCCCTGGGAGGAGATCGCGCCCATGACCTTCCGGGACCCCAAGGGGGACGTCTACAGAGTCTCGGAGAAAAGTCAGTGGCTGATGCGGATCAAGTATGCCGAACCCGCGCATGAGTACTCAGTTGAGGATTTCCCGGTTCCGACGGAATTCGTGGAACCTGACGAATCCGAATGGGAACTTGTCCGTGCGGTAGTGAAGGAATTCGGCGCCACCCATTTCATCGTGGCGCGAAGCGGGGACGGAACGTTCCCGCTTCTCGGCGGAATGGAACGCGGGCTTATCCTGATCGCCGAGCATCCGGAGGTCGCGGAGGCTGCGGCAAGAGCGGCTGTTGTCCGCACGATGCACATGGACAGGCTCTGGGCAGAAGAAGGCGTTGACGGACTGTGTCCCGGCGAGGATTATGCCGATTCCCGCGGCCCCCTCGTGTCACCGCGCGTGATCAGGGAGCGCTTCTTCCCTGCCATGGCCGCGCACGTAGCGCACGCGCACAGGCTTGGCCTGCCTGTGCTCAAACATGCGTGCGGCAACAACTGGAAGATCATGGACATGCTCGTGGAGGCGGGGTACGACGCGTACCAATCCATCCAGGAATCGGCAACGATGGATATCACCCGCCTGAAACGCGAATATGGGGATAAAATCACCCTGTGGGGAGGCGTAAGCACGGAGACATTGATCGCCGGTTCACCGGAGGACGCGCGCAACGAAGTCCGCCGTGCAGTGAAGCACTGCGCACCCGGCGGAGGCTTCCTTCTCGGTTCCAGTCACTCCATTCTGGTTGGAGCGCAGCCGGACAACTACCTGGCAATGCTCGACGAGGCGAGGAAGGTCGGGCGTTATCCCGTTACGATCTGATTCCGCCGCGGCTTCCCTGCTCCGTCGCCGGTCTATCGGAACATACCAGCGCCGTCGCGAGCGACAGTGCAGCAGTGGTGGAACCCGTAGGCGCCTTCCGAATCGGATCGACCTCCGGCGCTCCTGCCTTCAGCACTGCATCCGCGGCCTTCGCCATTGTGCTGGCGGTGTTATTCGTAAGCGCAAGAAGCGTTGCTCCCCGTTCTTTCATCCGGGGCAGAATGTTAAGCACTTCATCCGTTTCGCCGCTGTGGGAGTACGCGATGACGAGGCTTCGTTCGCCAATCCTTCCCAGGTCTCCGTGGACACTTTCAGCCGGATGCAGGTAGAACGAGCTGCGCCCCAGTTCATTCAGCAGAAAGGCAAGATACCGCATGCAGTAACCGGGTTTCCCCATTCCCGTGGTAATAATGCGTTCCCACTGGCGTGAGAACACGCCCAGCCATTCCGTTACTGCGGTTATATCAATCCCCTCGAGCAGACTTCGCACCCCTTCGCGCTCCTCCTTCAACGCGTTGAGCGCCTGCACGGGCGGCGGCAGGTAGGGTATTTCGCGCGCGGTCCGGGCGGCGGCGATTGTTTTGCCAAGGCTGCCTTTGGGATGGTCCTTCAGGAAGTCCAGTTCCGTGAATTTCCGCGCACTTTCCAGGCCGGCAACAAACGAATCGCCCACGGCGAGCGCGACAATGTCGTTCGGAACCTCGAGTGCGCTCGATTCGGCGCCGACAATACGGAAAAAATTCCCGGTTCTTTTCGCGGGGAGATCCGTTGCATCGGTTACGATATCAACCGCAACCGAAGCGGGAACTGCCTCGAGCAACCGGACAAGATCGGCTACCGGTTGATGTCGCCGCCAGAGCAGAAGGACGCGGCTGGAAGGGCTCAGCAAGGGCAAGCCGTGCGCTTCGTTGGCAGCATCCACAAAGTAGGATGGCGTTCCGGTGCTGGCCAAGGAAGCGGAGATTTTGTCTGCAATATGCCGCACACGCCCTTTTCCCGTTGCAACCCAGTATCCCGCTTCCGGGATTTCGGAGAACACGTTGCCGTAGAATGTCCGGGGTGAGGCCGCCTCGATGTGCTGGATCTGTGCATCGAGGGATTCCACAATGCGCTGCAAAAACGCCTGTACGGCGGAAGCTTCGTACTTCACGGTGTTTCCTCAGAAAAATGGACCCGCGAGGTGATTCTGTTCACCCCGCGGGCAGTGGGTCACGCGGGAATCAGTCGGTCTGCCGTTGCCGCACCTCTGTTGGCGGCGATAAGGTTTTTGATCGCCGCCCGCGGTGTTTCCGGGTCAACCGGAAATGCGCCGTATTCTGAACAGCAGATGCCGGCGGTGGCGTTGGCGATTGTCCCGATATCCGCAAGGGGAGCGCCAAAACCAAGCAGGTTGAGCGCGGCGTTAAGGCCGCCGAAGTACGCGTCTCCGGCACCGCACGGGTCAACGAGTTTCCGTCCGACCTTTGAGAGATCGAGCACGTTTTCCCAGTGGACGTTTTTCCCGTCGTACAGCAGACTTCCTTTCGCCGCGGCCGTTATGGCCACCAGTCTGTGGCTGCCAAAGTCGCGATGGATTTTCTGAATCGCTTTCTCGAGGTCGTCGGTGCCCGCCAGTTCGGTCGCAGCGGCGTCGCACGGCTTGAGAACGGTAGCGCCACGCGCCACTTTTTCGTACTGGGCTGCGGTTCCGATGTACTGCATGATGGAATTACTCGGGGCGATATCCAGATCAACCGCGACCGGGACATCTGCCTCGTGCGCGATTTTCTCGATTTCCAGTACTGTGTCAAGCGGAAGCTGGGAAATTTCCGTTACGACGTAGGCCGCACTGCGTATAGCCTCCGCGCAACGCGTGCGAATGAACTCAGGTGTGGTGGTCGCCGTGGTTCCGAAGAACATGAAAAGGGTGCGTTCCGGTTGCTGGTCAAGAAAGAAATCGGTATAGGCGGCTTCTTCGCCTTCGATCACGTGAAGCTGATCGTGTGCAACGCCGAACCGATCCATTTCTTTCAGCAGGAATTTCCCGTATTCGTCCCCGCCGAGACGCCCGAACACACCCGACCGAGCGCCCAGCATGCGCGACCAGACGAGGTTGTTGAGCGTCACGCCGCCGGCGATCAACTTCTTCGAGCGACCATCCTGTTCGATGATTTTCGTCTTGTCGCCGACTTTGAAATTCGGAACGAGTTTGAGCACGTCAACGACCACACTCCCGCAGCCGAGAATCAAACCTTGTTTCATTGTGTCCCTCTCCAGTTTCTGGTTGCCGCCCCACAATGCCGGTCGCCGTTAACGAACCCGCGCACCAAACTTTCAAGATTCCCCTGGGTCTCGGTCTTGAATTCAGACGCGGAGGAAATCACCGGCATCCGCGTTGGAATTCCCAGTAATGATACGCGAATGATGAGATCGGGGGAAACGGTGTACCCGGTGTTTTGACCGCGCTACGAGTGCATCTAATTTTCCCTTTGTCTCCGCCGCAACACAACCCCGTTTCTGGTTTTTGTATGGTATTGGTGGTCGGTCTCAATCCCGCGATTGACCGAATCCTGACAGTTCCGAACTTCGTGGTCGGCGCAACCCTCAAAGCGCAGTCCGTGCAGACTCTTGCTGCGGGTAAGGCGATGAATGTCGCCGTCGTCCTTCAGCTGCTGGGATTACAAGTCGCGTATACAGGTTTTGTCGGAAGAGAGGATGAGGCCTTCTTCCGCGCACGGGCGGAAGGAATCGAATGCAACCTGCTGAAAGTGGAGGGCCGTACGCGGGTCGACACGACTGTAATCGATCCCGCACGCAATACCGAAACCCATGTGAGGGAACTGGGATTCACGGTATCAGGCGAGGATTTGAAACGGTTTCTCGCCGTGTTTACGGGATTACTGGTGCGTGCCGATTTCGTTGTGCTGTCTGGCAGCGTGCCACCCGGGGTACCGGAAACAACGTATGCCGAATTGGTGGGGTTGTGTCGCGCGAGACACATTCGGACATTACTCGACACCTCCGGCGGTGCGTTGGTTCTCGGAACGGCGGCGATGCCGAGTTATCTGAAACCGAATGCTGAAGAACTGCGCGAGCTGACTGCTGTCCACGCAGCAGACGTAAGGCAGATGGCAGCACTCGGGAGGACCTTGCTCAAAGGAAGTACGCAGGCAGTCGCAATAACGCTCGGCGCTGAAGGCGCAGTCATGGTGGACCGTGAAAAAGCGATCAGTGGAAAAGCGTCCGTCCCACGAGTTGTCAACACCGTCGGATGCGGTGATGCGTTCGTCGCAGGATGGGTCGCAAAACTCGTTTCAGGCTCTCCGCTCAGGGAGCAACTGCGTGAAGCACTCGCCGTCGCCGGAGCGAATGCGATGACGAACGGAGCAGGAGTTATCGAACGCGAAAATCTGGATCTCATGCGCGACCGTGTCACCATTTCAGACGTCTGGTGAACGGTTTCTTCTACCACCTCTCAAAAAGATCGGGGGACGACCTGATGAGACTGGCAACACGAGTTGGGATCGGTTTTCTTGTGGTCGGATCAATGGCACCGACCGTTCTGCACGCTGCATCGTCAGTCAAGCCGTACGGATTCATCCTTGGGATGGGCGCGTACAACCATGGGAACGCGTATCCGAGCGACCTTGCCTTCATCGCGCAGAGCTCTGCTACCATGCCGGGCAGTTTCCTGATTACGGGGCGTCACACCCGACTGGGGATGCGCGTCCAGCCGGACAGCACAGTGCCTGCAACTGGAGTGGTTGAGGTGGACTTCTGGGGGCTTCGAGGTTCCACGGCAGGAGGAGCGGCGCAGCAGACGAGCATTCGTCTCAGGCTCGCATACCTCAGGTTGCAGCCCAATCCCCGCACGACTCTTACCTTCGGACAGGATTGGCTTGCATTCGCACCCGCAAACCCCGCCGTGCCGGGTTTGCTTACCACCTGCGGCAACCTCTGGGTGCGTATGCCTCAAGCGCGCATTGATTACTCCGTCGCCCCGTTCCTGTTCCAGTTCGCACTGGTGCGCCCATTCGTAGGGGATATGACGGCAACACCGGTTGAGCAGACGGACCCGCTCGGGAGCGGGGAGCGTTCGAAGTTGCCGTTCGTGCAGGGACGCGTCGCCTACACGCTCGCACCGGGAATGACATTTGGTCTTTCAGGACATATGGGCAAACAGGATTGGAACGACGGAACGGGCACCATCAACTCTCTGGCGGGCGCGTTCGACTATGACATTCGGCGCGGACCTTTCAGAATCGTCGGGGAATTCGCTTCTGGACAAAGCCTCGGCGGCATCAATGCTCTGACGAAGTTCCATCAGGACCCAGCCACTGGCAAGCGCTACGCCGAGACCGGGTACATGGGCTGGTTTGAAGCAACGTACAAGTTCTCGCCAAAATGGATGGCCAGTGTCGCAGCCGGTCAGGAAAAAGCTGATTGGAACGCGACGCATACCGCGATGCTGACGCGGCAGACGATGGACCGGAACCGTGCGGGCTACGTAAACGTCGTGTGGCAGCCGTGGGCGCCGTTCCGTCTCATCACCCAACTGGACGTGATTCGGTCGCACTACATTGCCCCTGCCGTGGAGAACAAAGTGGAAGTGCTCAGCGTTGGAGCGATGTTGATTTTCTAGTTGTTGCAACTGGCGACCTGGCGCGCCGTCTTGCACCAGTTGGTGCGGGCGGCGCGCCGGCTATTGAGAGAGGAACCCGGCGGCGGTCCGTCTGGCACGGCACCGGGTTTCCAGTTTGACAGGAGGGCATTCTGCATGCAGTATCGGAACCTCGGCAAAACCGGGCTCCGCGTCTCGGAGATCGGATTCGGTGCCTGGGCGATTGGTGGAGGTTTTGAGATAGGTGGAAAAGGTATCGGCTACGGAGCGACGGACGATGAGACGTCGATCAGAGCAATCCATCGGGCGCTCGATCTGGGTGTGAATCTATTTGACACCGCTGACGCATACGGGGCGGGACACAGCGAGTCCCTCCTGGGTAAGGCTCTGGAGAAGAAATGGTCTTCATGCTACGTCGCAACCAAGGTTGGCAACGAGCGCCGCGATCCCCTTCCCGGGCGTAAGAACTTTGTCCGCGATTACATCCTTTCCGGATGCGAACGTAGTCTCAAGCGCCTCCGCAAGGACGTAATTGATCTCTATCAACTTCACAACCCTCCGCCTGAGGTTGGGGATGGGGATGAAGTGTTCGAAACACTTTCGATTCTTCGTGAGCAGGGGAAGATTCGTTTCGTCGGCGTTTCCGTTACGACACCTGCGGAAGGCATTTCGTACATCCGGCGACACGTTGTAGACTGCCTCCAGATATACTACAACGCGCAGACACGTGAAGCAGAAACCGAGCTTTTCCCTGTTTGCGAAAGGGAGAAGATCGGTACCCTTATCCGCGCGCCTCTCAGTTCAGGAATACTCGCGGCAAAGTTCACGAAGGACACAGTGTTCCCTCCTGATGACCATCGCGCCAACTGGCTCAAAGGTGAGTTGCTCGCCCGTGCGGTTGTCGAAGCGGAAGCCCTTCGAGAGGCTGCAGCACCTATGCAGCCCGGGGAAGCTGCGCTGCGCTTCATTCTTAACCAGCCAGCGGTCACGTGCATCATAGCGGGCGCGAAGACACCGGAGCAGGTGGAACGCAACTGCGCAGCGTCGGACGGGAAGGGCCTTTCAGCGGCGGTGGAGAACGCAATCCGCGCCGCCCTGCCGGGCGATTTCCCTCGGCAGACCTGAAAACCCCTTAGGGGCGACGGCACGCTGAACGTATAATCAGTACGACAACGCCCTTTTCCGAACCGTTGGAGGAACAGAAAGCCGGGGCGATCTTGTTTCATTTTCCTGCACAGATGATGGAGCTGTAAACGATGGATTACGAACCCGTGAAATTCGGTGTCGTCGGCCTGGGAATGGGGCAGCATCACTGCAAAGCAATCGCGGCGGCCAATGGCGCGGAACTGGTTGCGGTGTGCGACATCGACATGGAGCGCACGAACAAAATGGTTCAGACGTACGGCTGCAAGGGGTACTCTTCGTACGCCGAGTTCCTGAACCATCCGGGTATGGAAGCAGTGTGCATCTGCGTTCCGAGCGGTATGCACGCTGATTTCGGGATACAGGCCATTCAGACCGGCAAGCATCTTGTCGTGGAGAAACCACCGGACGTCAAGGCTGCGAAAGTTCAAGCCTTGATTGACGCGGCGGCAGCGCGCGGCGTGAAAATGGAACAAATCTTCCAGCAACGTACGAGCCCGTTGAACAGACGGATCAAGGATGTCATCGATAGTGGGCGGCTCGGGAAACTGGTCGGGATCAACGCTCTGCTGCCCTGGTACCGCGCTCAGAGCTATTATGAGGACGTTGCGCACGGCCGCTGGAAGGGAACCTGGGCGCTGGACGGAGGGGGGTCACTTGCCAACCAGGGCGTTCACACGATGGATATCGTGTTGTACTTCTTCGGAAGGGTGAAATCTGTCTTCGGGAAATTCGGCGTTTTTACGCACGACATCGAGGCGGAAGACCACACTGTGGCGATCCTGAAGTTCGAAAATGGTGCCATGGGAACCATCATGACAACCACCTGTGCGTACCGCGGGACAGACCAGATTCTGGTATTGTTCGGCTCACGAGGCCAGATTCGGCAGAGCACGTACCTTGAAGCGTGGCAGATCATGCACGACGACGATCCGAAGCGCGAAAAGGAGAAGGCCGAGGAACAGGAGATGCTCGCGCTGTATGGCCCCCGCGAAGCGAGGGGCGAGACGACGGCCAACGACCCCTGGGCTTTGAGTTCGGACGGGCATCAGGCCCACATCGAGGATCTGGTGCGCGCAATTCGGACAAACACCGACACTATGAGCTCCCCCGCTCATGCCAAACATGACGTGGAAGTGATTGAGGCGATTTTCGAAAGCGGCCGAACGGGCAAAGAGGTGTTTCTTTCGTGATGGCGGACTCCGCTCCATCAATTACCAAAGGCGCGCGTGAAAACGCGCGCCTTTTTCGTTTCGCGAGTTGGGGAATTGCACCGCACATCGGAAAAACCCGACACATTTCAGGCGGGATTCTGATTTCTCCGGCATAGAGAACCAATAATGAAACTGGCACACTGGGGCAGAGCCTCCATCGTATTCATGACCCTTGCCGGCGGGGCAGGCCTTTTCGCACTCGCGGGAAAGGCCTGGTGGCGCCATGCGGCACGCGATGACGCCCATCCGGATTACTTCATTGACCTCAGGTACTCAACGAGGAATATGCGCGCGGATTCGGTTTTCTTCTGCGCCGGGGCGGCTGTGGGAAATATTACCCCGACTGTGCCCGACAGTTTCTCCGACCAGAATGGAGACGGGCGATTCAGTATCGGGATCGATACATGGGTGGACAAGAACCGCAACAGGCGATTTGATGCAATCTGGTTGGCGGGCGAAGCGAATGCTCGTCCTGCGGGAGGCGTTCAGGACAGCCTTTATGCCCGCGCAATCGTCTTCGGGGACGCACGGCATCGCGCAGCGATTTGCACGGTGGACAATTTCGGAATCTTCTACGATGATGTTATCGCTATTCGCGCACTGGTTGCGAACCTTCTCGCGGAGAAGAACGATTCCGTCGAGTATATCGCCGTAGTGGCTACTGGAACGATGTGCGCACCCGACATGATGGGCTTTTGGGGACGGTCTGAAGAAGAAACCGGAAGGGATTCAGCATACGCGGAGCAGGTCCGGCGGACCGTTGCAGAAACCATCGTCCGGGCGGCAACCGGTGTTCGCGCCGCAGTGGTCGAGGAATGGCAACGGAACACCAGCCCGGCGAAGGCGTCAATCGTGTTCCGGGCGTACAACGGTACGCCAATTGCACTACTTTCCGTCGGAGCTGAACGAAGAAGCGCAAGCGGCCAGGCGGGCGTAATGATCTCCGCAGACAACGAGAAAAATGTCGCGGAGCAGGCCTCGTTCGAGAGATTCGAGAGCGTCGCGCCGGTGCACGTTGTGCTGCCGGGTATGCCGGCAGGACTCCGCGGCGCGGGCGTCGTGGACAGCCTGACAGATGAGGTGGCCATGCGGGAAAACAGGTGCGCCTTTTGCATCCGTGCGCGGACCGTTCTGGCTCCCGTCGGCATGGGGTCGATTCGAACTGCGGCCAACCTGGGGCTGATCGAACGCGGTTTTCTCGACGGCAAGCTCCGAACGGAGACTGCGGCTCTGTGCCTCGCAGGAATCCAGCTGGTTTTTGTTCCGGGAACCATACGAGACCCGCAGGCGCTCCATATGAAGGGCTCGCCCGTCCGGAGGCACGAGAAACGGTTCCTCGTAACGCGAGCAAACGACTTTCTTGGCGACCTTGATGTGCTCTCACGGGACACCACGCGCAGCGCCCTCCCACAGGTCTCAATCGGCCTGGAAGGAAGACGCACCATCATGGAACAGGTGAACCTCCTTGCGAATGACGAGCTGTTTCGTTATCCACAATTGAACAACATACGTGATGCTCGTTAATACACTTGCTCGTCACAGGGGTTGCCATCGATCATACGGGGCTTCACACCGCCAAGACACATTCGGGAGGGGAACGACATGGGAGTAAAACACCAAGATATGCGTCACTGGTTGAACCGGGTGGCGTTGACCGCGTCGGTTCTCGTGTTCTGCGTTTCAGTTTCCGTCGCGCAGAACATCAGAAAGGACGGTGGCTCGGGTTCCGCCACTGCTGGAACGCGCGAGCTCCAGATTGGAGACAGAGCGCTGGGTACGATTTCGACAGGCGGGGGCTCCATCCGTTACGGACTCTACCTGAACGCCACAAAAACCCTGACGATTCGGATGGACAAGGTCTTGGATTCCGCAATCGACCCAAAACTCACGATTTACGACTCCAATGGTTCGCAAGTGGCCACTGACGACGACGGTGGAGAGGGGCTGAACGCACTGATTTCGGTCACACTGCAACCCGGGCAGTATGTGGTGGCAGCTCAGGCGGTCGGAACATCAAGCGGAGATTTTCTTCTCCGTGTTGAGGAGCAGCAGGCTACCACACTTTCTCTGGGAACCGCAGTGCTGGGTGAAATCACGACCAGCGTGAACGAGGTTGCGTACCGCGTGAACATCCCTCGAACCACAAATCTGCGTATCCGGATGAACAAAGTGTTCGGCTCCACACTCGATCCCAAGGTTACGCTTGTTGATGCCAGCGGGACGGAAATCGCAACGGACGATGATGGAGGTGGAAGCCTGAATTCCCTTCTCCAGAGATCGGTCCCGAGCGGCGAGTATGTCGTTCGGGCCCGCAGAGTGGGCACCAGTTCGGGGAAATACATGCTCTCGATCTATGATCAGGACGCTCCTCTGGGTGGAGCCAGCCTTCGCGCCGGTGATTCCGTCACGGAAGTCATCACCGACCCGAAGGTTCCAGCGGTTTTCCGTCTGACCGTGAACGACGAATTCCAGGATTTTCGTATCACGGTGGACAAAACCGAAGGGAGCAACCTCGATCCGAATCTGATTGTAACGAACCGCAACGGCGAGATCATCGGAAGCGACGACGATTCTGGAGAGGGCAATGGCGCGTTGTTGCGATTGTCCCTCGGGCGAGGTGATTACCAGCTGTTCATCGGCGGTTACGGGACAACTACCGGCGCATTCCGCCTCACGTTGGCTCCTGACCGGGTTCCCTCAATCTCGATCGGAGAAACGAAACGGGGCGTTCTGGCGACGGGAGGCAGTGATCTGTACCGGTTCACCACACCGCGCACCCGTGAGGTGACCATCTCACTCCGAAAGGCTACCGCGCCCGCGACCAGCCAGAGTGCGCAGCAATTCCGGCAGATCGGATCGATCCCGTCCGGCGGAGGTTTCAGCAGGTATGCGTACACCGTGGATTCGGAGCAGCCGCTTGTCGTCCGGGTGGACAAGATCGGTGACGGCTCGCTGGACCCGAAAGTTACCGTGTATGACCAGAATGGGAATGAGGTTGGTTCTGATGACGACAGCGGTGATGGCCTGAACGCGCGCCTTTCACGAGTGTTTTCCCCCGGCGTGTACACCATCCAGGTAAGCTCGGTGAACAACAGCAGCGGTGATTTCATCCTGATGGTAGGGCCAGACACCGGTGGTGGCAGCACGCTCGACCCGAAACTGATCGTCAAGAACGCCTCGGGAAGTGAAGTAGCTTCGGACGATGACGGGGGCGAGGGCAATGACGCTCTACTCACCACGAACCTGGCGGCAGGAACGTACCAGATCATCGCGATGGCCTATGGATCGACTTCCGGCGCGTACGAATTGACGGTTTCGGAAGTTATGCCGCAAGACATGGGTGCCATCTCCCCGGGACAGACAAAATCAGGGACTCTGACTTCCGGGGAAAGGCACCGGTACTCGCTTCGGGTAGCCTCATCCGCCGTCATTGCGATTGACGTGATGAAGGCTGGCGATTCCTCGCTGGATCCTCAGGTAGTCCTTCGAGGGTCGTCCGGGGAGGAGATCGCGATGAATGACGACGGCGGTGACGGCAACAATGCCCGCATCATTCGCCGACTGGAACCGGGGTCGTACGAAATAATCGTGCGCGGATACCAGGCAACTGCCGGTGCCTACAACCTGATGGTTGAATCGTTCGCTGACACGCGCACACCTGCCCCGCAACGCGAGCAGATAGAGGACTCTCCCTCCAAAGGGGGACGGGAGGGAAGCGGAAACGAACCGGAAGGCTTCGGCAAGGGCGCCGGCTGAGTGGTGAACCCGGAGGAAACGGGGCGCTTTCAGGCGCCCCGTTTTTCTTTGTGTCCAGGTGTGCGGGTGGACCTCCGCGCTTGAGGTGAGGTTCCTATTGCCGTACTTTCTGATTGTGTATCCGTTTCAAAGCCTTTGCCATTGGCAATCCGTCCGTACGCCGGAAATAGCCAGAGTTCCTGGCGGTAATTCTGGCTCGCACACCTTTTCTGGACGCCGCAAGATTCCGGTGCGCCGAACCCAGAACGACTTCTGAACTGAGGAACAGGTATGGTCACGAAAACCCGAGGTGGTGAATGACTGCAGCTTTTGTGATAACCGGGGCGATCGTTCTGATCGCGGCGGTCGCGGTAATTGTCTGGTTTTTCACCGGCCGGCGTCCTCCTCGCCTTGACCCGCGAAGCGAACGTCTCATCGAATCGCTTGTCCAGCTTCAGCGGGATAATCCCCGGCGTGCGACGGAAGTATTCGCCCGGGCGCTTGTCCGTGCCGGTCTGGTTTGGGAGAAAGACATCCAGACGGGCGGCGCTTCCGCGCAGACTGAGCGTCAGCAACCCTATCGTGAATCTCGGCGTGACCAACCTCAGCGACAGAACTTCCCGCGGAACGAACAGCGTGTTGAGGTGCGTGCTTCCGCGCAGCAGGCAGCACAGCGCCCGGAGATTCGCGACACAAGAACCGGCGAAAGGGCCGGATCACCAGCGGCGAGCGGAGACAAAACGGGCAGCCCGCAACCCGCAACGCATTCGTCACGCCGCCGAAGGCGCCGTCGCCCGTCGGGAACGAGAGAGCAACAACCCGGTGGCCCCCCGCAACAAACCACTGCGCCGCCGTCCGATCAGGCCTGATCGAACGCGAAGTGCAGAATTGTTGAGGCCGTCGTGAGCAGGATTCTGGGCATCGGCGTCGACGTCATCGACGTGGTACGCATCGACCGTGCCGCCAACCGATGGGGGGATCGCTTTCTTAAGCGCCTGTACACGCAAGGCGAGCTCGCGTATTGCCGGGAACAGTCGTTTCCAGCGGAGCATCTGGCGGCCCGGTTTGCCGCAAAAGAAGCGACCATGAAAGCACTTGGCACCGGTTGGACATCCAATGTTGCTTTCAAGGACATAGAAGTAGTCCGACAAGGCAGTGAGCGACCTCAGATTGAACTGCACGACGAAGTGAGACGAACATTGCCGGCAAACCTCACTCTGCACGTGTCGCTTTCACATACGCATGTTCTCGCCACGGCGTTTGTAGTGGCGGCTCTGGAATCAGAACCCAGTCTCAATTCGGCCTCAACCCGGGAGAAGCACCATGATCAAATCCATTAACCTGTGGTCGTTTCGGGATTCCAACGACCTGAAGACCAACGTACCGCTGGCAAAAAAAGCGGGGTTCGAAGCAATCGAGCTGTGCCTCAATGAAGACACCGGTCCGATCACCTGGAAGAGCACGGAGAAGGAGGTCAAGGAAGTCCGGAAGTTCGTCGAGGGGGCCGGATTGAAAATCGCTTCGCTGGCCATCGGCACGGGTTGGAAATACCCTCTGTCGTCTCCCGACAAGAAGATCGTGAAAGCGGGAGCCGATTCGATCAAGAAAGGCCTTGACGTCGCAAAGTGGCTGGGAACAGACGGTGTGCTCGTGGTTCCCGGCATAACAACTCCGGAAGTCCCGTACGATGTCGTTTACAAAAAGACGCACGATGAACTGAAGAAACTCGTTCCGTACGCAGAGAAGGCGAAGGTCGCGATCTGTGTTGAAAACGTGTGGAACAAGTTTCATTTGAGCCCGATAGAACTCCGGGATTACGTGGACAGCTTCAACAGCGAGTTTCTGGCCGTATATCTGGACGTTGGGAATATGTTGCTTTACGGCTACCCGGAGCAGTGGATCCGAATCTTAGGGAAGCGCATCAAGAAGGTACATTTCAAGGACTTCCGCACGGGCGTAGGCGGGTTCGGAGGATTCGTCGGGCTCCTCGAAGGCGACGTTGACTGGCCCGCCGTGATGAAGGCCTTCAAAGAGGTAGGATACGATGGCCCCGCCTCCGTAGAAGTCGGGTGCTACAAGCACCACTGGGAGGCTTCCATTTATGTGATCGGCCTCCAGATGGATTTCATTTTCGGACGGCGTTCAGGGTAACCGGATTTGCCCAAAACAACGGAGCCCGCGGACTGGTGTCCGCGGGCTTTTTCTGGTATCCCCGGAGCAGGACTCGAACCTGCGACCTAGTGCTTAGAAGGCACTTGCTCTATCCTGTTGAGCTATCCGGGGAGAACGTCGAGGATACTTGAAATGTACTCATCCGCAGAAGCGGCACCAGCCGATCCCGTAACTCACGCTGTGCGGATCCTTTCCTGAGTCTTCTGCAAGTACGACACCAAGGCTCGCAATCCGAGGTGGTAACTGTCGCTCCCGAACCCCGAGATCTGACCGACACATACCGCCGCAACCACCGACTGATGCCGAAAAGGCTCGCGGGCATGGATGTTCGAAAGGTGAACCTCCACCGTTGGAAGCCCGACGGAGGCGATGGCATCACGCACGGCATAACTGTAATGCGTCAGGGCGCCCGGGTTGATCAGTATACCCTGAACGCGACCAAACGCGGCGTGGATCATATCGATCAAAGCCCCTTCGTGGTTGCTTTGATGACACTCCACCTCGACGCCGAGTTGAGATGCCAACGAAGCAAGTTCCGCCTCTACGTTGGCAAGGGATTGACCACCGTACACCGCCGGTTCACGTATTCCGAGCATATTCAGGTTCGGGCCGTTCAGCACAAGAATCCTCATGTTCACCCCCTGTCCACCTTTCCGCGACACTGACGAAAGACACTCTGTTGGCGGAACATATCGACGAGCCCTGCGACCAGTTCTTCTGGCTGTTCGGGTGCCCCGGAGATACTGAGGCGTTGAACGACACCCCCTTCCGCAGGCATGATGCATGCGTCGAGTGTCAGACGCTTCGTTTGTACCCAGGCTCGCGCGCCAACGAGGCAATACGCGGGAGCATCCAGTCGCGCGGCGAAGGTGCGTTCGGTTTTGGCGCAGATCGCCGCTTTCCGGTCGTCAAGTCCCCGGAGTGCCTGCGCCACGTCGGTTCTGTCGGAAAGCGAGAAGACGACCCAGACGCCCTGCCCCGGTGCCGGCAGAAGCATATCAGTGGACAAGAACTCGATCGCGTCCTCCGCGATGCCAAGGGTCAACAGATCGCTCGCGGGTTCTATGACTCCATCCGCATGCCCCAAATGCAATTTGTGCAGACGCGTCGGCAGGTCCCCCGAAAGTTCTACCCATTCCGCGCCCGGTTTCGCGTTGTCGAATTGCACCCGCGCAAGGCCGCTGGACGTGGACAACCGCGGTGCAGCCGGCAGATCGGAAAACCTGACGGACGAGCGGTGCAAGAGCGCAAAACGCGGGTTCATCCGCGCCAAGAAGGCAACCGCACGCACCCAGGGTGGCGGCGGCCACTTTTTCAATGTGCTTGCATCCGCAAGCGCGCAATCCGCCGTATCCGTCCGCAAGGCCGTCCACAAGAGGTTCTCGCCCGCGTCAATATCATGTTCCTCCTGGGCCACCGGACACACTTGCATGCGCGCCCGCGGGTCGGATTCCTCGAGTGCTCGCGCCAGCCACGCCCCTCTGCGGAGCGAGACAGCGTTGTTTCGAACCGAGATCCGGAGCGTCTCTATCACGGGTTTCGTTTCTCCACCCCAAATGTCTTCCAATGCGTCCCGCGTTTGGAATCCCCCCCAACGCCCTGGCCCCCCACAGACTGACCGCAGTGTTCCATTTGGGTCGGTCAGTCGGAGACGCATCTCACCGTGGTCTCGCCGCCGGTTACCCTCGCGATTCCTGAAGGACCGTTCACCTTCAAAGCACCATCGACGTCGATCGCTTCAGCCTGCCCGATGAAGCTCCCATGCGGGCCCGACACTTCGACGCGTCTGCCTATGGTCAGGGACTCCCGATGCCATTCCGAACGCACCATCGCTTCGGACCAGCCCAGTCTCTCCTCGAAACAACAAAGAACATCAGCAAGGAGCGCCGGTCGTGCAACATTACGTCCGGCGCAAAGATCAACCGACGAGGCGGAAGACGACAACTCCGATGGGAAATCTGACCGGGAATGGTGGACGTTCACCCCTATTCCGACGACGAAACAACCGCTCGGTTCCTTCGATGTTTCGACAAGGACGCCCGCGATTTTCCTCGCGGAACGCACCCACTCGTTCGGCCATTTTGCCGGTGGGTCGCCGCAAGGCATACCGGCGCTGTGTTCCAGAGCGTGGACGTCATTTGGCCACTTGACACCCGTGCACAGTACACCGTTCGTTCTTGCGGCTTGCACCACCGAGCACGCAGCAATCAACCCCAGCGCCGAAGCGGCAGGCCCCGCGCATTCCTCCGCCCTCAGAAGCACGGAACACCAGATTCCGAGCCCTGGTTCCGAAATCCATCTTCGCCCCCGCCTGCCTCGTCCCGCTGTCTGGTGTTCAGCCGTCACAATCGAACCGTGGGGCGCTCCCGCCTTCGCGAGACGAGAAGCCACCTCCATCGTGGTCGTTACGGAGCCGAACGCGAAGTGCGTTCGACCGAGGGTCCGTGTCACAATGCAGCCGCTCAGGGCATCCGGCGTAATCGGGTCAGGACTTCTCTTCACATCTCAAATTGAAGGGAGAGGTCAAGGACCGGTGCGCTGTGTGTGAGCGCACCTATTGAAATGAAGTCAACTCCCGTTTTCGCGACTGCGGGAACCCGTTCCAGCGTCATGTTCCCCGAAGCTTCGATCTCGGTCGCGGGCGCGATCGACCGGATCAAGAGCACCGACGAGCGCATCTCATTTTCGGTCATATTGTCCAGCATGATTCGATCACAACCCGCTGCAAGCGCCTCGCGGACGTCCTCCTCGCAGGTGGTCTCTACTTCGATTTTCAAACCGGTCAGTCCCCGGAGTCGGAGGTACTCGTGGCACGCGGCAATCGCTTTAGATATTCCACCCGCGGCACGGATATGATTCTCTTTCATGAGAACCATGTCATACAGGCCAACGCGGTGATTCATTCCGCCCCCGGACCTGACCGCGCGTTTCTCAAGCAGGCGCATGCCCGGCGTGGTTTTCCGAGTATCCAGTATTCTGACCCCGGACCCGGCCACCGCCTCGACAAAGCGAGCGGTGAGCGTTGCGACGCCTGACAGGTGCGCCAGGAAGTTCAGCGCGGTACGTTCCGCGGCGAGCAGAGCCCGGGCGCGGCCTTCGACGGTCAACACCAGGTCGCCCTTCGTCACGCGGCAACCTTCCCCTGCGGAACTGATGAACTTTGTGCTGGGATCTATCGTGCGGAACGTCTCTTCGGCAACGTCAACTCCAGAAAGCACGCCGGAAGCTTTGGCGATTAGGCGTGCCCGCGACACCCTTGCTTCGGGTACGGTCGCGTCACTCGTGATATCGCCTGTCCCGACGTCCTCTTCGAGAGCGGACTGAACGAGCGCGTGAATGTACCCCTGCGGAAACTCCTTCACTGTCGTTTCCTCGTCATGCTCCCATGATGTGATAGCCGTTGTCCACAAAGAGAACCGAACCAGTTACTGCCCGGGAAAGATCACTCAGGAAGAAAAGTGCCGCGTCACCAACCTCGCCTCTCGTCACGTTCCTTCGCATCGGAGACCTCTCTTCCATTTTCTGGAACATCTCCGAGACTCCTGAGATAACGCGGGCAGAAATGGTGCGTACGGGTGCCGGGCTGAGGGCGTTGACGCGGATGGATTTCTGCCCGAGTTCGGCCGCGAGGTACCGCATCGCCATTTCAAGTGAAGCCTTCGCAACACCCATCACGTTGTAATTCGGAACGACGCGCTGGCCTCCGAGGTACGACAGGCAGAGTATGGACCCGCCGCCGCTCTTTTCCATTAACGGGACAGCCCTTCTGGCCAGATCAAGGAGAGAGTACGCACTGATCTCATGCGCGAAAAGGAACCCGTCGCGCGAGGTCTGAGCAAAGCTCCCACCCAGTTCCTCTCGCTTCGCCGCGGCTATGCAGTGCACCATCCCGTGAAGGTCTTGCCATTCATTATCGAGAGTCCGAAAAGCAGCATCCAGCGATTCTGGAGCAGTAATATCAGCCTCGAGCAAAAGAGCGCCCTCTATCCCCGTAGTAAGTTCCCGGACGTTTTTCTCAAATCGCGGTTGATACAAAAACGCAAGGCCTTCAGCTCCTTCACGCAGGAGGCTTTCCGTTATGCCCCATGCAATGCTGTTCTGGTCCGCAACGCCAGTGATGAGGAACCGTTTCCCGCGTACGAGCATGTTATCACGCTCCTGAATTCCATGTTGCTCCGTGCTGTCGAGATCCGGGCAGACCACGTGCCGGCATGCGCGGCTCGAAGGGAGCTGCCGCGGTCTGCTACTCCCGCAGAAACCAGTGCCACCGTCAACTGGCGACCAGCTTGCTGCCTTCCGCGTCGTACTCAAAAAACCCGCGCCCCGCCTTTTTTCCGCAGTACCCTTTGTTGACAAGATCCACAAGCATCGGGCACGGCTGAAATCGCTCGCCGCCGGGTTCTCGCGACAAATTCTCCATCCACACGAGAACCCGGTCCAGCCCCATTTGATCGGCGAATTCGAGAGGGCCAACGGGGAAACCCCAGCCCAGGCAAACCGCGGTATCGATCTGTTCCGGGGAAGCGACTTCGTCAGTGAGACAGCGGAACCCTTCTATCAGCAACGCAAGCAGCACGCGCGTCGTGATTCCCCCAGGCTTGTCGGCGACCTCGACAACCGTTTTCTTCAGCTGCTTTTCAAGGAAGTTCTTCGCCTTCACAAATGTCGCGTTCGAGGTGTGTTTGCCGCGCACCACTTCCACCAGAGGTACCCGCGGAGCGGGGTCGAGGAAGTGAGTACCGATTACCCGTTCCCTCCTCGTCACCCCTTCCGCGATGCGGGTAACACTCAACGACGTCGCACTTGTGGCAAGGACCGCCTGTTCAGCGCAAATGGCGTCAAGATCTCTCAATAGAGTTGCTTTATCCTCCGCCTTTTCCTGAATAGCTTCGATAACAAACGGAGCTCTTGCGGTCTGTCCGAGGTCTGTCGTTCCTATCACGCGGGCAAGAACCGCCCGTTTTTCGGAACTCGTAAGGCCCCACTTGTCAATCTCTTTGTCAAGGCTCCTGGAAAGACCTTCAATTGCCGCTTCCAGGGTTCGTTCATCGCGTTCCACCAGGATCACCTCGATCCCGGTCTGGGAAACCGTCTGAGCAAGCCCCTGGCCCATTGCCCCGCCACCAACCACGGCCACGCGATTGACCGCACCCGAACTGCCATGCCCCCCGATCCGAGTCAACCCGAGGGAACCCAGCGAAGTGGACAACTGTTCCGCCACGGAATACGCTCCTGTCTGGAGATTTGCTTCGTCAATCAGGCAACGGGATAAGTTCCCGTGTCGAGAAGAAAAACGCAAGTTCTCGGCGTGCGCTGTTCGTGCTATCGCTGGCGTGCACCGCATTCCTTTGGTTGTCAGTCCCGAAACGAGCACGTATGCTTCCGGGGTCCGCAAGCCGGGAGTCCGTCGCCCCTATCAACTTCCTCAACGTGGCGACGGCATCATTCCGTTCCAAAGCGATGGCGGCTATTTCGCCGCTCGTCATGAACTCCACCAGGTCGCTGAAAAACGGGCGTTCGCGGTGCTCCGAATAGAACTCCTTCGCTTCCGCAGCCCTGAGGCGGAGAATCTTGATATTGCGCACCGTGAAGCCCGCCTTCTGCACTGCAGAGAGGATCTCACCCAAGGCCCCTTTCTGCATCGCGTCGGGTTTGATAAGCATCAGCGTGCTGTCCATGTCTCTCTCCGGCGTTTTCACTTCATCTCAGGAATGGCACCGCCCACGAGCTGGGTTCAAAGCGGTTCCACTGGTGGAGTTACTGGACGCATTCTCCGAGATTGAATGATTCAAGGTATCGGGGCCGGCTTAGCCAGTCAACAAGCGCACGACGCTTCGATCTTCAGATGCGCGATTAACATCGCGCTGGCTTCCACAGACTCTCCGCTCGTTTTCCGGGTTTGCGCACTGCATTCGAAAAGGGTTGATAGAGGGGAGACACCAGCGGCGCTCCCCTCCGTTACTGGGTCGTCCGGTCAGAACACCACTTTGAACGAGCGGATTTCCCATGGCTTTATGGAGAACTCAAACGACGAACCGGAGATCCTTACCGGAACGTCATTTTCTTCCATCAGATCACATTCGCTGACCTGTTGCGGCGGATTCGCGAAGGACATGGTGACAGGCCCCCGGACACCGTGTGCCTCATAACAACGTATGATCACCGCGTCCGAGTCTTCGGCCTTTTTCACCGTGTCTATCACCACGCTGTCCCGGTCTACACGCACAAAACTTTGTTTCGCCGGTTTTGCACCCTTGTTTGGCGAAACCACGCGCGCGATAAGCGGCACATTCAGTTCGTACGCCAGGTGCACGGTATTCGCTTCTCGCCACGAACCGGCATGCGGATACAAACTGTAGGTAAACTCATGGTGTCCTTCATCCGCCTTCGGATCAGGGCGTATCGCCGACCGCAGAAGGCTGATCCGCATGACATTCTCGTGGATATCAAAGCCATATTTGCAGTCGTTTAGAAGGCTTACGCCATATCCCGCTTCAGAAAGATCCACCCAGCGGTGCCCCGGAACCTCGAATTTCGCGCGGTCGTAAGAAGTCGAGAAATGGGTGGGCCGTTCTATGGCCCCAAACTGCACCTCGTACGTCGCCGTACGCGACAACACGTCGACCGGGAACGCAGCTTTGAGAAGGCGCCGCTTTTCCCACCACTCGACTGAAGTCGCAAAGTCAATCCTCGGGATACTCCTCCAAATAGAAATATCCTGTGTTAACGTCGACTTCTCGGTCTTCTTGACGATGCGGACGGTTGCTCTGACCGGCCCCGTCTCCGTCACGCGCACGGAAACGACGTCGTCCATTGGCCACCGGTTCTTGTCTATATCGAAATCTATGTCCCAGGCGTCGTGCGCGAATGGCCGATCATCGAACAGTTGCAGCTCGTTTGCGCGTGCCCCTTTCGGGAGTACGTCTCGCTTGTTCCGTTTGTCGTACAGGCGACTCAGCGTCCCCGTCTTGGAAAGCTGAATGATGAAGAAATCGTTCTCCAGACGTGATTCCGAGACTTTCAGCCTGGATTTCTGTTCTCGCACGTTCTCAACCATCCGATAAACGGAGTGACCCATCGACGGAACGCCGGACACCTCAAACAACAGCCGTTTCTGGCCGTCTCTTTCGGTTACAACCTGGCTGACGACGGGGTTCCCGTTCTCATCGAGAATGCCGACGGCAGAATCACCAGGTGCCACGATACTGGCAACGTCGTCTCTATCCCAGCCGAGGGTGTTGTAAATGACTACCGGTGTCCCCGCGCCCGCCGTATCGATGCCACGGTTTATCGTCGCGAGCGCCTGTTCCCTAAGGCTGCTCAGTTTGCCGAGAATAGACGCATAATCTTTGTCGGCCTGTGTGTAGACTTCGTTCACCGAAGACCCCGGCAGAATGTCGTGAAACTGATTCGTGAGGAACGGTTTCCATTGCTCGTAGATCTCCTGCTGGGGGTATCCAGCGCCCGCAAGCATGGCGACACTCGAAAGAAACTCCGTATCCCGGAAGAGCAATTCTCCCTTCCGATTGTTCCTCTTTGTTCGCGCCTGGGTCGTCTGGCAGGCACGGTGCAGTTCCAGGTACAGCTCGTCGTTGTACACCGGAAGCTTTTCCTTGTCCACGGATTTGTGAAGCCGTTCCACATATCCCTCAAGAGTGCCGAAAACACATTCCGGAACACCGGTGACATCCTTCATTCTAAGAACATTCTCGAACATTTCGACGGTAACGCCGCCCCCTCCGTCACCGTGACCAAAGGTGATAGACAGTTCGTCAACGATATCCTTCTGCTTGACGCTTCTCCAGTCGTTCACCGCATTCGCCGGAGTCGGGTTGCTGTTGTAACTCCCGGGGGGCATGAAGGCGAGAATTTCGGTTCCGTCAAGACCCCGCCACAGGAAATGGCTGTAAGGAAACTGGTTGTACTGGCTCCAGTTGATCTTGGTCGTCGCAAAGGCCGTCAATTGGCATTTGGCGATGATCTGCGGCAGAGTAATCGGGAAACCGAACGCATCTGGAAGCCATACGAGACGGGGCTGAACACCGAATTCCCGGATGAAGAACCGCCGGCCGTACAGATACTGGCGAACCAGGGCTTCCGCACCCGCCACGTTTGAATCCTGTTCGACCCATCCGCCGCCTGTGGCTTCCCAGCGGCCTTCTTTCACACGCTGTTTGATCCCCTCCCAAATGGTTGGGTAGTTCTCCTTGATGAACTCATACAGCTGTGGTTGTCCCTGTGAGAAGACGTACTGAGGGTAACGATCCATGTACCGCAGCGCGCTGGAAAATGTACGGGCGCACTTGCGGCGCGTCTCGCGAAGTGGCCACAACCATGCGGTATCGATGTGGGAATGGCCGACATAGGTGATTTTCCCGTCTCCCGGGCAGCGACGGAAATCCTTGAGCCTTGCGCGGAATCTCTTTTGCGCGTCGGCAATGTTTGCCCGGAATGATTCGACGTCGTCCTTGTTGTTGAGATCGACGAGCTTTACGGCCCAGTCTACGAGGTCCTGCAACCTCATTCGTGGCTGCGAGTCTGGTGGGAGAACCGCCACCACATCATTTGCGACCTTCAGGTCCCAGTAGAAGGACCACACGAGTTCATCACGCTCCGCGATCTCCGCAGACGTGAATTGATGAATTGGTTGGTCGTCGTACTGGTTCGGTGTCGCGGAGGCTTCGATGACGATTTCGAACTCTTCCCCACCTGTGGCACACGTTGTCAACACCACCTCCGACCGGTTCCTGTCCAGCCCCTGAGCAGGTGCGCCATTCAGGTAGCACAGCGCTTCCCACCCGGGATTGAGGATCGCCGCAACCGATCTGCCTGCCATTTCGCGTGGGATTTGGACACGTGCTTTGAACCACTGGGTAACGTCGTACCCTCCCCAGTCGTCACCCAATTCGTACGGTATCCATCCATCTACAGGAATGGGCGCGGGATATTGCCCCGGACCAGCTATGTAGGTCTGCCATCCGGTAATCGGAGTGCGATTACGATACAGCGCTGCAAAAAGCTCGTTGAGACGGTTGCCGATTTGACGAACAAGAATCGTCCTTTCTGCAGGAAAATGGGGCATGCTTTCAGGTCCTTTCAAAACGAGAGTGTTGTCATGCTGTCGTATAAACGGTCAGCCGTTGGAAAATGTGGCCTTCAGTGTCTTGATTTCCCAAGGTTTCATCATCAGTTGAACGCTCGAATCCTTGACGGGAATATCCACGTCGTGTTCTTCCATCAGATCGCATTCCGTCACATTCAGGGGTACCTTGCCGAACTGCAGCGCAGCTGCACCCCGGGCGCCGTGTGCCTCGTAAAGACGAATGATGATCGCGTGCGAGTCCTCCGCTTTTTTCACGGTGTCGATCACTATGTCAGGCGAGTCCACGGAGACAAACGACCAGCGAGGTGGGTGCGTACCGCCGTGTGCCCTCTCTATCCAACATGTGACCGGTGCATTCAACGCGTACGCTCGCCGCGTCGTCAAGGCGGAACGCCAATCCCCGCGATGAGGATACAGGCTGTAGAGGAACTGGTGCTCACCTTCGTCCGCATGCGGGTCTGGCGAGACAGATCCTCGAAGGAGGCTTATCCGCATGTTGTTCCCGTGGACGTCGAACCCGTACTTGCAATCGTTCATCAGGCTGACGCCGTAGTCCGGTTCCGAGAGATCAATCCACCTGTGCCCCGGGACCTCAAAACGCGCCCTTTCGACGGGGCCCGAACGGTGTGTCGGGCGTTCGATGGCTCCGAACTGAATCTCATAAGTGGCAGCGCGGGAAAGGACGTTCACCGGAAAAGAGGCCTTAAGCAATTTGTGTTTCTCATACCACTCGACCTTCGTCATGAAATCGATGCGTGGCAGAGAAGCCCAAATTGAAATGTCCTGTACGATCCTCGAGTTTTTCGTCCTTTTTGCGACTCGAACAGTGGCGCGAACGGGTCCCCGTTCTGTCACCGTTACGGACTCTGTGTCCGCGATTTCCTGAAAGTTCTCCTCGAAGTTGAAATCGATGTCCCATGCGTCGGCGCTGGCCGGGTAATCCTCGAACAGCACAAGTCTGTTCGCTGAACAACCGTCCGGAACGACTTCTCGATTGTTGAGCTTGTCGAATATGCGCGAGATGGACCCCGTTTTTGAGAGGGCTATTCCGAAAAACTGGTTTTCCAGATGGCGTCTCCGGGCGATCAAATTCCCCCGGAACCTGGGAGCCCGTTTGACGAGGCGGAAAACGGAGTAACCCATCGGCGGGAGATCCGGTGTTTCGAAAAGCAAGCCCGCCGCCCCGGAGTCAAGGATCGTCGGTTGGGTGGCAACTTCGTGCCCGTCGGGGGCCAGCACGCTCCATCCCGATGGATCGGCGGAGGG
>Ga0116178_10000735_pt1 | contig 28774 bp, 28 predicted proteins | sample AD_STIC12_MetaG_FD_89880 | JGI IMG/M metagenome (GOLD analysis project Ga0116178, IMG submission 89880) | Active sludge microbial communities of municipal wastewater-treating anaerobic digesters from USA - AD_STIC12_MetaG | ecosystem: Engineered > Bioreactor > Anaerobic > Digestate | place: USA... | reverse complement strand
TTCGATACCTGGCGCGAGTGACGGGGCTCGAACCCGCGACCTCCGGCGTGACAGGCCGGCACTCTAACCAACTGAGCTACACCCGCGTACCGCAGGTATCGAAGGAAGGAGCGTTTAGGCGTCACCGCTCCCGGGGTCAAGCGGATTGGAGCATCGAATTTGCCCTATTCGGACGCCAATTGCTGCCGCAGCACCAGCTTGTTCCCTTCCAGGCTAAATCCGATGGATGTCAGAGCCTCGATGGCGCCCTGCCCGGCGTTCGCCACTGTGGCCGTCATCTCCATGTCGAGATGCTGGCCGATGCTCATGGTTGCGAGCACGTCTTCGCCCGTGGCGGCCGTGCCGGAGGCTTCAACCTGCAGCTTCCCGCCTGCGCAGGTCACCGGGCCGCGCAACTCTGGCCCGACCCAGCCCTTGTAGTTCACCTTTGTCAGCGCGTCGGTCCAGACCTCGCCAGACGCGGTCTCGCACAGGCCATTTGCGAACTTCACGTCCTTGGCGTTGAGCGTGAACTTGCCATCCGTCCGCGCGATCGAGGGCGGCATGCCCGGCACCATGGCGGTATCGCCCGCGAGCTTGAGGTCTGTCAGGCCAACTCCACCATTGCCGATAGCGTAGGAAATGCCTGCCTGACCGGTCAGGCCATCGCGCGTCATGCCCACCGTGCCAGCAGCCTTGCCGCCGAACAACGCCATCAAGTCGGTTTTGACTGACAGGTCCCCGATGGTCTGCTGGCCATAAGACACGTTGGTCAGCTTGCCGTCCCAAACGCTGCCGGATGCTTCACCAAACCGGAAATCAGGGGCCTGTCGCACGGCCATATCCGCCGCCATCGACATCGGAAAGAAAGCCACCGCCCCGCCCGCAACGGCCACCAAGGCGAGCACGATGAAAATGACAATCCGCACGATGATCCCTCGGCATCCATCCCCGTGGGAATGCTAGACCTCGCTCTGTCGGGACGCCAGATGGCGCCCGCAGCCAGCTTACAGCAGGCCTTCAGCCTTCTTGATCCCGTCCTGCCCTGAAAAGATCATCGTCCGCGTGCGCTGCGCCAACCGGACGTTCACCAGATTGGTTTGCCGGTCGAAAACATCGCGCAAGATGCGGTTGTCGATCGTCAGCCCCTTGGGCGGCGCTGCCAGCTTGCACTGCTGATAAAGCAGCAGCGCCTCTCCCTCGATCTCTGCGCCCAGCGCCTCCAGCACGATCTTCTTGCCGCTATCGCTCAAGCCGAAATGCTGTTCGACGTAGATCATCATTCGCGCCTGATTACGCACAGCGGTAATGTCCACCGCACTCGCGCCGCTGACGCCTCCCTGTTGCGCCAGCCAGGCTTCAGCGTCAGCATTATGTACCCGATGCGTCACCTCAAGCATTGATGATGCAGCGTTCCACATCACCGACGTCAGAACGGTTTGCGAGCGGTGCGCGAGCGCTGGCGGGGCAACAGCAAGCGCGCACCCTGCGAGAACCGCCATCCTGCGCGTTATGCTGCCACCCTTTGCGATCATCAGTGTGGCGACGGCGTGATGGGCACAGCAGCGCCTGCATCCGGCTGTTTTGCTCGCAGCTCGGTCAGCGCTTCCGCCATCTGATTGCGCGCAGAAGGGCGTGTTGCACTGAACACTTCCAGCCTGCTCGGTTCATTGCGCTGCGGGAAGGCATTGTTGGCCCTCACAGCATCCGCTGTCTGGTGCTTGGGATCGAGCTCCACTGACACGATCTTCTTTGTCTCGACGAACAACTTCGTCACCTTCTGGTTGTTCACACGCCAGATCTCAGCAGGAACCATTACCTCTTTCATCGACCCATCTTCAAACGTGAACTTCAGCGGCAACGGCGAAACCAGCCCGCCCTTGTTCTCGAAATCGATGAAATAGATGTACGGATTTTCGCGCAGCGCCCGCTCAAGAGTCGACTTGTCCGGCTCCTTCAGACCTTCCTTGAATGTCGCGTAGTCGTTCAGGTCCTTGTTATTGACCGCAAACTCGTCATTCGCGTCATAGAAGTCCTTCGCGTCAGGGTGTTTGTCCGTATAGGTCTGCAGCCCCGTCGCACGGTTCTCCGTCACCGTCACAGGCTCCGGCTTGGTGGCTTCGCGACGCTCGCGGCGCAGCGGCGCCTCGACTTCCGGATTGCGTGTCGAGAGCCGGTACTCACGTACATCGTTCATCGCGATATCGACGTGATCGGTCGTATAGAACCAGCCGCGCCAGAACCAGTCGAGATCCATGCCGGAGGCGTCTTCCATCGTACGGAAGAAGTCGGAAGGAGTCGGCCGCTTGAATTTCCAGCGCCGCGAATACTCCTTGAACGCAAAGTCGAACAACTCGCGCCCCATAACCGTCTCGCGCAGCACAGTCAGCGCCGCGGCCGGCTTGTCATAGGCGTTGCTGCCGAACTGGATGACGGTTTCCGAGTTCGTCATGATCGGAACCTGGTCCTCCGACATCATGTACGAGCCGATCTCGTCCAGCGAGTTCGAGTTTCCGCCCATCACCGGGAAGTTCTCGTCCCAACGCAACTCGCTCATGAATTCGAGGAACGAGTTCAGCCCCTCATCCATCCACGTCCACTGACGCTCATCCGAGTTTACGATCATCGGGAAATAGTTGTGGCCCACCTCGTGGATGACCACCCCGATAAGGCCGTTTTTAGCCTGGCGGGTATAGGTCTTCACGCCCGTCTTCTCGTCCTTCACCGGGCGATATCCGTTGAACGAAATCATCGGATATTCCATCCCGCCGCCCAGCCAGGTGTTGACCGAAATGGCGTTGGGATAGGGATACGGGAACGAGAACTGCGAGTAGGTATCAATCGTGTGCGCCACCGCCCGCGTCGAATACAGCGACCACAGCGGATCGGCCTCGTTCGGGAAGAAAGACTGGGCCAGCACGTCGCCGCCTTCAGGCTGCTTCACGCCCATAGCGTCCCAGATGAACTTGCGCGAAGACGCCCACGCGAAATCACGAACGTTGCCGGCTTTCCAGCGCCAGGTCTTGGTGGCTGTCGTGCCTTCCTTCTCGTTTGCGGCCGCCTCTTCCGGCGTCACGACGTACATCGGCTTGTCGAGTTGGTTGCGCGCCTGCGCGAGGCGGCTGCGCTGTTCGTTGGTCAGAACCTCCCCCGGGTTCTGCAGAACGCCGGTCGCCGTCAGAATGTGATCTGCCGGGACGGTGATCGACACATCATAGTTCCCGAACTCCAGCGTGAATTCGCCCTGCCCGAGGAATTGCTTGTGCTGCCAGCCTGTATAGTCGGTGTACGCCGCCAGCCGCGGGAACCACTGAGCCTGGAAGAAGGTATAGGTGTCGCTGTCCCTGAAATGCTCATAGCCAGACCGACCGCCGAACACATTGTTGTCGACGATATTGAAAGCCCAGGCGAGCTTTAGCGTCGTCGACTGCCTCGGCGCCAGCGGCGTCGGCAGGTCAACACGCATCATGGTGTCGTTGATCGTGTACTTGATCGCCCGCGACCCGCCATCCGTCACCGACTGGATCTCAAATCCGTGGGCCGTCTCGGCATAGGATTGCAGCTCGCGCAGCGTGCCCATTCCCAGCCGGTCGCTGGCCGGAGCGATAGGCGTGGTGGTCCGTTCGGTCCGGTTCGTGACCGAATCCTGCTTGAAGATGTTCTGGTCGAGCTGCAGCCAGATGTAGTTCAGCGGGTGCGGCGAGTTATTGCGATAGGTGATCGTGCCCGTCGCCGTGATCCGCTTCTTCGCTTCGTCTAGCGTGGCGTTGATCACGTAGTCGGCCTGCTGCTGCCAGTACGACTCACCCGGCGCGCCCGAAGCCGCCCGGTACGTGTTCGGCGAAGGGAGATCGACCTCCAACTGCCTGAACTTGTCGTCGAACTTGCCTTTAGTCTGCTTGTCGGCATCGGCAGCCGCCGTCCCAGACACGAGAAGCGCCACGGCTGCAGCCGCCAACCACCCCAGTTTCATCCACAGACTCCCAGAAATATCTGACCTCACTTTTAGCGATTATCGATGAAGAGTCACCGCGACCTTACGACTGCCGGCACATATCTTCTCTTCCGCCGCGCGAATAATCCGGAAAAGGAAGGGCCGGCTTCTTGCGAGGCCGGCCCAGGTGCACAGGAACAGAACCGTCGGGAACCATCGAGGGACTTCAAGGCGTCCCGGCGGTATGTGCTCGGTATATGGGAGTGAGTCTGAACGCCGATTGAGGCGCTTGTTGTCCTCAATTCAGGTGAAACAAATAAAGCCAAGCTACTGGTTTCACGCCACATTTATGGCTGAATCGGACGACGGAAGCGCAGACCTCAGGTTTGCGACACCACCCCTGCCGCCACGAACCGCTTTACCTGTTCAGGATCGACGCCCCAGCTCGAAAGCACGTCGGTTGAGTGCTTTCCCGCCAGCGCCGGGGGGCCATTTACGGCTCCCGCGGTACGCGAAAAACGCGGCGCGGGCCCTGGCTGAACCATGCCAAATGCTTCGACAAAAGTTGACCGCGCAGCATTGTGGGGATGCCCCGGCGCCTCATCCATGCTCAGCACGGGGGCTACGCATGCGTCTGTCCCGTCGAATACTTTCATCCAGTCGTCGCGGGACTTTGTCTTCACGATTTCCGCCACTCTCCTCGAAAACTCGGGCCATTTCGTGCGGTCCATGTACGAGCCGAAAGCATCGTCAGGCAGCCCAAGCCCCTTCACCAGCAGCGCGTGGAACTGCGGTTCGATCGACCCGATCGCAAGCCATTGGCCGTCGGCGCATTCATAGGTGTCGTAGAAATGGGCGCCGCCATCCAGCAGATTGGAATCTCGCTCCGGGCTCCACATGCCCGCAGCCTTCATCCCGTAGAACATGGTCATCAGCGACGCCGCGCCATCGATCATCGCGCAGTCGACCACCTGCCCCTTACCGGACGTGCGCGCCTCGATGATCCCAGCCAGCAACCCCATCGCCAGATAGAGCGCACCACCGCCAAAATCCCCGACCAGGTTCAACGGCGGCGCCGGCGGCTCGCCCTTGCGCCCCATCGTGTGCAACGCGCCGGTGAGCGCGATATAGTCGATGTCGTGTCCGGCCATGGATGACCAAGGCCCAGTCTGTCCCCAACCCGTCATCCGGCCATAAACGAGTTTCGGGTTGCGCTTCAGCGCCACGTCGGGCCCGACACCCAGACGTTCCATCACGCCCGGCCGGAATCCTTCCAGCAGCGCGTCAGCCTGGTCGATCAAGCTCAGCGCTGCCTCAACACCTTCGGCTTTCTTGAGATCTAGCGCGATGGACCGCTTCCCTCGATTGGCCAGATCGGGAAATCCCCGTCCCTCAGCGCGATCGATCCGCACAACGTCAGCGCCCATGTCGGCCAGCAGCATTCCGCAGAACGGCCCGGGCCCGATGCCCGCGAACTCGACAACCTTCACGCCTACCAGCGGACCCTGCGCCATCTCAAAACTCTCCGTTATTCCCGCTGACAAGCCGGAACGCGGACGCGCACGTCAACCCCGTTTGAGGGTCATTCTCTTGGCTTACGCTAGGACAGATACGCCTTACGGCCCGAACACTGCGCCATGGACCTTGGCGGGACCGCTATCGCCGTGCGGCCACGACGGGCGGTCGAAGTTGATGCCGTCCGGCAGGCTCTCGTCCACTTTCATCGCGCCCGTCGCCGGATCGATCTTCACGATCAGCGCCCAGCTCATGTCATTTCCCGTCACCACCATCCGGTCAGACTTCCGGTCTGCCGCGATCCAGTGCGCCATGTGGAATTTCTCGTCGAACACGATGCGCGAGGCCTCCACCGGCTTCTTCGGATCAGACACATCCAGTGCAATCAACCCGTTTATCTCCGGCACCGTCTGCACATAGTAGTTCCCGACCACCACAGGCACGGCGCAGGCGTTGTGCATTTCTGTTCCGCCCGGGAATGCATGCACGAACGTCGCCTTCGGCGCTCCTTCGATCACGCCATCCAGACGATAGACGCCGCATGAGAACGTCCCGACATAAACTGTACCGTCGCCGAGTACGCGCGCCTCGGCTGGATCGGTGTGATGAACGCCCAGACCCGATTCAGGCAGGTCCGCCGTGCCCAGCAATTTGAGATCGGATGGAGACCACACCTGCACTTGCCGCGTCGTCTTGTAGGCCTCGCCCGGCCAGCCCATCTCGGCCAGCGTCACCACTGCGCGATCCTTGCCAGGCAGAACAGCAAGGCTGTACGGCCAAACCAGTTCGTCCGGCGTCGCAGCTGACTTCGCGGACATAGTCCGCACCACTGCGCCACCCGGCGCCAGTTCAGCCAATCCGCCCGGGGCGCCATACTTGCCGTGCATACCCTGCAGCGTCACCAGTACATTGCCGTTGTCGAGCCGCGCATAGCTGTGCGGAAAGCTGTAGTCGCCCATGTCCTTGAGTTGCGCCGCAAGCTTTGGCTTCAGCGGATCTCGCAGGTCGATCAGCGAGGTGAGATTCCCGGTGAAGCCATCACCAAACAACATGCCGCCCGCCGGAAACTCATATTCCACGTGATGCGGCATCGTCCCCGTCGCGCCAATCGGCAGTGTCGCTACCACATCGCCATACGTCGCAGACCCATCGCGCAAGTCGACCACCGACATGAAGTCGCTCTCGACCTTGTCCTTGTCAGCCGACCAGACAAACAGGAACTGCGAACCCGTGACCGGCGACGGCTTCTGTTCCACGCTCTCGGTTGATGATGGACTGCATCCAGCCATGACCGCCAACGCCAAGCCGGCCACCCCGATGCTGCGCATGCTCAAATCCCTCCAACGAACATCGACGCTATGGTGCGAGGCAGAGCAAGTCGATCCCTGCCCGATCGCCCTATACGAAGCTGCTCCTACCTCGTTCCGGCGCAACGTCCATTTTCAGATCAGTCGTTTTCGATCTAGATATCTGCGTCACCCCGGCCATCACGCCCCTTGGAGCATAAAGGAACAGCATGAAACCCGCTGCGAAGACTGCTCCAGGGAAGCACCGCATCTACACGATGAGCTTCGCCAGCGTTTACACGCTCTACATCGCCAAGGTTGAGAAGAAGGGGCGCACTAAGGCGGAAGTCGATGAATGCATCCGCTGGCTCACCGGCTACACGGCCAAGGGTCTGGAAGGTCAGGTCAAGAAGAAGACTACGTTTGAGGATTTCTTCGCCAGCGCCCCGAAACTGAACCCCGCGCGCACGCTCGTCACCGGCGTCATCTGTGGTGTTCGCATCGAGGAGATCGAAGAGCCGTTGATGCAGAACATTCGCTACATGGACAAGCTCATCGATGAACTCGCCAAGGGACGGCCGATGGGAAAAATCCTGCGCAGCTAGCTGCGCCGTTATCCAGTCAACCTGCCTTGCGATCCATCTCGCCTCAAAAGCTCTCCCAGTTGCTTATCAACGCCAGCTGTGTTCCCTAATACCGTACGAGTGATCGGGGGAGACCGTCATGACCGGTGCAACGATCGAACGTCCGCTGGCGAACGACCGCCGGTTTTTCCGCAACCTGATCACCGTGATGGCCGTCATTCTGCTGGCCGGTTTTGTGGTTCAGCTCGCGCTTGGCCGATCCAGTTTCAATTCACCGCTGATCGTCCATCTCCACGCTTTCGGTTTCATGACTTGGGTGGGGATCACACTCACGCAGACCTGGCTGGCGGCGAGTGGAAATCTGACCCTGCACAGGAAGCTGGGTTTGCTCTCGATCGGTTGGGTGATCGTGCTGTTGATCCTGGGCCCGCTGGTGACGATCGCCACAGTGCAGACCGGGCGCACGCCTTTCTTCTTTCAGCCGCAACATTTCCTGATCGCCAACCCGCTGACGCTTCTAGGCTTCGCCGGCTTGTTCGCGGCCGCCATCGTCCTGCGCCAGCAGGCTGACTGGCATACCCGCCTCCAGGTCAGCGCTTTTGTCATGCTGATGGGGCCGGGTTTTGGACGCCTGCTGCCGATGCCTTTCCTTCCGCCTTACGCGTTTGAAACCGCCGGTCTGGTTGCGCTCATCTTTCCGGTGATCGGCATGTTGCGCGACTGGCGCGTGCATGGCCGCCCGCACGCGGCATGGCTCTGGGGGATCGCAGTGCTGCTGGCCACCACGCTGCTCGCCCGTGTGATCGGGTTCTCGCCGATCGGCGAAGCGGTCTATGCCGCCGCCACAGCGGGCGGCAGTCTCGCCGGCACGGATGGCCTCGCCTTCCCGCCCCCTCCGCCGGGAGCGATCTGAGCAAGGGCGCAGAGCTACCCCATGCTCTGACCATCATCGACCAGCACGTCAGTGCCAGTCACGAATTTCGCGGCGTCGGAGCACAGGAATAGCAGCGCTTCGTCCAGCGACGTCTCATCCATGATCCGGCGGCGCGGGCTCTTGCCGATCGTCTTGGCCCCGCCCTCGCCATTCAACCATTCCTCGGTCAGCTCCGTCGCCACATAGCCGGGCGACAGTGCATTCACGTTGATCCCGTGCCGCGCCCACTCCCGCGCCAGCGACCGGGTCAGGTGCGCGCAAGCAGCCTTCGACGCATTGTAGGCCGACACGTTGGGAACAATTATCCGCCCCGCCATCGAGGCGATATTGACGACACGTCCATGCGCAGACTTCTCCGGGCCGGCCTTGATAAGACGCCGCGCCGCCTCACGCGCCACCAGCCACACCGATGTCACGTTGAGATCCATGATCTTCCGGAACTCGGCGATATCCTGCGTCAGCGCATTATTGGCATGCGTCATGCCCGCATTGTTGATGACCGTATCGACCAGCCCGAACTTCGCCTCAGCCGCCTCGAACATGGCGATCACCTGCGCTTCGTCCGTCACATCGCAGCCAACCGCGAGCGCGTTCTCGGCGCCCAGCCCGGCTACCAGCTCATCGAGCCGATCCTTGCGCCGCGCCGCCACCACGACCTTCGCACCCTCAGCCACCAGCACTTGCGCAAAGCGTTTGCCCAAGCCCGAAGACGCCCCCGTCACCAGCGCCACGCGCCCTGCAACACGACCTGTCATAGATATCTCCCACACGTGCTCAGCGCATCAAGCGAAGCGAAATGCACCATCTCGCCAACCTTGCAAAGGTGGCCGTCGCCACACTCAATCCACTCTACAAAAGACCGCTCATATCCCGCAGCAGGTTCTTGACGCCGGCCAGCCGGCTCGGCGCATCGGCCCACACGCCGCCCAGCACCAGCTTCATGTCCGGCCTCAGCTTCAAAACGTTCGGCCGCTTCTGCACATACGCAATCAGCTTGCCTCCATCCAGCGGTGCATCTTGCCTGAACGCCAGCAGCGCACCCTTCGGCCCAGCTGATACCTTCGACACGCCCAACCGCTTGCACAGGATCTTCACCGCCGTGATCTCGAGCAACTGCTTCGTCTCTTCCGGCAGGGGGCCGAAGCGATCGATCAGTTCCGCCGCGAATGCCTCGCGCTCTGCATCCGTCGTCAGGTCCGCAAGCCGCCGATACAGGGCCAGCCGCGTCGACAGGTCCTCGACATACCCTTCCGGTATCAGCACCGCCGCACCAATATCGATCTGCGGCGACCACTCGTCCGCCACCTCATGCCCATCCAGCTTCTCGCCAGACCGCAGCGCCTTCACCGCATCCTCCAGCATCTGCTGATACAGCTCGACGCCAACCTCGCGCACATGCCCGGATTGCTCGTCGCCAAGAAGGTTGCCGCCGCCGCGCATATCCAGATCGTGGCTCGCCAGCATGAAGCCCGCCCCGAGACTATCCAGCGATTGCAGCACCTTCAGCCTCTTGTCGGCGCCGTCGGTCAGCTTCTCGTTATCCGGCGTTGTCAGGTAGGCATACGCGCGCAGCTTCGCCCGCCCCACGCGGCCACGCAGCTGATAGAGTTGCGCCAGACCAAACATGTCCGCGCGATGGATAACCAGCGTGTTGGCGCGCGGGATGTCGATCCCCGACTCCACAATGGTCGTCGACAGCAACACATCCGCCTTGCCGTCATAGAAGGCCGACATCCTGTCTTCGAGTTCGGTCGCCGCCATCTGCCCGTGCGCCGTCAGGAAGCTCACCTCCGGAACCTGCTCACGCAGATACCGTTCCAGGAACGGCAAGTCCGCCACCTTCGGCGCTACGAAATAGCTCTGCCCGCCGCGATAACGCTCGCGCAGCAGCGCCTCGCGGATCGTCACCGGATCGAATTCCACCACATAGGTCCGCACCGCCAGACGATCCACCGGCGGCGTCGCAATGATCGAGAGGTCGCGAATGCCGGTCAGCGCCATCTGCAGCGTACGCGGGATGGGCGTGGCCGACAGCGTCAGCACATGCACGTCCGCCTTCAGCTCTTTCAGCCGCTCCTTGTGCTTCACGCCAAAGCGCTGCTCCTCGTCCACGACGATCATGCCCAGTCGCTTGAAGTCGATCCCCTTGCCCAGCAGCGCATGCGTGCCGATCACTACATCGCACTCGCCGGAATTGATCTCGTCCCGCGTCTGGCTCGCTTCCTTCGCCGTCACGAACCGAGACAGGTGCTTCACCTTCAGCGGCCAGCCGGCAAAGCGCTCCGAGAACGTCTGGAAATGCTGCCGTGAAAGCAGTGTCGTCGGCGCGATCACCGCCACCTGCAGCCCGCTCATCGCCACCAGGAACGCCGCCCGCAGCGCCACTTCGGTCTTGCCGAAGCCAACGTCGCCGCAGATCAGGCGATCCATCGGCTTGCCGGACGTCAGGTCCTTGATGACGTCCTCGATGGCGGACAACTGATCATCCGTCTCCTCGTACGGGAAGCGAGCAGAGAACTCGCGAAATACGCCATCCGCCGTATCCGTCTTAGGCGCCCGCTTCAGCTCGCGCTCGGCGGCGAGCCTGATCAGCTCGTCCGCCATATCCATGATCTTCTTCTTGGCCCGCGCCTTGCGCGCTTGCCATCCGCCGCCGCCCAGCTTGTCGAGCGCGCCCTCGCCGCTCTCCGAACCATAGCGTGAGATCAGCTCCACGTTCTCGACGGGCAGCAGAATCTTGTCGCCGCCCGCATAGATCAGCTCGAGGCAATCGTGCGGTGCTTGGTTCACGGTTACGGTCTTCAGCCCGTCATATCGCCCCACGCCATGCTCGACGTGAACGATCAGGTCGCCCGCCGAAAGCGCCGCCGCCTCCGCGATCACCGCCGCCGACGACTTCCGCTTCCGTGGGCGCGCCAGTTTGTCGCCAAGCATGTCCTGTTCGGAGATGATGACGAGATCGTCGTCCTCGAACCCCGTCTCGACCGCAATCTCCGCAACCGCGACCTGCCCCTTCGCCACCTCCGGCCACGACCGCACCGGCTTCGCGCCCGGAATGCCGTGATCTTCAAGAATCCCCACGAGACGGCTGGCCGATCCCTGGCTCCACGCCGCGACAATCACCTTCTTGTTCGCTGCCTGCCGCTCCCGGATGTGCCTGACAACCGCATCAAACAGGTTGGTGCTCGGGTCCGCGCGCTCCAGCACAAAGCTGCGCCCCGGCTTGGCGCGTCCGATCAACCCGTCAATCTGTCCGCCTGCCTGCTCCGGCGCGTTCTGCGTAGTGAACGAAACCGTCGCGCGTCCACTCAACGCCTCGCCCAGTTCCTTCGGAGTCAGATACAGCCGCTCTGGCGGCAACACGTGCTGCGTAATCCCACCAGCGGAAGCCGTCGTTTTCCGCACGTCATAGTACTCTGACGCCTGCGCCAGCCGCTCGCTCGCCGCCTCGGCAGCGCTTGGGTCCATTCCGATCAGGGCCTTCGGACCCAGATAGTCGAACAGCGTCTCAAGGTTGTCGTAGAACAGCGGCAGCCATTGCTCGACGCCCTGCCGGCGGATGCGCTCGCGCGCCGCTTCATAAGTCGGATCGCCCCCCGGCGAACCGAAAGCCGACAGGAAGTTTTTCCGCAGTCGCGACAGCGCGTCGTCCGAAAAGTCGATCTCGCTTACCGGCGCGAGCACAATCTCGCGAATGGCCGCCGTTGAAATCTGCGTCTCCGGGTCGAAATACTTCGCCGCCTCCAGCTCATCTCCGAAAAAATCCAGCCGCACCGGCTCGATCATTCCCGCAGGAAAGATGTCAACGATGCCCCCGCGCATTGAATACTCGCCCGGCTCGCGCACGGTCGACGCCCGCGAATAACCGTTGATGTCGAGATACCCGCGCACCCGCTCCTGGGGCACAGCATCGCCCACGCGCGCCACGAACGCCGCCACGCCCATATGCGACCGCGGCGGCACGCGCTGCACAGCCGACGACGCCGTCGTCACCACCAGCATGGGCGGCGAGCCCACATTCCGCCCCGCCAGTCGCGCCAGCGCCGCACAGCGTTGAGCCGCCACAGCCGGGCTCGGGCTCACCCGGTCATAAGGCAGGCAGTCCCACGCCGGCAGGTTCACCACTTCCAGAAGAGGCGTGAAAAACCGCGCGGCTGCCGCCGCCATGAAGGCATGCCGGTCGTCCCGCGCGATATAGAGTGAAGCGCCGCCCCGCTTCTGCGCCGCTTCGGCAATCAGGCGCACATCCGCGATGAACGGCGTCTCATAGACCCGAACCGGCTTTGTCTGGCTTGCAATGGAATCCCAGACGCGCATCGCACACTCACGAATAGATCAGGTGCCCGGACGCCTCATTGAGCGTCAGGCTTGCCTGTTTTTATCGGTTTTTCTGCCCCGGAACGCCCGAAGCAGCGCTTCTTATCTGGGTGCGGAATATCGGAAGGAAAGCAGCAGGTCGAGAACTTCCGAGCGCTGGCCCTCGGCAGGCCGGTCCCGCTCCATGATCCAGTCAAACACGATCTGGTCGGGAATATCGAGAACAGCCTCGAACTCATCCAGCTGCCGGCCATCGAACCCGGCCAGATGGGCGTCCGTGAACTGCTGCATATAAAGGTCCAGTTCCCTGAACCCCCGCCTGTCCGCCCGGAATTTCAGCTTACGCCGCCGCGTCTCGATCTCACTCATGCGCGCGTATTACCGCTCTCGTCCGCGAATGCACAGACCCTTCGCTTTCCACCCGACCCGCTACCGCTTTGCGGAACTTATGGCGCACGCATCGAACGACTGACGCTAGAGCACCGCCCCGCGTCAGTCCTTGACGGCGAAGGGGTTCTTGCCTTGCTTCAGGACGAGGCGGATGGGGACGCCCGGGAGGTCGAAGGCGGCGCGGAGTTCGTTGAGGAGGTACCGCTTGTAGGTTTCGGGCATCTCGTTGGCGCGGCTGGCCATCAGCACGAACGTCGGCGGACGGGTTTTCATTTGCGCCATGTAGCGCGGCTTGATGCGCTTGCCGTTCGGGGCTGGCGGCGGGTGTTTCTGCGTGACGTAGGCGAGCCAGTCGTTGAGGTCGCGCGTCTTGACCCTTGCCGACCAGTCCTTGTGGACCTTCAGGCAGGCGTCCATCAGCTTGTCGAGACCCTTGCGGGTGATACCTGACACGGGGACGAGCGGCGTGCCGGCGGCATGCGGCAGGTGGGCGAACGACTGATGGTCCATTTCCTTGCGGGCTTCGGACGTGTTCTCGACCGTGTCCCACTTGGTGATCGCGAAGACGAGACCCCTGCCCTCGCGGATGACGAGGTTGGCGATCTGGATGTCCTGTTTCTCGAAGGCGTCGCGCGGATCCATGACGAGCACGACTACGTCGGCGAAGCGGATGGAGTGCGTAGTCTCCATCGTGGAGGCGCGTTCGAGCTTTTCCTGCACCTTGGCGCGCTTGCGCAGGCCGGCGGTGTCGACGAGGCGGATTTCGCGGCCGCCCCATGACCAGGCGACGGTGACGCTATCGCGCGTGATGCCGGCTTCGGGGCCGGTGATGAAGCGATCGTCTTCGAGGATGCCGTTGAGCAGCGTGGACTTGCCCGCGTTCGGGCGGCCGACGAAGGCGATGCGGATCGGCTTGGTGGGATCGACCGGCGGAGCTTCGGCGTCGGGATCGAAGGGTTCTTCGGATTCCTGCTCGGGCTCGAGCGAGATCAGGGAGCCGGAAGCTTCAAGCTTTGCCTGCGCGGCGGCGAGGCCGGCGAACAGATCGGACATGCCCTCGCCGTGTTCGGCAGAGAGCGGCGCGGGATCGCCGAGGCCGAGGCGCCAGGCTTCCATCAGGCCGGCGTCGCCCTGCTTGCCTTCGCACTTGTTGGCGGCGAGGACGACCGGCTTGCCCGACTTGCGCAGGAGCTGGGCGAAGCGCTCATCGACCGGCGTGACGCCGGCGCGGGCGTCGTACAGGAAGATCGACACGTCCGCCTCGCGGATGGCGATTTCGGTCTGGCGACGCATGCGGGTTTCGAGACTGTCGTCGTTGACGTCCTCGAAGCCGGCAGTGTCGATCAGGATCATTTCCAGGTCGCCGAGGCGGCCAGTCGTTTCCTTGCGGTCGCGCGTAACGCCGGGCTGGTCGTCGACGATTGCGATCTTCCGTCCGGCGAGCCGGTTGAACAGGGTCGACTTGCCTACGTTCGGGCGACCGACGATGGCCACCTTCAGCGTCATGGGAAACTCCAATTCGGCCCCTGAAACAGGGGGCCTTCAGACCCTTACCAGCAAATCGCCGAAGGGCCTATTTAATCGCGACCAGCTGAGCCTGGTCGGTGAGGACGAAAATCTTGCCGTTGGCGGCGATGGGTTCGATGTACACGGGCTGGCCAAGCTTGATATCGGCCAGCGTCTCGCCGTTCTGGGGCGACAGCGCGATCACGTCGCCTTCGGAAGACGCGATGACGACGCGGTTCGAGGCGAGGAGCGGGCCGGTCCAGACGATACGGTTTTCCACGTTGTTGTCCCTGAACTCAGGGAGTTCCCGAACCCAGGCAACCTTGCCGTCGATCTTGTTGATCGCAGCGACCTTGCTGTTCGTGCCGACGACATAGAGCAGATCGCCGCCGATGACCGGGCCCTGACGCGAGCCGAAAGTCTTGCTCCAGATACGCGTGCCGGAGCGTGCGTCGATCGCGGTGAGGATGCCCGAGTGGCTGGCGACATAGACGACGCCGTCCTGGATCGTGGGCTTGCCGGCAATGTCGTTGATCGCGGATAGCGGCGTGTAGCGGCCGGTGGAGGTGAGCGTGTCAGTCCACAGGCGGCGCCCGTTGGCCGGGAGGTAGGCGATCAGCTCGCCGGAGGAATAACCGACAGCGAGGATATCCTGGTTCACCGCCGGGCTGGGCGAGGAGAGGACGCGGGCAGACTCGGACAGGGCCTGGTCGTTCCAGATGACTTCGCCGGTGTCGGTGTTCACCGCATAGAAGTCGTTGTTGGTCGATGTGAGGAAGGCGCGGTTGCCGAGGATGGCGGGCGAGGATGACAGCGGGGTCTCGACCCGGCGATGCCAGATCTCCGTACCGTCGCTGAGGTTCAACGCGGCGATGTAGGCGAAGCCCGAGGCGACGATGAGCTTTTCGCCCGCAATCGCGAGGCCGCCGCCGACGGTGTATTCATCCCATTTCGGGTTGGAGGCCTTGAGCTTGTTCTCCCACACGCGCTTGCCGGAAGCGGTGTCGAAGGCGGTGACGACCTGGTTGCTGTCGATCGTGTAGATGCGGCCAGCCTTGGCGACGGGCGCGGCGACGATGCGCTTGAGCTCGCCCGAGCCTTCGCCGGCGCTGACGCGCCAGTCGACCTTGAATTGTTCGCCAGCCACAAGATGGCCGGGGACCTTGCTGGCGTTCGAGCCGGACTGGAGCCAGTCACCTGACGGCTGTGCGGCGGGCAGCGTGATGGTAGACGCGGCCAGCGTCGCGTCGGGGACGAGGTTTTCCGAGAACGGGTTCACCGTTACCCGCGCCGCCTTCTCTTCTTCCGAGAGGACGATCGGGGCGTTGCCGCAGGCCGCGAGAATGGCGGCCATGGGCAAGGCGAGGATGAGATTACGCATCACTGATGTCATTGGGGCGCCTGCGCGGGTGACGGAGTGGCGGGAGCCGGCGTGGCTGCGGGAGCAGCCGGCGCCGGTGTTGCCGCCGGAGTGGCGGGGGCGTCGAGATCGATCTTGCGTGCGGGCAGCGTGGACAGCGCCTGCTGGACGCGACGCTGGACGCCCTGTGGGGCTTCAAGGTCAAGCGCGAGGGCTTCGAATTCGGAACGGGCGCGCTCGACATTGCCTTCGGCGAGAGCCTTGGCGCCGATGAGTTCGCGGGCCAGCGCCGAGGCCTGCCCCGTGCGGTCGAGCAGCGGCTTGAGAACAGCTTCAACCTCGGCGAGCGTGCCGGTGTCGGCCTTGAGGTAGGCCAGCTTGATGATGGCGAGGTCGCCCATCACGCCCTTGTCGGCGGCGGCAGCCGCGGAGAGATGGGCTTCGACGGCGGCGGTGTCGTTGGTCAGCTCTTTCTCGACCCCGGCGAGCATATGGCCGGCGAGCGCCTTGAAGCCGGTCTTGTCGGTTTCGAGCTGGGCGAAGCTGGCACGCGCGGTGGTCAGGTCGTTCTTTTCCTGTGCGGCGAAGCCGGCGTCATAGATGACGGCCGCTTTGTTGATCTCTTCGGCGCGGATGCCCCGATAGATCTCAAGCCCGGCGACACCAAGGATGGCGACGGCGACGAGACCGTAGATCAGCCACTGCCAGCGCTTCCACCATGTCGCGAAGGTATCCTCGCGGAGGGACTGGTCGACTTCTTCGAAGATATCGGTCACGCGCGGGTATGCTCCGGAAAGGTGGGGCAACTTAGCCGGGGCGGACTGCCCCGGCAATTCGCCATAGCCGTTGAGGATGAGGATGGGCTGTTGAGATTATGGCTGTTTTTTGAGTGTGTAGGTCTCTTTTTCCCCGGGGAACGTCCGGGCCCTCACATCCGAGGCATATCCATCTACAGCCTGGGCTATCTGGACGCGAAGATCGGCATATCGCCGCACGAATCGGGGCGTCCAGTCGAACATGCCCAGAAGGTCGTCCGTCACGAGAATCTGGCCGTCACAGGCGGCGGAAGCCCCAATTCCGACCGTGGGGCAGGAAACCTGACGGGTGATCTGGGCCGCCAGGTCCTCGGCGACCCCCTCGATGACCATGGCGAAGCAGCCGGCTTCGTCGGCGGCCATGGCTTCGGAGATGACGCGGTTGCGCTCCGCCTCGGTGCGGCCCTTGGCCTTGAAGCCCCCATCCACATTGGTGGCCTGCGGACGCAGGCCGACATGGGCCATGACCGGGATGCCCCGCTCGACCAGGTAGCGGACCGTGGCGGCGGCGTATTCCCCGGCTTCGATCTTGACGGCCTGGCAGCCGGTTTCCTTCATGATGCGCGAGGCGTTCATGAACGCCTGCTCGACGCTGGCCTCGTAGGAGCCAAAGGGCATGTCGACCACGACGAATGCCCGCTTTGAGCTACGCATGACCGCCTGCCCGTGCAGGATCATCATATCGACGGTGACGCCGACCGTGGTGGGCAGGCCGTGCACGACCATGCCGACGCTGTCGCCGACGAGGAGAACGTCGCACGTCTCGTCCAGCAGGGCGGCCATCGGGGCGGTGTAGGCAGTGAGGCAGACCAGCGGAACGCCACCCTTGGCGGCGGCGATATCCTTAACGGTCTTTCGGGCGGACTGGACCTGGGCGGACATCCGGGAGCGTCCCCTCTTCAAACAGGGCCGCTCAATAAGCTGCAACGGCTGCCGAGGCAATGCGCGGGCCGTTTACCAACCCGCGGTCAAGCGCGGGGCCTCCCGATGGACAACAATCGGGGCGGCCTCTCGTCTGGCGCCAAGCGTCAGGCAGCATCCAGGTAAAATCCACGCTCGTAGTTGAAGCCGAGCGCGGCATCCGGCACGTTGATTGTGACTTCGTCCACGATGTCGGAATGCCCTGCCGGATATTCATTTCTTTCGATCAGAAGCACGAGCTTGGGCCCAAAATGCAGCATCAAAAGCCCTTCCTCGTTCAAACTCAGCATCGGCATTGTTGAACCATGAAGATGCGACCGCGCGACAGTTTCAAGGCTACTTTCGTCAACACTGATCGAATCCAAAAGCTTGTTCGCACCATCGAACAGGAGCCAACTCTCACCGTGAACTCCGACCGAGCATTCTCCCCTCAAGACCGTGAATGAGCTCCTAGTCTTTGGCCTTACTTGCTTGGCAACTGGTGTTCCGAACTCCAGAAAAACATTGCTCCCGATGCTCCGCCAAGCAGCGAAACAATAGAGACGGCGGTACGGCAAAAGTTTGCTGTTGGCGCCAGCAATCGTACTTTGGATTTCAGTGCTATTCATGCAACGGGTTTTGATCGTTTTGAAGACTCATACCGTTGTCATTCTGACTAAGTAAAAGGTTGCCATCGCTCAGCCCGCTAGCACGTCCACGCCGACCAGCATGTAATGCACCTCGTAGATGAACAGCAGATAGAGCGCGAGGCCGACGGCGATGGAGAGAAGATCGCCCAGCACGTTGGGCTTGATGTTCGCGGCGCCGACATCGCCACGGCGCTTCACCGCGATGCGATCGACAACGCCATAGATCAGGAATGACGCGAACAGGATGACCGAGGCGAGATCCCAGTTGGCGATGAGATGCGCCAGCGCCCAGACCTTCACGGCAGCCAGCATGGGGTGCTTCACCCCCTTCTTGATGAAACCCGCCGGCGGCATGTAGGTCGCCACGATCAGGACCATCGCCGGAAGCATCAGCGCCATGGTGATATGCCGGGTCCATGGCGGCGGAACGGCGAGCGGGATCCACGGCTTGAGCATGCCATAGCCCCAGACCATGGCGACGAAGCCCGCGAGTGTCAGGATCGAATACAGGCCCATATACGGCCCGCGCCCCATGCGGACGGCGAGGCTGTTTTCATCCCGCGAGCGGAACGCCGAATAATAGTGCATGCCGAAGAACACGAGGAGGCCCGCGAAAAACGCGAGCATGTACCAGAGTTCCATCGCAGACTCCCGAACGCCGCCATCCCCGGACGCGATCTAGAGCAAAGGAGCGTGCGAGAAGCAATCGCCCGTGAGGCCGTGACTAACGCTCCTGGGCGAATACCGCGACGAGCGTGAAACTTACCCCAGCGATAACCGCAGCTACGGTGATCAGCATCGGGTCGAAGCCGCCCTGCCCGACTTCGCGGAGCTCGGCCGAGACGCCATCGAACCAGCCCGTCATGGCAGGAAGATGTGGGGCCAAATCGATGATGCTGGCGACAGCCACGCCGAAGCCGGCCATGCCGGCGCCGTAAACCGCCGTGCGCCGCCAACCGATACCGTCATGAGCCTTTGCGACCACACGGCGGGAAAAGCCATCATCGCGAATGGCGGACTCTTCGGCAGCGAACATACGCGCGAGGGCGTCGTCACCGGGTTCTTCAGGTTCTCGCAGGTCAGACATGGCCGATCCTCTGAACATCACTCTCTCACGCTGGCTGATAGGCGGCCAGCGCCTTCTGTAGTTTCGCCCTGCCCCGGAGCACCCATGATTTGACCGACCCCAGCGGCGCTTCCATCACCAGGGCGGCTTCGGTGTGGCTGAGGCCCGCGCCGATGCAGAGGGCGACGGCGGCGCGCTCGCTCTCGTCGAGAGCCGCCATGGCGCGGGTCAGGTCCAGCCGTTCGCCGGTCTCGCCATCTGCGCCGGCGTGATCCTCGTCCGTAACCTCGACACGCGGGCCTTTGCGGGTGGCGAGGAATTCCCGGTAAGCGATCATGCAGACCCACCCACGGAATGAACCCCCACGCCATGTGGACCGGCGCCGCCAGGCAGTAAGAAAGGCGTTCTGGGCGATATCGTCGCCATCTGACGCCGAACGCGCCAGCCGGCGGGCCAGCGCGCGGATGCTCGCCTGATGGCGGGCGACGAGTTGGCCAAAGGCTGCTCTGTCACCCGCCATCGCGGCTTGCGTCAGGTCCGTTGAATCGGGGGAGGATCCGGACACTGTCGTATCAACGTTGTTTGGACTCGTTGGCGAAGAAGTGGAGCCCGAGGAAGGCGAGCCCGATGAACAGCGGGAAAGTGGCGACGCCGTAGAGAGCGCGCATCACATCGTAGGCGTCACGGTCGCCGGACGTACCCATGATCGTGGCGAACGAGGCGAAGCCGGCGGCGATGGCGACGAAAACGATGCCGCGGCGCAGGTCTGCGATCGGGCTGGAAATGCGCGCCATGGAATCGAGCGCGTCGGGCGTCAGCGGCTGGCCCTTCTCAATTGCGAAACGGAGGGTCTGGAAGGCCTCACTCCGTTTGCGGGCCGCAAAGTGCTGAACCATCCAGATGATGAGCACGATCGCTCCAAAGAATGCGATCGGGATCAGAATTTCGACTTGCATGGCCTTATGGCCTCCATTGCGAACGACTGCGCGTCCTGATGCAGGTTAGAGGGCAGGATGGGCCAAAACGGATGCGGCCCCCGGAAATAAATTTCCGGGGGCCGCAATAATCAGGTTCTACGCTGCGTAAGACCTAGGCCCGGCGGCGTTCACGCCCACGCTCGAGGCTGGCGATATAGCGGCGGTGCTCCTCGAAGGGATCAACCGCACGCTCTTCGCGCGGACCACCCGGCTTGGCGACAACACGTGTCTCCTTCTTGGCCTTGGCGGCTTCCTTGATCTCTTTCTTGCGGGCTTTCCGTTCGGCGCGTTTCATGGCGTCGACGGACAGCTCTGCATCGAGACGGGCTTGTTCAGCGGCGGCAAGGGCTTCGAGCCGGGCCTGTTCGGCTGCGGCGGCGGCTTCCTCGCGGGCGCGCTGGCGCTCGAGCTTTTCAGCTTCACGCTGGGCGCGGATCTCTTCCGTGCGAGCGCGACGCTCAGCCTCGTGGTCGATCAGGACTTCTGCCTGGACCGTGGGCTTGGGTTTGAATTTTTCGAGAAGGGCTTTCTTGGCGGCGGCTGCGAGTGCCTGCCGTTCAGCGAAGGTCGAATTCTTGGGTTGCATCTAGGCTTTCGGAATCAACGGTGAATCGTTGGGTGGGAGATGTGCGCGGTACATATGTCGGCGCAACGCTTTCGTCCATACCCTGCGGCATTACGCCGAGTTCATTGCGATATGGCCCATGTCTGCCCTCCTTCTGCATGCCGGATTGAGACGGAATTGTGATGCGTACGGCAGGCTACGCACGGGAAGGCTTGCTGCAGGCAAGGACATTTCAGGCTGCCAGATCGCGGACACGTTCGAGGTCGCGGACGAAAGCGGCGTATTCCCGTTCGCGGTCTTCAGCCGTTGGCTGGCGGAGAAGCGATGAGGGGTGGACGGTGATGTAACCGCGCCGGCCATATTCGGCCGGGAATGCGTGCTCCCCGCGATTATCCTGTATCGTCAGCGCCTTCCCTTCCAGCGCGTGAACGGCCGTGGCGCCCAGGGCTACGACCAGCCTCGGCTTCACCAGCTCCAGCTCCTTCTTGAGCCACCAGCGATAATGCTTGATCTCGCCGGCCGTAGGTGACTCGTGAATACGCCGCTTGCCGTGCCTGACGAACTTGAAGTGCTTCACCGCATTGGTGATGTAGGCCTTGCTGCGGTCTATCCCGGCATGTTCCAGCGCGCGGTCTAACAGTTGGCCGGCGGGGCCAACGAAGGGGCGGCCTTGCAGGTCTTCCTGGTCGCCGGGCTGTTCGCCGACGAAGGCGATGGCCGGATGCAGGGGTCCCTCGCCGAACACGGCTTTGGGGGAGCCTTCGACGAAGGGCTCGGTCTTCGCGATGATCGCGTTCAGCTCGGCCAGTGAGGTGATCCCCGGCCCTGTCATTGCGGCGACGGCTTTTGCGGGGTTTCGCTTTGCGGGCATGGCGGGCTCCTGTTCGATCATCCGATCAACGCGCGAAGCGGCAGCCTGGATGAGATGCGGGATGGCTCGGGTTTCAGGGAGGTTGCGCCAGTACTTTTTGGGCATGTGCTGGCGCATCTGGTTCAGGTTGGTGCGCGCCGGGTTGAATGTGCTTTCGTAATAGGTGCGCCAGCCGAGTTCGAACGCGTCAGTTTCAGGCGCATCGGCGCGCGACCCAGGTGGACCGATGGCGAGTTCGGCCTTGTCCCACCAAAGAGAACCTTTGGGGGTGAGGATTGCCCAGTCGATCGATGTGAAGCGGTCGATGAAAAACTTGGCTGTTTCCTCGACGATGAAATGATCGGGCTCGAACCACGCCACGAAGCGAGGACCGACGACAGGATCGTTCACTTGGCGGAAGCGGACGAACGCGTGCATCTTGTGAAGGTCGCGGCGGACGGACTTGGCCATGGCGGTGAGCCTGGCCACGAGCTTATCGCTGGCGACTTCGTGGAGATGCGTTTCGAGACTATCTGGACGACGCATGCGCCAGACCAGCTCGTAGAGTAGCGCATACTTTTCCGGGTCGCTGTGGCAGACCACCAGCCGGATGAGATCGGCAACTGTGCGGGGAAGGATGATCGGCTTGCCGGCGGCACCGTAGGATGATGGCAGCTTGCCGCCGCCGAACAGCTCTGGCTCGGAACTGGCGCACCAGGTGATCTGCCTGTGGGGAATGTGCGACCAGGTTAGAATGCGCAGCGCTTGGCGGAAGCCTTGCAAGTCAGCGCCGCCATTGAGGTAGATGTGCTGGTGGGCGGTTGGGTCCATCAGAACAGGCTCAGTTGCGTGGGCTGAGGCGCGAGGCGTTGGCGCAGGTCAGCGCGATCTGTTTCGGCGGTGGGGCGCCAGTCGGCGGCGATGATGAAGGGGCGGACGCGCTTCAGCCCGGCGCAGACGCGGGCGACATCATCCAGGCGCAGCGTGGTGTGGCGGCGGGCGGCGATGATGCGGTCAACGGCCCGCACGCCGAGGCCGGGGACACGCAGCAGGGCTTCGCGGTCGGCGATGTTGACGTCGACGGGGAAGCGGTCGCGGTTCTTTAGGGCCCAGGCGAGCTTGGGATCGATTTCGAGATCGAGCATGCCGCCATCGCCGCCCGAGGCGATCTCGTCGACGCCGAAGCCGTAGTAACGGAACAGCCAGTCGGCCTGATAAAGCCGGTTCTCGCGCTGGAGCGGCGGGGGCTTGGCGGGTAGCGCGCTGCTGGCTTCCGGGATGGGGCTGAAGGCGGAGTAATAAACGCGGGAGAGCGCGTAGTCGCCATAGAGCCTTGCGCTGGTGGCCAGCATGTCTGCGTCATTGGTGGCGTCTGCGCCGACGATGACCTGCGTGCTTTGACCAGCCGGTGCGAACTCGCGGGCATGGCGGGATTTTTCCTCGCGCGATTCCGCGATGCGTTCACCCATCTGGCCCATCGCGTTGGTGATCGAGGCAGTGTCTTTCTCCGGCGCGTAGGCTCTCAGGCTTTCCTGCGTGGGGAGTTCGAGATTGATCGAGAGACGATCCGCCCAGAGCCCTGCCTGTTCGATCAGCCAGGGGCTGGCCTCCGGGATGGTCTTGAGGTGGATGTAGCCGGCGAAGCCTTCGTCCTTCCGCAGCTTCTTCGCCACGAGGATCATCTGCTCCATCGTGTAATCAGCCGAGCGGATGATGCCGGAGGAGAGGAACAAGCCCTCGATGTAGTTGCGTTTGTAGAACTCGATGGTGAGGCGGACGACCTCGTCCACCGCGAAACGTGCGCGCTCCACATTCGATGAGCGGCGATTGATGCAGTAGGCGCAGTCGTAGAGACAATAATTGGTCAGCAGGATCTTGAGCAGCGACACGCAGCGGCCATCGGGGGTGTAGGCGTGGCAGATGCCGTTGCCATCAGTTGAACCAAGACCGTTCGGCCCGGCCTTGCGCTTTTTTGCGCCGGCGGAGGCGCAGGAGGCATCGTATTTGGCGGCGTCCGCGAGAATGCGGAGCTTGCGGTTGAGGGCTTCATCCACGGCGATGTCCTGCTTTGTTGTTCACTATATGTTCTAGCGACGATCAAGCAAGCTCGCCTTCTCCTGTGATAGGTTTGGCCTAAACGAATAGCCCTGCGTATGACTCAGGCTTGAAGCCCAGCGACAGCTGGCCGTTACGGTCGAGCACGGGACGCTTTACCAGCGTGGGATGGGCGAGCAGCAGGGCGATCGCCTTCTTGGCATCCACGCCGGTCTTCTCTTTCTCTGGCAGCTCGCGCCAGGTTGTGCTGGCCTTGTTGAGCACCTTTTCCCAGCCGAGTTCATTCACCCAGCCTTCGACCAGAGCTTTGGTGAGGCCGTCTTCGCGGACATCGTGGAAAGCGTATTTGACGGCTTTCGCATCGAGCCATTTACGCGCGGCGCGGGTCGTGTCGCAGGTGGCGAGGCCGTAGATGGTGACGTTCGTTTTGCTCATGTGCTCATTGACCAGCTTAACGGCCAGTGCGCCAGCCGGGTGCGTTACAAATCGCAGGTCGGGATGGCAGGCGGCGTCCGGTGGGTTATGTTCTGAACCAAGCCCATCAGAGGCGTGGAGGAATACCATGTTCACCGGAATGCGGATCAGCTTCGCGATCATTGCCATGACGGCGACCCTTGCCGCCTGCTCTTCCTCCGAGCCTGCAGCCGCCGGCGCGCAACAGTCTGCCAGCATTGCCAATTCCTGCATCAACCCGGTCGACATCAGGAGTCAGGATATCGTCAGCGACAAGGAGATCCGCTTCGAGATGCGCAATGGCGAGGTGTGGGTGAACACTCTCCCGCGCCAATGCCCGAACCTGAAATTCCAGGGCGGCTTCACCTGGGACATTCGCGGCGGGATGGTGTGCTCCAATCAGCAGACCATCTTCGTGAAGGATCACGGCACGCCCTGCCAGCTTGGCGCCTTCACTCGGCTGCCAAAAGCGGAGTAGCGGAGGTGCCCTCGCCCAGCTGCCACGAGCCAAGCGTAACGTGGCGCGTCTGACCAAGCATGCTGTGGATGAGGCGGAACTCCGTGCACGTCCACGTTACGGGCTCGATGGGCTGCTCGCTGATGTCGTTGCTGTCGTACAGAAGCGTCATGTGAGGTGTGTAGGGCCGCACGAATTTGCGGAGACCGGATTGCGCCATCGCGCTTCCGATTTCGCGCTGCAAAGCCTGTACCTCAGGCGCGCCTTCGCTGCTGCGCAAGACGAAGGGCCGGTTGCGTTCGCGGCCTGCGAAGCTCAGGGCGCGGTCGAACGTTATGTCGATAGCGGGAGTCTTCACCTGCGCCGCCGCTTCGCATGCTCGTGCGACGACAACGTCAGGACAACCAACGTAGTCCCCAAGGTGACACAAAGTGACATGTAGCCGATCCATGGCGAGCGCCCGGCCCCAGAGACCGTGCCGGATTCGAAGATCTTGCTGAAGCGCATAGACCTGCGCCGTGGTTGAAGCTGGTGGGAAGATCGCGAAGAAGAGCCGGTCCGTCGCCCGCATAGCGAAACCTTTTGCCGCCGGTCGTTCATACGCACCGCCCTTGTTTGAGCTTGGAACATATCATGAACGCGATGGACGCCAAGCGTCCTTCGCCCGATTGGCGAACTACCCTGTGAGCAAATGGCCGGGTCTATTCTTCGCCGTCGGCGTCGCGGTGTTTGGGCTGGGCCTCCAGGAAGGCCTCGATCTCGTCCAGCGTGGCTGAATACTCATAGCCTTTGTCGCCGAAGACGACTTTGCGCGTGTCTTCATCACGCAGCATGTAGCCGCCGTGCTGGGCAATTTTTCCGAACGGCTTCTCGCACTTCATCAGCAATACACCATAGCGATAGCCGAGCCGCTTCACGCGGCGTTCCTGCGATCTGGCTGCGTCGCGGCCTGCGCCTGTCACGTTGCTACTCCCACTCGATTATCGATCGACCCTTCGCCATCTTTCGCTGTCGCTCGTAGAGCTAGCGTCATTTCGAATGCGACCGTCAAGCGCACCGTCAAAAGGATTTGCCTGAATCCAAGCAGTTGAACACGTCATGCCGGTATCGTCGTAGATGACACGCCAACAGCCAAAACAAGTGTAGCTGAGGCTCGTCGTCCTTGCGCTGTGAACGCCTTGACCGCTTCACGTTCAATTAATGACAGAAGCTCGAAGACCCGCACATGTAGGACGAGGTGAGACCGCTCAGATAGTTCATCTTCGATTCCATCTGGTAGTCGGGCGCGGTGTAAAGCGGCGCCGGATCGGCGTATCTTCGCGCGTTGAATGGGTCCCCAAGGGATTGATACTGGTAGCTGCTTCCGGCCGCCCGGACAGATGGCGGGAAGCGGCGGGCGTATTCGTTAGCCACTGCTGCATCCGGCCTTGATTTTCCGAAGCTGCTGACTTCGTGGACATGGCGGAGCGCCTCGTCGCCGACCAGATCGGAACGGCCATTGGCGAGCGCGTAGTTTACGACTTTCGGAAGGTCGGCCCAGTCTTCCATCGCAATTTCCATCGCCGCCTCTACATTGCCGGCGTCGAGCTGCGCCTGCACGCGCGCTGTACGGCTGGCGCTGCGTTCCGCGCGCTGGCGCCGCCATTCGTCCTCGCGGTCTTCCTGCGCACGCTGGGCTGGCGTCAGCGCGGCGCGGCGGTTCTGCTCATGCACACGCCATCCTTCGGCAATGCGCTCGAACATCTTGTTGTTCTCGGCGATGCGATAATTGTTCAAGCCCTGCGGATATGAGACTGACCGGACAAAGTCTTCGGCCTCCTTGCGGGTGGCGAACGGCTCCGGGTTCATCTTCGTGGGTGAAGCTCGCAGGTTGCTCACCGCAGGCATGGCCGCCCAGATATCGACGCGTCCGTCCGCCATGACACAAAGCAGAGCCGCTGCGATCCGCGTGTCGCTTCCCGGCATGTCCCTGACCTCTTCGGGCAGGTCGATATGCTCAATGGCGACATAGCGCGCGATGGACCGGGACGCCTTGATGTAGGCCTCGCCGGGGTAGTCAATATATCTGGCTCGCACCTGAGTGATGGGACACGACGCCTTGTCATAGGCAAACTGATAGCACGGCACATGGGGCGGTCGCAGAAGCGGAGCCAGCCGCACGCCGTCCGGTGTCTCCCAGAGGGCCGCCAGCCCGGCTTCCTCCGGCTGGTAGAGCGGATTGTCTCTGAGGTCCGCCGTCACCCGCTCACCCACAGGACGCACGCCGAGGAAGCCCTCGATACCTTCGGAGCCGTTTCTCAGCAGCGTGTAAGTGTCGAGTTCACCGAGATAGGGAAGATAGAGCTGCCGCTTGGCGTCCAGCACCTTTAACAGAAGGCGGGACGGCGCGGTGAAGACGAACGGGCCCTGCGTCGAAAACCGCGAGATGAGCGGAGGAGCCGTCTTGCTGGTGTGGAATTTGATAGTGGAGTGATTGACGACCCGCTCCTGGACGCCATCGCTATTGTTGGGACTGCGCATGATGACGTCGAGGCCGTAGGTGAGCTGCAGCGGCGGCAGGCCCGCGTCACTTGCGGGGCTCATCACGCCGGCAAAACTGCCCCAGGTTTCAATTTTCTTTTGCTTGTCGTTCCAACGCAGCAGCGCGACGGTCTGCGTATCGCCATTGTCGGCGCTCGATATGTAGTAGCGGTACACGGGGTCCGCTGAAAATGTCGCCGTGGCCTCGCGATGCAGCACATCCATGATGCGGATGTCGCCTTTGCCGATCGTGGTCGTTTTGGTCTTGTCGATCTGGAGACTGAGCCAGTCCTCGGCGCCGGGCTTCCTGACGATCGCATAGTCGGAGTTTACCGGGAACAGTCCCGACCATTCCGGTTTGATCACCCAGCGCGAAGCGCCGCCAACGGAGAAATAGACACCGTAGCGAGCCGTCTTTGCCCGCTCCAGCGACCCCAGCGGTAGACCTGTGTCAACGTAGCGGGCATAATAGAAGCGCCCCGAAAGGTCATAGACCTGCCCGTCGTCACGGGTGACCGGCATCTGGTACGGGTCAATCTGCCCGGCGATTTCAAGATTGAGCCCGGATGGCCCCGCTGGGGGCATCTGCGCGAATGCACTCGCCACTGCGCAAACGGCAAGTAATACGCCTGCGATCAGCATTCGGAGCAGTTTCATTCGGAACTTCCCGCTTTAGATTTGGTACTCTCGGCCACATGCCGTGGGGCGGCCTTTCAGAAATTGCCGCGATAATACTTGTTGGCGTGATCGCGGGACATGCACGTCCGGCGTGGTCCGCAGGCCCGCCTCATACGCAATCGCCAGTTCCAGCTTCTCGCGCGCAATCGATTTGTCTTTCGGATACCCGTTAAGTCCCCCAAGATAAGCGGCGCCGAGTTCGCCGCAGAGCCGCCCGTTGTTGGTTGCGTAGCCTGTCTCCATCACGTCCCTGAATGTCGCTTTCAGGGCGTCGGTATTCGCGCCATTAGCTGCCTTGATTTGCGCGTTGACGTAATTGTAGGCGCTGTTGCAGGCATCGCTGTCATTTGCTTCTGTGCAAGCCAGCCTATCAGCCGACAAGCTCGCAGCGGTCGTTTGGCGAGCTGACGCCGATGGAGCGACTTGGACGGCCAGCATCAGCGCCGCGACCATGGGGAGCATGAGAGACTTCCGACGGGTGGCGATCATTGCTTTTCCAATTGGGGTTGGCGCACATCCACGCATGCGACGGTTTCCGTTAAGCGGGGTCGCATCTTCAGCGCGAACGGGGCACTGATTCGGATCGCCCCCAGGGCCAGCGGTCGAAGGATGATGCCTGCGGTCTAGGTCAGGGGATTGTACAAACTCGCCATTCTGCTCAACTCGCGCAGACTGAGGCGCAAGGACTGGGGCGCAAGGACTGGCAATGATTGAGTTCGAGTATTTCCAGCCCCGCGCCGATATTCGATCTCTTGTCGGCAGCTACTACTATTGCACCGTCGAAAACGCATTTGCTGATGTCATGCGCGCTGAGATCGCCAATGTGCGGTTCATGATGGCGGGCGCGTTGCACTCCGACATGAACGGCGCCGAAGAGACACTTGCTGCGGGGGCGGCGTTCCTGTGCGGCCCAACCTTCAAATGGAGCAATGTGCGGTTTGACTCGGGAACAATCGTGTTCGGCGCCGCGATCACCCCACTCG
>Ga0116178_10000727_pt1 | contig 29075 bp, 19 predicted proteins | sample AD_STIC12_MetaG_FD_89880 | JGI IMG/M metagenome (GOLD analysis project Ga0116178, IMG submission 89880) | Active sludge microbial communities of municipal wastewater-treating anaerobic digesters from USA - AD_STIC12_MetaG | ecosystem: Engineered > Bioreactor > Anaerobic > Digestate | place: USA... | reverse complement strand
GAGGTCGCGTCGGCGCACGCGACCGACAGGGTGCCGGCCGCGAGGACGGCGACGAGGGTGTGCAGGCGGAAGTGCATGAAGGCTTGCTCCGGGAGAGAGAACGTCGCGGCCGATGAGGTGGCCGGGATCGACTGCCTCCATGGCAAGTTTCACGACCTCGGGGCACACTCCCGTAAGTCGTTGAAAAACAAAGTCTTGCGAAGTCTTTGTCGCGCCTTTGCGCGGGCGCCTTGTATCGGCGCGTTGCGTCGCTGGATCGGCGCGTTGCGTCGCGACCCGGCGGTGGCGCGGGTTCGAGACCGCGAACGACGGGGGACGGCCGGACGACGATCAGCCCCCCACGTGCGGCGGGAACGCGGCCCCCGACCGCCTACTGAACCGTCACGATCACCCGCGCCGTCACCGGCACCGCCTGCCCCGGCGACCAGGCCGTCACCGTCACCGTGGCCGTGCCGGCGGCGAGTCCGGTCACCACCCCGCTCGGCGAGATCGTCGCGACGTTCCCGGCGGAGATCGACCAGGCGATCGTGCGCGGCGCCGGCGAGATCGGGACGTTCGGGGTCGGGCCGTAAAGCGTCGCTAAGAGCGACTGCGTCCCCCCTGGCGCGAGGGTGACCGCTGCCGGCGCGACGGTGATCAACGAGACGGGGGCGGCCGAGATGGTCACCATGGTGCTCCCCGGCACCCCTCCAATGGTCGCCGTGATCGTCGCCGCCCCGGGGGCGACGCCGAAGACCTTGCCCGTGCTGTCAACGGTGGCGAAGGCGGTCGCGCTCGAGCTCCAGGCGGCGGTGCGGCGCGGGATCGGGTTCCCGCTCCCATCGATCGCGGTGGCCGACAGCTGCAAGCTGCTCCCGTCGATGAACTGCGCATTGAGCGGCGACAGGGTCACGCTCGACACCGGCACGTCGCTGACGACGAGGCGTGCGATCCCGGTCTTGCCGTCGGTGGACGCGGAGATGTCGGCCGTTCCCGCCGACAGGGCGGTGACCAGCCCGGAGGTGTCGACCGTGGCCACCGCCGGCGCCGATGACGCCCAGACGATCGTCCGTCCCGTCGTGGCCACGGGGCGCCTGAGCGAGTCCGTCAGTTGCAAACCCAGCCGGAGCGACTGCGCCACCAGGAGCGCCGGGGCCGACGGGGTGAGGGTGATGCGCGAGACGCGGATGGGCGTGATGGCGAGCGCGGCGACCCCGGTCACGCCATCGCTCGTCGCGGAGATGGTGACAGTCCCGTAGTTGGCGATCGTCTGCACGCGCCCCGTCGGGGAGACGGTGGCCAGCGCCGGGTTGTTCGTCGACCAGGTGGCCACCTTGCCGGCGACGGGGCGGCCGAGGGCATCGGTGATGCTCGCCGACAGCTGCAATGCGTTCCCGAGCTCGACCGATGCGGTGGCCGGGGTGACCGTCACCTTGGTGACCGTGATGGGCACCACGGTGATCGGGACGCTGGTCAACGCCCCCTCGCTCGACGCGACGATGACCGCGGTCCCGACGCCGACGGCGCGTACCAGCCCGGTGGAGTCGACCGGGGCGATCGCCGGTGCGCCACCGATCCACTTGACCGGGCGTCCGGTGAGGACCCGCCCCTGTGCGTCGAGGGTGCGGGCGGTGAGGCGTTGCGCCTGGCCGGGGAGGAGCGACGCGCTCGCCGGCGTCACCTGCACGCTCGCCACCGGGATCGTCGCCACGGTGATCACCGACGCCCCCGTCCGCCCTTCGCTCGTGGCCGTGATGCGCGCCGTCCCCGTCGCCACCGCCGTGACGAGGCCGGTGGTGGCGTTGACGGTCGCCACGGCCGCCCGGTCGGTCGTCCAGCTGACCACTCGCCCGTTGAGTGGCGCGCCGGTGGAGTCGGCCACCCGTGCCACCAGGGGGACCGTCTGCCCGACCGAGAGCGTCGACGTCGCCGGGCTCACGGTCACGGTTCGCACCGGGACCGGGGTGATCGTGACGCGCGAGGTTGCGGTCTTCCCTTCGCTCGTCGCCGTGATCGTGGCCGTCCCCGGCGCCACCGCCAGCACCACGCCCGTGGACGAGACGCTGGCGACGCTGTTGGCGCTGGAGGTCCAGGCGACCGTGCGCCCGGTGAGGGTGCGTCCGGCCGAGTCGCGCGTGACGGCGTTCAGCGTGACCGAGGCGCCGTCGAGGAGCGCCGCCGTCGTCGGCGAGACGACCACCGTCGCCACCGGAACGGGCTGCACGGAGACCGCGGCGGTTCCGCGCACACCGTCGACCGTCGCGGTGATCGTCGCGCTCCCCGCCGCGATGCCGCTGACGACACCGGTGCCGTTCACGGTGGCCACCGTCGCGGCGGAGGTCGTCCACTGCACCGTGCGCCCGGTGAGCGTGACTCCCGTGGAGTCGAGGATCTGCACCGCGAGCGGGGTCGTGGCCCCCACGCGGATTGTCGTGGTCGCGGGCGTGACGCGCACCAGCGCCACGGCGCGCGGCGCCACGATCACCGGGACGAGGACCGACTTGCCGCCGGCGCTGGCTGCGACCTGCGCGGAGCCGCGGGAGATCCCGGTGACGATCCCCCCTTGGGTCACCGTGATGATGCTCGCGTCGGAGACCGACCAGAACAGCGGGCGGGAGAGCGGCGTACCCGCGGCATCGAAGGCGCGCGCCGACAGCCCCTTCGTTTCGTCCACCAGCAGCGTCAACGTCGACGGTGTGGCGTCGATGCGCGCCACCCCCGACTCCCCCGACGTGGCCGACTCGGCACAGGAGAGCAGGCCCGACGCGAGGACCAGAACGAGCGCCGAAGCCGTCGTGCGACGAGGAGCGAAGTTGCTGCTGGCCATGCCGTTGGAACGTCTCGAATCCACAGGGTGGGATGCGCAGAATGCCCGGCGCGTGTGCGCGCGGCAAGGGGCCAAAGCTGCCGCCAGCAGGCGGTATCCGGGGCTCCGTGCCATGTGCATCGTGCGGCGTCACGCGTGCTTCGCGAATCCCGCGCCATCGGCGCGGGCACCGAACTGACACGCGCGGCGGGCGCGCTCCCTCACTCGTAGAAGGCCGGTGCCTTTCGCTGGCGGGTGAAGGCGTTGATGTCGTGTCCCACCCAGAGCTGCGCATTGGCGCTGCGCATGAAGCGCTCGAGCCCCTCGCGCGAGGCCGCTGTCCCGGTGGTGCGCTCATCGCTGGGCATGCGCTGCAGCGTCCGCTCTTCCGGGTAGTGATAGAGGTCCCCGCTCAGGACCACGTTCCCCGTCTTCGCCAGCTGCACGTACAGGCTCTGGTGCCCGGGCGTATGTCCAGGGGTGGACTTCACGACGACGCGCCCATCGCCAAAGACATCGTGGTCACCGTCCAGGAGTTGCTTCCGGCTCCCCTTGAGGCGGAGCGAGTTGGGGTCCATCGACGAGGGCGGCACCTGCGGACCGAACATCACGTCGTACTCCGTGCGCTGCACCAGCCATGTTGCCGAGCTGTAGTCGTTGGCGTTGCCGACGTGATCGCCGTGGAAGTGCGAGAGCGCGAGGTAGTCGATCCGGGCCGGCGAATATCCGATGCGCGCGAGCTGTCCCTTGAGCGTGTTGGTCACGAGCATGTAGTAATCGGTCGACGGCGCCTTGGGGTCGCCGCTGAACGGCGCCTCATTGAACGGTGTCCCGCGCACTCGGTCGGGGAGCCCGGCGTCGAAGAGGAGCGTGCCCTTGGGATGCACCACCAGGTAGCAGGCCACCGACATGTTGGTGTTGCGCACCTCCTCGCGGGTGAGGTTGTAGTCCTCGGGGTGGTTGAAGATCAGCGTGCCGCAGTCGAGGACGTACAGGCGGAGCGCCGGGAGCGCCGCCGTGCGCCTCGGCACGGAGGGCTGCGCCAGCGCGCGCGGCGCACCGAAGGTGCCTGCGGCGCTGGCGACGAGGGCGCCAAGGACCAGCGCACCGGTGACCAGCGCGCCTGACGATTTCGGGGAACGCGGGGGGCGTCGGACGCGTCGCATGCCAGGGAGGTGCGGGGAGAGACACGCGGTCGACCGGACCGCGACGCTACGTTATCGCCCCGCCCCCGCATGAGTGAGGGGGGGCGCTCGCACCACTGCGCCGCCCCCTCACCGGGACTACACCTGCATGCGTGCGACTACGAGCACTTCGACGCGGACAGCGTCTTCATCTCCGTGAGATAGCGGTCGCCATCGACGGTATCGTAGAACGTCACGCTCACGCAGGCCCCGAGGACGATCGAGCCGTTCACCGGCTTGTACTCGCTCGTGTAGCCGGCGTCGAAGTGGTATCCCCCGATCTCCCAGTCGGTCGGGGAACCGTAGTAGAAGCCGCCGGGAACGACTCCCATCTTCGTGATCTTCGCCGTGTAACTCGGCGCCACCGGCGGACCGTTCGGTACCGACGGCGTGGAGTTGCCGCCGCCACCGCCACCGCCACCACCGCCGCCGCCGCCACCACCACCGCTCGGTGCCGTCCCGCTCTTGGCGAGCAGAACGTCGGAGGGAGCGAGCGGGCTCGGTGCTTCGGTGCTGCACGCGGCGAACGCGACGCAGCTGGCGAGCGCGCCAAGGGTGACGCGGAAACGCATGGCCATGAGGAGGCTCCTGCTGGCGAGGGGCTGGCGTCGGCCCATCGCGTGATTCGCGACGGCCCCGCCAGTGCGCCACATGTGAAGCATCTTATGTACCAGATTCCGAACTCATGGCGAGAACGCTGTATCACCATGATTCACAATGACTTGAACGGCCACCTTTTTCGGATCTCCGGCCGCTGGGGCTGCATCACGGGATCTCGAGACGCATCGCGGCGATACACGAGGCGGCCGGTCGATCTCGCTCGCCCGGGGGCGCCGGGGTCGCCACGGTTCCCGACCGGTTGGGGCCAGGCGGTTCCCTGGCCGACCTGCCCCACGTCCTCCTTCTGCTTCGGCGCGGCAGCCGGCGCGCCAGCCGTTCGAGGACGCCTTGGAGTCGACATCCGCGAGCGCCCTCAGGTAGAGGCACCCCAGGCCCTCGTTGTGCTTCCACCGATTCGCCAGGAGCGCGGCGGCGTCCCGCGCGGCCCGCGGCCCGTAGATCGCGATCTCGCTGGCACGCGACGAGAAGCCGACGCATGAAATCTCCTTCGCGTCCGCTGACAGGGCGGACGGTGGCGCGGCCGATTCGCCTCCCGGTACCAACGCAAGGCTCGAGCCTGGCACGACTCGATGCACACGGCTCCGCCACCTGCAACGCAGCGCCGCAGCTGGTACCGAATGGCGTAGGGCGAACCATGGAGGCCGGAGCACCCGCCGTGTGTTAGTGAGGGGACGCTGCAATCCCGCTCGGAGGCGTCGGGTCAGACACGGCCGCGACGCCGCACGACCCCATCGGTGCTCGAGTCACGGACGACTCGATGATTTCGCGCCGCCTCTCATTGGAGAACGACATGAGGAAGACCCGTTGGTCCGCGCTGCTGGCGGTCGCACTCGTAGGGGCTGCATGCCAGGACGTCACGCCGCCAACATCGGTGCGCGGTCCCGAGCAGCCGGTACGCGAGATCGCCCCCGGCACCTCACAAATCGCCTCGATGTACGCGCTCGACTTCGTCGGCACCGTGGCGACCGGCTTCGACATGAACGACGCGGGCGATGTGGTCGGCCGGCACTACCTCGACCCCGGCTGCGGTCCGTTCTGTCTCCCCGCCCAGGAGACGGTCGTGTGGAAGGGGGGGACCCGCATCACGCTCCCCCCCGGCGGCACCCCGCTCTACCTCAACAATCAGGGGGTCATCGCCGGACAGGCTGGGACACACGCGGCACGCTGGGTCCCGACTGCCACCGGCTACACCTTCCAGGACCTTGGCCTCTTCCCCGGGACGTCCGATGCCTCCGTGGGCGGCATCGACGACCAGGGGCGCATCGTCGGATGGGCGACGCTGGGCGGGGCGATCCCGTCGATCGCCCTCCCCTTCATGTGGTCGCAGGGGACCGGCATGGTCGACCTCAAGCTGCTCGGCTACCCTAACGAGCGCCCCGCCGCCATCAGTCCTGGGGGCCAGGTCGTGACCTGGGGCTATTCCTATCAGCTCGGTACGCCGGCCAGCGCCGTGGCGATGCCCCCGCTGCCGAGGGGCTTCGTGGGTGCCGGCTCCAACGGGAGCGCGATCAACGACAACGGCGACCAGGCGCACTTCCTCGTCTCCACGGTTTCGCAGAGCCTCGTCTATCCGTTCCGGCTGTCGCGCGGCGGCACGTGGCAGCAGATCTCGTCGTTCGGCACCGGCCGCCTGACGAGTTCCGGAATGGGATCGATCAACGCCTCGCAGGACATCACGTTCACGGCGCAGAGCAGTGCCTTCATCGCCGCCGGACCCGCCGGTGTCGGCCAGCCACTCGGGACCTTCCTGTCGCCCGCCTATCCGGGCGCCATGCTGAGCAGCGCGGGGGCGATGAACAACGCGGGGCAGATCCTGGCCTCGGTCTACATCGGGCGCAGCCCGCGCCTCGTGAAGATGGTCCCGACGACGCCGTGCGTGGGGAACTGCCTCGTCGTGAGTTCCTTCGTCATGGTGGGGCGCTTCGTGCAAGATCCGCAGTTCCCGGGCTCCTGCTTTGCCGGCGGAAAGATGTACAACACCACCACGACGACGCTCACCGTCACCGATGAAGCCGGGAGACCGATGGCCAATGCGGTGGTGCGCGGTCGCTACATGGACGATTACTGGACCGACCAGCCCGTGAGCGGGACCACCAACGCCAACGGCGTGGTCGCCGTCACGCACAAGGGGCTGTGCGGCGTCGGGGCCATCGCCTTCCTCGTCGACGGCGTGACCCTCGGCACGCGCACGCTCGATCGCACGCGCGGCACGCTGGCCAACTCCGTCATCCCCAGCGTGGGGCCGCCGCCTAACCAGCCCCCGGTGGCGCGTTTCACCTACAGCTGCAACAACGGCACGCGCGCCTGCAGCTTCAACGGCGCCACCTCCAGCGACGACGTCGGCGTCACCTCGTATCGCTGGACCTTCGGCGACGGCACCACGGCCACCGGGGCGTCGCCCTCGCACACGTACCCGGCGCTGGGGACGTACAACGTCACGCTGACCGTCACCGACGGGGCGGGGCTCACCAACGCCACCACCAAGGCGATCACCCTGAGCAGCGCGACCAACCTGGCGCCGATCGCTGCGTGGAGCGCCACCTGCCTCCCGGCGCCGGCGCACAAGTGCACCTTCGATGGCCGCGCCTCCATGGACCCGGACGGCACCATCGCGTCGTACCGTTGGACGCGCGCGAATGGCCAGCCGATGTCCACCCTCCCGGTGGTCACCATCTCGTTCGAGGTCGGGGGGACGCGGAACTTCACCCTCACCGTGACCGACAACAAGGGTAAGTCCGCTTCGCTCACGAAGTCGGTCGTGGTCCCCTAGCGTGGCGCAGCAGGCACACGCCAAAGCCGCCGGGTCCCGAGGGGATCCGGCGGCTTTGACTTCGCGGCGCGGCTACCTCGCGCGGTGGGGCATCGCGTCGACGGCGCGCACGGCGGCGCCGTCGCCGCTGCTTCCTCGCGCCCGCCCTATTTCTGGGGCGCCATCGTCACCCCGTGCGGCGCCAGCGCCCGGCTCATCGACTCGGCCCTGGCCAGCACCGCGCGCGCCTGCGCCATCGCCCCGTTGAGCTCCGTGCGGGCGTTGCTCACCTGGCGCATCGTCCCCGCGGTCGGGACCTCCCAGATCCCGAGGATCGCCCCCTTGAGCGTCCCGACCCTCCCGAGGACGTTGGCCGCCGCTGCAGCGGCCGCCGCGGCACCACCACCCCCGCCGCCAAAACCGCCGCCCGCCGTCGCCGGCACGCCGAATCGAGCACGCACAGAATCGAACTGCGCGCGGAAGCTGGCCCACTCGCTCTTCACGTTGGCGGGCGCGGCACTCGAGTCGACCTTTGGGGCCACGCGCAGCACCTCATCGTAGAGCGTCGCGAGCGGCCGGGCGGCGTCGGTCCCGGTGCGATGCAGTGCGTGCAGGTCGGCGGCCACGGCGTTGTAGCGCGCGCGGTCACCACCCGTCAGCTGCACCGACGGGTCCATCACCAGCCGCAACGCCTTGCTCGAGAGCACCTTGCCGTCGGCCACCAGCGAGACGGTGTACGTCCCCGGGACCACGAGCGGCCCCTGGTTGTTGCCGCCACCACCGAAGAAGCCCCCACCGCCACCACCACCGCCGCCCACCGCGCCGCTATCCGGCGGCGGGCACGGGCTCTCGGCCTTGTAGCCCACCGGCGGGAGCTGCTGCGGCACGCCGGGCACGGCGCGCGCGCCCCCCTGCGCGCCGGGGCCTCCCGGTCCGCCTGGGCCTCCGGCGCCAGGGCCGCGCCTCACGGGGAGCGGGGTGATCGGCTCGGGGCGCTGGTCCCAGCACATCGTCTGGATCCCCGCCTTGTTGCGGCTGGCGGGAATGGCCAGCTCGCGCACCACGCGACCGCCGGCGTCGGCGATGCGCAGCTTGCCGTTGGTAAGCGGCGCGCGCAGGTACATCGGGATCACCGCCTCGGACGGCGGATTCTCGCCGGTGAAGAACTGGTGCCCCCAGAACTCGTCGTTGCGGTCGTCCTTGTACTTCCACTGCAACGTGAAGCCCGGGGTGATGAGCGTCGCGTCGGCCTCCTTGACCGCCGTGTACTCCTGGATGGGCTCGAGATGATCGAGGATCCAGAGCGCGCGCCCGTGCGTGGCCACCAGCAGGGCGTTGTCACGCGGATGGATCGTGAGTTCGTCGACGCGCACCGTAGGGAGGTTGCCGCGCAGGCGACGCCAGCTCCCGCCGCGATCGAGCGAGACGAAGATCCCCGTCTCGGTTCCGATGTACAGCACGTCGCGGTTGCGCGTGTCCTCGGTCAGGGTGCGCACGTTCTCGCCGCGCAGCCCGCTCACGATCGAGCGGAACGTCGCGCCGAAGTCGGTGCTCACCCAGAGGTACGGCTCGTAGTCGTTCAACCGGTGGTTGTCGACGGTGACGTAGACGGTCGCGGCGTCGAAGCGCGACGGCGCCACCTTCGACACGAAGGCGTGCCCCGCCGGGAAGCCCGGGAGGTTCTTCGTGATGTCCTGCCACGTGCGCCCGTTGTCGCGCGTCACGCTCACCGTGCCGTCGTCGCTCCCCGCATAGAACACCCCCGCCTGCCGCGGCGACTCGGCGAGCGCCACGATCGTCGGCCACGCCGAGATGCCGTCGTTGCGGGCGATGGTGATCTCGCTCCCCTTGAGCCCCATCGTCACCAGCGAGTCGCGGCTGGCGTTCTTCGTGAGGTCGGGGCTGATCGCCTCCCACGAGTCGCCGCGGTCGCGCGAGCGGAACACGCGGTTGCCCGCCGCCAGCAGCGCGCCGGGATCGTTAGGTGACTGCATCAACGGCGTATCCCAGTGGAAGCGATACGTCTCCCCCTTGGTGGCGTTCACCACGTTGAACGGCGTGGGGCGGATGCTCCGGGACTCACCGGTCACCTTGTTGCGCCGGATGATGTTCCCGTCCTGCGACTCGGTGTAGATGATCTTCGGGTCGCGAATGTCCGGGATGGCCACGAAGCCGTCGCCGCCGAGGATCTGGAACCAATCGTGGTTCATGATCCCGCGTCCCAGTCGCGCGGCGCTGGGGCCGCACCAGTTGTAGTTGTCCTGCATCCCGCCGCAGATGTTGTACGGGATCTCCATGTCGTAGCCGACATGATAGAAGAGCCCGACCGGGAGGTTGGGGATGAAGGTCCACGTGCGGCTCATGTCGTACGACACGGCGAGCCCGCCGTCGTTACCGGTGAGGATGTGGTTGGGGTTGGCCGGGTTGATCCAGATCGCGTGCACGTCGTCGTGCGTGACCAGCGCGGCATCGGTCTCGAAGGTGCGCGCGCCGTCGACGGACATGTGCAGGCCGACACCGCCCAGGTAGACCCGCTCCGGCGACGTCGGGTCGATGCGAAGTTGCGAGAAGTACATCGGGCGCGGGTTGGTCGCGCTCATCTTGCGCCAGGTCTCTCCGCCGTCATCGGACCGATAGACCCCGGTCGGCGTCGCCGCCGCCCCTCGTCCGCCGGCTGCTCCGCCTGGCGCTCCGCCAGCTGCAGGCGCGCCCCCGCCCGGGCCACCGGCGCCCGGCCCTTCGATCATCGTGTACACGATCCGCGAGCTCTGCCGGTAGATGTCGACCGCGATGCGGCCGAGCGGTCCGGCGGGGAGCCCATTTCCGGCGAGCTTCTTCCAGGTGTCGCCACCATCGGTCGAGCGCCAGAGCGCGCTCCCGGGACCGCCGCCGTTCATGCAGCAGGCCGTGCGACGCCGCTGGTACGACGACGCGTACATCACGTTAGGCTCGGAGAGCGAGACGGCGAGGTCGTTGGCCCCGGTGTCCTCGTCGAGCACGAGCACCTGCTTCCACGTCTTGCCACCGTCGGTGGTCTTGTAGATCCCGCGCTCTCCGCCGGGGCCAAAGAGCGGCCCGGTCGCCGCCACCAGCACCACGTCGTTGTTGGTGGGATGGATGACGATGCGGTTGATGTGCCGGGACTGCGGGAGCCCCATGAAGGTGAAGGTCTTCCCGCCATCTATCGACTTGTAGACCCCGCCCCCCCACGACGTGCTCTGGCGATTGTTCGATTCCCCCGTCCCGACCCACACGAGGTCGGGGTTGATCTGCGAGACCGCGACGTCACCAATGGCGATGAGCCCCTGGTCCTGGAAGAGCGGCTCGAAGGTCGCGCCATTGCTGGTCGTCTTCCACACGCCGCCGTGGGCCGTCCCCACGTAGTAGAGCGCGGGGTTGGCCTCGTACACCGCAACGTCGGCGATGCGGCCCGACATCGTGGCCGGCCCGATGGAGCGGAAGTGGAGGCGGTCGAACTCCTCGGCGACCCCCTGCCCCGGCGACTGCGCCGACGCATCGGGCGCCACCGCCGCGAGCAAGAACAGGGAGAGGACAACGGGGCGTGCGCGGGGCATGGAGAGCTCCAGACGAGAGGCGGGAGACGGGGGGATCGGCGTCGCGAGCGTTGACTCTCACGTGCCAGATCGCTCTACGCGCGATCGTGCCGAGACGCTGCCTCCCTACACTGGCAAGCACCAGCACCTCGCCGCGCCGCTTCCCTCGTTCCGTCCCCACCCACCGCCTGGGGTCTACCGCTTCGGGTGCGCCTTGAAGAAGTCCCAGATCACGTCCGTCGCGTCGAGCGCGTGGCCGGGATCGTCCCCGCGCCGCGAACCGCGGCGCCCGCCGGGCCAGGCGTGCCCACCCTCCGGGATGGCGTAGCGCGCCACCCCCACCGGTGACGGACAGTCGTACTGCCAGAGCGTGTAACCACCACCGTCCGATTCGCGCGGCGTCGGATTGCACCTGCCGGCAGACGCCCAGAAGCTCCCCTGCTCCACCGCCGGCCGGGTCGGCGTTCCGTCCCACGCACGCGCGCCAAGCCCCCCGGACTTGCCCCCGTCGTACGGGACCGACTCGTCGCGCATGCCGTTGATGATGATCGCCGAGACCGGAGCACGCGGCGAGGCTTCATCACCAAAGACCGCCCCGACCACCGGCGCAATCGCCGCCACGCGATCGGCCAGCCCGACCCCCACGCGGTGTGACATCATCCCCCCGTTCGACATCCCGGTGACGTAGATCCGGTCGGGGTCGATGCGATGATCGCGTTGCACCTGGTCGATGAGCGCGCCAATGAACCCGACGTCGTCCACCTTGTTCTGCATCGCGTAACCGCAGCAGTGCCCAGCGTTCCAGGTGAACATCGGCGCGCGCCCGCCCCCCGTCCCGTCGGGATAGGCGACGATGAACCCCTCGCGATCGGCCTTGGGCGAGAAGCCGGACATCGACTCGGCGTTGTCGGCGTTGCCACCGCCGCCATGCAGCATGATCACCAACGGCACGGGCGCGTTCTCCTGCCGCACGCGCTCGGGGACGTGGAGCGTGTAGCTTCGCGTGCGACCGCCGTGCTGCAGCGTCAGGCGGTTCTGTGCGCCGCGCTGCCCCGACGAGCGGCCGAGGATTGCACGATCACGCCGACGGCGAAGCTGCGCGTCGGCCTCCTCGAGCGGCACGAGCACCGCGAGGAGCACGAGAATGGGAACGACGAAGCGCATCATGCCCGTTCGACGGCGGCCGCAGCCGCCTCGTTAACGCCGTCACCCGCAGCGCACCGTCCGCGGTACCCAGATGGCCCGGAAGCGACCCTTGATCATCCCCGCCTTCGGAAACACGAGCTGGACCGTCCCTGTCACCGTCTTCGCCGCATCGACCGCCTCGATCACGACCGTCCCGCTGCGTGCGAGCTCACCCGAATCGGGCGACGCCATGTACGACGCGACGCCGACCTCCGGGCCGAGCGTCCAGCGACTCGTGAGGCTCGAAAGGCCCTGGTAGATCGTCACGTTCGCGCGCGGGACGGTGGCCGGATTGCCGCTGGCGGCGAGCGTGATCTCCACCGCCGGGCCGTCGACCGGGCTGCACGACGGCGACGCGGTGGAGAACGGGAGGTTGGAGATCGGCTCAGTGATCGTCGTCTGCGGGCAGGCGACAAGCAGCGCGGCCGCCATCAGGACGGCCAACGAACGAGACGCGCGGCGCCGCGAATCGACGTGGGCGGTCATCATCGGAATCCTAACGAGCCCCTGCGGGTTGGGTGAGGTGGCGCGGTCGCTTGAAGAGGCAGCTGTAGTAGTACGAACCCGACCGGTCCATCAGCTGGCATTCCACCGCTTCCCAGCCCTGGCCCCCGAGCAGGTTGAGGACGGCCGAGTTCCAACGCTCCTCCGCCGCGTACTTCTCGGGCACCTCGACAGGAGCGGCGCCGAGGGCAGTGCCGAGTGCGGTGAGGAACTCGGGGAGCTTGGAGTGTTCGATCATCTTGCCGTCTGGGCCGACCCAGCGCTTGGCGGCACCGTAGTGGTGGGCAAAGGTCCCGTACTCCCACGTGACGTTCCGATGCGGAGTCCGCTCCGCGTCCTGCGCGGAGAGTAGTCGAGGGACGAGACAGACGAAGGCGAGGGAGAGCGCGAGCGCACGCATGATCGACGACGAAGAGGGACTCCCCAGGGCGCGTGATGAGTGCGGCGCAGGGGCTGAGCGATAGGACTCCGACTTGGGGGGAGAAGTTCCGCGCGTCGGCGTGCAAAACGCCGACGTTTGCTCGTGCCGCCACACCGCCCGCCGCGGCATCACATCACTGCACGCACGGCGCATTCGGGTTCCGGCGCGGCACATCCACCAGCGGGCGATGATCCAGGTTGGCCACTGCCTCCACGACGGCCTTCGCGAAGTGCCCCACGCGCACCATCAGGTCGAAGTCGGCATACTGCGCCTCATCCGTCACCTGGTGATAGTCGGCGTGCTCGCCGCGTGAAATCACCGCTGCGGGAATGTCGTAGCGCGCGTAGCTGTAGTGATCGGCACGGCAGTAGTACTGCAGTGGATGCCCGGGCTGGTCGTACGTGAGGTTGAAGGTGAAGGGGAGCGGCTGCCTGGCGTTGGCGGCGTCGATGAGCGCCCCGTACTCCCTCGACAGTCGGCGTGAGCCGATGAGTTCCAGGTAGGTCGGACTCCCTTCGGCCAGGTCGGTGGCGTTGCCGCGGGCGACCATGTCCATGTCGAACTCGCTCACGATCGAGTCGCGGGGAACGGTGGGATGGTCGGTGAACCAGCGGCTCCCCAGCAACCCTTCCTCCTCGGCGGCGTGCGAGACAAACAGCACAGAGCGGGCGGGGCGCACGCGCGCCGAGGCCAGCGCTTCCGCGATCTCCAGCATCACGACCGTCCCGCTACCATCGTCGTCGGCGCCGTTGCGAATGGAGTCGAGGCGGGGCGGCCGCAGGCGGCGCAGGCTGTCGAGTGTCGCGCGGATGCTCGCCCACTCGGCGGCCGTCGGCTCGCGGGCCGGCGAGTCGGCGCCCAGCGGGCGCGTGACACGCTGCAAGGCCCGAAGCGAGTCGTGGTCGACCGGTGCCGAGTCGAAGCCGACGTGATCGTTGTGCGAGGTGAGCGAGACGTAGGTGCCCGCCCGCCGGGGATCTCGCCCGGGGAGCACCGCGACGACGTTGCGTGCGGCGTAGGGGAGCGGCTGGTACGACACCGTCCCCGCGCCGTGCATCACCTCGCCTAACGTCCCAGGTGCGGTGCCGGCGAGCGGGCGTCCGAGGAATCGTTCGGCCGCGGCCGTCGTGATGAACAGCCGCCCCGGCGCGCTCGCGGTGCGCGTGGTGTCGATGGTGACCCGCCCGGCCTGCTGCGACGCCGCGAGTTCGGGGGGGAAGCTCTCGAGGATGGGAACGGCCACTGTCACCGCCTCCTGGAAGCGGCGCGTCTGGTTGAGCAGGAAGGTGGTGCGAAACGTTGCGCCTGGCGGAGCCGACAGGACGACCACCCGGTCGCGGGCACTATCGGCCGAGATCCAGCTGCTCGAGTCGTCGAGCGCCCCGCCGTAGACCACGCGCTTGCCATCGAGCGGGCGCGGGATGGAGCGTACGAGGGCCACGATGACGTCGCGTCCCATCTGGAGTGTGGCCGCTCCCGCCATCAGCTGCGACGCGGAATCGGCCCGGAGCCGGAAGAACGGGACCGTCTGGAAGTAGGTCCCGTCGTCACCCGCCGGACGCAGGCCAAGGCGCTTGAACTCGCGGGCGATGTATTCGGCCGACTGGTAGTTCCCCCTGCTGCCGGTGGCGCGCCCCCCCATCGAGTCATCGGCGACGAGGAAGAGCCGCCTCCGCAGATCTGCCGCGGTGATCGCCGCTCCGGTCGTCTGTGCGTCGACGAGCGCCGGGAGGCAGAGCGCGGCGACGAGGAGCAGTGCGCGGCCGCGCGAGCCGCGGTGCCTGGTGGTGCTCGAGCGCGGTGGGATCATCACGGTGCGGAGGGAGAGAGGCGCATGGATGGCGACCGGTCCCTTCGGCTGCCTCGGTGTAGGGACGAGTACGGCGCCGGACGTGACAAGCCGTGGCGCGGCGTGGATCCGGAGAAGGCGCCGATCGCGCGGGAACCTATCGCAAACCGCCGCGCGGCGCGACTTTCGGTCGCATGGGACCAGCGTCGCCTGATCCGCAACCTCCGTTCGTACCGCACACGATCCCGGTGGTCGTGCTCTCGGCGAGCCGTCTCGCCGAGTCTGCGGCGTTCTACTCGCGCGTATTCGGGTGGGACGTGCGCGCGGTCTCGGACGAGATTTCGGTGGTCTTGGCGCCGGCCGGCCCGACGATGGTCCTGCGGCGGTACGGCCCGGGCGGGGGACCGGCCGTGATCCCGTTCATCCAGGTCGACGACGCGGAGGAGGCGTTGGGGCGCGTAATCGCCGCGGGGGCGACGGTCGACCGCCTGCCGTATGAGGTCCCGATGGCGGGACGCATCACGCGGTTTGCCGACCCGTCGGGGACCGTCTACGGCCTAACGAGCGCCAATCCCCCGGGGGCCAACCCGCCCGTCCCGATGCCGATGGGAGCCAATCCGCGCCCGATGGCGGGGACGGTCTGCCACGTGGAGCTGTACTCCCGCGACTTGTCGGCGACGGCGCACTTCTTCCACGAGCAGTTCGGGTGGGAAGTGACCCCGACGACGCCGCAGTACACGGCGTTCAATCCCAACGTCGGCATCTCGGGGATCTGGCAATCGCACACCCCGGTGCCCAGCGCGCTCCCCTACATTTACGTTGCCGACGTGAACGCCACGCTTGCCGCGATCGACGCCGCCAACGGGAGGCACCACGGACACGCCGTGGCCGTCCCGGGCATGGCGACCTTCGGCTACTTCACCGATCCCTCGGGGACGGCGATGGGGTTGATGGGCGGGTGAGCCAGGCAGGCGAGCCGGGCGGGTCGTTACGGTTCGTCACGGAACCGATGAGATGCGGGCGCGGAGAAAGGCGGTATCTTGTCGGCGCGGGGCACGACCGTCCCCGTCCCCCTCACCAAGGAGCCACATGGACACCCGTGTCTTCGTCTTGGCCGCCGCCCTTGCGGTGGCAGCCCCCGTCGCCCTCAGGGCGCAAGCCGCGCCTACCGCACCCAGCTGGATGGGCGAGATGCACCGCGACGTCAACGGCGCGCAGAAGAAGATGATCGACCTCGCCAAGGCGATCCCCGAAGCCGCGTACGACTGGCGCCCCAGCGCCGGGACTCGCTCCGTGCGCGAGGTGTTCCTGCACGTCGCGTCGGACAACTACTTCATCCCGATCGGGATGGGAAAGCCGGCCCCGGAGGCGAGCGGGATCACGAGCGACATGAAGTCGGTGGGTGCGTACGAGAAGCGCAACCTGAGCAAGGACCAGATCGTCGCCGAGCTCGAAGCCTCGTATAAGCACCTGCACCAGGGGATGGCGCTCACGACCGACGCCAACGCCTCGGAGTCGATCAAGTTCTTCGGGCAGGACTGGACGCGGATGCGCGCGATGACGCTGACGGTGACGCACCTGCACGAGCACCTCGGGCAGGCGATCGCTTATGCCCGCAGCAACAACGTCGTGCCGCCCTGGAGCCAGTAGTCGACGGTCGTGTTGTCGTGAAACGCCCCCCTCGGCACCGCCGAGGGGGGCGTTTCCGTTCCACCCCCGGTTGCGGTCGGCGCTGCAGTCGGCGATCGCTGGCAGCGTGCGGCGATCCCCGCTCCCCGGCTTTTGGTGTGCCATGCGGCATCCGCCGGTCTCGCGCGAATTGGCCCCATCCGCCCGGAGGATCTGGAGCTGTTGACGGGCCAGCGGCGATGGCATCATGCGCTCGCACCCCATGAAGACCATCGCCTTCAGCTGTGCGTCGCGCACCTCCGGGCTCGCGACGCACTCGGGAGTCCCTGCATGTCCCGGCGCGCCTGTCCACGTCGTCTCGCTTCGTTGCACCTGTCGGCAGCTCGCGCCACCGCCCTGGTCGTCTCGCTGGTGTCGTCCGGCGCATGGGCGTGCCGCGCGCCGTCACCCATCGCCCCCGTCGTCAGCGGGGCGATCGACGTGCACCACGTCGCCCTCGCCCTGCGCTTCGACATCGCTGAGCGGCAGGCCGCCGGCACCGCCACGCTCACGCTCTCGCCCACGCGCGACGTCGAACGCATCACGCTCGACGGCGTGCAGCTGACGATCGAGGGCGTTCGCCTGGCCAACGGCACGCCGCTGGCGTTCACGTACGACCGGGCGGCCCACGACGACGCGCTGGCGATCACGCTCGACCGCCGTTACGCGCGCGACGAGTCGCTGACGGTCGCGATCGCCTATCGCACCACGTGGGTCAACGACTCCGACCCCAACAACCTGGGCGGGAGCGACGGGAAGGGGGTGCGCTTCTTTTCGCCGACGACCACGGAACCCCGGAAGCGGCCGCAGCTCTGGTCGATGGGGATGCCCGAGGGCAACCGCTACTGGTTCCCGGCGAACGACTCACCCGACGATCACCACACAACCGACTTCTCGGCGATCGTCGCGGCACCCCTGATGGTGATCGCCACCGGCGTTCAGGAATCGACCACGAACAACGCCGACGGGACCCGGACCTTTCGCTGGCGCAGCACCACCCCGCACGCCAACCACCTCACGTCGTTCGTTATCGGCGAGTTCGTGGACGTGCCGCAGGAGGCCGACGGCGTGCCGCTGCACAGCTTTGGCTACCCCGATGAAGTCGATGCCGTCAGGGCCAGCGTCGTGCGCCTCCCCGACATGATGCGCTACTTCGTGCAGCTCACCGGCGCCCGCTACCCGTATCCGCGCTATTCGCAGGTCTTCGTGCAGGACCTCGGCTGGGGACACGGCAACGTCATGGCGTCGACGCTGACGGAGAACATGGTCGACGACGCGCCAACGCACGCCGACTACTTCTACCTGTGGGACGGGCTCGAGGCCGAGGCGCTGGCGCATCAGTGGTTTGGCGCGTGGATCACGCCACGCGACTGGCGGCACGCGTGGCTCGCGCGCGCCTTTGCTCACTATCTCGACGCGCTCTACTCGGAGCATCGCAATGGACGCAGCGAGTTTCTCCTCTGGAATCGACAGGGCGACCAGTGGACCTACTTCGCCGACTGGACGAACGGCGCGCGCTACACGGTGGTCCCAGCCGTCGGCGCCGACAGCGCCGCCGCCGAGGCGATGGGCAATGCCCCGTCCGTGCGCGGCGCCATGGTGCTGCACATGCTGCGCAAGGAACTGGGCGAGGCGCAGTGGCAGCTGCTGGTGCGTCGCTTCGTCGCGACGCACGGCGGCACATCGGTGACTACGGATGACCTGCAGCAGGCGGTCGAAGCGGTGCATGGCACCTCGATGCAGTGGTTCTTCGACCAATGGGTCTACGGCGCGGGCCACCCGGTCTTCGACGTCACGCAGCGCTACGACGCCAGCGCGCAGCGACTCACCCTCACCGTCAAGCAGGTGCAACGCCCCGATTCGGGCAGCGGCCGTCCGGCGCCCCTCTTCCAGGGAAACGTGGACGTGGCGATCGACGGGACCGTGCGCACCGTGCGCCTCGCCGCCCAGGGCGAGAACGTCTTCTCCTTCTCGCTGCCGGCTCGACCGCGCCTCGTGCACTTCGATGTGGAGGGGAGCTGGATCAAGGAGATGACCTTCGAGAAGTCGCTCGACGACCTGCTCTACCAGCTGGAGCACGACCGCGACGTCGTGGCGCAGCGATGGGCCATCACGCAGCTCGTCGCGCACTCTCGCGATACGACGACCTCGTCTGACGCGCGCCCCCGCATTCGCGCCGCCCTGCGCCAGGTCGTGCTCGGTCCCGCCCATTGGAGGCTTCGCCTCACCGCCCTCGCCCAGCTGCAAGCGCTGCTGACGCCACCCGACGCACGCGTGCCGCTCGTCCTCGACGACTCCACCGCGGACATGCTGCGCGCGGTGGTCGCGCGCGACAGCGCCTGGGTGCGCGCCCAGGCGTACGGCTTCATGGGGGCGACGCGCGACACGGCCTGGGTCCCAACCTATCTGGCCGCCCTCTCCGCCAGGAGCCATGTCGAGAGCTTCGCCGCCGCCACCGCGCTCGGCGCCAGCCGGAGCGCGCACGCGTACGATGCGCTCGTGGCCATGATCGGTGTACCATCCTGGAAGGGTGAGAACCGGCTCAGCGCGCTCGCGGGGCTCAAGGCGCTCGGCGATCCACGCGCCGTGAAGCCGGCCGTCGCGGCGCTCGCCGATTCCACCTCACCGCGGTGGACACTCGCCATCGCGCGATGGGATTTCCGCATCGCCGCCGCCGAGCTGCTCGCCTCGCTCGGACGGGGAGCGGACGGATATTCCATCGTGAACGCCCGGTTCGAACGCTCCCTTGCCGAAGGCGACGTGAACGACATGTTCAGCAACATGCTCCTGCTGTCCACGCTTGGTGACGCACGGGCGGGCCGCGCGATCGCCGCGCTCAGGGCACGCTTTTCCTCCGACAGCAACGCCTTGGCCGCAGTCTCCTTTTACGAGCGGACGCTCACGTCCGCAGCAGGTGCGCGATGACTCACACGCTGCGCGCGGCGCTGGCCGTGCTCCTGGTCCCGCTGGTCGGTTGCCACTCCAGCACGTCGCTCGACGAGGCGCTGCGCGAATCGGCGTTCGTTCGGAGCATCAGCTCGAGCGCCACGCTCGTCTCCGCGCCGATGACACTCCGCGCCGGCATTCCCTTCGACCTCGTCCTGCGCACCTACCCTGCCGACGGGTGCAGCGTCGTCGACCGCACCGAGCTCACGCGGAACTCGAAGGGCGAGTTCGTGATCACCCCGTACAATCGATCCGTCCTGCCGCCCAGCGGCAGCTGCGGGGTCGCCCGCCCGACCCTCGCGCACACGGTTCGGCTCACCTATGCGACCGCTGGTCGCAAGCGCCTGATCGTGCGCGGGCGCGACTTCGACAGCAAGGCGGCGGTTCAGGTGGAGGTCACGCTCGTCGTCGAGCCGTAGGGGCGCTGCCTCGCGGCTGTATCGCGGCGATGCAGTGCTGATTCGCCGCGGACCGGCGAGCGCGCGCCGCCGCCATGGAATTGTGGGCGTAAACGATTGCCCGCGAACGTCTTGCAATCAGGCAAGTGAACGGACCACGGCTTGCACCGTGCTCGACGCACAGTGTGCGTCACCCGTCCGGCTCCCCCTCTTCCACGCGGCCCCATCATGTCGATCCCTTCCCGCCTTCGCGTCGCCTCGGCGTCGCTCGCCCTCGTCGTCCTGGGCGCCTGCTCCGCCGACTCCCCGACCGCTCCCGCATCACCCGCCACGCTGGTGACGGGTCCGTCGCGACTCTTCGAGGTCGACTCGGGTTCGTTCCGGATCCTCGCCGACTACATGCAGGGGAACAACCACATCATGGAGTTCGAACTCGGCGCCGCGCTCCTCAACCAGAAGGAGTATCAGGGGTCGGTCTACATCCGTGTCTCCGTCCCGCCGGTGCCGGCCGCGACGGCCAGCAGCAGCCTGCCGTGCATCACGAGTTCGATCATGCGCACCGAAGTGCGCCCCGGTTGGACGGCGACGGTGAAGAAGCCGGGCGGCTGTGACAAGGACATCGTCGTCGACTTCAGCAACGCCGCCCGTCAGCGCGCCACGTTCAAGTGGACGTACATCTTCGGGTTGTCCAAGGTCGATCACGGCGCGGTGAAGTAGGGGCGTCAGCAGCAGGGCGAGGAGCGGGGCAGGCGCGGCACCTCTCCGGCGCCGTGCCCTCGCCCCGGACCTTTCGTCGGCGGGACGAACGAGCGACCTTCGCGGGCGTCCGCGATTCCTGCGCCCTCCTCGACCGCTCCGCCTCCATGCGTCTCACGCGCCGTCGCACCGCGCTGTTCGCCGCCCTCGCCTCCTTTTCGCTCGTCGCGGGCCCAGCGTCCCTTCCGCTTTCGGCGCAGCCCCCCGCTTCGGCCTCCGCATCGGGCGCCACGGGGCGCCTGGCCCCCGCCACGGCCGCGGCGATCGATTCCCTGTACCTCCAGATGTCGCACTTCGGTGAGCCGGGGTGCGCGGCAGGGGTCTACCAGAATGGGGCGATCACCTTCGCGCGCGGGTACGGCTTCGCCAACCTGACGCACGACGTCCCGATCACCCCGACCACGCGCTTCACCACCGGCTCGGTCTCCAAGCAGTTCACCGCAGCGAGCATCGCCCTGCTCGTGCGCGCGGGGCGCCTCTCGCTCGATGACGATGTGCGCAAGTACATCCCCGAGATGAACGCCTACCCCACGCCGGTGCGCGTCCGTCACCTGGTGCACCACACCAGTGGGCTGCGCGACTTCTGGGAGCTGGTGGGACTCGCCGGAGTGCGGTACGACGATGGCTACACCTCCGACGACATGCTGGCGATGGCCGCGCGACAGAAGGGGCTCAACTTTCCCCCGGGGAGCCAGTACCGCTACAGCAACACCGGCTACCTGGCCATGGCGGTGATCGTGCAGCGCATCACCGGGCAGTCGCTGCGCCGCTTTGCCGACTCGGCGATCTTCAAGCCGTTAGGCATGCGCGAGACGCTCTTCCTCGACGACCACAACGAAATCGTCCCGGGACGCGCGATGGCCTACTCGCCGCGCGGCACCGGGTGGCGGATCGATGTCTGGAACAACGACATCGTGGGACAGGGCGGCGTCGTCACCACGCTCGCCGACCTGCAGAAGTGGGACGAGAATTTCTACTCCGGCACGGTCGGGGGACGCGAGTTCCTCGAGCTGATGCACACCACTGAACCGCTCACCGGCGGCGCCGAGAATCGGTATGCGTTCGGGCTCACGGTGGGGACGTATCGCGGGCAGCGCCTGGTGGAGCACACCGGCTCCACCGGCGGCTACCGCGCGGCGCTCTTCCGCTTCCCCGAACTGCACACGTCGTTCGCCATGCTCTGCAACCGGAGCACGGCCAACACGACGGCGCTGGCGCTGCGCATGGCCGACGTGGTGCTGCGCGAGTCGTTAGGGGCCGCCACCGCGCGGGGGGCGACGGCTGGCGAGGAAGGGGGACGCCCGGCGGCGGCCGGCGCGGCGCGGCCGCAGGAACACGCTGCCATCATCGGACGCTACGCCAGCCCGGAGCTTGGCGGCGCGGTGTACGAGGTCGTCGCCGGCGAATCGGGGGCGTTGCAGCTGCGGCGCCCGCGCGCCGAGCCGGTGCCGCTCGTTCCACTCGAGGGGGCGCTCCGCTACAGCGCGGGGGGGATGCTGACCCTGGTCTTCGACAAGCCGGTGCGCGGCAAGGCACCGGGCTTCAGGCTCGACGCCAACCGCGTGAACGACATCCGCTTCGACCGCGCGTCACCGTAGCGGCGCCCCGGCCACCAGACACGATCGCTCAGCAGCCGCTCACATGATCGCTCGCGCCCCACACCCTTCCGCACATTCACGCCTGTTGGTCGGCGTCGTGCGCGCCCTCTGCTTCCTGCCCCTCGCCACGTCACTCGCGTGCGGACGAGCAGACGGGTTCGCCGACATCGCATTCTCCGACCGTGCGTACGACGACGCGGCGAACAGCGTGCGCGAGGCAACGCTCTCCCGCCGCATCGACGACCTGGCCGCCGACTCCATGTTGGGGCGCGCGCCGGGAACGCGTGGGGATACGCTGACGGTGGCATATCTCGAACGTGAAATGCGCGCGATCGGTCTCACCCCTGGGGGGAGCGACGGCTACCGCCAAGCGGTGTCGCTCGCGCGGGTACGGGCCCAGGGGAGCGCGCGCTTCCATGCGGGCGGCCACCCCGTCGCCCTCGACAGTACGGCCGTCGTCTTTGCGGCGACGGCCGCGGGCGAGCACGTGGTGCGAGACGCCCCCATCGTCTTCGTGGGTTACGGCATCGTTGCACCTGAGTTCGGCTGGGACGACTACGGCGACATCGACCTGCGCGGCAAGGTGGCGCTGATCCTCGACGGCGAGCCGGCGATCGTGAGCGGCCGACGGTTCGGCACCCGCGCGGAGCAGAGCCCGCACGCCATGCCCTTCCTCAAGGGAGGGCACGCGCTGGCGCACGGCGCGAGCGCGGTGGTGCTCCTTCGCTCCGGCGACGACTCGGCCCACGCCCGGCGGCGCTTGCGCCTGCAGGACGAGGGAGTGATCGGCGAGGCCCTCGATCCCGCCCCGCAGGCCCCGATCTCCTTGCACCTGTCGACCATCGCCGCCGAGCGGCTGGCGCGCGCGAGCGGGACGACGCTCGCGGCGTGGCGTGCGATGGCCGAGGACTCCGCGGCGGCCCCGTCGGAGCTAGCGCTGCGTCTCGACGCCCGCGTGCAGACCGACGCCGCCCCGTTCGTCAGCTACAACATGATCGGGACGATTCCCGGGAGCGACGCGGCACGACGCGACGAGTGCGTGGTCTACCTCGCGCATTGGGACGCCTTCGGCATCGGCCCGGCGGTGCACGGCGACTCGATCTACAACGGCGCCCTCGACGATGCGGCCGGGGTGTCACAGATGCTGCTGATCGCGCAAGCCATGCGCGCCCTCCCGCGCGCACCGCGCCGCACGATGGTGTTCGTGGCCACCACGGCCGAGGAGCATGGAACGCGCGGGGCCAACGCGTACGCGGCCGCGCCCACGTGCGCGCTCGAGCGGACCGCCCTGGCCGTCGGCATGGACTGGCCGTGGACCTGGGGGGTGACCGACACGGTGGTGAGTAACGGCTACGGCTACTCCACCGTCGACTCGCTCGCGCGCGAGGTAGCCACGCGACACGGCAAGGCGTTGGTGGCGGGGCTTGGCGACTACTGGCTGGCCTCGGATCACGCCACGCTGGCGCTGCGCGGCGTCCCCGCCTGGTTTGGCGGACTCGATGGTGAGGTGCACGGCAAGCCGTCGGGATGGGCGGCCCAGCAGCTGGAAACGCAGGAGTCGCACGTTCCCTCGGATGAGCGCAAGTCGACCTGGGACCTGTCGGGGGCGCTGTTCGAGGTGCGCTTTCTCTTCGAGCTGGGGGTTCGTGCGGCCGAGGGACCGGGCCGCTTCGAGTGGAGCGTGGACAGCGAGTCGCGGCGCGCGGCGACGGCGTTGCGTCGCGCGACTGGCGCGCCCTAACGCGGGCCCACGGCCCCGGGCCATCTGCTGCACGCCGTTTGCCGAGCGCGGCCATGGCGATGCTGCACCGCTCACCCATTTCGCCGCACGACTCGCTGGTCACCTGCGCGCACGCTGAGTATCGTGCATGGCGTTGGTGCGGGGCATCGGTGCGAGTCGCCCCCTGCCACGCGCGGCGTGCCTAACACGTCGCACATCTCCCTGTCGTTAGACGCCACCTCACCACTGGTCGCCGGTGCACCGGCGCCCACGCCGGCCCGGAGCCGTCGACCAATGGTGTGCTGGCCCATCGCCTCACCCTCACGCGGACCCTGGGTAGCCATGCCAGTCTCGCATCGCCGATTCCGACCATACCGTGCGTGGCCGCAGCTCGTGCGGGGACGTGTCGCCCTCATCGTCGCGGCGGTCCAGCTCACGACGCTCGCCGCCTGCGGCGAGACGACCGTCAACGAACCGCTGTCCGCCGGCACCCTGGCGACGGTCTCGGGGAATGGTCAGGTCGGCGTTGCCGGCCAGACGCTCCCCGCCCCCATCCAGGTGCGCGTCCTCGGGAGCGACGACCAGCCTCTCCCCGGGGCGACGGTGACGTTCGCCGTCACGACGGGCGGCGGAACGGTCTCGCCGGCCAGCGCGACGTCCGACGCCAACGGCCTTGCCAGCACGACCTGGACGCTGGGCAAGACGGCCGGGAACAACGTCCTCACCGTCACCGCCGGCACCGCCACCATGACGGTCGCCGCCAGCGGCACCGCCGCACGCGCGAGCACCGTGAGCGGCACCTCGGGTGACAACCAGACGACCGTGGTGAACACGGCGGTCACCCTCCCCCCCACCGTGCGCGTCAACGATGCGAACGGCAATCCGGTGGAAGGGGTCGCGGTCACCTTCGCCGTTGCGTCTGGCGGCGGACGGGTGACCGACGGCCTCCGTCGCACCAACGCGCAGGGGGTCGCCACGGTCGGAAGCTGGGTCCTTGGCCCCACCGCCGGAACGCAGACACTGACGGCGCGCGTGGAAGAGAGCGGAGTGGCCAACAACCCGGTGCTCTTCACCGGCACGGCCACCGCAGGGGCCGCATCGCAGCTCGTCGCCCTCACCGCGACCTCGCAGGCGGCGACGGTCGGGACGGCGGTCGCGACGCTCCCCAGCGTTCGGGTGACCGATGCCGCCGGGAACCCAGTGGCGGGGACGCAGGTCACCTTCGCCATCGTCTCGGGGAACGGCCAGGTGACACCGACGGCCGTGGCGAGCAACGCACAGGGAATCGCGACCGTCACCAGCTGGACGCTCGGCCCGGTGGCCGGCGTGCAGCAGCTGTCGGCCACGATCGCCGGCGCCCCCGCGGTGCTCTTCAGCGCCACGGCCACCGCCGGCGCTGCGGCGCAGCTCAGCATCGCCGCGGGGAACAACCAGCGGGCGCAGACGACCCGCGCGGTCACCATCGCCCCGTCGGTGATCGTGCGCGACGCGTTAGGGAACCGGGTCGCCGGCGCGGTGGTGACCTTCACGGTCGCGTCGGGAGGCGGGAGCGTCGTGGGCGGGCGCCAAGTGACCGACGCCACGGGCACCGCCGAAGTGGGCGGGTGGTTCCTGGGCGACGTCCCGGGGACCAACACACTCACCGCCTCGACGCCTAACGTCTCGGCGGTGACCTTCACCGCCATCGGCGATCCGGGACGCGCGGTGTCGATGGTCGCCAACTCCGCCACGGCGCAGTCGGCAGCGGCGGGGGCCGACGTGGCCGATCCGCCGAGCGTGGTGGTCCGCGACCTCGCCGGGAATCCGGTGGCTGGCGTCGCCGTGACCTTCGCCGTGACGGCAGGAGGTGGCGCGGTGGTCGGATCGCCCGTCACCACCAACGCCAGCGGCGTGGCCACGGTGACGTCATGGACGCTGGGCTCCACCGTCGGCGCCAACACGGTGGTGGCCAGTGCGACGGGGCTCCCCAGCGTGACCTTCACCGCGACGGCGACCGCCGGTGCGGCGGCCAGCGTGGTCGCAACCGCCGGCACCAACCAGGTCGCGCTGCAGGGGACGGCCGTCACGACACGCCCGACAGTGCGGGTGACCGACGCGCTGGGGAACGTCGTGAGCGGTGCCACGGTGACCTTTGCCGTGACCGCCGGGGGCGGGACGCTGACGGGGGTCACGCAGGTGACCGACGCCGCCGGCATCGCCACGGTGGGGAGCTGGACGTTAGGCAACCTGTCGCCCAACACGATGACGGCGACGGTGACCGGGGCGGGGATCACCGGCAACCCGGTGACCTTCACGGCGCAGGGGGTCACCACGATCGCCCTGACCAGCGTCCCCACCGGCCCCATCACGCTCGGCACCGACTTCACCATCACCGCGCAGTTGCGTGACGCGGCCGGCGCCGCGGCACCGCTCGCGGGCGTCACGCTCACCATCGCCATCGATACGGGGGGCGGCACGCTCAACGGCACGCTCACCGCCACGACCGATGCCGCCGGGGCGGCGACCTTCACCGTCAACGTCACGGGCGCCGTCGGGGCACGCACGATCATCGTCACCGGCACCGGGCTCACCTCGGCGACCTCCGCTGCGATCACCTTCAATTGATGCCCTCCTCCATGAAACGTGAATCGATTCTGACGGCGCGCGCGGCGGTGGTCCTGGTCGCGGGGTTGACCGCACTGGCCTCGAGCGCTGGCGCACAGGCGCCGGTCGCGGCGCGGCGCATCGGCGAGGAGATCTGGCGGGTGACGGCGTCGACGGGGGCCTATGTCCCCCGGTCGGCGCTGATCATCGGCGCCGACGGCAAGGACACCCGCCTGGGGGCCGGGCCAAGCTTCTCCATCGACGTGCAGTACCTCATCTCCGAGTACGCGGCGGGTTATGCCAACGGGACGCTGGGATTCAACAGCATCACGTTAGGCACGGCGATCCGTCCCACCACCACCGGCCCCTCCAACCAGGTCATGTTGATGGGGGGCACGGCGGGCGTGATGCTCAGCGCCCCGCTGGGGGACAAGTTCCAGCCGACGTTGCGGCTGGGGGGCGGCTTCAAGGGCTACTCGTTCGACCTCACCGACGCCGAGAACCAGTGGCGCCCGACGGCCGACATCGGAATCGGCTTTCGCGGCGTGGGGAACGGGCCGATCGAGATGAGCGCCGAGGTGCGGTACCTTCCCAGCTCGTTCGACCAGGGGAAGTTGCCGATTCGCGGGATCACGCCGCAGGCGCAGCGACAGACGGATCTCGTCTTCAGCGTCGGGGTGAGCATTCGGCCGTAGGGGCGCGAGGCTCCCGGTCGGCCAGGGTGCCGCCTGCGGAGTGTGGAACGGCACGGCATCGGATACCGCAGGACGAAGGGGTCGGAGTCCTTGATCGAAATCGAGGACTGCGACCCCTTGGTACTTGGTAGACTCACGTGGTGGCGTGAGCGTGCACGATCGTGGCGCCGCCGTGCGGCGTGCTCCACATTCGGGCCGCCGCCGCGCACATGAATGCGTGCCCCCCTCCCTCCCCCCGCCGCGTGACCTTCCCCCGATACCTCTCCGCGCTGACGCTCCTCGCCGCCAGCGCATGCGCCTCACCCCCTGCCGAGCAGGCCGCGCCGGCGTCGCCGCCGACGCCGGCCGCGCAGTATCTCTACCTCTGGACTGCCGCCAGCGACTCGACGCAGCCCGACTTCCTGGCGGTGCTCGATGTCACCGAGGACTCCGTGCGCTACGGGCGCCTGGTCACGACGCTCCCGGTCCCGGGACGCGGGAACGGGCCGCACCACACCGAGCACGAACTCGCCGCCGACGCGCAGCTCTTCGCCAACGGCTTCGCCAGCGGGCAGTCGTTCATCTTCGACCTGCGAGACGCGGCCTCGCCACGCATCGCCGGGCAATTCGGCGATGTGTCGGGCTACGCGCACCCGCATTCGTTCCTGCGGCTGCCTAACGGTAACGTCCTGGGGACCTTCCAGATGCAGCACGTGGGCGGGGCGATGCTCGCCGGCGGGCTGGTGGAGATGACCACCTCCGGAACGGTGGTGCGCTCGAGCTCCGCAAATGCCCCGGGGAGCCGTGCCGACCTGCGCGTCTACAGCGCCGGCATCGTCCCGGCGCTCGACCGCATCGTGACGACGACGACCGACATGGACAAGGACACCCCATCTTCGCGCACGTTGCAGCTGTGGCGCCTGTCGGACCTCGCGCTCCTCACGTCGTTCCAGCTCCCCGATGGGCCCGCGGGAAACGAGGGGCTGCTCTCCGCGGAACCTCGCCTGATGGCCGACGGCAAGACGCTGCTCGTCTCGACGTTCAACTGCGGGTTGTACCTCGTGGACGGAATCGACGGCAGCACCCCGTCGGCGCGCCTCGTCTCGTCGTTCCCCCAGAAGAAGGGGACGTATTGTGCGATCCCGGCGATCTCGGGGCACTACTACCTGGTGACCGTCCCCGCATGGAATGCAGTCGTGAGCCTCGACATCAGCGATCCCGCCAAGCCACGCGAGGTGAGCCGCGTGTCGCTCGGGAAGGATGACACGCCGCACTGGCTCTCGGTCTCGCCCGATCAGCGTCGCGTCGTCGTGACCGGCTACGACGGCATGCAACATCGCGTCGTCATCGCCCGCTTCGATTCCACGAGCGGACAGCTGACGCTGGACCAGCGGTTCAAGGAAGAGGGGGCGACCGAGCCCGGCTTCCGCATGGACAACAAGACATGGCCACACGGGGGATCCACCAAGGGGGTCCCGCACGGGGCGGTGTTCAGCCGGCCGTAGGGGCCAACGCCCCAAGGTCATCGTTCGTTACTGCAATCACGCCCGCAACCTGACCCCGTCCCCACCCTGCAGGAGTGCTTTGGATGTCGACGCCTGACGAGCTGCTCGAGGAGATGGAGGCCGAACTCGCGGCCGCCGACTATGGGTTGGGTGGAGCGAACCACGCCTGGCGTGGCACCAGCGAGATCGACCGGCGCCACTTCATCTTCGCCTCGCTCGTCACGGCGGCAGCGAGCACGCTCGGCGGCGCCTCGGCGCTCCGGGCGCAAGAGACAGCCGGTCGCGCGCAGGCGCAGCAGCCGCAACTGCCGCCCTTTCCGCTGGGCAACGGCGAAGCGCCAGCGCTGCAGTTCCAGCCGTATCCCGGGGGGACGGGGGCGGTGCTGGAGCGGTTGGCCAGGGAGCGGGGGCGCGCCGCTTTCGATCGCGCGGAGT
>Ga0116178_10000723_pt1 | contig 29204 bp, 23 predicted proteins | sample AD_STIC12_MetaG_FD_89880 | JGI IMG/M metagenome (GOLD analysis project Ga0116178, IMG submission 89880) | Active sludge microbial communities of municipal wastewater-treating anaerobic digesters from USA - AD_STIC12_MetaG | ecosystem: Engineered > Bioreactor > Anaerobic > Digestate | place: USA... | reverse complement strand
CGCATCGAGGCGCGACTCGACCGGGGTACCGTCGCGCTTGACGAAACGGCCAAGCTGGTGGTAAAGGTGGAATGGGAGGGGCCTGCGGATAGATTTACCCTTTTGGTACCGCAGGCACCGCATGTACACAACCTGATTGTGATTGGAAGCAAAGGCGGGACGCGCTCCTGGGCGGACGAGAAGGGGGAACACTCTGCGCAGGAGTTCTCCTACGTTCTTCAACCGGAATCTGAGGGAGACGCGGCCATCGGTGCGGTGCGTGTGCAATTCAACACGCCGGAAGGCGCGTCGGGCGATCTGGTAACTCAACCCTTGCAGTTGCGCGTTGGAAGTCCCGCACACACGCGGTGGCGCTTTACGTGGGGAGATATCGGAAGCCTCGTTGTCCTCGCAGGTCTGGCCGGATATGCCGGATGGCGCCACTGGAAGAAGAAAACCGTGCGGAAACCCGCATCGTCCGGAGGCCAGAAGGATCCCTTCGCGGCGGCTCTATCAGAGATCACTTCCGCCCGAAGGGCAGGAAATCAGAAAGCGTTTTACGGCGCCGTTCTTTCTCTCCTCAGGCAACTGACGAGTGAACGAACGGGTGTCCCGACGATGGCGCTTGGTGCGCGGGGTCTTGTCCCGTTTGTGGACCGACTTGTTTCTGATGAGAATTCGGCGGAACGGCTTCGCATTTTGCTGAGCCGGATTGACACCATCCTGTACGCTCCGGAGACCGGTGACTCGGATGCGGAAATGGACGCCACGGAGCTTTTCTTGAAGAATTTGGTGAGCGAGAACGAGATCGGGAAAAGGGAACGCAAGGATGCCCCTTGATAGCCACATTCAGGAGATTCATGCGGAAATCGAACGCGAAAGCGAATTCGTAGAACGCATCGTTTCCGAAATCGGCAAGGTGATTGTTGGCCAGCGCACGATGGTTGAGCGGATGCTGATCGGCCTGCTTTGCGACGGCCACATTCTGCTGGAGGGCGTTCCCGGGCTGGCCAAAACGCTTGCAGTAAGCAGCCTGGCCCGGACGATACACGCGAGGTTTCAGAGGATTCAGTTTACACCCGACCTTTTGCCTGCTGACGTGGTTGGAACGCCGGTTTATGAGCAGAAGAAATCGACGTTCACGGTGAAGAAGGGACCGATTTTCGCGAATATCGTGCTTGCGGACGAAGTGAACCGCGCACCCGCGAAAGTTCAGAGCGCGATGCTGGAGGCAATGCAAGAGCACCAAGTGACCATCGGCGACCAGACATTCGCTCTTGAGGACCCTTTCCTGGTTCTCGCGACGCAGAACCCGATCGAGCAGGAAGGAACGTACCCCCTGCCGGAGGCGCAAATTGACCGGTTCATGCTGAAAGTGGTGGTTACTTACCCCTCCAAGGCAGAAGAGCGTCAAATACTCGACAGAATGACCGAGGGCGACGTCCCACAGGTGAATGAAGTTGTCGAACCGGCGGACATCATCAGAGCCCGTCAACTGGTTCGTCGCATCTACATGGACGAGAAAATCAAGAATTACATAGTGGAGATCGTGTGTGCGACCCGAAAACCGGCAGAATATGGCCTGGCAGATTACACCGATTTCGTCGATTACGGTGCTTCACCGCGCGCAACCATATGGCTCGCGCTTGCATCGAAGGCTCACGCATTTCTCCGTCACAGGGGGTATGTTACCCCTGAGGACGTCAAAGCCATCGGGATGGATGTTCTCAGGCACCGTGTCATTCCTACTTACGAGGCAGAGGCGGAGGAAGTCACCGCGGAGGCAATCGTCGGCAAGGTTTTCGATACTGTTGAAGTGCCATGATCCAGAAGGAAATCCTGAAAAAAGTCCGTCGGATCGAAATCCAAACGCGTCAGGTGGTTAACACCCTTCTCAGCGGCGAATACCATTCCGCCTTGAAAGGGCAAGGGATGGAATTTGCCGAGGTGCGGGAGTATCAGCCCGGCGACGACGTCCGCAGGATTGACTGGAATGTGACGGCGCGTATGCGTCGTCCTTTTGTGAAGATATTCGATGAGGAACGCGAGCTGACGGTGATGCTGATGGTTGACGCATCGTCGTCGGGCGATTTCGGGTCTGTAGAGCAGACGAAGAACCAGATTGCTGTCGAGCTGTGCGCCCTTCTCGCGTTCAGCGCCACCAAGAATAACGACAGGGTGGGTCTCATAGTCTTCACTGACAGAATCGAGAAGTTCGTTCCACCGAAAAAGGGCCGAAAACATGTTCTGCGGGTGATACGAGAGCTTCTTGCGCAGTTTTCCCGGACGGAAACCAGTGAGGCACGACCCTTCCGTGATCGGCCGCACCCGGTGATGGGTGGCTTGGCAAGTCTGGCGATCCTCGCGGCGGCTGTTTCGATGATTTCGGCGATTGGTATTCCCGAGGCGACTTCTCAGTGGGTGGCGGAGGCGGCAATATCCCTCCTGGGTGCGTTCGGCGTGGTCGTGGTTTCGCGGTGGGCATTCCGCACGTACGGGGCTGACAAGGGACGCGGTACCGACATTGCCGGGGCGCTGGATTTTCTGAATCGCGTCATGACGCGTCGCGGGGTGGTGTTCCTTATAAGTGATTTCCAGGCGGCCGGTTTTGAGAAGGCGCTCAAGGCTGCCCGGAGAAAGCAGGATGTGATTGCGGTAACGCTCACCGACCCGCGCGAGGTCACGCTGAAAGGAGCCGGTTTGCTGGCTCTGGAGGACCCGGAGACCGGGGAATCTGTGGTTGTGGATTCCTCAGGCAAACGTTTCCGGGAGTGGTACGAACAGCAGGCGCGAACAAGACACGCTCAAAGGAAACGCCTGTTCCGCAGCACCGGTGTTGATGGTGTGGACGTGTGGACCGACACGTCTTATGTGGACCCCTTAGTGAGGTTCTTTTCCGCGCGTGCCAAGCGAATGTGAAGCTCGCGTTTCATGCGGCCGACCCGGCCTGTTGTCTGCGCAGTGAAAAGCGACCTGCTTTTTGGCGTCTGTGAAGAGTGCGAGCAGCGGTTACCGAGGGGAGATTGGGATGAGATACATCAGGGTTCTTTTGTTGATTGGCCTGATCGCCATTGGCACGGGCTGTTCAAAGTCTGGCGTTGCCCCCGAGAAGCAGCTTGTTTTTGCGACCGAACTTTTGAACCGTGAGCTCTACGCCGAGGCTATCCGTGCCTTCGACAAGTACCTGGAGATGCCCGGCGTGTCTGACAGGGATCGCGCCGACGCGATGCGCAAGCTGGCGGATGCGCTCTTCGACAAAGCGAACGATTACCACTCAGCACTCGTGTACTACCTCAGGTTACGGGTTTTCGTTCCCGATTATCCCGAGATGAATGAAATTCGTGCACGGCTTGTCACCTGTTTTGAACGAACGGGACGAAACACTGATGCGTCGCTGATGCGGCGGGAGATTGCCCAGGGGAAGATTCTACCGCCCGATTCGTTGGCGGGGCCGGTCGTGGCGGAGTTCGGAGACCGGAAGATCTCGGAACGCGAAGTTCTGCGCGAACTGGAACAGCTTCCCCCGGAACTACGTCAACAATTCAACACCATGGACCGGAAACGGGAACTCCTGCGCCAGGTAGTCGGCAGGGAGATTTTGTATGAGATGGCGGTGAAGAGGGGATATGCCGATAGTCCCGAGTTTCAACTTCAGCTTGACCGCATGAGACGCGACATGCTTGTTCAGCGGATCGGTGAAGAACAACTCGGGAGCCTTCCAGACATCACGGAAGCGGACGTAAGGCGTTTTTACGAAGAACATCAAGCCGAATTGCCTCGCGTTCCGGGCGGAGGCATTCCAAGCCTCCAGCAGATTCGGCCCCAGATCGAGATGGCGGCACGCCAGGCGAAGCAGCAGGAGGCCTTCCAGCGGCTCGTGGATCAGCTCTTCGCCAGCCAGGAAGTCAAGCTGTACCCCGAACGTATGAGATGACGGAAGATTGTCTCTCCGAAAATCCGGGGAACATAGGGAAAAAACATGGATGAGCTTCACTCGTTTGCAACCTATCCGACACAGGAGGGAGCGAATTGATCGAAGTCCGAGGTCTCACCAAGAAGTACGGGACATTCACTGCGGTGGACGATATCAGTTTCACCGTGCAAAAGGGGCAGATACTTGGGTTCCTTGGGCCCAACGGGGCAGGCAAGACGACAACCATGAGGATTCTCACCGGTTACCTGCCTCCAACCTCCGGAACTGCGCTGGTTGCGGGCTACGATGTCCAGGAGCAGTCCATGGAGGTTCGCAAACGCATCGGTTACCTGCCGGAATCTCCGCCTCTTTACAACGACATGACTGTCCGCGAATACGTGGATTTCTGTGCGGCGTTGAAAGGGGTACCTGGAAGCAAGCGTGAAGAGGCGGTGTCTGCCACACTGGAGAAGTGCGGGCTGGAAGACAGGGTAAACCAGCTTATAGGCACTCTTTCCAAAGGTTATCGTCAACGGACGGGCCTTGCCCAGGCGCTGGTGCATGACCCGGAGGTGCTCATACTCGACGAGCCGACGATTGGCCTTGATCCAGCCCAGATCATCGAAATCCGCGAGCTGATCAAGGGGCTTGCCGGTAATCACACGGTCATCTTGAGCACGCACATATTGCCGGAAGTGAGTGTAACCTGCCAGGCTGTCGCAATCATTCACCAAGGCAAGTTGTGCGCTGCGGATTCATTGGAAAACTTGACCCGCGTCCACGGCGAATCGCTGGAGGAAATCTTCCTCCGTGTGATCAGTAGCGACGTGGAGGAGGCTGCGGCGTGATGAAAGGAACATGGACGATTTTCGTCAAAGAGCTCCGGTCGTACGTGCATTCTCCCGTTGCGTACGTCATGGCATTCGTCTTTCTGATCCTGTGCGGGTATTTCTTCCAGGACGCGATGAATTTCCTCAATCGCTACACTACTGATTATCCCATGCGATATCAGCAGGCCCAGCAGATGCGGCGGGATCCGCCTCCTCCTCCCAACGTCGACATTGTGGTGATTCGTCGGACGTACAGTGTAATGGCGTTCCTGCTGACGTTCATCATGCCGATCCTGACCATGCGCCTGTATTCGGAAGAATATCGCAACGGCACAATCGAGCTTCTCTTCACTTCGCCCGTGACACCGGGGCAGACACTGGCAGGAAAATTCCTCGCGTCATTTGCGCTGTACGCGGGTATTCTGGTGCTCACACTGAACTTCGTCGCGTTTGCGTACCTGTATGCAGAGGAGGGGGTACGGCCTGACACCGGATTAATACTCAGTTGTTATCTGGGGCTTCTTTTCCTTGGAGCGTCATTCATTTCGGTTGGAGTGTTCGCTTCCGCGTTGACGGAAAACCAGATTGTCGCCGCTGTAGTGAGTTTCAGTGTCTTGCTCATGTTCCTTGTCATCGGCGCCGCGGCGGACTACGTGGGCAACTACTCAGCCGCGGAATTCCTCAGATATCTTGCGGTCAACGGGCATGCAGACTCGTTCCTGCACGGTGTGATTTCGCTTCGCGACATCGTCTACTACATAACCTTCATCGGGTTCATGTTGTTGCTCACGAACCGGGTGTTGGAATCGCGAAGGTGGAGGCTGTAAATGGTGCGATCGATTCCTATCCCGTTTGTTGCTCTGGTCGGGTTGCTCCTCGCCGTTGATGGCATGGTTGCGTGGCTTGCCAGCGCCACGGTGTGGGGCTGGGGGATTCCGTGGGCTGTCGGAACAGGCCTTTTGCTTGGTGCATTTCTTTCGCGGCTGGGGGTTCGGAAATCCATCGCGTTTGTCGTTGCGCTAGTGGTTTTGGTCGCCCTTTGCGCGATCATCTACGTGAAAGGCGAAGTGATCGGCGCGTTCAAGCTCGACAGTATCACGGCGATTTTGTTGTTCCTCGCGTTGTTCGTGGGAGAAGTCGGCGTGGGCATCGCATCGGTGCTGACTGGTCGGGCGAGTGCACAAGGGGCCAACTTCTGGGTGTACGTAGTGAGCGCACTCGCGATCGCAGTGGTGTTGAATTACCTCACGAACCGGCACGTGCGGACGACGTACGACATCACGCAGGCGCAACTGGAAAGCCTTTCAGACCAGACCCTGGCGAAGATGAAGGGACTGAGAAAGGATGTTCACCTTATTGCGTTTATCCGGGACTCTGATCCCAATCGTCCCGGGTACGCAGAGATGCTCAAAAAATACGCGGCTGCATCACGCTACTTTACGTTTGAATTTGTTGACCCGGACAAATACCCTGACATCGCCGCCCGGGAAAACATCAACCCCAACGACATCACCATCATTGTCAAGTGTGAGGACCGGCGGGAGCTGGTTCTCGGGCCGGAAGAGCGCGACCTGACAACTGCAATAATCAAGGTGACGCGCCCCGGCCAGAAGAGAATCTACTTTTCGATGTGGCACCAGGAACGGACTCTGGAAGGAGAGATGGGTATGTTAGCCAATCTTCTCCGCCAGTTGAATTACGCGACTGCGCCGCTGAAGCTCATTGATTCTGATGTTCCTCCGGACTGCGCTGTGTTGGTAATCCCGGGGCCAAAAGCGCCGTTCGCGCCGGTGGAAATCAGCAGGATCGAACGGTATCTGGCGGAGGGCGGAAGCGCACTTGTCCTGCTGGATCCGGATTCGATCGAAACCGGTCTGGAAAACGTTGTTGCCAGATGGGGCGTGGTTGTACACCCGAACATGGTCATCGAACGTCAACGTGGACTCGTTCCCTATGCAGGCGGCTTGTACATGGGGGAACAGCAATCCATGTACGCGCGTGCGATGAAATACGAGCCTTCGCACGCTATCGTTGCCGATCTCGAATCCAAGGGCATTGCGACGGGGTTCTACCAGGTTCGGGAGATCACGTGGACGGGCGCGAATCCCACACTGGCGTGCACGGGCACCCCGATTGTTTTCGCGGGCTCACGAACTTCATTCGCGATCACGGAAGTGAAAGAGGCGTTGCGCAACCCACGGCAGGCCCACAGCGCAGAAGGAAAACCGTCGGGTCCTTTCTCGGTTGCCGTGGCGGCGACCGCTCCGCCGTCGGTGCCTACCGGCGTGGAAGGTGCGAAAACGCGGCTTGTTGTCGTCGGGGATGCAGATTTCGCGACCGACAGGGTCGTGAGCCAAGAGCGGGGCAACGTGGATTTCATGCTCAACTGCATCACATGGTTGAGCGAGGACGAAGATCTGATCACGATCCATTCAAGGGAGCCGGGCTACAAGCCTATCGTCATGACAGCGAGCCAGGGGACTTTCATGTTCCTCTTCTGCGTCTGGCGGTACCCGGCGATGGTGTTCGTTGCCGGTCTCCTGATCTGGTGGTACCGGCGAAGTCGTGGCCCCGGCAAGGATAACTGAGAGCAAAAACCGGAAGGGGATCGGCGGAGCGGGGTGCGGATGAATCGCACCCCGCGATCCGTTGACGCGACCTCGGAACGCGCGATCGTTGCACTAAGGCGGAGAAGAACGGCATGAAGAAATGGATCAGGACTATCATTCTGGTCGTAGTAGCCCTCGCGCTCGGACTCTGGGCGTATTTTGGGGAGCGCCATCTGGACAAGGTCGCGCTGGAGAAACGTCTGGAGCAGAAAATTACACGCATCCCGACGGAAAAGATTGCGGGATTCACCCTGATTATCAACAACCCGAACGCAGCCAAACCTGATACCACGGTTGTGGAGCGAGTTGGTGCGGATGAGTGGCAGATCGTCCACCCTATCCTATGGCCGGGAGAGAGCACGGAGTGGCGTGCGATCGCGCAGAACCTTCCAAGAGCCTGGAAACAGCGCGCGTGGAAATCCTCTCCTGACAGCATTTCGTTCTTTGGCCTGAAACCTCCGCTGGTTCGGCTGATTATCAAGCCGGTAGACAGCGCGATGCGACCGGACACTCTCGACATAGGCAAAGCCACGCCGACCGATAACTTCTGTTATGTAAAATATCCCCGGAGTGATTCAATCTATACGACGGACGTTATTCTGGTTTCCGCCACCCTGAAATCCTTGCACACATTGCGAGACAAATCGGTTACGCCGATCGACCCATCTCTCGTGCAACGAATAACCGTGAAAAGGGGTGGCACGGATTCGATGGTGATCGAACGCCGCGGCAATCTCTGGTGGATGACCTCCCCGTTGGAACGGTCGGTGGATCGGGACACCGTCAATGCACTGCTGAAAGAAGTTCAGATGTCCCGGGTGGCGGTCTTCCACGATACGCCTGCTGCCATGGAAACGTACGGTCTAGATCGCCCTGTGGCAGAGGTTGAGTTCCTGATGGCATACCAGGGACGTCTGGCCCGACGGACACTGCTTCTCGGTTCGAGAGTCCCAAATGTTCCGAACGAGCAGTCCGGGGGGCAGCCGGTGTACTACGTCAAGGACGCGGATCGACCACCCGTGATGGAGGTTCCTGGAGGGCTCGGGTACAACCTGAAACGTCCGATGGAGTTCTACTGGGATCGTCATCTCGCAGTTTTTGAGAGACGGGATATCAACCGGGTTGAGCTTGTGACTCCCGAGCGGACGGTGGCCATGTCTGCTGACACGCTTGCCAACTGGCGGTTCGAAGGCCCGCTGTCCGGCGGGGTGAAGCGGTGGCAGGTGAACGGCATCGTGGCAAATCTCGACATGGCACGTGTGAAGCAGTTTGTGGAAAGGCCGGTTGCCGCCACGGGTCTGGATAGGCCGCGTCTAAGTGTGCGCCTGTACCACGACAAAGAGTTGAAAGCCTCCGTTGATTTCGGAGCGCCGCACGGTGGGCTTGTTTTTGCCAGGGGGAGCAACAACAACGGCCCGGTTCTGGTCGACAAGCAGACGATGACTCTTTTCATGCTGAGCGTTGACGATCTGAAAGAACTGCCGATTCCGCCCCAATGATGTCCCGGTGAAAAGGGGACCGTCATCAGGAAAGCGATGCCACGGCAGACGGCAGCAGTACGCAACAGGGGGTGCGATCTATCGCGCCCTCTTTTGCTGCAAACAGGTTTGCACTTATTCTGGCAGGACAATACCGATGTCATTGGCTCACCGGGTGAGTCTGGCTGCACTGGTTGGCATACTTCTGTGTGCCCGTACTTGCCCGGGTTTCGTCGAAGTTGCTGCGCGGGTGGATACCGGCTCCGTCCTGATCGGGGACGTCATCACGTACGAGATTCTGGTAACGTACGACGATACGATCGTGGTGGAGAAACTTCCCCACGGAGTCAACCTTACTGCCTTCCACATCCGGGATTACCGGGCCATTCCAAGAACGAAGCTCGCCAACGACCTGTGGCAAGAGGGCGGACAATACCGCATTTCGGTGTACCGTCCCGGCCTTTACGTCATTCCGCCCGTTCCTTTGCGATACCATGGCAAGTCCGGCCAATCGGGGGAGCTGATTACGCAACCGATCGCGGTTGAAGTGAAAAGCATGGGCGTGACCGAGGCGGATACGTTACGTGGGATCAAAGGGCCAAAGTCCATCTCAGTGAAGTTCCCGATCTGGGTCTGGGGCATCCCGGCAGCGCTGATTCTGGCGGGAGTTGGGGTGGTGTTTGCAATGAAGCGTCGAGGACCAAAGGGCACCGCGGAGGCAGAACTCGCCGCAACCACCGTTCTTGACGAGGTTGCGGAATTCGATCGGATCCCGGCTGCGGATCTGATCCAATCAGGCGATCTCAAACTCCTCTACACGCTGGTGTCTGACACAATGCGTCGGTACCTCGCGAGAAGATACGGCGTCAACGCGATGGAGCTCACGCTCCACGAACTCGCTCTGTCTCTTGAATCCGCCGGCGCGGACGCGAACGATGTCGGGGACATGATTTCGTTCCTAGAACAGTGTGACCTCGTGAAATTCGCGCGATTCATTCCTGCACAGAATGAGATTGAAACGCTAATCGAGCGCGCGAAGAACCTCGTTCGGCAGACGCAGGTGTCAGCCGTTGCGACGGCGCCAGAAACGAGTGCGGGCAACACCGCCGACGACAGAGACGGCGAGGGGAGCACATCTGTATGACCTTCAGCTTCGCCAGTCCGTGGTGGCTCCTCCTTCTCTTGGCCCTGCCGTTGCAGGTGTGGTGGCACACGCGTGGCACACACTTCACGAATGCGGTGCTGCGCTTTCCATCCGCCACGTCACTAAGGCAATTCAGGCCTTCAACTCGGGTCAGATTGCGGCACGTTGTGCTGGTCCTGCAGATTCTGGGAGAACTCGCGCTGATTTTGGCCCTTGCGCGTCCTCGATCCGGCAAAGTCGAACAGCGTGTCATTTCCGAGGGCGTTGACATCGTCCTCGCGCTGGATGTAAGCGGGAGCATGCAAGCCTTCGACATGGGTAATCGGGAGCGGATAGACGTTGCCAAGGAAGTGACTTCTCAATTCATCGACTCACGATCCTCCGACCGGCTTGGAATGGTGGTGTTTGCGGGGCAGAGTTACACCCAGTGCCCTTTGACCGTGGACTACGGCATCCTGAAGAACCTCCTGGCGCAGGTGAGCATCCGCATGAATGAGACCATTCCCGATGGAACGGCTATCGGCATGGCATTGGCGACTGCAACGAATCGACTTAGAACGAGCACTGCTCCGAGCAAGGTGATTGTCCTGCTCACTGACGGGAGCAACAACGCGGGAATCATAGACCCTCTGACAGCCGCGGAAGCGGCCGCGCAACTGGGAATCAGAGTGTACGCCATCGCAGTTGGGGTTACCGGGCGCGCGCCGATTCGCGTTCGCGATCCTCTTTTCGGGGAACGTATTGAATTCATGGAGGACAGCATCAACGAGGACGTTCTGCGGAAAATTGCGGCTATCACGGGTGGACGCTTTTTCCGCGCGACGTCTCAGACCGCGTTGCAGGAGATTTACCGGGAAATCGGTATGATGGAGAAAACGGAGGTGGCAACGCTTCAGATCCCACGTTTTGCGGAGTTGACCTTCGTTTTTTTTCTGATACCCTTGGGGTTGGGATTGTTGATCGTAGGCTCCCTCCTGCGCTTTACCGTGTTCAGGACGATCCCATGAGGCGTTGGAGTACGAAGCAGTGGACATCCTGATAAGCCTTGTTACTCAGCTTTGGCGGGACCCAGAATGGCTGTGGGGGCTGCTTCTCGTTCCCATGGTTCCAGTCGCGTATTTCGTGTTGGAATGGCGCGCGCGCGCATTGATCGCCCGCCTTGGGAACCTCGATGTCCTCAGAGAATCAGCAGTCGAGGTCAGTTCCCGTATGAGGGCGGTTCGCGTGTTTCTGTTCGTCGGAGCGATTGCTCTGGGCTTCGCCGCGGCGGCCAGGCCACAGTGGGGATCATCAACCGAAATCGTTCACAGCACCGGGTTGGATATTGTGCTTCTGCTTGACACATCACTTTCGATGCTTGCCGAGGATTTGAAACCTAACCGGCTGGAATCGGCCAAACTCGAAGTGGCGACATTCCTGGACAAGCTGAAATCGGACCGCGTCGCTCTCGTTCCTTTTGCGGGTACGGCTTTCATCCAGTGTCCTCTCACGCTGGACTATTCCGCTGTGCGACTTTTCCTCAGCGACATTACCCCGTACACCGTGAGCGAAGAGGGGACGCAGATTGGGACTGCAATTCGCACCGGTTTGAAGGCCTTCGGTGAGGGTGATGACAGAAGTCGCGTGATGGTGCTGATCACGGACGGCGAAGATCAGGGAAGCAATCCCCTGGAAGCGGCACAGATGGCTGCTGATGCGGGTGTGCGGATCTACGCGATCGGCGTCGGGTCTCCCGAAGGTGAGCTCATTCCGGATACAGGTATAGACGGTCGTCCCGATTTTCTGCGTGATGATCACGGAAGCGTGGTGAAAACCAGACTGGACGAAGAAGCGCTGCGGGAAATCGCGATCGAGACAGGCGGCGAGTATTACCGCGCGAGCCCCGGTGGGAGGGAACTGGAAGCCATACTGGAAAGCATAAGTGATATGGAAAGAACCCGGCAGAGTGAATTCCAGACAGTTGCCCGTATCGACAGATACCAGACTCCGCTGGCATGCTCTGTCCTGCTGTTTCTTCTCATCCCGTTTGTTCCAGAACGGGCGGCAACAAGGAGGCGGCCATGACGAACGTGAGTGTGTTCGTTCTTGTGCTGGCGGTTTGGCTCTCCGGTTGCCAGTGGAATGAAGTGCTGGTACAGCGTTCAGTCGCGCGCAAAGTGCAGGAAGGGAACGCATTGTACCTCCGGGGAGAACTGAATGAAGCGCTCATTAGATACCGCGATGCGGAAACCGATGCTCCGGAAGAAGGGCGTATCAAGTTCAACATAGGGAATGTGTTCTATCGTCAATCCCAGTTCGGCGAAGCTGAAGAGACATATCTGGATGCCGCGAGACGGGGCGACGCAGTATCGCGGACGCCTGGTACAACCTTGGCAACGCGTGCTTCAAACAAGGGCGTTTTGACAAGGCCGTGGAAAGCTATCAGAAGGCTTTGGAGTTCAACCCGTCTGACAGAGACGCGAAGTTCAATCTCGAACTGGTTCAGAAAATGCTGAACCGTGCCGCAAGCGAAGCGGCGAGCACGCCCGCCGGCTATCGGCGCCCGAGCAACTGGGCGAGGGACCGAATGAAAGAAGCGGAGGCGCTTGCACAGCGCGGAAAATATGGCGAAGCTCAGCGGGTGATTTCAAGGACATTCCAGGCGGAACCCTCATGTGCCGGCGAGTTCGGCGAATTCGCCGAACGGGTGACCGCGCTGAAGAACATATTCGGGGAAGGCCGATGAACAGCTTCTTGCTTTTTGCCGTTGCTCTCGCACTAGGGGGCGGCACCCCCGCACGAGGCCAACAGGCGGTTTCCGGCCTGCCTCCTGAGCTTCTGGTAGCAAGAGCCGCGCAAGCGGTTGCCACGATTACGTTTGATCGTTCGCTTGAGGAACAGGCGCTTCGCGACCTTGCGGCAGCGCTCCGCCAGGACCCCCGCAACTCCCGCGCAAAAGCTCTTGTCGATCTCATACAGAAGCGGCGCCAGGAGAGGGAGAAGCAGGAGCAACAGAGAGGACAACAGCAACTGCGCAACCAGCGGCCCGAAGCCCAGGCACAGGTCACGCAGCAACCGTCCAGGCCGAAACAGAAAGAGAGTAGCAATGCGCCGGACCGTACGGAGACCAATCGTCGGGCGCCGCGCGAAGAGGGGAACAGGTTGACCAGGGAACAGGCGCAGCAGCTCCTTGACGCCCTTGAACAGCAGGACCGACGACCAACGCAGAGACTCCCGGTTCGTAACCCACGGCAGGGACCACGATGGTAAGAGTCGCGGGGTGTATGGTACGAATGCACATGTGTGGAAAGATTTTCATCGGTGTGACAGGACTGCTGCTCCTGGCGTCGTTGGGCCGCGCGGAGGTGCAGGTGTTTGCGCGGGTGGATCGGAACCAGGCACAGGTAGGCGAGCAGGTCGTACTCACCGTTGCGGTCGTCAGTCAGAAACCGCTCAGCGTACAGGTGCCCCCGACACTGCGGATTTCAGGTGTCACATGTTCCCAGGTTCGCGGCCCTGCAACTTCAGAGGAGATGTCTATCTCTGGAGGCCGTCTCCTGCGGCGTGCCACCGCCGAATACGCCTATTTTTTAACTGCGGAGCGCGCGGGGGAGATTGAGATTCCGGCGATTCCAGTGACTGTTGAGGGGACGCAGTTCCTGACCCAGCCGATACGTCTCACCGTGGGAAAATCACCGGTCCTGGAGGCCGGAGGGCCAGTTCAGGTTCGGGTGAATGTGAGCCGCACAACGGTGTACCAAGGTGAACAGATCGTCGTGGAATATCTGTTGTACGAAGAAGCAGTTGCGAGCAGCCGAATCCAGAACCGCCAACTTGTGCGCGACCCTTCATTCCTGAACTTCTGGGCTGAAACGCTGGAGGATATCCGCCGTCAGCAAATTCCCACCCGGAGGGAAACGATCAACGGAGTTGCGTACAATGTGTTACCAATACTGCGTTATGTCGTGTTTCCCACACGGGCGGGCACCCTGACGATCCCATCAATTACCGTGTCGCTTGTGGCAGCCCTGCCGACTGGGGCTAGGACAATCTGGGGCGAACCGGTTCTGCAACCGAGACAGATCAGCGTTAGTTCGCCTGAGCGCACGATCGAATCACGAGCACTCCCCGCAAACCCTCCCGCCGGGTTCAGCGGGGCCGTCGGATCGTTTTCGATTACGAGCGAGGTGGACAGAACCGAAGTCGCTGAAGGAGACCCCATTACCTGGAAGGTGATCATAGAAGGCGACGGAAACGTGAAAAGCGTGGGCGATTTGCGCATTCCGGATCTGCCTGATTTTCGCGCATATGATCCCAAAACAACTGCTTCGTTCACTGTCACGCAGGGCGCTGTGCGTGGCAAGTTGGTGTATGAACGCGTAGTAATGCCACTTCACGCGGGCATCAGCCAGATTCCAGGCACTACCTTCACATTTTTCGATCCCAGAACGAGGCAATACAGAACCATCGCGGTAGAAGCGAAGAAGATCACGGTTACGGCGAACAGGGCCGCGGTTGCGCATACGCCTGCGGGTGGACAGATGCTGGTGAAGGAAGTCGGATCGGATATCCGCTATATCCAGCCGGATGTCAGTTCGTTGGAAGATGAGTCATGGCGGCTTACCGATTCCCCTCTGTACTGGGTGTCGTATGGCCTTCCCGTAGCGTGGGTTCTTCTTGCCTTTGGCGTACGGGCGCGCAGAATTCGTATGGGCGCGAACCCGGCAAGGATGCGTGCGCTCGGTGCCGCAGGAGAGGCTCGTCGACGGCTGAAAGTTGCGCGGTTGGCGCTTGAGAAAAACGATGTTCACGGTGGGATTCAGGCCGTCGCGAACTCCTTGACCGAACTGGTTGCCGCGGCGGCCAACACCACCGCGGCAGGCCTCACTTCGTCGCGCATATCCGAGGTCCTCAGCGAAAAACAAGTCCCGGAAGACCTTAGAAAAGAAGTTTTGGCGACGCTTGCGCAGTGTGACGAAATCCGATATGCCCCGACTTCCGCGTCGGCCGACGCGGCGAGAGCGATCTACGAGAAGGGGCTCGGCCTTGTCCGCCAGCTGCTGAGATACCTCGTGCCATGAAAAGAACTCTTGCGTCCGTTTTCGTACTGGCTCTCGCCTTCGCCGTGGAGAGCTCATCGTTCGCGTCAAACCGGGGCCTGGCCCGTCTGTTCAACGAGGGGAACGCTGCATACCGGCAGGGGAGGTATGAGGATGCGATCGTCGCGTACAACAGGGTGCTGACAGGAGGAGTGCGTTCAAGCGCGGTCTATTACAACCTTGGAAATTCCTATTACCGGACGGGTAAACTGGGGCTTGCCATTCTGAATTTCGAAAGAAGTCTCCGGCTCGACCCCGGCAATGATGACACCCGTCACAACCTCCGATTTGTGTCCTCACTCGTCCAGGACCGTGTTCTGGTTTCCAGTTTCGAACTGAAATTCCAGGAGAAGTTGTCGCAGCTCCTCGGGTACACGAGCCCCAATTTCGTTGCGGTTATCGTGCTTCTGGCAGTGTGTGTCTCCGCCGGAGTCGGCGGGCTTTGGCTTCTTGGACGGTTCCGCACACGCATCGCAATGGTTATTTTCGTTGGATGTTGTGTGTTGGCTGCTCTGGGTGCAAGCGTCATGGCCGGCCAGAAATGGGCGGCAGACGAAGGACGTACAGGGATAGTGCTTGCCGACCAGGCAAACGCGCGTTTTGAACCGAGCGAAACTTCGCGGGTGGTGTTCGTTGTTCACGAAGGTACCAAAGTCTGGCTCATACGGCGTGACGGTGGGTGGGCATTCGTTCGCCTCGCCAATGGTCTGCGCGGATGGGTTCAACAGGGTGCGTTCGAAATGATATGAAGGAGTGGTGTATGGCTTCGCGCCTGTTTGTATGGGGCGCAGCGTTCGTAGTTCTTGCCGGCCAGGCGTGGGCTCAACCTTCGTACCTGGTTCCGCTCCTCAATGAGATTGAACGAACCAACCCGGCCAGTTTCTACACCGTTACCTTCAGGCTTTATGAGCGTGTCGGGGCGGGTGTGTATTCCCCTGAAGACCTGCGGTTCCTCGGCACCGCCTTACTCCGCCGCGCAGAAGCCTCGCCTGAACTGCTGCCCGTAGTTCTCCCGCTTCTGGGACAGATGAATGTCCCCGAAACCGTGTCGCCCATCATGACGCACGCGCGATCATCTGATCAGGCGGTAAGGACGGCCGCCTATCAGGCCCTGGGATGGATGGGCGACGAGCGGGCTCTCCCTCTCTTGACGGCCCGCAGTCGGCAGGAAAGGCCCGCGGCCAGTGCCGAAGAGCGGTTCATGATCGAATACGCGACACGATCGATCCAGCTGAAAGCCCGGTTGCGACGTATGCCGGCGGGAGACGAATTCGCGTTGGTCCGTAATACCCTGCTGACGGAACCGAACTGGCTGGTTCGGGGTGACATAGCGCGGATGTTGTCAAAAAGGGCAGGCGCGGATGTCTGGACGGTGTTGTTCGACTCGTATGAACGGTGGGCAAGTACTCCGCAGTACGTGCAAATGATTGGCGAAGTACTTGGTCAGCGGTACAGATTCGACCCGACGGGCTACATCGCCGCGGTGAAACGACGTCCTCCGGAGACACGCCTTTATGCGTTGGAGCGCATTTCCGACTTCCCTCACATCAGCGACATGGGCGCCATAATGGACGTGTCGGAAACTGACGCCGACGCGATGGTGCGCGAGCGCGCCACAATCTTGCTCGGAAAACTGCTGAACCGTTAGGGTTCAGTGTTTTCCACTGCGGCCTTTTGTCGGTTTATTTCCCTGAATATCGCGGGATCGAACTTCGGTTCGCGCTGGTAGGTGTAGAGTCCGTTGACCTCCTGCTCCGCATCGTAAAGCTGCGTGTAACAAAAACCGCACATCATCGGGTGATTCAGCAGAGTTTCCGTAAGCCCCCGGTAACGCGTGAGGAACTCTTCTTCCGTTTTCGGGCGGTCACCGTATCCCCAGGACTTGCCATCCTCTTTGCCGGGGTTCCACCAGATCCCGCCATATTCGCTCACGAAATACGGCTGGCCAGCCCATTCGGCATCCTCTTTGGGGAAGTTGCGCCACACTTCGTGCCCTGAGATCATTCCCGCGAAGTTGGCCGCAAACTTCGCGACGTCCTGTTCGTAACAATGTGAATCGTATACATCCGTGCATTCCGTGTGAACGTAACCGGAAGTATCGATACACGGCCTGGTGGGGTCGAAAAGCTTGGTGGTTCTGTACACGAGCCGCAAGATGTCCGGGTCCCTGGGTGGCTGCTGGTGCGTTTCGTTGAACGGGCACCACCCGACTATGGAAGGGTGATTCACGTCGCGACGAAGGATCGAAAGCCACTCCTCCTGAACACGGATCAGGGCCGCCGGGTTTGAAAGGTCAAGACCCCAGTTGGGGTACTCGCCCCATGCGAGGTATCCCAGTTTGTCAGCCCAGTAAAGGAATCGTGGCTCGAAGACTCGCATATGAAGACGGGCACCATCAAATCCGGCTGCTTGTGATATCTTGATGTCGCGCTTGAGATCCTCGTCCGTCGGCGCCGTGTAGATGCCGTCCGGGTAGAAGCCCTGGTCAAGAACCAGCCGCTGAAACCGGGGTTGTCCGTTGAGCAACAGTGCTCTTCCCCGTGTGCCGAGAGTGCGCAAGCCCATGTAGCTTGCCACTGTGTCTTCCGCGTGGCCCGCTGCGCGCAAGCGGACGGACACGTCGTACAGGAAGGGGTCCTCCGGAGACCACAACCTGACGGTGTTGACAGGCACCACGACAGACGCTGCACCTCCGATAACGTAGCCTTCACCGAAGCCAACGGCCTCGCCACCAGCGCTCAGGGTGATTTCCGCGCGCGCTCCCTCCGCGGCCCGCGAAGCGAGGACTTCCACCAGCACTTTTGCCTGATGAAGGTCTGGAACAAAATGGAGTCCCGTCACGTGCACGTCTGGAACCGGCTCCATCCACACAGTCTGCCAGATCCCCGTGGTTCGCGTGTAATGGCACCCGTGCGACTCATACCGAATTGACTGTTTGCCCGAAGGCTGAAGGGGCGAGCGCGTATCGTCCTCCGCGAACACGGTGAGCACGTTCGATCCGGCGCTAAGCGCGTCCGTCACGTCAAACGAGAATGGTGAGTACCCACCCCGGTGCGAACCCAGCAGCTTCCCGTTGACCCACACATGCGCCAGATAGTCTACCGCGCCGAAGTGCAGAATGATTCTTTTGCCGCTCCAGTCCTCAGGTATTGTGAACGTGCGACGGTACCATACGCCAGCCATGAAATCGGTATGCGCGATTCCCGAGAGTCTGCTTTCAGGGCAAAATGGTACGACGATCTCCTGCGGAAGCGTGGTGCCGGGGTCTGCCAGACCGCGCGAGACGCCACTCAGTCCGGGATCAAGACAGAACTGCCACCTGCCGTTCAGGTTCAGCCACTTCGTGCGAACCAGGTCCGGGCGGGGATACTCGGGGCGAGGGAAAAAATCCATCGGTTACTCCTGAGAAAATGGTTCAGGCGTCCAGCGCAATCGTCAAACGTGAAGGTCGAACGCCGGGCACTTTCGAATAGGTCTCGACTGTTACTGAGCCATCGACACCGTCGAGGGGAAACTCAGAAGATGCCGTTTCACCGGGCAGAAGAGTGAATTTCCATTCCGGGAAAGCGAGTGGGACCGGTACCCCGACACGGCAAACCCGAAGGCGAAGTGAGCCCTCTGCGGGGGAATCTCCCAGATTCTTCGCCGAAACCAAGACGCCATTACGGTTTTCGCGATGAACATGTTCGAGCCTCGTTCCGACGCGGGGCGGGATCGAAGTACGAACTTCGTTACGAACGAGGCCGATTTCCTCCACCGGTATCGGGGCAAACCCCGCCTGGACCACGGGAGAGTTCGGCTCAACCGCGAACACTCCGTAGGCCGGGTCGCAAAACGAGGGCTCCGCGTCGACGAAATTGTCGCGAATCTCAACGAGGGGTGCAGCGCTTTCGTCTATTCGTACCCATTCACCCAGACACACGTTGTGTGTGATGACGTTCCCTTCCGGGGGAACGCCATTGGTTCCCGAGAAATACGGTTCAATCGCGGCGAGTTCGGGATATCGAACGCGGTACGGAGGCTCCGAAGGTCGCATTTTTTCGTATTGCTCCTTCATGTATCCCATGACCATGCGGCGCCATACCGGGTGATCGCTCGTCCCCCTGCTGTCAAGTTCGATTGCGGGGTGGCAATCCACGAATACGTTGTTGCGAACTTCGAAATCCCGTCCACCTCCGAGAAAAACAGCCCGGGTAACGTCCCAGAAGATGTTTTCGCAGATTGACGTTCCGCTCACGCAATCGTCCATGTACACGGCCATTGAACCCATGCCCACGCCGCCGGTGTGGTGGATGAAATTGCGCCGGATCACGTTTCCCCTGAACGTGTAATCCCTTCCGGTGTAAATCGCGCCGGCGTCCCCCGTTTCGAGGCACACGGAATAGATCTCGTTGTTTTCCACGGTGATCTCATTTCCCCAGAAAAGAATCGCGCAGTGGGGCAGATTATGAATCAGGTTGTGCGTGATCAGGTGTCCGACACCGTGGACATTTATCGCCGTCTGGTAGCAACGGGACCAGCGTGCGATATGGTGGATGTGGTTGTTGGCCACCACGTGGTCTGCGGGTTCAAGGGTCTGCCGATCGCCTCCTTCGATGTCAAACCCGCCGTCGCCGTTGTTGAACACGGTGCATCCTGCTACTGCCACGTTCTTTCCACCCCGTATCACAATCCCCCTGTTTCCAAGGTTCTTGATGGTGCATGACTTCACAGATACATGCTCACATTCGGTGGCGACGATGCCGTCTCCCCGCGAGCATTCAAGCGTGAGACCGTCGAACGAGACGTGAGAGACCCTCTGCAATGCCACGAGAGGAGCCTCAAGAATGGAAAGAATCACATCCCGTGGTACCTCTTGCTCATCCGGGGGAAGCAGATAAAGTCTCCCCCTGCGCCGGTCAACGTAATACTCACCCGGCGCGTCCAGCTCCTCAAGAACATTCAGGAAATAGAACCGTTGTCCAACCCGATAGCTGTAGTTTCCGTGCGGTGGGTGGGTGGTGACGGTTCTCGTTCGCGGGTCGATGTGGCGCACACGCTCGTAGCTGTTCGCCCAATCGTACGACCAGTAGCCGTGGACCCAGATGTCGTCATCAGGTTCCCACGTCAACGGGTAATCCCCTTCGTACGTGAACCCGCCGGTCAGGTCACCAGTCGTGGTTCCCCATTCATCTTTCAGAGGTTTGTCGAACCCCGCGATTTTCAGGAATTCGCCCGATTGGGGCCACTGGGCGAGCGTCATGGGCTCGCCATCTACGAACAGTTCGGCGTGCGCAGGCAGGACGGGCCGGGCAAATCCGCGCGAAGTCAACGTGCCGCAGTCGGTAACACCATGTTCGCTCAGATCGGCCGACAGAACGCGATCTCGCACGGACGGCTTCAGCCGTTTGAGCACGGATTCGTCATCCACGCGCGAAAAGCGGGAAATAATCACTCCGCCGATGATGCGGACACTTTCTCCGGGCCAGGCGCGGTACGTAATCGGCGATGATCCTTTTCCCGAGTCTCCTTCCGTGAGTTCGAAAGCCCTTTGCCGCTGGTACACGCCGCCGCGAATCCACACCGTCACACCGCCTTCCGGCAATCCTGCGGACGTGCCCAAAGCCCTGATCTGATCCCGGGCGCGCTCCAGCGTGGCAAAGGGTGCGCGAGCGGACCCCTCGTTGGCGTCGTTGCCGTGCGGGGCGACGAAAAGCTCAGACGGCTCACCTTGCATTTCGTTTCCTTCAGTATCAGTGCACCTGTTGTGCGTGTCTGTTTGCGACGCACGTGGAGTGCCTTGCCGCTGGATTGCGGGTCGGTAACTCGTACGTCGGAGAGACGGCACTATGCGGACAAGAGGAAATGCGCCCTGAAACGGGTCCCAGCTGTAGTCGAATTACCCTCGTTGAGCCCATATGCGCCCGCAAACCGCGGTATGCCGCACTCCTCGAACTGTTGCTCCGACTTTCCGAGTTTCTTTAAGCGGTGGCGGCAACTACTCCCGCGCCGGTTGTGCGGCATCGTTCCATACGTATTCGCCGGTGGATTTCACGAAAATGCTCAGCCGCAACTCCGAGAACCATTTGCGAAAGAGACGTTCATCGTTCAGAACGGCCTGTCGGGCGGCTTTGACGGCAAACTCCACCAGGAAACGCCAGAGAAACACCGCGCAAAGAGCGCAGAGGCCCGCGAGGATGTACAGGGAATGCCAAGTCGCGAAAAAGGCTCCTGCGACGGCGACAAGAATCGACAAAACCAGCACCCAACCCGTCGCGCGCGCGGCATACGGACATTCTGCGCCCGAAAGAAGGACCCAGGACAAAACAAACCTCCGATCCAGCCCGATCACGATCTCATGGTTGCGGAAAGCTTTTCGGAGGTTCTCAAAATCACGCCAGTGGCGTCTAAGTATCTCACTGCCCGCCATGCGTTCCGTCGCCCCCGGCCGGAAACCCATCCTTCAGGAAGTGGACCACTCTGGAAACGGTGTCGGGAGGAATCTTCGAGCGCGCGTTGCGGAGCTCGGCGAGTACATAGCGCGTGGTTTTCGGGGTGTCCATTGGAGGGGAGATTTCCTCTATCAGCTTGGCGATCTGGCGCACGTCGCGAGTGGGGCAGTTCACGTACCGCGCTACTTCCACGTGTGACGCTTTCATTTGGTCCGTGCCATTCGTAGCCCCCCGGGCGACCAGACGCGGAGCGCGCGATACCCGGCGGCCGGCGGAGACGACAGCCAGGGAGTCGTCCTTCTCTTCTTCGTCTTCACCATCTTGCGGTCCGTCGAAACGTTCCGGTCGCGCCTCAGGCTCATCTTCATCTTCCTCAACACGAGCGGGCGGCTCGCGTAAAGGCACAGAGCGACGTGGAGTCTCGGTTGGACTTGCTTTCCCGGGAACGGGCGCCCGCGCGGGAGAAACCATTTCTGACGCGACGGGAACGGCATCCTGCGAAACAGGCGTGCTTTTCTCAAGGGTACTCGTCGGCGCATCCTGGGTGGTTTTCGCTTGGTCCGCCACCGGCGCGTCGATCGTGCCGCGCTGGAGCGCGGTTATTGCGCACGACGCACACAAGTTTGCCGAACGGCCGTCCAACGTAAGTTGTGCAATATTCGGGAAAAAGTTGCCGCACCGATCGCACGGCACAAATTCCCGAAGCAGAGCTTCAAGTTGCTCGTGCAGCCGCTTTGCTTCCTGGAACGTCGCGGCGGATATGGGGCGTTTCCCCAGATTTGCCAGTTCGGCGGCTATGGTGGTGATGCGATCGCTGAAAATGGGCGCGGGAGGGGACATTCAGCTCTCCGAAAACCGTTACGAGCATGGGCACGATGGGTGTGTACGTCGGAAGATAGCAGGGGAGACGAACCGCGGCAAGCCGGAACTTGGTCCGTGCTGTCAGTTGCACCGGCATGATGGTCCGGTCCTGCGGGCCGCATGCTTCAGCGAGAACCAGTGACGAACAGCGCGCATGAATCCCACGCCGGGCACCCTGAGCAACTGCAAACGCACCCGCGCGGGTGCCCGACTGCCTCTGCCTTCGAACATCGGGTCCGTGTTTTGACCCCGGTTCAGTTTCAGGACAAACCGCGCTCGCGGAAGATAACGCATGCGATATGCAGGGGACAGCGGGAGCAGTTGTTGATGTCCGTCTTCAACGGGCAATGGCCAAGAATCCCGAGGCGACTCAGAGCATAGTCAAACCGGATCGGGTCCGCCGGGTCGAAGTGCCGAAGCTTCCGCGTGACCTCGACAGCCATCTTCCAATCGACCGTTGATCGCCGGGTGAGGCCTATCTGCTTGCAGATTCGAGCGACGTGCGTGTCGAGAGGCAACACGAGCAAGGACGGGGAGACCGTTCTCCACAGACCCAGGTCGGGAGATTCGCGCCTGACTACCCACCTAAGAAAGAGGTTCAGGCGTTTGCATGCGGATCCGTCTGCAGGAGACGGGAGCAGATGCCTGAAGAAGCGCCGCTGCTCGACCTCGTGTCTTTCCTGTTCCCGCAGAAACGACACAAACGCCTCCAGCGCCACGCCGACATCCCGGGCGCCCTTCCGTAGTCCGCGGCAGAACACGCGTTCCAGCGAACCATGTTTCCGAAGGACGTGCGCGAGGATTGAAGACATGATGGCCACATCCTCTCCTGTGTGGAGACGATGTTGCCATCCGGTGAGGCATCTCGCGCCGCTGGAGAGGTGTGAGGCAGTGACGAACGCATAGGGTCCGCCGGGCATTCGGCTGAAAAGATCGCGCAGATTCCGCACGATGATTCTGGCGTTGCCGTACGCGAACAGCGCGGAAAAGAACGCTGCTATCTCCTGATCCCGTGGATCGGAGAATTCACGGACTACGACGAGTGGGTCCGGATCCAGTGCCGATTCGTCGTAGGCGTTGCACAGGTTCTCCAGGGCGGTACCGAGGTCCGATCGCACCGAATCCCGGTTTTCGGTCGTCCGGTCAGGTACCATGCGGTCCGTGCCGGCGCCTGTTGTAGCGCTCACGGCGTTTGCAACGGCGGCAGGTCGGTGTACATCGTTGCGGCGGCACAAGGAGCGTTCTCACCTGAGAGGGATTTCGGCGCCCATGGAACGCGCGAGGAGCTTCAAGGGGTGCAACGTCGTTTTTGCCGTTCCGAACTCCATCTGAAGCTTGCACGTACTGCAGTCTGTCACTCCGTAATCAATCGAAGCATCAGAGAAACGGTTGAGCAGGCTCTTACCGATGGCCATTGAGGTGTCGAAATACGCGCGTTTCATGCCGTACGTTCCGGCCATACCGCAACAACCTTCATCGAGAATCTGAATCCGGAGCGACGGGATGCGCTTGAGGATATCTACGGCCGGCAGCCCAATCTGCATGGCCTTTAAGTGACAGGGTGCATGGTATGCGACACTGAAATCGAGTGCCCGGAGTTGGAATTCGTTACCCGCACGCAGCCTTTGTTCGACGTATTGAGACGCATCCTGCATACAGCCGGCGACCAACTCGGCCGCGCGGGAGCCGAGAATGTCCCGATACTCGTCCTTGAGAAAGAGCGTGGCCGTAGGTTCCGTGGTGATGATTCGCAAACCCGCTTCTGCATACGGGCGCAGTGCTTCAACATTGTGCGACGCGAGTCGGCGTACCCGTTTAAGCCCGCCGTTGGCGGCGGCGGCAATTCCGCACGGGAAAGTCTCCGGAACGATAATACGGATTCCGAGCCTGTTCAGCACAGCGTGCAAGGCTTTGCCTACGTCGGGATCATGGTATTGCGCCCATTGGTCCGGGAAGTACACAACGGCCTCTGCCCCCGCCGATTGTTCCCCGGTTCCGTACACTCGGTGCCACGACGAGAAGGTCTTTCGTGCGAACCGGGGCAGTCTGCGCCGGCGATCGATGCCCGAGAACAAGTCCAGCGCGGCTCCGAAAAAGGGTTGTCGCGCAACTACATTGGAAAGGGGTGAGAAAAACCTGCCTGCGCTGCTGAGAAAGTCGGATGCTCCCAGTGCGATTTCGGCGATGGAACGGCCTTTGTGTTCGGAGTACTGGCCTTTCACAATCAGCATGATGCGCCCGATGTCGACGCCGGAAGGGCACTCGAACGAGCACATGCGGCAGCCGATACACGTGTCCAGTATCCGCTTCCAGTCTTTCGTCCTGCAAAAGGAATCCGGCAACTGACCACTTGCGAAAAGGCGGAGCAGGTTCGCTTTCGCACGCGGAGTCGCGGCCTCGTCTCCAAGTGCCTTATACACCGGACACATAGTGACAGGCGGTTCGGGTATGCGGCACGTTCCACATCCGTGGCAGCGCGAAATAATGTCCGTGATCTCATGCAGTGATACCGGGAGGGGCGTATCCAAAGGTTGAAGAATGTGCCCGCTTCCGAGCCGCAGGTCGCTGTCCAGAGCATGGGGCGCGCGGCTCACTTTCACGTCCGGGTTCAGGATGTTCGACGGATCGAACAACTCTTTTACGTCCACAAACACGTCGCTGAGCTCGCCGTACATTCGGCGAAGAAAAGGAGCCCGCGCTCTCCCGTCACCGTGCTCCCCGCTCATGGAGCCACCATACCGAGACACTGTCCCGAATACCGCGCTCGCAAGCGGTTCCAATCTGGCGATGTCCCGCGCGTCCGTGAGGTCGAGCAGCGGCCGGACATGCAGATTGCCCTGGCCTGCGTGTCCGTATATCGCCGCTTCCACGTCGAAGCTCTGGAAAATGGCTTTCAAATCGCCGATGAACCTTCCGAGGGACTCCGGCGGTACAATTACATCCTCTACGAACGCCACTGGCCGCCTCTTCCCGGGCAAGGTGTAAAGGATAGGCAGGGTCGCTTTCCGCACGTTCATGAGTGCACTGTGAGTCGCTGCGTCGAACGCAAACACATGTCCCGTCGCGAGATCGCGAGACCGTTCCACAGCCATTCTGCACGCGGATTCCGTGGTCTGTGAGTTGTCGCCGTCAAATTCCACGAACAACTGTGCAACTGCGTCAGTCGGCAGGGACGTTGCGAGTTCAGGACGGTGGGCGCGTATCATGTCCAGCGCGGTCTGGTCCATTATTTCCACCGCACTGGGGCCCAGCGGCAGGATCGTGTGTACTGCTTCCCCGGCAGCTTCCACGCTGGCGAAATTGATCAGCACCATTGAAGATGCAGACGGTCTGGGCACGATCTCGAGTTCGGCCTCCGTGACGATGCCAAGCGTGCCCTCAGAACCAACTATGAGGCTCGCCAGGTCTACGCCGTCAGGTTTCAGTGCTCTGGCCAACTGGTATCCGCTTGAGTTCTTCGCACACTTTGGGAAAATCTCACGGATGCGGGATTCGTGCTGCCGGAGGATGGCCGGAATCTCCTCAACTATGCCGGCAAGCAGAGATGTCTGCGGCGAGATCGGCACGGCTTCTGAGCCGCGGAACTCCGCAACTGAACCGTCGGCGAGAACACATCGCACCGCGGCGACGTAATCAATCGTGGACCCATACTTGACGGAATGAGCGCCGCTCGAATTGCACGCGATCATGCCCCCGATCGTTGCGTAGTCTCCGCTTGAAGGGTCCGGCGGGAAAATGAACCCGCGAGCCGCGAGGTGCCTGTTCAGCACTCCGAGTGTGATGCCGGGCTGGACCCTCACACGGCGTCGCTTCTCGTCCAGTTCCAGCACCGCGCGCATGAAGCGGCTGAAATCCAGAATGACCCCTCGACCAAGCGCTTGTCCGACAAGTGACGACCCGCCACCACGGGCGGTGACAGGGACGCCGGTCTCGGCTGCGCGGCGAACGACGGCCGCCACTTCCGCTTCGGATTCCGGGAACACGACAGCGGACGGGGTAATTTGGTACATGCAGGCAGCCGTGCTGTACTGGGCCCGTGTCAGCGCGTCCGAAGCCAGGTGGCGCGCACACCTTGAGAAATCGCAGGTTTGCTGTTCTCTCATAGCCATCGGGTGCTTTCAGAAAGAGGGTTCTCGCGGTTCTTGTACCGAGGGATCCCGGGAGGAGTCCTCCCCAAAGGTACGGAGTGCGGGCCCCCCGGCAAATCGCCGGGTTTGCGAGCTGCTCCGTCGCACACGTTTGCCGACGACGAGGATGTGGGGTATTTTCTGGTGGGGTACGCGGCGGCAGAAAACTCGTCGCCAGGCAGTCTGAGGGGGATCGAAATGAGCAGCGGCATTCTGGCAGTAATCCTCGGAGGCGGACAGGGCGCTCGCCTTTACCCTCTCACGAAAGTGCGTTCGAAGCCTGCCGTTCCCATCGGCGGCAAATACCGATTGATCGACATACCCATCTCCAATTGCCTGCACAGCGGGATTGACACCGTCTACGTCCTCACGCAATTCAACAGTGTCTCCCTGCACAGACACATCCACCGCACCTACCGGTTCGATGTGTTCGGAAGGGGGTTCGTGGAAATCCTCGCGGCTGAGCAGACGATGGAAAACACGGGCTGGTTCCAGGGTACCGCAGACGCGGTGCGACGAAGCCTTCGCTACATCGATCTGCCCGACTACAAGCACATTCTCATTCTCTCCGGCGATCATTTGTATCGCATGGATTACCGGGAGTTTGTTGCCACGCATCTCCGGAGCAACAATGACGTGACGGTTTCCGTCAAACCCGTCGGCCTTGAGGAGACGTCCGGGTTTGGAATCGTTCGGATGGACGAAAGCGCCGAAATCATCGAGTTTCTGGAAAAGCCGACGGAACCGGCGGACCTTGAACGATTACGCCTTCCTGATGCACCTCCGGGGAGGAATTTCCTGGCGTCGATGGGGATCTATGTGTTCCGCCGGGAGGTTCTGGTGGATCTTCTGAACCGCGGCACGGAGGAGGATTTCGGCCGTCAGGTTATCCCCCGTGCAATTGCAGAGACACGTGTTGGGGCACACCTTTTCGACGGGTACTGGCAGGATATTGGCACGATCGGGTCGTTTCATCGAGCCAACATTGATCTCGCAGCCGAGCTTCCGCCTTTCAATTTCTACGAGCCGGGGGCGCCTATTTACACCCATCCTCGATTCCTTCCCAGCTCCAAGATCAACAACGCCCATGTCCAACAGAGTATGTTGAGCGAAGGTTCGATTGTGATGGAAGCGGATATTCGGCAGAGTATTATCGGTATTCGAAGTATCATCCAGAGGCACGCGGTCATACGCAAATCAGTCATCATGGGGGCCGATTTCTACGAAACTGACAGGGACCGCGCCCACAATCGGTCAATCGGGCGGCCGGACGTTGGCGTTGGCGAGAAATGTCTCATCGAAAACGCCATTGTGGACAAGAATGCCCGCATCGGGGACGCAGTGCAGATCGTCAATGCGGCGAGAGTCAACAATGCGCGCCACGCCGACTACGTCATTGCGGACGGAATCGTCGTGATCCCCAAGGATGCGGTGATTCCACCGGGAACGGTGATCTGAAGCGACTGCTTGACGGAGCGTGGTGTGGGATGAATGGCCTGCCTCTCGTATTGGAGAACGTATCGAAATCTTTCGGATCAACCCGCGCGGTCGACGATCTTTCGCTTGCTCTTCGGACTGGGTCTGTTTGCGGATTACTTGGTCCGAACGGGTCGGGAAAAACCACCACCATTCGTATGATCATGAGTATTCTGTTGCCGGATTCAGGGGAGGTGCGGCTCTGGGGCGCTCCCGCCGCCGGCGCGGTTCGAAAGCACGTGGGATACCTGCCGGAGGAGCGAGGCCTCTACGCAACCATGACTGTCTTCGAACATCTGGTTTTCCTCGCCGAGTTGCACGACCTGTCGCGTCGAGAGGCAAAAAACGCGGTCGAAGAATGGTCTGAAAGGTTCACGACGAACGGTGAATCGTCGCCGAAGTCGTGGTGGGGGCGGCGCGTACAGGAACTATCCAAAGGGCAACAGCAGACTGTTCAATTGATTGGAACGCTTCTCCACCGCCCCGAGCTCGTCATACTGGATGAGCCTTTCAGCGGGCTGGACCCGGTGCACACCAGCCATCTGCGGACGGTCATACGCCACCTCAAAGAGTCTGGCGTCGCGGTTCTCCTTTCCACTCACCGAATGGAACAAGCGGAGCGGCTCTGCGACGACATCTGCCTCATCCACCATGGGAGGGCGGTGTTGTCGGGCGCACTGCGTGAGGTGAAATCCGCCGCCGCCAGCCGGTTTGTGGAACTGCGCATGGACCGTGCTCCCGACTTTCTGAAACCCGACGATCTGATCGCCGAGGTTGAAATGGTCTCCGATGGCGCGCGGATCCGTCTTCAGCAGGGTGCGGATACGCAGATGGTTCTTGCCCGCGCGATTCGCCGGGCGCGCGTGCTGAAGTTCGAAATAGTCGAGCCGTCCCTGGATGACCTCTTCATCGAGGCGGTGAGCCGATGAACGGAAGGCCCGTGCTCACCATCGCGCGGCGTGAATACATCGCACGCGTCAGAACGAAAAGCTTCGTCGTCATGACGGTTCTCATCCCCCTTATCATGGGTGCAAGCGTCGCGATCCCGATGTTCCTTGTGAAAGCGGATTCCCCGCGGCAGCGGGTACTCGCGGTTGCGGACGAAACCGGGCTCGTATTCGACTCACTCCGTTCGTTGCGTGAGGAAAGGCTGGCGGATGGCAGACCCCGGTACGTCGTCGAACGGGTCCCGGCGACTCCTCGTGCGGTGTCTGATGCGCGCGGGCTGGTGGAGCTGGAAGCGTACGACGCGTTTGTCTTCGTACCGGCAGGGGCAGT
>Ga0116178_10000720_pt1 | contig 29224 bp, 30 predicted proteins | sample AD_STIC12_MetaG_FD_89880 | JGI IMG/M metagenome (GOLD analysis project Ga0116178, IMG submission 89880) | Active sludge microbial communities of municipal wastewater-treating anaerobic digesters from USA - AD_STIC12_MetaG | ecosystem: Engineered > Bioreactor > Anaerobic > Digestate | place: USA... | reverse complement strand
GGGCGCGTGGCTGCCGGGACTTTTCCCGGCGCGGGTGCGCTATACGGGCGCGAGCGTGGCGTTCAACGTTGGCGGGGTGATTGGCGGAGGTTTCACGCCGGTTGCAGCGCAGATGCTGGCCGAGCAGGGCGGGCTGTCATTCGTGGGGTTTTATCTGAGCCTTGCAGCGGCGCTGAGTCTTGTAGCCTTGCTGTTGTTGCGGAAGCCCTCGCTGGATTGAGCCGGATCACGTTGATGTTGAGTGTGCGTCTGGCGGCTTGAAGTTCCGGGCGGGCTCGGCTTCACAAGACGAATTGATGGAGACGCCTATGAAACGCCTCGCCGTTTTTGTTCTTGCCGTCCTGGTCGCCGCGCCCGCGCTGGCGCAGCCGGCGTCGATCGAGGCCGAAGCGAAGCCGCTGATCGAGCAATGGATAGCAGGGTTCAATCGCAGCGACGCCGCAGGGCTAGCCAAGAATGTGTATGTCGGTGCGGACGAAGCTGCTCTGGCCAAGACATTCGCACAGCTGCGTGATGACAGTTTCGGCAAGCTCGACATCTATGCGACCGAGTTCTGCGCAAGCGATGCAACGCATGGCAAGGCGCTGCTGAAGTATGGTCGCATCTTTGCCTATGGCGGATTGATGGATGGCGACGAGGCGAAGGTGTTCAACCTCGTGAAGGGTGATGCCGGCTGGCGTGTCGCGAGCGAAAGCAACGTGGCCTACGCGACCGCGCTTAGCTGCTAGGGAGCGATCCCCTCTGCATAATAGCGGCATTGATGGAGTAAGCGGGTCAGCCAACGAGGCCGAAAGCCTCGACCGTGTCGCTGGTGTCGACGCCGCTCGGTTTTTTCGCGCCGCCCACAAGCCAGATCATGTTGTGCAGCACAACAGCGCCGAGGCCGTGGCGGGGCGTTGGCATGGGCGGGGCCGGGGCCCACGCATCGCTGGCCGGATTGTATTCCCACGCCTCGGGATGCACACGGCCGCCATTGTCGAAATATTCGCCGCCGAAGACATAGAGGCGGCCGTTGAGGGCGCCGCAGGCATTGCCGCCGGCGCCTGAGCCTTTGGGCATGGGCGCGGCGGTGCGCCAGCGGTCTTCCCGCGGGTCATAGACTTCGTGGGTGTCGGTGGGGCCGCCGGCAATGCTGCGTCCGCCGGCGACATGCCAGAGGCCGTTGATGAGGGCGCCGGTTGCGCTGTTGCGCGCACTCAGCGCGGGCGCTGCAGTTTCCCATGTGTTGGCGGCGGGATCGTAGACGAGATGCCGGGTCGTATCCTCGTGATCTACATAGGCGAGGTTGGCGGCGCCCTTGGGGCGGCGGCCGCCGACGATGTGGATGTGTGCGCCGATGCTGGCTGCAACGGCTTCCGCATTGGGGGAGGGCGCAGATGTGCGCGGCGACCATGCGTTGGTGCTGTCGTCATAAGCCAGCGTTTCGGCGGACATGATCCAGTTCACCGCGCCGGGGTTCGTGCCGAAGCCGCCGAACAGGTAGAGGCGACCTTTGTGATCCACCGCGTAGGGGTGATGACGCGAGGCAGGCAGGGAGGCCAGCGTCGTGGCCGTTTGCGTCCTGGGGTCGTAGGCGATGTGCCGGTTGGATACGCTGGTCACGCGGCCATTCTCCGCAAGAAGGCCGCCAGCGATGTGGATGCGGCCCTTGTGCGCGGCGGGATAGATTTCCTGGACGGCGAAGGGCAGCGGCTTGAGGCCCGTCTTGTAGGCGGGCGACCTGTTCGGTTGTGCGAGGCTGTCCGCGCACGCCGTTGCGAAACCTGCGCTTGCGGCAAGAATAGCTGTGCGGCGGGTGAGCATGTTGTGATCGCTCCTTGCTCGACTGCGGGCCCGGAAGCGATAGCATGGATTCGAGACGGGCAAGCATCAGGGGGCCGGCCATCACGCTCGACATCAGATTGCCGGAAGGGGTGAAGGCGGCCGGGCCAGACGACTGGCGGCGTGTAGGCGGGATTGCGGCTGAGGCCTTCTTCGAGGATCCCGTGAACCTCTGGATTTTCGGCGGGACAGAGGCCATGCCGCCTGTGTTCAGCGCTTTGGCCAAGAGCGTCTATATCCCGCGCGGGACGTGCCATCTTATCGGTGATGCGGGATCGACGATGTGGTGCCACTCATCGGCGAACCGCGAGCCGCCACTGCTGGCCATGCTCGGACTGGTCGCGGCTGTCATGAGCAAAGGCGCAAAGGGCGCGGTGAAGCGTGCGCTGGGCCCAAGCGACACGATGGCGCGCGAACACCCAAAGGCGCCGCACATGTATCTGTTCGCGATCGGCACGCGCAAGGCTTCGCGAGGCAAGGGTCTTGGCAAGCAGCTGATGGCGCCGATGCTCGACGCGGCGGATCGCGCGGGCGTGCCATGCTATCTGGAGAATTCGAATCCTGCGAATACGGGCTTCTATCGGTCGCGCGGCTTTGAGCGCATGAAGCTGTTCGAACCGGGGCCGGGTGCGCCGCCAATGGAAGCGATGTGGCGCGAGCCGCTTGCACCCGAGACTTTGTGACCTGAAACGCCATGACGAAGGATTGCTGATGAAGCGGATGATTGGGCTCGCGCTGGTTCTGGCGATAAGCGCGTGCGCGTCGGCGCCGCCTGCGCCTTCACTCGCACCCGAGAAGGTCGTCGAGCAATTCATGTGGAACTACACGGCGACCTGGAACAAGCACGACTCGGCAACGATCGCGCGTGATTTCTATCGCATGGGAGCGGGCGTGCCGGAGCAGACCGAAAGCCTCGAGAAAGGCTTCGTGAACCTGCGGACGCAAGGCTATCACCATTCGGACATTCACGAGATCAAGGCGTGTATCATCGGCGGGGACACGGCTTGGGCCGGAATGAAGTTCTCACGTCTCACGGAAGCCGGTGTTCCGCTGCCGCCGAAAGACCGGGCGAGCTCCTACGAACTGAAGAAGTTCGAAGACGGATGGCGGATCACAAAGCTGATGGGCGGAGATGCAGGCAAACCGCTGGCGTGCCCGGCAGGCTAGCCGGTTATTCCGGGCACTTCATGCTCTCGCCTGGAGCAAGGCCAGCCATGTTGGTGGCGCGCCAGCCGTCGTCGAAGCGGCGGACCTGATAGACGGACACGCGCTGTTCGGGCGGCATGAACGTGCCGTCTGTCTTGAGGCGCGTGAAGCGCAGTTCGACCTGGCCCGTGTCGGCGGTGATCACACAGCCGGTGATGCCGTGGATTTCGGAGCGGTCGTAACCTTCCGCCTTCAGGCGATCGAACTCGGCTTGCAGGCCTTCCACAGTGCTCCAGCGATGGCCGGGATCGAGATGGTAGAAGTCCTTGATGATCGTCGCGGCATCGTGCGCGTTCCAGGCGCGGAGATATTCCGACATGAAATACTCCATATCACCCTTGAGGTCCTGGGCGTGCGCGGAGGTGTGAAGCGCGATCGCACTTGTTGCCGCAAAGATCAAACGATGCAGTTTCACATACAGCCCCGATGCTAGATCTTGTTGTCCTGGTCGACCGCCGCGTCTTCGGCGGCGACGACGGAGAAATGGCCCGTCTCGGGATCGCGCCAGTGCAGCTCGCCCTTGCCGATCGAGAACCATGCGCCGTTCATGCTGAGCAGTCCGCGCTCGTAGGCTGAACGGACGAAGGGAAAGCTCATCAGGTTGGTAAGCGACAAGCCAACGGCGCCATGCTCGACAGCTTCCTGCCAGTCGGAGCGCGGGATGGACTCGTCGCGCAGGACGACGTCGCGGGCGTCGGCGGCGATCTCGACCCAGGGCGCGATGAAGCGGCCGACGGGACGGTCAGCTGCGGCGGCGAGGGAAGCGGCGATGCCGCCGCAGCCGCCATGACCCATGACGACGATCTGTTTGACCTTGAGGCGGGTCACCGCGAATTCGAGCGCGGCGGAGACGCCGTGAAGGCCTCCGCTCTCGTCATAAGGCGGGACGAGGGCCGCGACGTTGCGGACGGTGAAGAGTTCGCCCGGAGCTGAGTCGAAGATCATGGCGGGGTCTGCGCGGCTGTCGGCGCAGGCAATGATCATCGTCGCCGGTTCCTGCCCGTCGCGCAGGCGATAGAAAACATCGCGCGCTTCGCGGTAACGGCTGGCGCGGAACCGCCGATAGCCTGCGATCAAATCTTGTGCGTCGTCTGCGAAGTCGATCATCGTGGCGTGTCGCTAGCGAATGTTCGGCCAGTAGGCAAACCCTGTTGGTGGCCGGGAGATTGACTTCCGGTGTGGGTATGCGTGACTAGGAACGAACAGTTCCGTTAGACCTCTCGATAACACCGCTCCGGTATTCGCGGCCATAGCCGCCGAGACGAGGCTGTCATGTCAGACGACGAAATCCCGATTCCGGGCGGCGATGAGGCCGAAAAGCGACGTGTCGGGCCTCGGCGCAGCGAAGCATCGACCAATGCCGTGCTGGTGGCTGCTTACACCGAACTATCGGAGCATGGGTGGCGCGGCTTTTCCGTCGATCGTGTAGCCAAGAATGCGAAGGCGTCGAAGCAGACAATCTATCGCTGGTGGAAATCGGCGGCGTGCCTTGCGGTTGATGCCGCGTTGGCGACGCTGGCTGAAAAGCCGGCGCCGGTAGCAGCCAATGCAGATGTGCGCGACAGGATCGCTGCATTGATCGAGCCCATGCTGGTGGCCGTGCGAACGGGCGACGGCGCCCATGCCTGGCGCGGCGCGCTGTTGGCTGCGGCCGACGACAGCGAAGCGGGCGAGACGTTTCGTGGCTGGTTTTCCGAGAGCGTGAAAGTGCCGCTGCGCCACATACTGGCGGAGCAGGCGCTGAAGGGCGTGATACGCCGCGACTGGGATATCGATCTGGCAACCGAGCTTCTGTTCGGACCGATCTGGCATCGCCTGATCGCGATGCGCGGGCCTGTGCCGGAGAGTTATTCGCGACGGTTAGTCGAGAGCGTTCTGAAGGCGTTGTCGCCGGGTTGAGCCACAAACGAACAGGCCCGGCTTGTGGCCGGGCCTGTCGCAAACTCAGACGATGGATCTGACTACTGGGCGGGAGCGGCGGGGGCAGGAGCGGCGGCGGGATCCTTGTAGCCGCCATAGACCCACTGGCGCATCTTCACCGGATAGTCGGCGGGCGCTTCGTTGGTCTGGATCATGAAGATCGTCGTGATGTCGTTCTTCGGGTCGACCCACATGTTCGTCCCGGCATAACCCGACCACGAGAACACGTTGCCTTTCGATGGGTCCTGCAGATCGATCGGCAGGAGGCCGAAGCCGAGACCGAAGCCGCCGAGCGGGCCATAGAACCAGTTCTTGCGATCCACAGTCGGTCCGATCTGGTCGACCAGCATCGCGTCGAGCGTTTCCGGCTTGATCAGGCGCACGCCGCGATATTCGCCTTTGCCGCGCAGCATCTCGACGAAACGGAAATAGTCTTCCGTCGTTGAGCTGAGGCCGCCGCCGCCCGACAGCATGGGCTGCACGACTTTCGGCGTGGAGAGCGCGGTTTTCAGGGTGGTCGGACCTTCCGCGAGGCGGTTGGCTTCATCGGCTTCGAGATAGAAGTGCGTGTCGTCCATGCCGAGCGGGGTAAAGATCTTCTCGTTGAGCAGGGCGTCGAGTGTCTTGCCGGAGGCAACTTCGATGACGGCGCCGAGCACGTCGGTCGAACGCGAATAGTTCCATGCCGAACCCGGGTCGGCCTTGAGCGGCAGAGCGGCGATGGCCTTGGAGAGATCGAGCGCGGTGAAGTCGAAGCGCGTGTCGCCGGCTGCCATGTAGAGCTTGCCGAGCGGGTCTTCAGGGGCGGCGAAGACGCCGTAGATCAGGCCCGATTCGTGGCTGAGCAAATCGCGCACGGTGATTTCGCGCGTGGCGGGACGGGTGGTCTTGCCGTCGGCTTCCAGCACTTTCGGGCTGGCAAATTCGGGAATGTACTTCGAGATCGGGTCTTCCAGCGCGAGCTTGCCTTCTTCGACCAGCTGCATGGTGGCGACCGAGACGATCGGCTTCGACATCGAATAGATGCGGAAGATGGTCTCAGGCGTCATGGGATCGGCGTCGCCCGGACCTTCCGTGCCAACCGTGGTGACGTTCACGACCTGGCCGCCTTTGGCGACGAGCAGGACGGCGCCGGGAATGCGGCCGGCTTTGACTTCGGTTTCAAGGTCAGCCTTGGCTTTGTCGAAAGCGGCTTGGTCGAAACCCAGCGCAGCCGGATTGGCGGCCATCGTCAGCGATGTTTGCGCGGGGTCGGCGACCACAGGCGCAGCAGGGGCTTCGGCGACTTCAGGCTTGGGCGCTTCCGGCGCGCAGGCGACGGCTAGCGCAAGCATGGCGGCGGAGGCCGCGGCGAAGAGTTTGTGTCTGGCGGTCTGCATTACGATCCCCGTCTGGCTGATTCCAGCGACTTTCAATGTCGCGAGACCGAAGGAATGTCGAGCTTTCCGTTGCGAAACGTTTGCAACATTCGGCGCGCAGAGATTGCGCGGATGACTGGACAGGGCATCGCAACTGAAGAACGATGCCTGCATAGGGACTCGTCAGGATATCGCCTCGCTGCTGATCGCAAATGCTGGCGCATTAGCCGGCCACCTTCATGCTCCGAAGCGCGCAAGCTTGAGTCCGGACCGGAGCAAAAATGACAAGCTTCAAGATCAACGGCAAAGCAGTCACGATCGATGCGGATGCCGATACACCATTGCTATGGGTGATCAGGGACGACGCCGGGCTGACAGGCACGAAATTCGGCTGTGGCATCGGAATGTGCGGCGCCTGCACCGTGCATATCGGTGGCAAGGCGGCGCGATCCTGCATCACGCCGCTCAGCGCGGTCGAGGGCGCGGAAATCACGACGATCGAGGGGCTCGACCCGAAGGGCGCACACCCTGTCCAGAAGGCATGGCAGGAATTGCAGGTGCCGCAGTGCGGCTACTGCCAGTCAGGCCAGATCATGCAGGCGGCTGCGGTGCTGAAGGACAATCCCAATATTTCGGATGCCGATATCGACGCGCAGATGACCGGCAACCTCTGCCGCTGCATGACCTACACCCGCATCCGCGCCGCCGTCCGGCAGGCCGCCGACGCGATGAAAGGAGCCTGATCATGGATACGCCAGTGAACGCTCCCGTCCTCAGCCGCCGTGGCTTCCTGATTGCAGCCGCCGGAACGGGCGTCGCCTTCTCATTCCTGACCGCGTGCCAGACCGACGACACGTCGACCGCCGCAGCCTATGAGCCGACGCAATGGTACGCGATCGACAATATGGGGATCGTGACGGTCAACGTGATCCGCGCGGAGATGGGCCAGCATGTCGGCACATCGCTCGCGCGCATTCTCGCCGATGAACTGGAAGCGCCGTGGGAGAATGTGCGGATCAAGCATGTCGACAGCGATCCGAAATGGGGCCTGATGGTCACCGGCGGCTCGTGGTCGGTGTGGCAAACCTATCCGCTCTACAGCCAGGCTGGCGCCGCTGGTCGGGCAGCTATGATCGAGGCGGGCGCCACAGCGCTTGGCGTCGACCCTGCAACATGCTCGGCCGCGAATGGCGAGATCGTCTCGGGCGACAAGAAGATTTCCTACAAGGAGATCGTCCGCCGCGGTGGCCTCACAAAGACCTACACTCCCGAAGATCTCGCCAAGATCGCGTTCAAGCCGGCAACCGATCGCAAGCTGATCGGCAAGCCGGTGACGTCGCTCGATGTTGTCGCGAAGACGACGGGCGCTGCTGTCTATGGCATCGATGCGAAAGTGGAGGGGATGGTCTATGGCCGCCCCATCATTCCGCCGACGCGCAACGGATCGAAGGTCAACGCGATCGACGACAGTGCGGCGAAGGCCGTGAAAGGCTATCTTCAAAGCGTCGCGCTTGAAGACCCGTCCGGCACGGTGCCCGGTTGGGTGATGGTGGTAGCGACGAGCTATCCGGCCGCGAAGAAGGCGGCTGAGCTGGTGAAGGTGGATTGGACGGCAGGTCCGACGACTGGCGTGTCCGAGAAGGACATCCAGGATCATTCGATCAAGCTGATTGCGAAGGCGGATGCAGGCTCGGTGCTTGCAACGGGCAATACTGACACCGCGCCAGCATTCAGGTCTGCGAAGTCGTCGATCGAGGCGACATACACCACCGCGACCGCGCTGCATTTCCAGATGGAGCCAGTGAACGCGCTTGCTTTCGAGAAGGATGGCAAGTGGGAAATTCATACTGGCAACCAGTGGCAGAGCCTCGTCCTGCCCTGGCTGGCCAAGGCGCTGGCCGTGCCAGAAACAGATGTCGTCATGCGCACCTATCTGCTGGGCGGAGGCTTCGGGCGGCGGTTGAACGGCGATTATGCCGTGGGCGCGGCGCTGGCCTCCAAGGCGCTGGGCAAGCCGGTGAAAATGATCCTGACGCGCGAGGATGACTCGCGCTTCGACTCCGTGCGCTCGCCCTCCGTGCAGAAGATGCGGATGGCGTTCGACAAGGATGGCGGCGTCACGGCGATGGAACAGCATGTCGCCTGCGGTTGGCCGACCGAGGTGATGGCGCCGTTCTTCATGCCCAAGGGCGAGAAGGACATTCCGTTCGATCCCTTCGCCATCAACGGCGCAAACCACTGGTATACGGTCGGCGCCCACAAGGTTCGCGCGATCTCCAATGATCTGGCGAGCGCAACTTTCCGTCCGGGCTGGTTGCGATCGGTTGGGCCGGGCTTCACCAACTGGGCGCTGGAAAGCTTCATCGACGAAGCTGCGCACAAGCTGAAGATGGATCCGGTGGCTTTCCGCATGAAGCTGCTGACCGCAGAGGGGGCGAATGCCGGCACGGCGCCGAACTCGGTTGGCGGCGCACTGCGTCAGGCCAATGTGGTGAAGCTCGCTGCCGAAAAGGCCGGCTGGGGTGGACAGCTTCCCGAAGGCACGGGTCTCGGTCTCGCTACGTCGTTCGGGCAGGAACGGGACATGCCCACCTGGGTGGCGTGCGTTGCGCGGGTCCATGTTGATCGCGGCACGGGCAATGTGAAGGTCGAGAAGCTGACGCTTGTGGCGGACGCGGGAACGATCGTTGATCCCGATGGCGCGCTCTCGCAGATGCAGGGCGCATCGCTATGGGGTCTCTCGCTGGCGTTGCACGAAGGAACGGAGTTCGAGAAGGGTCAGGTGAAAGCGACCAATCTTGGCGCCTACACGCCGCTGCGCCTGTCCGACGTGCCGGAGCTCGACATCACCTTCGTCGACAGCACCGAAGCGCCGGTCGGGCTTGGCGAGCCCGCAACGACAGTCGTGGGGCCGGCGATCGGCAATGCGATCTTCAATGCGGTCGGCGCGCGCCTGCGTCACATCCCGATCACTTCTGCTGCGGTGAAGGCGGCGATCTGATCTGGTAAATTCAGGCGGGCGGCTGTCGCAAGGCGGCCGCCCGTTCCTGGACGAAGGGGGCTCGACACGTCCCAAGTTCGCGCCTATATGCCCCTTCGAACTAGTTCTCACATCGAAGCGGCGGCCCCGGGAACTGGGCCGCCGCTTCGCGTTAGGGCCTTCACTACAGGCCGATTTTGAAGGGTTTTCCGCTTCATGCGGGCGCAAAGCGAACTTGAAATTCGTATCCTCGACATGATCGAGCCGGTGGCGACAAGCCTCGGCCTCGATATCGTTCGGGTGCGCGTTACCGGCTCGCAGACGCCGACGCTGCAGATCATGGCGGAGCTGCCGGACGGCACGATGACGGTGGCGCGGTGCGCGCGGCTTTCGCGTGCGATCTCGCCGGTGCTGGAAGCTGAAGATCCGATCTCGAGCGAATATTCGCTTGAAGTGTCCTCGCCCGGTATCGACCGGCCGCTGACCCGTGTTGGCGATTTCGCCAAATGGATCGGCCACGAGATCAGGGTCGAATTGGGCACGCCGACTATCGATGGCCGGAAGCGCTTCCATGGCGCGATCGTCAGTGAGATCGATGGCGTGGTCGAACTGGACCTTAAAGATGGCGGCAGCGCCAAACTCAACGTCGCGGACATGTCCCGGGCGACCATGGTGTTGACGGACAAGCTGATTCAGGCGGCGCGGGCCAGGGGCCAGGCGCCTGTCGAGGGTGCTGAAGAAGAAGACGAAGAAGATATCGCGATCGAAGGCGAGTTCGCGGCTGAGGATTTTGACGACGTTGAGGTCGACGAAGACCTCGATGAGGATTTTGACGAAGAGTCCGACGACGAGGAAGAAGACCTGGCGTCGGACAAGAAGGAGTAGGGAATGGCTACCGGAGCAGTTTCGGCAAACAGGCTGGAAATCCTGCAGATCGCCAACGCGGTCGCGGCTGAGAAGTCCATCGACAAGCGCATCGTGCTTGAAGCGATGGAAGAGGCGATCCAGAAAGCCGCGCGTTCGCGCTATGGCCTGGAGCACGACATCCGCGCCGAGATCAACCCGGACTCTGGTGAAACCCGCCTCTGGCGCGTCCAGACTGTCGTCGAAACGGTCGAAAACCCGGTCACGCAGCTGACGCTGGCCGAAGGCAAGAAAATGGATTCGGACGCCGAAATCGGCAACGAATTCCGCGAAGAGCTGCCGCCGTTCGAATTTGGCCGCGTTGCTGCGCAAACCGCGAAGCAGGTCATCACGGGCAAGGTTCGTGAAGCCGAGCGCGCCCGCCAGTACAACGACTTCAAGGACCGCGTCGGTGAGGTCATCAACGGCACCGTGAAGCGCGTCGAATACGGCCATGTGATCGTCGATCTCGGCAAGGCCGAAGGCGTCATCCGCCGTAATGACGGCATTCCGCGCGAGAACTTCAACACGGGCGACCGCGTCCGTTCGTACCTCTACAAGGTTTCCTCGGAAGCCAAGGGCCCGCAGATTTTCCTGTCGCGCTCGCACCCCAGCTTCATGATCGCGCTCTTTGCCCAAGAGGTGCCTGAAGTTTACGAGGGCGTGATCGAGATCAAGGCCTGCGCCCGTGACCCGGGTTCGCGCGCCAAGATCGGCGTGTTCAGCCATGACGGTTCGATCGACCCGGTCGGAGCGTGCGTTGGTATGCGCGGTGCGCGCGTGCAGGCGGTTGTGTCCGAACTCGGCGGCGAGAAGATCGACATCATTCCGTGGTCGGGCGACGACGCGACGTTCATCGTCAACGCGCTGCAGCCGGCGGAAGTCTCCAAGGTCGTGATCGACGAAGAAGAAGGCCGCGTGGAAGTGGTCGTCGAGGAGAGCCAGTTCCCGCTCGCCATCGGCCGCCGTGGCCAGAACGTGCGTCTCGCCTCCCAGCTCACTGGCTGGCAGATCGATCTGATGACGGAATCAGCTGACTCCGAGCGTCGTCAACGCGAGTTCAAGGAACGCACCGACCTGTTCCAGAAGGCGCTGGATGCCGACGAAACGCTGGCCCAGCTGCTGGCGTCCGAAGGCTTCGAAACCGTGGAAGAGATCGCCTATGTCGAGATCGACGGCCTCGCTTCGATCGAGGGCTTCGACGAGGAAGTCGCGGGCGAGCTGCAGCAGCGCGCGCGTGAATATCTCGAGAAGCTGACGGCCGAACTGGTCGCCAAGCGCAAGGAACTCGGCGTTGCAGACGAGGTTGCGGACATGGAAGGCGTCACGCCTGTGATGGCCGTGAAGTTCGGCGAGAACGGCGTGAAGACGATCGACGACCTCGCTGGTCTCGTGCCGGACGATCTCGTCGGCTGGAAAGAGCCGGGTCCGGATGGCAAGCCCAAGATGATGCCGGGCCTGCTCGCCAAGGGCGAGATGAGCCGTGACGACGCCGAACTGTTCATTCTGAAGGCGCGCGTTTCGGCCGGCTGGGTCGAACCGCAGGCGCTCGAGGAAGCTCTGGCGGCTCGTGCGGCAGCGCTCGATGCGGAAGAAGCCGAACTCGATGCCGCTGGCGGCGAATCTCAGGGCGGTACGGCACGCAGCCGTGGCGACGAACTGTTCAATCTGAAGGGGGCGAATGCCTCAAGCGACCAGTGATGGCGAACTGAGCGGCATTCCAGATGTCGAAACCGACGCGGGTCCGCCCCGCGCCGGCAAGGCAGGTGCGCGTGACCCCGAGCGCCGCTGCATCGTAACGATGGAGCGGCGCCAACAGGGCGAATTGATCCGTTTCGTCCTATCGCCGGACAACCAGGTAACGCCCGACCTGGCGGCCAAGCTGCCGGGCAGGGGCGCCTGGGTTGCCGCTTCGCGCGAGGCGATTGCGCTTGCGGTGAAGAAGGGCGCGTTCAACCGCGCCTTCAAGAGGCCGGTGAAGGTGGCGTCCGATCTGGCCGATCAGGTCGAGCAATTGCTGGCCAAGCGAATTCTTGACCAGCTCGGCATGGTAAAGCGCGCCGGCGATCTCATATTGGGCTTTGAACAGGTCCGTGAGGAGGTCCGCAAAGCGGCTCCTGCCTTCCTGATAGAGGCTTCCGACGGGTCCGGGGACCAGCGAAGCAAGGTTCTCGCGCTGGTGCGCGGGCTCCACACGCCCGAGCTGGATGAAACGGGTAAACCAGCCGGAAACCTTGAACTTCCGCCCGTTGTTGGCTGTTTTTTGGCCAGTGAATTGGGCATGGCCTTGGGGCGTGACCGTGTGATACACGCTTGCGTCAAATATGGCCGTATAGCGCACGCTTGGAGGGGAGAGCTCGAAAGGCTTTCCGGGTTCCGGCACGTCTGGTTGCCTGGCTGGCAACCGAGCAGCGCTACGGGGCAAAAGTTTAGTGACGACACACAGGCCCGTGTTTCCGGGGGCGATTCTCCGGGCACACCGATATCAACCGAACTTGACGCAACTGAAGTGAGTGAATGACCGATACCAAGGACACGGACAATACTGGACGCCGGCCGCTGACTCTCAAGCGGGCGGATTCAGGCACCGTGAAGCAGAGCTTCTCGCACGGCCGCTCCAAGCAGGTTGTCGTCGAGACAAAGAAAAAACGCGTGGTTGTGGTGACCCCCGGCGACAAGCCGAAGGTTGTCCGTCCCGAGCCTGAGAAGGTTGCCGAGAAGCCTCAGCTGACGGCGGCGCAGGAAGCGCTGCAGAAGTCCGGCCTCTCCGAGCAGGAACTCAAGGCGCGCCAGGCCGCGATCGCCCAGCGACGCGCTGACGAAGAGCGCCGCAAGCTCGAACAGGAAGCCATCGACGAAGCCAACAAGCGTCGCGCCGACGAAGCGCGCCGTCTGGCCGATGAAGAAAAACGCCGTGCCGAAGCGACGGCGCGCGGCGATATCGCGCCTGCGGCTGACGAAGAAGAAGAACGCGGCGCGCGTGGCCGAGGCGGCGATCGCGACGCTGGCTTCCGGCGTGGCCCTGCTGGTGCTCCGCCGCGTGCAGGCGCCGGCCCTGGTGCTGGCGCTCCTCCGCGTGGTCCGGGTGGCGCTGTTCGCGTTCGTCCCGATGCAGGCCCGCGTGGCCCCGGCGCTCCGCGTCCGGGTGGTCCGGGCGGCGATCGTCCGCGTCCTGGCGCTCCCGCTGGCGCTGCCCGTCCGGGCAGCCCTCCGGGCCGTCCGGGTGGACCGCGTCCGCTTGCGCCGCTTGATCCCGATGAACTGACGCCGCTGTCCGAACTGGGCGGACGCGTCAAACGTGTGAAGACGGCTGGCGATGACGCGCCCGGCGGCGCCGATCGCCCGGCCCGCAAGGACGAGCCCAAGCGCCGTCAGGGCAGGCTGACCGTCTCGGCCGCGCTCGGCGACGACGATGAAAAGCAGCGTTCCTACGCTGCGGTGAAACGCGCCCGCGAACGTGAGCGCGAACGCCGCCTCAAGATGGCTGGCGGCGGAGCCGAGAAAGTCTCGCGCGAAGTCGTGCTGCCGGAATCGATCACGGTCGCTGACCTCGCCAACCGTATGAGCGAGCGGCAGGCCGACGTCGTCAAGTTCATGATGCAGCAGGGCGAACTCGTGCGCTCGACCGACGTGCTGGATGCGGATACCGCCCAGCTCATCGTCGAGGAATTCGGCCACACCGTGAAACGTGTTGCGGAATCAGACGTCGAGATCGGCCTCGAGGGTCATGAAGACATCGATGATCACCTCGAGCCGCGTCCGCCTGTCGTGACCGTCATGGGTCACGTCGACCACGGCAAGACGTCGCTGCTCGATGCGCTGCGCCAGACCGACGTTGTGTCGGGCGAAGCTGGCGGCATCACGCAGCACATCGGCGCCTATCAGGTGCAACTCAAGTCGGGGGAAAAGATCACCTTCCTCGACACGCCTGGCCACGCGGCCTTCTCGTCCATGCGCGCCCGCGGCGCGAACGCCACCGACATCGTCATCCTCGTGGTAGCGGCGGACGACGGCGTGATGCCGCAGACGATCGAGGCGATCCAGCACGCGAAAGCTGCCGGCGCTCCGATCATCGTGGCGGTCAACAAGGTCGACAAGCACGACGCCGATCCGAACAAGGTTCTGACGCAGCTCCTGCAATACGACGTGCAGGTCGAAGCCATGGGCGGCGAGACGCCGGCCGTGAGCGTTTCGGCGCTGAAGAAGACCGGCCTCGACGAACTCACCGCGACGATCTCGGCGCTCGCCGAGATTCTCGAACTCAAGGCCAACCCGGACCGCGACGCCGATGGCGTGGTCATCGAATCCAAGCTCGACAAGGGCCGTGGTTCGGTCGCGACCGTGCTGGTCAACCGCGGCACGCTGAGCAAGGGCGACATCATCGTCGCCGGCGCACAGTGGGGCCGTGTGAAGGCGCTGAACAACGAGCGTGGCCAGTCTCTCGAAACGGCTGGTCCGGCGACGCCGGTGGAAATTCTCGGCCTCGATGGTTCGCCCGATCCGGGCGATGCGTTCGTGGTCGTCGACTCGGAAGCGCGCGCACGCGAGATCATCGATTACCGCGTTCGCACCAAGCGCAACAAGTCGGGTGCGGGCATGCGCACGTCGCTCGACCAGATGCTGGCGCGCCTGAAAGAAGGCGGCACGGCTGCTGGGGGCCAGACCAAGGAAGCTGCGTTCATCCTCAAGGGTGACGTGCAAGGTTCGGTCGAAGCGATCACGCAGGCTCTCGAGAAGCTGTCGACGGACGAAGTCCGTGCGCGCGTCGTGCTCGGCGCTGTTGGCGGGATTTCGGAAAGCGACGTGCAGCTTGCTGCCGGCGCCAATGCTCCGATCATCGCGTTCAACGTCCGCGCCAACAAGCAGGCGCGCGATCTGGCCGAGCGCGAAGGCGTCGAGATCCGGTACTACTCGATCATTTACAACCTGATCGACGACGTGAAAGGCGTGCTCTCGGGCATGCTGGCGCCGGAACGTCGCGAGACCTTCCTGGGCTACGCGGAAATTCTGCAGGTCTTCTCGATCTCGAAAGCTGGCAAGGTTGCCGGTTGCCGTGTTTCCGAGGGCATCGTGCGTCGCGGTTCGGGCGTCCGCCTGCTGCGCGACAACGTCGTGATCCACGAGGGCACGCTGTCCACCCTGAAACGCTTCAAGGACGAAGTCCCGGAAGTGAAGCAGGGCATGGAATGCGGCATGGCTTTCCTGAACTACCAGGACATCCGCGAAGGCGACCAGATCGAATGCTTCCAGGTGGAACTGATCGAGCGGAAGCTGGATTAAGGCCTGAGTTCATAGACATGAACATGAATCCCCGGGGCGATGCTCCGGGGATTTTTGCTTTCCGGGTTTTGTTTCCTGACCCGGGAACTGCGTTTGCACCCCCAATCAGTCAAATTTCACAGACCGGCTGAACCGGATGTTCACCACGGGTTGGCATGGTTGCGCCCACAGTAACCCTCGCCAAAGCGGGGCTGACGCGGAGGCCAACATGCATCAGGCTTCGATCCTCTTCACCGCCGCCGTTATGGCGATGGCGGGCGCGTGGTATGCCATGCAGGACATGGCGCGCGACGCTGCGGAAGCGCCGGCAACCGAGCAGGTTGCGAGCGTTTCCCAGGCCGAACCGCTGGTCGACTAACTCCAGAGACTGGCCTCAAGCGGGCGTCTCCCTTCCAAAATGGGCCCTGACTTTCGCGGCGGCGGGAGTAAGGTTCAGCTCAACGGACGACAGTTCCGGTCGGGAGAGGAACATCAATGACAAAGCTCAGGATACGTGTGCTCGCCGGATGCGCTGCTGGCGCGCTGGCGGTTGTCTCGCTGGTTGCGGCGCCTGCGCTCTCGCAGTCGGCTGCGGCGGTCGTGCAGGGCAGGATCGATGTGAAGGTTTTGTCCTCGCGCTATGATCTCGTGTCGGGCGGCGATGCCCTGGTCGAGATCAAAGCGAGCGAGGGTGCGAAGGCGAGCGAGCTGAAGGTGTCGCTGAACGGACGCCAGCTGGCGACGCCACTGAAGTTTGACCAGCCGACCAACACGCTGCGCGGATTGGTGAGCGGGCTCGATAATGGCGCCAACTGGCTGCAGGTGAGGGGCCCGAGCGGCTATTCCGTGAGCCAGCCGCTGGTGAACTATCCCATCACCGGGCCGATCCTCTCTGGTCCGCACATGGCGCCGTACGAGTGCCGCACGAAGGAGTCCGGCCTCGGCGAACCGACCGACGCGAACTGCTCGGCGCCGACGCGCTATGACTGGTTCTACAAGCCGGCGGATGGCGGAGCTTACAAGGCTTACGATCCCAAGGGTCCCAAGCCAGCCGATGTCGCGATGACGACCACGATCGAGGGCAAGACGGTTCCCTTCATCGTGCGCGTTGAAAGCGGCGTGATCGATCGCTCGATCTATCGCCTCGCGGTGCTGGATGATCCTGCGACGCCGGGCTTCTCCGCGAGCGAGGGATGGAATGGCCGGTTGAGCTTCACGTTCGGCGGCGGCGCCGGCACGCAATACAATCAGGGCGTGAACCAGGCAGCGGCTGTGTTGTCCGACCTCTACCTTGCGCGCGGCTTTGCCTATGGCGCATCGACCGAGCTGGTGAACCAGCAGCATGGCAATGCGGTGTTGCAGGGCGAAAACCTGATGATGCTCAAGGAGCACTTCATCGAGACCTACGGTGTTCCCAAATGGACGGTCGGCACGGGTGGCTCCGGCGGCGCCATCCAGCAACAGGTCATAACGCAGATGTATCCGGGCCTGCTCGATGGCCTGCAACCATCGCTCAGCTTCCCCGACTCGACGATGAACACGGCAGACTGCGGCGTGCTGCAGAACTTCTGGAAGTCAGCGGCGGGCAAGGCCTGGAGCCAGGAGAAGAAGTCGGCTGTCGAAGGCTATAGCGCCGGCACCTGCGGCTCCTGGGAGCGGTCGTTCGTGCCCGTGATGATGGCGACGAACGCACCCGGCTGCGCGCTCAACGACAAGAGCTTGCTCTACGATCCCAAGAAGAACCCGAAGGGCGCGCGTTGTACGATCTCGGACATGCGCGTGAACGTCTATGGCCGTGATCCCAAGACAGGATTTGCGCGCAAGCCGCAGGACAATGTCGGGATTCAGTACGGACTGAAGGGGCTGAATGACGGCGTCATAACGGTCGATGAATTCCTGCAGGTCAACGAACTTGTCGGTGGCAACGATATCGACGGCAATTTCATCAAGAAGCGTTCGGTTGGCGATCCGGCGGCGCTGACGGCTGTCTATGCCTCAGGCCTCATCAACACGTTTGGCGGCGGGTTGAAGGACGTGCCGATGCTGCATTATCGCAGCTATACCGACACGACGACGCCCGGCGACATTCACGACCGTCACCGCGACCTCACCATCCGTGCGCGGCTGGAGAAGGCGACAGGCACGTCGGCCAACCAAGTGATCTGGGTGGCGGACAGGTCGACGTCACGTGAGAAACCCGCCGTAAATCTGGCGCCGATCGCGCTGGATACGATGACCAAATGGCTGGACGCGATGGCGGCCGATTCGGCGCCGCTTTCGCCAGAGAAGGTTGTCAGGAACAAGCCCGCCGATGCGGTGGATGCTTACTGGACGCCGGACGGCAAGCGCGTGAACGAGGTTGCAAGCTGGGATCCCGCAACATCCTGGAACAAGACGTATCCGATCCATCTCGAACCACGCCTGATCGCAGGCGCGCCGATTACCAATGACGTTATGAAGTGCCAGCTGAAGCCGGTCGATTTCAGCGCCTACCAGGTGACCTTCTCCAAGGCGCAGCAGGCGCGGATGAAAAAGGTCTTCCCGGATGGCGTCTGCGATTGGAGCAAGCCAAGCGTCGGCTATTCGCTGATCAAGGGAACGTACCAGCGCTATTGAGCTGGTGCTGGGTGAATAAAGTCGCCGGGCCTGCGAAGGTCCGGCGGCTCTGTTTTTCAGCTGTCGCCAGTGATGATGCCGACGATCAGCATCAGGAGACCGCCCGCCACTGCGAGGCCCGTCATGAGCGATTTCATCTGCTTCTGCTTGGGCGTGTCGGCGCTTTCGCCTTCCTTCTTCTCATTGCTCTGAGAGGCTGCGATCAGGGCGGCGATCGGACCTGTGACAGCGGCTAGCCCCGCCAAGTTCTTGTGCTTCGCGGCGGCGTCCTTCGCCATATCGATCATGCGGGCGACAGCTGCAGTCTCGGCCTGCCTGTCGCGTTCGAGCGCGCGCGCGATCATGACGATGACCAGCATCATCACCAGCGCAACAAGTACGCCGCCTAGCAGCCAGAGGCTGAGCGCTGCGTCCATCGGTAAAGCTCCCACGCCAATTTTCTCCACAATGCGCTTGACTTCATCGACAGTCAATATCAAAGTGATATCACTTCGATATCGGACGTGGAGGACATCAATGACCGTCATCAGTCACAAGAGAACGCAGGAAAAACCCGCAAGCACCGGGAGCGGCGGCTTCCTTCTCGTGCTGGCGCTGGCTGGCTTCTTGGCAGCCGCATGGCTGCTCTTCCAGGGCATCATGACGGGAGAGAGCGGCGGGGACGAGGGCGTCGTTGCGCTCTACGTCATCGCTGCGGCGGCCACGATCCTGGCATCAATACTGGTGCTGTCGGGCCTTTACTCGCTGCAGCAGAATGAAAGCGCGGCGATCACACTGTTCGGCAACTACAAGGGCACGGACAAGAAGCCGGGCCTGCGCTGGGTGGTGCCCTGGTACTCCCGCAAGAAAATCTCCCTGCGCGTTCGCAACGTCACCTCGCAGACGCTGAAGGTGAACGACAAGAAGGGTAACCCGATCGAGATCGCCGCCGTCGTCGTGTGGCGCGTGGTCGATACCGCGCAGGCGGTGTTCGACGTCGATAACTACGAGACGTTCGTGAACATCCAGATCGAGACGTCGTTGCGCGAGATCACCTCGCACTTCGCCTACGACCACGGCGAAGAGGCTGAACCGACGCTGCGCGCCGATGGCGTAAAGGTCGGCGAGATGCTGGCCGCCCGCCTGCAGGAGCGTGTCGCGATTGCCGGCCTTGCGGTGGACGAAGCGCGTCTTTCGCACCTTGCCTACGCGCCGGAGATCGCGTCCTCGATGCTGCGCAGGCAGCAGGCCGAGGCTGTGCTCGAGGCGCGCGCCAAGATCGTCCATGGCGCAGTGTCGATGGTGGAAAGCGCCCTGCAACAATTGTCCGAGCGCGACATCGTCACGCTGGACGACGAGCGCAAGGCTGCGATGGTGTCGAACCTTCTGGTGGTGCTGTGCGCCGACCGCGAGGCCCAGCCTGTCGTCAATGCCGGCTCGCTTTACTAGGTTCAACACAAGACAGGCGGCCCATGCCTTCGCCCGGCAAGAAAGCGTTTCCCCTCAGGCTCGATCCGGCGCTCCACGCCGCGATCGAGCGCCTGGCGGCACAGGAACTTCGCTCGGTCAACGCCGAGATCGAGTTCCTGCTGCGCGAGGCGCTGAAGAAACGCGGCGTGGTGGTGAAGGAGGAGAATAGCTAGAGCAGCGTCTGGCCGGTGTGACGCCTCTCGTGATCCAGTAGCCACTGCTTCCGCCATAACCCGCCGGCATAGCCCGTCAGCGTCCCGTCCGAGCCGATGACACGGTGACAGGGGAGAATGATGGCGCAGCGGTTGAGACGATTGGCGTTCGCGACGGCGCGGACGGCGGTCGGCCGGCCTATGCGCTCGGCCATTTCCAGGTAGGAGCGCGTGACGCCTGGGGGCACACGGCGCAGTTCATCCCAGACATCGTTCTGGAACTCGGTGCCTGCTCCCGCGATCTTCGATTTGAAGTCCAGGTTCTTGCCGGCGAAGTAGTCGGCCAGTTCTTTCCGGATCAGCTTCAGCGCTTTCGTGTCGCCCGGCAGCACCGTGGCGTTGAACGCCTTGCGATAGCGATCGACATGATCCTGCAGCTTCTTGCGTTCGACGAATTCGAGCATGTGGAGATGTGTGTCGTCGGCAATGGCCAGCATCGGGCCGAGTGGCGTGTCGATCCAGTCCATGGCGAAGGTGAGAGCCTTGCGCGATTTGTTCGGGGCTTCGCCGAAGGTGCGGGAGAAGGCTTCGCGAAACCCAGAACCGGACTCGAAGCCGGCGTCGAGCTGGGCTTCGATCACGGCGTTCCCTTTCCTGATGGTGTTGAAGGCGTGGCCGAGACGGCGCGCGCGGGCGTATTGCGAAAAGCTCATGTCAAAGCGCTTCTGGAACTGGCGCCGGGCGGTTGCCGGCTCGATGCCAAGATCGCGCAGGTCTTCCTCGCTCCAGCGGCGCGAGGGATCTTCCTCGACGAGGCGCAGGAGCTTGTCGAGAATGACGCCGGGCGCGTTGGGGTCATCCAGCGGGCGACAGCGCTTGCAGGGGCGCAGGCCAGCGGCAAGCGCTTCGTCGGGTGAGCTGAAGAAGGTGATGTTCTTCGACAGCGGCGTGCGGGCGGGGCAGACCGGGCGACAGAATATGCCCGTGGTTTTGACCCCGACATAAACAACACCGTCCAGCTCGGGGTCGCGACGCTGGATGTGTTCGTAGAGTTTATCGTGGTCAGGGAGGCGGTTCAGCATGTTCAGCCCATGTGGCGTTCTGTTTGTGTAGCCTCAAGATAGGCGTCCCGGCAGGGCGTGAGGCCGGAAAAACGACATGACCGTCCAGGCCCCTGGCGTCAGCAAGCGCCTTGACAGCGGGGCTGGCCGGCTCTTTGACACTCCGATGAAACCGCCCACCCAGAGACAGTTGCGCGCCGGAGAGCTCATCCGCCACGTGCTTATGGACATCCTCGCACGCGAGGAGTTCGCAGACCTTGATCTTGCAGGGAAATCCATCACAGTTACAGAAGTTCGCATCTCGCCCGATCTCAAGAACGCGACCGGCTTCTGCGCCCCCTTGGGTGGCGAAGACATGGCCAAGACCGTGGCGGCGCTGAACCGCGCCGCAGGCTTCCTGCGCGGGCGGCTCAGTCGCGAGATCGATATGCGCTATACGCCCAATCTGCGCTTCATCGCTGACGACAGCTATGACGAGGCGCGGCGGATCGAGCAGCTGCTGGCGTCCGAGCGGGTGCGGCGGGATCTGGTCGATCGCAAGGACGAGGACTAGTCCGCATGGCGCGATCCTTCATGATCGCCGTCACGGGCGGATCGGGCTCCGGCAAGACCACGCTGGCGCGCGCGCTTTATGCGCGGCTGGGCGCAGAGAACTGCCAGCTCGTGACAGAGGACAACTATTATTTCGGCCGGGCACACTACGGACAGGCTGCGTTGGCGATGCAGCATGCTGAGCTTGAGCGGACGTTCAATTTTGATGATCCGGCCAACAAGGACATGGCCAACCTGCGGCGCGATATTGAGGCGCTTAAACGCGGGGAGAGTGTTGAGCAGCCGGTTTATGAGTTCGCGAAGCATGACCGGAAGGTTGGGGTGACGAAGCGGGTTGATGCGCGGGCGGTGGTGATCATCGAGGGGATTCACGTTCTGTCGGATCCGTCGTTTGCTGCGCTTTTTGATCTGACGGTGTTTGTCGATGCGCCGGCGGATCTTCGACTGATACGGCGGATTCGGCGGGATGAGGCGGAGCGGGGGCGGAGTGCTGAGAGTGTGATCCAGCAGTATCTGCGCTTTGTGCGGGCGGCGCAGGCGCGGTTCATTGATCCGGCGCGGCACGTTTGCGACATCGTTGTCTCGTGCGAGGCGGCGTCGCCGGACGCCGATGCGCCGCCGGACGCGGACTCGATCGACCGCCTCATCGCGCCGGTGTGGACGCAGCTGCAGAAACTGGGCGTGGCGGCCCAGGAAACTGCACAGTCTCCTGCCTGAGGCGCAGAGTGGCCGTTGCGGCTCGCGAAACCGTGAGTTAGCTTACTTGCACAGAGCCTGAAGGCGTAAACGCCAAAACGGCCCTCCTCCCCAACGAGTATCCTCCCTGTGCGGGCGCGCATCAGCCCGCGAGTTGCTGCTTGGGCGTACGTTCAGACCGCCCCGGCCGCTTTAACGGACACAGCGCTCAAGCGCGGTCCGACTGGAGGAGGTGAACATGAGCGTTCAGAATTCGATCCAAAACGGCCAGGCCAACGCGGAAGCCTCACGCGTGCCTGACAACATACGCAGCATGCTGGTCGTGGTTGTCGCCGGCGCCGGGCTGGTCGGACTGGCTTTCGGCGCCATGTCGCTGCTGACCTCGCCTGATGGCTGGGTCATGAAAGCCGCCAATCAGGCGATGGCGACCGCGCAGGAAGGCACGCTCGCCTCCTACACACTCGCGGACTCCCAGTAACCTACGAGCAGTAATATCCGGGACTAGGCGCCTGCAGCTCCGTCCTGGAGGTCCGGTACGCCGACGATGTGGAAGCCCGCATCGACGTGGACGACCTCGCCCGTGATCGAGCGGCCGAGTGGCGAGAGCAGATAAAGCGCGCAGCCGGCCACGCCCTCCATCGAGGTGTCTTCCTTCAGCAGCGACCAGTCGCGGCCCGTGCTCATCAGCGTCTTGCCGCCCTTGATGCCGGCCATGGCGAGGGTGCGCATCGGACCAGCCGAGATCGCATTCACGCGAATGCCTTTTTGCCCGAGGTCGCGCGCCGCATAGCGCGTGGCGGCTTCAAGGCCGGCCTTGGCGACGCCCATGACGTTGTAGGACGGCACGACGCGCTCGGCGCCGAGATAGGTCATCGAGACGATCGAGCCGCCCGGGTTCATGATCTCCGAGGCGCGGCGCGAAGCATCGACGAACGAGAACACCGAGATGTCCATGGCGCGGCGGAAGCCTTCGCGCGTGGTGTTGGCGACGAACGAGCCTTGAAGCTCTTCCTTGCCCGCGAAGGCGATGGCGTGAACGAGGAAATCGATCGTGCCGTATTTTTCCTTCAGCTGGGCGAAGGCCGTATCCATTTCGGCGTCGTTGGTGACGTCAGCCGAAATCATGGTGTTCATGCCGATCGACTCGATCAGAGGACGCACCCTGCGCTCCAGCGCCTCGCCCTGGTAGGTGAAGGCAATGTCGGCGCCTTGCGCCGCGAGCTGCTGGGCGATGCCCCAGGCGATCGACTTGTCGTTCGCGACGCCCATGATGAGGCCGCGCTTGCCCTTCATCAGGTCACCTTTGGGGAAGGTCCAGTCGGCCATGGGAGGCTCCTTTGCTGAGATCGCGGGGTAGGTGAGCGGCGCTGGCGCGTCAAGTTTGGGCGCACATGCAGCCGCGACCCCACGGCAGGCCGCAGGGCAGGCAGGCTGGTTGGTTGGGGCCCATCATGAGCTGTCGGCGAACTGCACGAAAAGGCGTGTCACCTCGGCCTGGAGGCGGCCCAGATGGTCGTTGAAATCGCTCCAGGGCGTAAATTGTGGCGCGAACAACGCTTCCACCCGGCGCGGCATGGCGCGCGAGAAGCGGCGGGCCAGACGCTGAATGTGGCCGGCGGGATTGGCGGCGGCGCGAATCAGCGCTTCGAGCCGCAAGGCCAGCGGCCGCGTGGGATGGTGCTCACGCAGCGGCGGACGTGGCGGCTTCGTCTCCACCGCATTGGCCGCGTGAAGGCGCGCGCGGGCGAGGAGCGCCTTGTAGCGGCGGTCGCGCGGATTTTCACGCGGCGGGACGGTGCAGAACGTGACGGGCCAGCGGGTGGAGTCCTGAGGGTCGAGCGGTCTTTGCGGGCGCGCAGGCAAAGGGCCGAGGCTCACGCGCATTGCATCCGCGAGGCGGACCGCCGGCGCGATGCGCAAAGCCTCGACCATGAAGATGCGGCGGAGCAGGAGCTCGATGGGACGAAGCTGACTGAGGAAGGTGTTGCGCTGATCCGTCGGGATCGTCCTGCGGGCCAGCAGGGCGACGGGCGTGAAGAAGACACGCGCCATCGCAGCGACAAGCGCGCGCAGGAAATCCAGCGCGCCAGAGCTGGCGGGGTCAAGCTTCGGGGAAGAGGCAGGCTCGGTCATGTGCGCAGTATCGCACTGGCCGCGCGGGGTGCGGGGTAGGTGATCCCGCTGTCCACCATTTCGGTTCGATGAGGTCTTTGAATCCGTTGGCGAAAGCGCACGAAGTGGGGATGGCCATCCTACATTACGGCGCAGGAATTACGCGGAGTTGTGCGGCCGAGATGACTTGCGGAAGGAAAGGAAGATCCTCGGGTCAAGCCCGAGGATGACGCTGGCGGGCGTGCTCAGACCTTCGCGACCATGACGGAGCCGTTCGTTCCGCCGAAGCCGAACGAGTTCGACATCACCATCTTGATGACCGCTTCGCGGGCTTCGCGGATGATGTTGACGCCGTAGGCGAGGGGGTCGAGCTTGTCGATGTTGATCGAAGGAGCGACGAATTTCTCCTTCATCATGATCAGCGAATAGATCAGCTCCTGCACGCCGGCGCCGCCGAGCGAGTGGCCGGTCATCGACTTGGTGGCGGAGATCATCGGCTGGTCGGAGGCCTGCTGGCCGAAGACTTCGCGGACGGCTTCCAGTTCCTTCATGTCGCCAACCGGCGTCGAGGTTGCGTGCGGGTTGAGATAGTCGGGCGCGCGGCCCGCCTGGCTCATCGCAAGGCGCATGGCGCGGGCTGCGCCTTCACCCGACGGGGCGACCATGTCGAAGCCATCCGAGGTCGCGCCATAGCCGGCGATTTCGCCATAGATGGTCGCGCCGCGGCGCTTGGCGTGTTCGTACTCTTCCAGCACGAGCATGCCTGCGCCGCCCGCGATCACGAAGCCGTCGCGATCGGCGTCGTAAGCCCGCGATGCACGATGAGGTTCGGTATTGTATTTCGACGACATGGCGCCGAGCCCGTCGAACAGGGCGGAGAGCGTCCAGTCGAGTTCTTCGCCGCCGCCGGCGAACATCACATCCTGCTTGCCCCACTGGATCTGTTCGGTGGCTGCGCCGACGCAATGCAGCGACGTCGTGCAGGCGGACGAGATCGAATAGTTCACGCCGAGAATCTTGAAGAGGGTGGAGAGCGTCGCCGATGCGGTCGACGACATCGCCTTGGGCACGGCGAACGGCCCGATGCGGCGGGGCGAGCCTTTTTCGCGGGTGGAGTCAGCGGCGGCCACGATGGCGCGCGTGCTCGGGCCGCCGGTTCCGACAATAAGCCCCGTGCGCGGGTTAGAGATGATGCTTTCGTCGAGGCCGGCGTCGGCAATCGCCTGCGTCATCGACATGTGGCACCAGCCGGCGCCATCGCCCATGAAGCGCATCGCGCGCTTGTCGACATGGTCTTCCGGCATGGCGTTCGGCTTGCCGGCGACCTGGGACTTGAACCCCTTGTCGGCGTAGTCCTGGATGAAGCTGATGCCCGACTTGCCCTGCTTGAGGCTGTCGGTGACTTCGCGAATCGTGTCGCCGATGGAGGACACGATGCCCATGCCCGTGACGACTACCCGGCGAAGATCTGGGCCGTTGGCGGCCATGGCGTGCAGCTCCCTAATGAACCTCGTGACGCCGACATGCGCGGCGTACGCAGAACCTGATTTTTACGCGGCGGCGGCGATCAAGCCAACTTTCATGTCCTTGGCCTGGTAAATCTTTTCGCCATCCAGAAACACAGTCCCGTCAGCAATGCCCATCGTCAGGTGCGAGCGAATCGCCCGCCGGATATCGATCTCGTAACGCACCAGCTTCTTGTCCGGCGTGACCTGGCCCGTGAATTTGCACTCGCCGACGCCAAGCGCGCGGCCTTTGCCGGGCGAGCCCGACCAGCCGAGCCAGAAGCCGACCAGCTGCCACATTGCATCGAGTCCAAGACAGCCAGGCATCACGGGATCCCCCGGGAAGTGGCATTTGAAGAACCAGAGATCGGGGTGGATATCGAGTTCCGCAACGATGTGGCCGCGTTTGGCCGAACCGCCGTCGAGGGTGATTTCCTTGATCCGGTCCAGCATCAGCATGGGCGGGGTCGGGAGCTGGGCGTTGCCGGGCCCGAAAAGCTCGCCGCGGCCGCTCTTCAGCAGCTCCTCGTAAGTGTAGGACGCCTGCGGCGTGTGGAATGCGTGAGGCGAATTGGGGGACTGCGTCATATGCCGCTCCGGAAGGAGAGGCCGGTTAACACGGGGGGATAGGGGGCTCAAGCGCGCTGAGGCGAACGCAGGCGCAGCAAAATCCTAGCGATTTCCGGGAGCGGTGATCAGCGGGTCGACGCCCCAGAGCTGAGCCTTGCGAACCCAGCCTTCATGGCCCTCTGCGACCACCTGGCACCATGCGCCATCGCAATTGCCAAGGGACACCACCGCGCCGGCTTCAAAACGGGCAAGGCGGGCGGAACGCGGGTTAGCTTCCCGGAAGATTGCGCCGGTTTCGTTGGTGATGGCGGTGCGTTCGGCGGCCAGCTGGGATTTGTTGACCCAGACCTCATCGCCCATCGGATCACGGATTTTGCGCCAGTCCTGGCTTTCGCGCACGATCACGACTGGCAGGCCGGCGCGTTCATAGGTCCAGCGGATGGGGTAATCGAGGCTGGGGCCGGAGCGGCCGTTCACGGTGTCATGCCGCAGGCTGGCATAACGGGGGACGGGTTTGCCGGAGAAGTCGCTGACCCGCGGTTCCATGCTCTCGGGCGCGTAAGCCTTGAAGCTGCCGGGCGCGAGCTGGTCCTGCGCGTAGGCGGCCGTGGCGCCGAAAATCTGCGCAACAGCCAGCAAAGTGACGAGACGGATGCGTTTTTCGCTCACGGGGCGGCATTTCCTCGTGGTGGAGAGGCGGGAGGTCAAAAAAGCACGGGGTGGTGAAAGTGCGCTTAACCACGTGCGGGAAAACAGGGTGAATTCCGCATTTGCCATAAGAGTATCGTGTTTGAGCGATTGAGAGCCGGTTGGCCCGGCGGCATCGCCTTGCTACACCGCAGGAAAGGTGAGACGGGGCAGCCCGCGCGCCAAGAGCAGAGGAACGCCCCGAGGCATGCCCACGTCCCGCCCGAAGGTGAAGGTCATTGTGACGCGTCGGCTGCCCGAGCCGGTCGAAACGCGCATGAGCGAGTTGTTCGACGTCGAGCTCAACACGACCGACACGCCGATGACGATCGAGCAGCTGTGCGACGCTGCGGCGCGCTGCGACGTGCTGGTGCCGACGCTGACCGACAAGATCGACGGCCGGGTCCTGGCGCGGGCAGGTGACCGGCTGAGGCTGATCGCCCAGTTCGGCGTGGGCGTGGACAATATTGACGTGCAGTCGTGCGTCTCGCGCGGCATCACCGTGACGAACACGCCGGGCGTGCTGACCGAAGACACGGCCGACATGACGATGGCGCTGATCCTTGCTGCGCCCCGCCGCATCGTGGACGGCGTGAGCGCCATGCAGTCCGGCCAGTTCGTTGGCTGGTCGCCGACCTGGATGCTCGGCCGGCGTATCTACGGCAAGCGGCTGGGCATTATCGGCATGGGCCGCATTGGCACGGCAGTGGCCAAACGCGCCCGCGCCTTCGGCCTGCAGGTTCACTATCACAACCGGAAGCCGGTTCGCGATCAGGTCGCTGAACAGCTTGAGGCGACCTATTGGGAAAGCCTCGACCAGATGCTGGCCCGGATGGACATCGTCTCCATCAATTGCCCGCACACGCCCGCGACCTTCCATCTGATGAGCGCGCGGCGCATCAAGCTGATGAAACCGGAAGCCTATCTGGTGAACACGGCGCGCGGCGAAGTCGTCGACGAAGCGGCCATGATCCGTGCGCTGGAAAATGGCGAGATCGCTGGCGCCGGGCTCGACGTGTTCGAGAACGAGCCCAATGTGAACCCGCGTCTGAAAGCCCTGCGCAACGTCGTCCTGCTGCCGCACATGAGTTCGGCGACGCTCGAGGGCCGCGTGGACATGGGCGAGAAGGTCATCATCAACATCAAGACCTTCGCTGACGGTCACAAACCGCCAGATCGCGTCATCCCGGCGATGCTCTAGTCAGCAACGCTTTAGGCGCAGCCTGCTTCAGGATCGCCATCGTTTAGGCGCCGTCGCCCCTCAGGGTGACAGGCGGGTGGACAAGCTTTCGTCCACGAAACGATCAGGTGTAAGTCCGATGCGTGTTGTGGTTTCCGCTGTTTTTGCTGCGGCTCTGGCCTCTGCGGGCGCGGCGGTGGCGCAGGTTCCCGGCCAGCCGATAGCAGCGCAAGCCAGCTATACGGTCGAGCCGTTCACACCCGCGGGGCAGGTTACGATCCAGGGCACAGGCGTGCGCCTGCGCGCCGAGCCGTTCTCGACGCCGCAGACGCAGGTTCTGTCGAGCGGCAGCACCGGGCTGGCGCTGAGCGTGGTCGGCATTGCGCGTCTGCCTGACTGGAACTGGTATCAGGTCGTTCTCAAGAACGGTCAGAAGGCGTTTATCCGTTCGGATCTTACGTCTGCTCCGTCGCGTGGCGCGGGGCAGGGTGCGTCAGCCCCGACTGTGATCGCGTCTGCGCCGACGCCGCCCCCGACACCTCCGGCCTATGTGCCGCCAGCCTACACGCCGCCCGTGCCGATCGGCCCTCAGCCCGTACAGCTTTCGCCGCCGGTCGTTGTTCAGCCCCAGACGCCGGTCGATACAAGCGGCCGGCCGTCACTCGATCTGCCGCGCCCGTCAGATCCTGCCGGTCTTCAATCGCACTGACGCGGCGATAGCCCAGCCGGGACTGGTATTGGGCTTCAGTCTCATTCAATCTGGGTTCAGCCGGGGTCGGGGATGATCCGGGGTGGACCTGGAGTGGGACGATGACGGTTTTTCGCACTGGCCGCACGCTTGCCTTCGCGGTGCTTGGCGCCTGCGTCATGGCGATTTCCGCCTGCGCAACCGAGGAGGGCTATCGCCAGCACATGAGCATGGAGATGGGTCGTGCGAGCGATGACATCATGATGCGTTGGGGCCCGCCGCAGAATCGTTCGAGCATGTCGAACGGGCGTGAGATGTGGAGCTACACCAAGACGACCGTGGATGAGCAGGACGGCTATTACCGCGACGAGACGCGGCAGGTGAAACGCACCTTCACCGACAAGGACGGCAAGCAGAAGACCGAGACGATCGAAGAGACGTTCCCGGTCTGGCAACCGCCCCGTGTCTATCGCTCGACGTGTTCGACCCGCTTTGTGATGGGCGGCGGG
>Ga0116178_10000717_pt1 | contig 29302 bp, 27 predicted proteins | sample AD_STIC12_MetaG_FD_89880 | JGI IMG/M metagenome (GOLD analysis project Ga0116178, IMG submission 89880) | Active sludge microbial communities of municipal wastewater-treating anaerobic digesters from USA - AD_STIC12_MetaG | ecosystem: Engineered > Bioreactor > Anaerobic > Digestate | place: USA... | reverse complement strand
CCCCAGGGCGGGGGGGCCCTCGTCAAGGACACGGGCAAGCACGGCGCGGGGCACGGGCAAGCACGGCAACATCCGGACACATCAAACATAATATATATTATCGGACGTTGAAAACCGTGAAAGTCTATGGGTATAACTCTTATAGTGCTAATCCTGCGTCCTTCCTCTTGCCTGTGTCCTTGCCCTTCCTACTATTCTCATTTAGTGATGTGATGTGCGGCGGTGGCGGAGTGGCCGCCTGGGCGACTGTGTCAGCGACTGTCAGGCCGTCAACTTCCTGCCGGCATCGGGTGAGCAGGTCGTAAAGCAGGCTATCTATCAGGCGATCCCTGTATATTTTTTGCGCTTCTTCGACTTCCTGGCGGTTCCGGGCAATCCACGAGGACACTGTTACCGGGTGTACGCCACACGCGCGGGCAATTTCTGACGGTACGCCACCCTCAATTGTCATCCGCAAAAACTCACGGCTATGACCTCTACCAGAAACCATAATCAAAAACTCCTTATTACCTATGATGATACCACACTCGCTACACGTATGTAAATCCTTCGCCTGCTGCCCCACATTAAACGAACGCCACTGCACCCGATACAAGACACGCCCGACACATAATAAACGCTTGTGGGGCATTGTAGCGAGTTGTCGGCGCATGGCGTAATACTGGTCTAACGACAAATAGTTCATTTGCGACAGATGAAGATATATTGCCTGTGAATATTATTTTCGTTGCCATAAATAATACTGCTGGAATAAATGCTTATATGCCACGGATAAAGATTTATCTGCCATGAATTAAACGAAAAGCCTGCATAATCGCACTATTCGTAGAAGTGGACATGAACCACTTTATAAGATGCTTGGAAATAACGGTTTAGGTCAAAAGTTGCTCAGGAAGACAAGGAACCACTGCTATTAATAATGCGAAGTTATACGCTTTTTGTGTCATTTTACGGCATTTTTGAATTTTTACTTGACATTTGAAGGAAACTGTGGTATAAAATGGGTGTTCGGTCATGGTGGCCGGCGCATAACAACCGGGCAACACGCCCAGACAGGAGATTGAGACAATGAACTGGAAAAATGCAATTGGAAAACAAGAAAAGACGGCAAAAAAACTCGGCTGCGCAGAACTGGCGCAAGAAGTCGGATACAGGCACGGTCACACAATGACTGTGGCAACCACGCAATCCGGCGGACATAGGCTGTATGTAGCAATTGGTGGGCGGTGGATGGATGCGAGTCTCCGTGATCTCGAAAACGCATAACACTAATATGGTGGTCACAAACGCCGGATATTACGAGAGTTTTCAGTAGTCCCATTTTGGGATTGGGCGACCAGTCCCATTTTGGGACAGGCAAGCATTTTGCGTACACTGAACGCAAAAAAACAGAATCTGAAATGACATCCCCATTAAGCAAAAAATGGCTTGGCTCGGTCTTTGAATGCTAAACAGGTTATTCCCCGGTGCGGTCGTATACCGTGCCGGGTTTTGTGTTGTGTTAGTAGTTGCGCCTGTAGTAGGCGCGGGAAAAAAAGGAGTCTCAGAATATGAAAAAGTACAGTTATTACACAGACAGTGGAATCAGCGAAAAACTGAACATGACTGCCGTGTTAATGCCAGAAAAGAATTTGGTACACATTGTTGATGATATACTGGCCGAGCATCCCGGCTGGTATAGGGACCCGAAAGCCGGTATTGTTGCCCCGGACGGTACACGTTGGCGGTTGTGTATGCGTGACGGATTGTTCAGACTGACCGCATGGGGGATCGGAAAATGAACCAGATAATAATCAGCAGGTTGTTCAACGTAGACGAATATTTCCTGTTCAGCAGGGGCGGTGCGTGCCCGCAGGATGGTTGGGTAAACGATGAGACCGGGGAACCAGTAGCACCGCCTGAACCTGATGCCCTGGTTGATTGGGAGACGATTTACGGCTATAATACGCCCGTAAACGATGTTGAAACATATCCCGTAAAAGTTTTTACCGTATAAGGAGTAACACTATGAAACGCTAACAGCAGATAAAAGAGCATTGAGGGAAGCCCGGCAACATACTGTTGCCGGGCTTACTGTTTGTAGTAGGCGCGGCGCATGTTGCTAAAGACAAGGGGGCGGGACGGCGCGGACGTGAAAACTATTCCACGCTGGCGGAAGCGGAAGCGGCGCGGGAAGCAATCCAAGAGAAAACAAAAGGCTTTTCCCGGTATTGATTAACTGAAACCTTCCATCATTTCATAAGCGGATTTCATGAAAATAAATCGTGAAATCCGTTTCTTGTTTTATATCGCCCAATAATGACAGGGGTGGAATGGCATTTCACGAAATCATCATTTCACGATTGAAAACATACTTAGCAGATGCAACGTGATAGGCACGGGGCAAAAAAAAAGGATGTTTCAATTATGAAAGCATTATTGACGGTATCAGAATTAGGGGATATGCTGAACATATCCCCACGGCAATGTTGGAGAATGCGCGATAGCGGACACCTTCCATCCCCGCTAGAACTTGGTGGTAAGAAGTGTTTGCGGTGGGATGCCGATGTAGTCCGGGCATGGATTGCGGACAAATGCCCCCACGTCAGGCGGACAGGCTGGAAACCGGGGAACCAGTAGCACCGCCTGAACCTGATGCCCTGGTTGATTATGAAACGCTAACAGCAGATAAAAGAGCATTGAGGGAAGCCCGGCAGCATACTGTTGCCGGGCTTACTGTTTGTAGTAGGCGCGGGAATTATGCGCCCCGGTGATAATCAAGAACTGTTTTATGCACTGTTTCAATCCAGTGTTCCGCCGCTGCTATAGCACACTTTTGTGTTTTGTACGGATGCGCAAACAGGCAAACATCATCCGTTCTAATATGTAGTGAGAATCCACTCTTGGGCTTGTGCGTAATTTCATAGTAGAAGTTTTTATATTTGTAAATCATGCGTTGAGTATATCCTCTTCTTCGAACTCATCAAACGGTTCATCCTCATAATAGGGATCGTCCTGTAATTCTGGCAGGTTCGGCGTGTACGGCTTAGGTGCGGGATTAGCGACAGGTACAGGCGTGTCAGATATTACGACTACTTCTTTGCGATGTCCGCCAACATTTTGCCATTCAATTTTAAGCCTGCCAGACTCTAATGCTGACCCTATCACATCCTTTAAATGTGTAGGTGTAACCCAATCATGTCCCTTCGATACCAATTTCCGTAAAAGTAGGTTGCACTGGGGTTTGCGGGTGAGTGACGGTAATGTGTGCTGTAAACTACTGTTCCCCCGCATGAACTGTATTATGTCAGGTAACAGCAGTTTAGGTTCTGCGTATGTAATGTCCTGTGTCCCCTGTTCAACCAGACATGCACCATCGAAACCAAAGAACCAAGTGCGCCCTATCAGGTTGTGTGCCGAATAATTAGCCTTAACCAGAGTAAGTCTCAGTCCTGAACCTGTATCCAGTTTACGTGCGATGAAATGCGTCCTTGCCTCATCCTTGAGTGCGGACGCACCACGCGCATCATCGGCAGACACTTGCTTGGACTGTCCGCCCATCTTGCTGACGTGTGAGAGAACGAGTGCTGTCCCGTTACTGACACGAGCAAGTTTGGTTATGAGTTCCATCGTGTAACCCACGACCGCGTTATCGTTCTCATTGGCTGCACCCAGGGCCCGGCGCAGTGTATCAACAATAATGAGGCGTGGCTTAATCTCTTCGCAATAAGCATACAAATGATTGTAGTACGCTGACGGTGATATATTCCCCTGTCGCTGAATGTCTATCAGTGCGCCGGTCCCCTCTGATTTGTTATGAAACCGTTTCAGGACCGCATCCCGATAGTCCCCGGACGGGAAATAGCGTCGCTCATAGGCATTCAATCGGATGCGTGTTACTTCAATTGGGTCCTCGCCAGACAGGTACAGGACATGTGCCGGCGCGTCCACTGGCCTGAACGAAGGAAACAAGGTCAGCCCGGTTGCCAGTGATAAGCCAAGCCCCATCGCAATCAGTGATTTACCCAGCCCGCCGGGGGAACTGATAACGGCAGCGATGTTACGCGGCAGCACATCCGCAAAGGTCCATGTGAGTGGTGGCGCATTCCAGTACTCGCCTATATCGTCCAGAGTAAATGACGCGGTATGCTTAGCCGCTTCAGATAATGTCTGAAGTTTATGCTTGACTGATGTAAGATTATCAGCACCACGTTCCAGTTCAGCAGTAATAAGTTTGGTCTCATTTATAAGCCTGCGCTGCATCTCATGGTTGGCAACAATCTGGCAGTAATGCTCATGGTTCGCTGTCGTTGGCACCGACGATATAATCTCGGACAACAGCGTGTCCGGGTTATCAATATCCAGGTATTCCAGTAGTGTTATCCGGTCCAACTGAATTTTGCACTCGTCCAGATACAGGATAGCGTCGTAAATCTTTTGGTGATTAGCCACAAAAAACGGCGTATCATTCGGGCACTTGAGTAGTGACCGTGTCTGTTTGATCAGTTGCGGACGCATAATCATGCAGCCCAGAACGGCCCGTTCCGCTTCTGGATTATAGACTTCTTTCTGCATTAAGCATCCTTTCAAACTGCGCCTGAGACAGTATTTCCGGCTGAAACAGGAACCTGTTCACGGAACGTTTCAAACGTTTCAAACTGATGTCATGAATCCCAATAGACTGTGTACCATCGAACGGGGTAACTATCGCGACAAACGTCTGCCACTGCGGTTGCCATTGCAGCGTTATGAAATACGGTTCGACAGTCGCAGTAAGTATCGGGATGGCATCGAACAAGTATCGGTACTGATAGTTAATGGTATTCAAGGTCTGCCGTACTCCGTGCGATAATAGAAATGCCGCCTGCCTTACGCACCTGTTCATCCCAGTTGGATTGGTCAGGGCGTAGTGTCCCGGAGTCTGTTTTGACCTCGATGCTGGTGAACTGTGCCACCCCGTTGATAGTCTTCCACCCGATCAGGTCGCCGCTGCCAGGGGTAAGCCCGCACCTGATACGCCGTGCAGTTTTGCACATGGTGAGTGCTTCCGGAATATCGCCACGCAGTATGGCAGCACGTATCCCGTCAATGGTATGTGCTGGCACGAACAACCCGACATTGTTTCGGAACATGGTGAACCCACGCCTGCACGACTCCTTCCAGATGATGTCTTGTATTTTTTTCTCAAGCATTGTAAATTAGCCCTTTCAGCCAGTTACTCCAGTTGTCATACATAAGATCCTGTTCATACTGCCACGACACTACGTGGTAGATACGGCTGTGTTCGTTTGGTTTGGTGAGTAGTGATATCCAGATTACCCTATTCAGGAATTTACAGCCAGCATCGATCCATTCTGGCTCGTCTGGTGACGCGCTTCTCTGCTTCGCTCAACTTCTTTATAACCGCAACATCATCCTAACACACAAAGCTTTCGTCATGTCTACATTTCCGCTTATGCTCTTGCGCGGCCTCCAGATGCTTAACGCAATTGATAAGCGTTTCGATGTGCCCCGAAACGCACATTTGACCATTGCACCCTGAAGTGAAATCAACACGCTCCAGAGATTTAGTGCATCTGTTTAGTTCAGTTTCAAGATCGGCGACGCGGGCGCGGAGTGTCTGTATTTCATCCTTCGCCATTTCCAGAGACAGACAATCAGAGCAAACAGTAACCGCGTCAAACATATCCTGTATGTCTGGATTGTCAAATTTCGGATTATGGTAATATCCTTTACAACGCTCGCACTGCCACCAACCATCATGTATCAAGAAGTTGCTACAACGTCGCCAACCAATCGGAATGCAGGTGTCAGTAAATTTTCGACACATTCGACAATCAAGGTATTGTTTGTTTTTCATCACTTTTCCTCCGGCGCGGGCGGTTGTTCTGGTTTCTCTGTAACTTGAGTACGTAACTTCTCCAAACACTATCATTTCGCAACTTTGCTCCTATACTTACTTGCAGCCTTCTTTCGCTGCTCTTTCATCCACCATGCCCAACCGGGCTTATATCCCAACTTCTTTCCAACATCAAGCAGGTCATCATACGATTTGGCCTGCCTGATCATATCCCGTTTTTCCTCTTTGGTAAACGTATCCACACGCTCCACAAGTTCACCGTCTACCACGCTCGGCCTACGGTCCTGAGTCTTGACCGCAAACTCAAACCCGCAATTTGCACATTGTCGTTTACTGGATGCGTCAACCCAATAACACTTCGGGCACTGACGTATAGAGATTCCAGCATCATCATCTCGCTTGGGCTTTACGGCACCTGTCTCAAGACTCCATTCCCGGATGTCGTCCGGTAGTCCGTGCATGTTGCAGTTCCCGACATGGTCCAAAAATATCGCATGTGTTTTGCCCCCATAAGGACGTAAACAACGTCCCCACTGTTGCATACAGATAACCAGCGATTTCGTCGGCCTCAACATAACAGCACCATACGCACCGGGCACATCCAGCCCTTCGTTTACCAGATCGCAACTCATGAGCGTATTGATGCGTCCCTCAGCGAAGTCGCGTATCGCTGCGTCCCTGGATACGGAATCCATGCCTCCATCCACAGCCACGGCACGGAACCCAGCCTCGGAAAACATCGTCGCGCAATGGTGTGCATGTTCGACAGACACACAGAACACGATAGCGGGTGCGCCGTTCAGATGCTTGGCATAATGTCCGACCGCGTCTCCTGTAATGGTTGCCCGGTCCATCTCCGCAGCCAGCATATCCCGCTGGTAATCGCCGCCTGTGGTTTTTACACGCTTCAAATTTATCTGTGCCGGCGGTGCGAAGTATTTATAGTTAGACAGATACCCGTTATCCATCAACCACCGTGTCTGCGGTCCAACGATAAGCTCGTCAAACACACTGCCGAGTCCTGTGCCCGTCATCCTGCACGGGGTCGCAGTCACGCCCAAGACATACTTAGCCTTATCAATGATCTTCTGATACGTTTTTGCCGGCGTATGATGTGCCTCATCAATCACTAGCAGGTCAATGTCCGGGATGTTACGCCGGATCAGTGTATCCTTTGACGCGATGTACACCTCATGCTCGCCAGACTGCTTGCCAGCAGCGATGTACCCGTGTGGCACGTCGAAGTCAGTGAACGTGCGCGATGCCTGGTTCAGCAGTTCCCTGCGGTGCACCAGCACCATCACATTATTCCCTTTCAGGTTCGCTGACTGTGCGATATACGAAAATATGACAGTCTTACCCATGCCGGTCTGCCCCTGGAACAGTACACGCCTGACTCCACGGGCAAACGCAGCACGGATACCGTGTACAGCCTCGTCCTGATAATCTCGTAGGATGGGAAGGGTCATTCGGATTCGCCCATCCACACCTCGCCCGGCATATCCAATGCCGTGTCCGATGCAAAGGCATAGTACCGACCACCAGCCGCTTTCCGGATGTGTGCGACCAACTCATCCATCACAGTATCGTCCAGAGCCTCGATCCGGTCAACAAGCGCAACACCTGCGCCGGCATACACCTGACCGACAGCCCATGCGCACAGGACCAGTTCTCCGTCGCTGACACTGCGCACGTCGCGCCAACCACGGTCATCGTCGTGAAACAGAATGTGACCGTCTTCTACGTTTATGCGTTTGCAGAACGGGGCAAGCACAGCGTTCACATCCATAACAAACTCGTCTATTTCGGAGCCGGCAAGTTTTGATGGTAACGCAGGGTCGGTCAGCGTATTGTAGAAGGATGTGTACCATTCGGCACGGTCGGTCAGGGTGGCGTGCTGGTTCCGGTTGATCTCCCACTGCTGGATAGATTTCAGGCGGTGCAGTAATGCTTCTCCGTCTTCTATGCGTTTGGACATGGCATCATATTCCGTCTGCAACGAGTCCGTATCTTCCGGGGCTGGTTCTGCTTCCAGTTTCGCCAACTCGTTTTTTTGCATGGCAACACGCTCGGTCGCCTGCATTATCTCGTTCACACGCTTATTCCACGCACGATACGCATCCTGCTCGGCTGCATAGTCCCGGTTCATGGACGCATATTTCGCTTCAGCCTCTTCTGCTCTCTCCTTTGCTGCTTTAAGGTCGGACTGTATTTTGTCTGACAAGTCTTTGCCGACCTTATGTCCGCAGGTCGGACATGCTCCTTCGTGGAACAATTGCGCCTGCTTATGCTTATGCGCCAGTTCAGCGTTCACCCGCATGAGTTCGTCATGAACTTTATTTAACTGTTCGACCGTAACGGTAATCTTCGGCTCTCTTGGCACTTTATGGATAACCGTCTCTTTGATAGATTTCTTTAACGCTTCAATCTGATCCGCTTTGGACGTTTGCGCTTGTGACCTGCCTATCCGCTTCAGTAGTTCCTGTTGGTCGGTGCGCAGCCTGGCAAGCGCGTCGTTCACGGCAGGCAGCATCTCAACCGTTACAGTATTGCCCTTGCTGTTCTTCGGATTCTCGGGACGGGGCCCAAGCGACAGCGATTTCAGTTCGCGATTGATCCCTGTCCGCATGTCGTATGCCTGTTTTGCCGTCTGCTTGATCTCGGCTAACGTACCAAGTTTGAATCCTACCTCTTCAATGATGGCATATTCCTGTTCGCCAAACAGGTCTTCGAGTCGCTCTTTTGGGATAGTATCGTCACCTATTAGCCCGTCCAGCAGGTCGTCGCTGGTAAGCAGGTACATGGGGTCCACGGCAAGCCGGTGTTGTTCCAGCCCGAAGTACCGGTACATCGCCTGACGCTGGTCGTCGCCGGGCAGCATCGGGTCGGTAACAAACGTGAACTTTCCTTTTCTGATGGTCAGCGTAACATTCACGCTCTTAGTCTCGTGGGCGATAACGGCTTCGATGACCGCCTTATCACCCCATCTGCCGACAAATTCCTCGGCAACAAACGGCTGTCCAGCATTATCCAGAATTGTTGTAGCCGGGGTCTTCGATTTCTTACTCATGCGCACGCGCTTGTCGCCAATAAGCAGAAGACGGATTGCGTCCAGAACGGTGGATTTGCCGCAGCCGTTTGGTCCGGTCAGCAACCCTACCGATTCAGGAAACAGGATATCCCGCTTCTCTATACCTTTCAGGTTTGTAATGTGCAGTTCTGTAATGTGCATTATAAGTCATTCTCCGTTATCTGTTTTTCCAATGCGGCATATTTCCGCTCCAACAAATTCATCTTTCGTTTCAGGTCTATTATTTCCTGATACGCTATGTTCAGTTCTTCGGTCAGGTCCGCGTTAATCTCGTCCTGATTCGATTTGCCGGCAATGACGGCGGCGTTCTCGTAACGGTGCAGTTCTTTGGCCTGTTTCGCGACCAGTGCCTGTAACCGTTTTATTATCGTGTGCTGTTCGGTCCTACTGTTTCGGGGCATGTTCAAACTCCCCGCACCACTCGCTCCCACCTGTTTCCGGGAATACGGTTTCTATTGCGTCCTCATGTTCGCCTCGACCCCAGATGATCTGTGGGGTATGACGGTGGCATTCGCCTGCCTTGCCTTTCGGCTCCCAAAATTTGCAATCCTTGCACTTATTCATCCACTTCGCCTTTCGCCTTGACCGCACGAAACGTCTGCTTCGGTTCTTTCGTGAGCAGGTGCGGGTATTTCTTGAACAGTTTCTTCGCCTTCGTGTTATTCACGCTCATGAACTCCAATGCGTCCGGGACCTCGTTCAGGAACAGTTTCGGGTCATGAAACCCAAGTCCATCCGATTTGTGCCAGCCCCAGACAAGCCCGTTGTGTGTCACTGTTCCGCATCCGTCACACCAGCGTTTCAATGCAGATTTCATAGCGGACAGCTCCGATTCAAGCATGGCAATCGATTCAATAGCCTTACATGCGTCCTCGTGGCAGTTTATAACATCTACAACGTTTACCTTCGCATCGCAACAGTATCTATACGGGCATTCAGCGCACGCAACACCTGGTGTAGGCGCAAATACTGTGTCATCCTCGATTATCTGGCAGATTGCAAGTATCTCATCGCGCATCGCGATAAACATAGACTTCTCGTAAGTGTACGTTTCCTCAAAATCAGTTGCCGTATGTTCAAATATAACAGTAACCGACTCACATCCGGTCAGCCAAAGCATCAGCCACGCATAAACACGCGCCTGCATCTCGTCGGATTCACGGGCGAACCCGGTCTTGTAGTCGCGCACAACGATGTGCGCTGCGTCGTCAGACTCGACACGGTCCAGTACAGCACGAAACCAAACGTCGTCATGGTTCCACGGGACGGTACTACCAGTAGCATTTATACAGATGCGTTCCTCAACGCCAGTAACCAGCCCACGCCGTATAGCGGTACGTTCCGCCCAGGGCAAACACAGTTTGTTATATGTGTCACGCCATTCGTCCGTGGACAGTATAGGCTCTCCAGCATCCCGCGATTCTTCGGACTGGAGCATGTACACCTTATTGTACAGGTCCCGTGCGTAAACAAGGTCCTGCGTTGAGTTCGTTGCCAGAAGCCAGTTCACATATAATTCATAAAACTTATGTGCGTACTTGCCTTTGACCATAATCGTCGGCAAACTCGATTCGGGTGTATTCTCCATGCGGAATTTCAGTTGTGCAGGACAGTTCCGGTACATTTTCATTCGACTGTAAGACATTTTCATAATTGACCTCCGTTTTCCTGATGCACGATTTCGTATATCTCGTCAACAATCTTGCGTAGACCTTCTTCTGTTTCTCCGTACCGCGCTTTCAGAGGTATGCCGTAGTCGCCAGCCTTAATGTATCCTTGTGTGATTACGCCACTACATACGTCCTGATGGCCTATCTTAAAACCACGGTATTCGCCTGTTTCGATAAAATCACTCATAACGGCGACTCCTCATTCTGCTTAATCCTACCGTTCATGGCAGTAACCAGCTGTTCCACAGTCCACTTATCCTTCACTGCCTGCTGAGTCATCACCCTGAACGCGGTCGGCGACAATCTGTCCTTCAATGCTAACACATCAGGATGATTCGCAATGTCTCGCGGCGGTTCGGCAGGCTTCGGCGGTTCAGGCTTGCGCGAGTAATCGTGCTGCGCTGGCGCGTCGTCGTCGAACGGAATATGTTCCGTGTCATCTATCAGGTCAGGCTCAGAAAACGTCGTGTTGGGCAGCACAGGCGTTACTACGCCGTCCTCGTCAACCATAATCTGGCTTGCCGGGTACAGATCGTCCGGGGCTTCATGCTCCAAAAGCGGTGGAAGTTCTGCATGCGGACCTGCGATAAGTGGTTTCAGTGCGCCTATATCGCGTAATCCGCACGGGATAACGATGTCCAGCACATACGCCACTTGCTTCTTTCCGTCCGGCTGTATCTGTTGCGGCTTCAGAATCAGCGTTACAGGAATAAAACTGATCCGTCCGAGTGCGCGACGCATGATGTCCAATGCGCTGTTGACGTTCACAATCGAATGGTACGACGTGGTATCAATCTGCCACACGAACATATTGTCGAAGTCAACCAGAAAGAACTGGAGGCTGGCCAACTGTTTACATCCCGGCTTGCCACCCTTACCTCGTTCCTGCGCATACTCGCAATGTTCCGGAGTAGCACATTCGCACTCGACCAATGCGCCACCTTCAGCGGTACGGTTCGCTGTAACTCCGTCACCTTTACAAAGCAGTCCACTTGTCCCGTAGCATTTGTACCATTGCGGAAACACCTCTTCGAGGTTCTCACTTGGGAAACAGACAAGCAACTTATCCGGCTTGTCTCCATACAGTTTGTGAAGTTTAGGGAGTAACTTTTCGTCCTGCGGGTCAAACAGCATGTAATCCAGTTTCGCTGGATACTCTTTCCCGTCTTTTGTCTTGCGTTTTTCGCCAAGTCGTATTTTACCACCGCGACTGAATCGGCGTTTATCACTGAGACCCTTAATCGGCATTGTCTTCATATCCTTCTATTACTGGTGCGTAATTTGATTTCATCTTAACTGGACACGTCATACATGCGCCCCCTCCGTAATGCCTGCACGACAGGCAGTCAGCCTGAAACTGCGTAATCAGGTCAACTATACGTTGGCGCAGTTTGCTTATTTCACTCTGCAAAATGGCAATACGGCGTTCGGGAGAAATCATAATACGTCGTCTCCTTCGTCAGGCGGAAGTGCGCTGTCAACGAGTTCGCGTGTCTGTTCGTCGGAATACGGCTCGTCAACAACAGCCTCCGCATACAGGGGCAGGTCTATCTGCATCTCGTCCAGACGCATTTGCCGTTCGTCGAACTTCTCGCCGGTCTCAATGTTCACAAACCAGACTTTGCGTCGCTCGTAGTCAAGATGCTTCTCGCATTGCACGTCGCGCCATTCGGCATTCTCGCTCACGATTTGGGACATCTTTCCAATTGTCCCGTCAACGATGTCAATCTCGGCTTTAATGCTGGACCGGACAGATGCCATTTTCCGTTCCAAGCCAGCCTTCGTGGACAGAGCCTTCGCCAGTTCAGTGGACCGTTCACGGAACTCGTCCTGAGTCAGCGGCATGTGCAGGTTCCGCTTGCACTTCTCGATCTTCACTTCAATAGTTTTCTTCGGCTGCTTCATCTCGTTCAGTTTCCTTTCTTGTTGTTTAGTGCAGCAAGCACCTTTACCTTGTCAAACCGGATAGTCCTTTTGGAAATCCGTATGAAGGGTATCTCCCTTCCTTTTACCATACGTCGGACAGTGCGGCTGGTTACTCCGAGTACCTCCGCAATCTCCTCATAGTTCAACAGTTCGCGCATCTTATCTCCTTTCTGGTTGTCCTCAATTGTCCGTAATCACGACACAACTATACCACAAAATGTTCTATTTGTCAAATATTATTTTTTCTCGCCCATAACTCCATACATTTGATACATTTGCAGTATCTTTTTGCGGAGTTCTTTCCCGTAGGCAGATGCTTCCTGATACGCTTCACGCTGGCGTGGTGTCAGAAATTCCATGAACGGTTTCCGGTCGTCCTTATCAACACGTTCCATTGGGTCAAGATATCGTAGGCTGTAGTTTATTGATTCAGTAACCTTCTTCTGGTTCTGGCCTCGGTTGATCCACAACGAATGCACGTTCTCACGGAATGCGACCGGGTCGTTCTGTTTCGCGGCGTGGCGTAGGTTCTTTAGGTATCGGTCAGCACCACGGAAATTATTCGATTCGTCCGGCTTGCCGACGTGTGCGCGGTATGCGTCGTACAGCGCATATATCTCATATCGCTTTTCATCCATCGGGTCCACCTGCTTGACGCGCATAAGACGTTGTGCCGGATGCACTCGCGGACGAGTGCCGTCTGCAAGCATTGCTCCTTTCAAGGCAAGACCGACATCTTCGAGTCCAAACATGCCTGTCAACAAGTCGAACCGGTCTTTCGGGCGTGGCTGTGTTATGTCAGGGAAGTACGATTGCCCGGTTATCAGTTCCAGCCCGGTCTTGAAGTACGGGTTTACATGACCGACCATACGCTGTACGCTGCCGCCCATGACCATATTCTTTGCCATCTTGCCCAAGTCAGTTTTCTCAAGCCCTGTATCAGTCAGCATCTTTGCAGCCTCATAAACGCCGGCAAACTCCAAGACGCTACCGAGCATGGAAATATTGGTCAGCACACGGACAGTGCCGTCAGCGTTCCTGCCAACACAGAGGTGCGGCATGAATTTGTATTCATCAGGCAGTTCATCCTCATCGTCTCCGAAGAATACTGAGTTCCATAGCGCACATGCACCCCAGACCGTGCCCATCTTGGCAAGCATGAGAGAGGTGGCTGCTGCCCGTGCTGCGTAGGATGCGCCCAGACCTAACTGGCGCACCACGGGCACGTTCAGGAACGGGTTCTCGCGGACTGTGGTTGCGATATTGTTCTGCACATACTGACCGTACTCGAAATTCGACCGGATGTTCTGTGCAACACTGCGCACGGACAGTTCTGTGAACGAGTAGAATATGCCCATCTTACTGTCGCGCAGCCACTGCCCGAACAAGGTCAGGTTCCCGTAGTTCAGCATCTGGTTGTTCGCCCAGAGTGCTGCGGCTTCGTGTACGCCAAGTTTATCCATGACTTGCAAAATATCTTCGGACCTGCTGCCACCCCAATGCGGCATGGTCCCGGTCGTTTCCAGGTTGCGCTTCGCATTCAGATACCACGCATACCGGAGCAGGTTCTCACGGAACGCGTTCGCCTGCTGTGTGACCTTATACCCGAACACGTAGTCCAGCACGTTCGTCGCTTTATTGATCGCAGTCGTATCCGTAGGGTCGTATACGGACAGTAGTTCGCTGGTCATCTCGTTACTGCCCAGCCCACCACTGCTGCGGAACGCCCTCAGTTCTGGCGATATGTTCTCGAAGTCTTTACCGTACACATACCGGCACAGTTCCTGTGTTGCACGGAACATATCACCTGCAAACTCTGTTGCCTGTTTAGGTGACAGTGCCATTCCGTTCACGAAGTTCTCCACGTCGGACACTGTATTCTTAATCGCGTACACCGGGTATGTCGCCCAGTTGAACAGCACCCACCGCTGGAATTTGCTGGTGACGTTACCGAACGCACTCGCTATCCAGTTTTTCTCTTTCTTCGGTTTCATGCCGTTATTGATTTTGTCGGCTATATCCATCGGCACGACAATCTGCGGTTTCGGTCCGCCGGGCACGTAGACCGTGTTCCCCTTCGGAATGGACAGTTCCAGGTCATCAAGCGGGATCCCGGTTGCGCCTGCATGGTGCGCTACTTTCTGTACCGCCTTCGCAAAATGTTCCAGTGCCTTTGCGGTTACGCTCATGACCGGGTACATAACATGTCCCTCGTCCGGCTGGACAAGGTCGTACCCTTCCGGCAGATTATCCTGCCATGTCAGGTACTGCTTGGTCGGGTCGTTCTGGAGCGTAGTCTTAATCTTTCCGCGCACGTCCGCCATAGTCTTGAATATCTCGGCTACATACCATTTCATCAGTCCGGGCGCAGCCGGGTCGTCCAGGATGTCTGCCAGTTCGTTTATTATGTTCGTGTCACTATCGGCATCAGAGAACGGGTCATACTCGAACGTGTACTCCTGCTTAATTTTGTTCAGCATGTAGCCCATATACTTGCGCGACCGCCACGTACCGTCTATGTTGGACGCTTCGTCGTGTAGTTGCTGGATGCGCACTGCCGCCCATTCCTCCGGCTTCTCGACACGCTTGCCTGTTACAGGGTCAATGAAACTATCGTATATCTCGTTTAACTCTTCCTGTATCTGGCGTAACCTGGCACGGTTCTCTTTACCGCCCACATACGCGGTATAGTTCTGTTCGCGACAGTCGGCCTTCAATTGGCTGATAGGGACTCCGAACGCCTTGTCCATCTCGTTCCACCAGTCAACCTTCGCTATCTCCATGTTCGCATCGGTCAGCCATGCCAGTTCAGAGAGCAGGTAATCGCTGGACGGGTCGAACTCTGCGGACAGTGCGTTCACGCCAGTACCGCGTTTTTTCATGAAAGAGCGAATCTGTTTCGAGTATTGGCTCACACCGCCGAAACGCTTCTCCATGATCGCACCGGCCATGTGAATCTCGCGATGGAAGTATTCGTTCCGTTTGTTCAGCATATTCTGTGGCAGTAGTTTTCTGTCCACGATCCGGCGTTGCGTGTCGGACACGATTTCGCGTCGCTTCTGGAGCATGTCCTGAACCGCTGGCTGTTCGGCTATCTCCGCTTCCAACTGGCCCATGTACACCTTCATCTGGTCAATTACGGATGTGCGCCACGCACGGAACTGCTCGTATGTCGCGTTGACAGGCATCGGCGGGACAGTCTCTTCCCAACCGAATATGAACCGTTCCATATTTTGATTGAACTCGACCGGGTCCGTGTACTGCTCTGCACGCATGACCGATTCCAGCGCATCGGCATGGGACAGATACCGGCTTGCAAGGTTATACTGGTCAGTGGTCAGGTTCCTGATCAGCGACACAACCATCTCGGCAGAGCGTGTCCTCGCCTCGTTCATGCGCGTGTCGAACAGGCGGAACATCAGTTTCCCGGCTTCACCAGACTCGTTGATGAACCAGTCCGTATCGGTCATGCCACGCCACATCCATTTAACGACACCACCCGCAGCATCAATACGTTTCCAGACGGTGTCCCGGTCTTGGTCGTTCCGCGCTTTCATCCTGCGCTCGACCTGTTCAGGTGCTTTCGGGACTGGACGCGGCTTCACGGCGTAGCGGATGTCCGGGTTCGCCGTATACCGCACATCAGCACTCGCCACATTGAACCGTTCCGACGGCGGGATGATCCTACCCTGGTCGTCACGGGTGATAACGTCTGCGAGCTTCACTTGTGCTGAATCGAACACGGCGAACACGTCGGATAGGTTGTTCCCTCCGTCTATTATATTTTTGAAATGTACTCCGGTATGACCGCGTCGCTGTGCTTCGGACACTATCATGTCCGTGATTGCGGTACGCCCTTCAAATGGGACGTTACTCCATTTGTGGCCCTGCGCATCAATCACAAGAGGGTTAGCTCCGAGATCAACGTAGAAGTCGCGTGTCTCCGAGCCGGGCGCAGTCAGGTTGGTCCCGCGAATATTCTCATATACCCGTGAGGTTTCATAGTCGGTTGACAGGAATATCGCACCACCCCACGTATTAAACTTCGTGAACCCGCGCTGCGGGCTGCCGTGATGTGCTGCGTATTCCCAGCCCTTCTGTTTGGCAAGGTTCTTTATGATCTGCCATACCCTACCCCAATCGCGAGCGTCTATGGCATCAAAATATTCCTTGTCAATCTCTGCCCCGGAACGCATCGGCTGCATTTGTTCCAGTCGTGTGCCGTTCCGCTCAAGTAATGCGATACGGTCAAGCAACTTCTGGTCCCAGACTACGGTGTTGTAAGTGCCCTCACCCCGCCCGCGTGAATTGCCGTCAAGGAAACGCAGGCCGGGGATGCCGAGAGAGTTCAGGTATTCGGAGGTATTTTTGTCAGGCTTACGAAATACATCAGCCATAAGCCTGTAAAGTTCTTCTCCTGTAATATCTGATGTTTCCAAATACTCTTGATCTGTCATGTTTTCGAGTGCGTTGAGTCTTGCCTCCATGTCACTCGCATATTGCTTTTTGTTCTGTAGTGCCGTTCTATGGTACTCGTCATCCTTGAACCAATTCATGATCGGAAGCAGTTTTTCCTTCACCCAATCAGACTGCTCGCTCAACGGTGCATCCCACAGTAGCATCTTCGGGATCGCGTCGTCGGGGATGTCGAGCGTGTAGAGGGATGATGTCGTGTTTCCTTTATTGATTATGTCCTGTGCAAAAAGTAAATTGCGTTTCTTTACATCGCCCTTAGTCGCTTGACTCTCTCTTTTTAATATTTCGATTGCAACATCTTTATCTCCATTTGCTTGTGCAAAAGCCTTGTCTGCAAGAATAACAGGTGAATCCCAGTTTGAAAATCCAATATCTCTTCCAGAACGCAAATAAGTCGTTGCTGTTTTTATCGCATCCGCAAAATATATGCCCCACCCAAACGCCTGTGCGCCTTCGCCTGTGCCCATTTTGTCCAGACGAAAACGACCATGTGGGAACCCTGGTTCCGGTGCGAAAGTGTGCGGAGTCCCGTGGTGCGCTGTGGCGAACCGTTCCCCGCCGACATACCGCATCCGCCGTGCCCTGCGTCCTGTGTAGACGGACCGGAAGAACTCTTCAACCGATACCGGCTGGCGGGACAGACCCATAGCCCGCATCAGATTACGGAGCGCGTCACGGATACGCTCGTAGTATTGCCTGAGTACGCCCTGTTCGCGCATGACCAGATAGTAGTCGGCTGCGTCACGGGCGATCAGCTCCTCTTTCCGCTCCCAGTCAGTGCCGTACCGTGCTGCCAGTGCTTCCGCTTCGGCTGGTGTTACGGACGTGATATTGACGTGCAGTATCTCGTGCGCCACGTCCTGCATGGTCGCACCCTTCCAGAACGTGACCGTTTTCGTGTCCCGGTTGGTTTTAGCCTGAATCACGTCCCCGTCCTGTAACGGGATACCGGCATAGGCGTACATGCGTCTGCCCGTATCGGCATCGGGCACACCGGGCGGGTTCGTGTCAAGCAGGTACTCAACCGTATAGCCCATACCCGCCGTGTCCATGAACTCCTGGATGTCCTCGGCTGTGGCCGGTTCGCTGGACAAGCGTTTGGCTGTGTCGCGACGGATGTTAAAAACATCTGCGGGGGATGGTGGCTTCTGACGTTGTTGAAAGTGTTTTGGCGCACCACGCCCGTATTTGAGTGCAAAGTATATTTCCTGTGCTGCGCTCTTCTGGTCATCGGTTAATGAAGACCCTGAATAGTCAATACCAGAATCTTCAAGTGCTGCCACATATTGTAGCGCATCACTTTTTTGCTTGAATCCCTTTATGCTAAGTGACGTTGGAATGTGAGTTACTCGAAACTCTTTGCCATCTTTGTGTATGCCCCAATTACCGTATACTGTCCCATCAACATTCCATACTGTTCCGTTTGCGGCTACCTGTTTGATCTTACCCTTAACACCCTTTGGCTTTGGCAGTGATTTCACGTATGTTCCGTAATCTTCCTGCTGCTTATCGAATACGTTCGACGGCTTGCGTGTGGGCTGCTGTACCGGTGTTTGTGCTTGTGATTCCACCTCTACAGACGGGTAGTCTCTCTTTATCCTGTTTGTTATTACGCGCTGTGCGGCTGACGATAGGTCATCCCACTTGGATTCAGCAATCTTCTCCGCCAGCTTAGACATCTTGCCAGACTTAGTGCCCCACTCTTTGAGCGCAATACCAGCACGGTATCCAAGTTTCCCTTCATCCCATATGTATTTTACAAAATCAGTTCCGGTTTTTCCGCCATACATTACCGGACCTTTTGCTGTGGATACGGGTTTCGGCTGTTTTGATATTTGTTCATCAGCCCATTTCTGTGCAGACTCAAGAGTATTTCCCGTAAATGTTGTATCACCAACTGTTACTACAAATTCCGTACCTCCTTTAGATAATCCTCTTGATGTTTTTGTTTCTCGTGTTACTTGCTTGTTTATTGTAACGCCAGAATCGTGTGTCGCACCAATAGGCGTTCCCTTGTCATACTTAATAGTCCACGACTCATTGGGTTGCTCCGCCACCGGATCGACGGTCGGCAGTTTCACGCGGTCGCGCAGGTCGGGATAGTCGGCGAGTACAGCGTCGGGGACAGGCTTGCCTTCGGAGAGGGCGGATTCGACGGCCTGACGGTGTTTTTTTCTGCCAGCCTCTTTTTTCTTTTTTATATTTCTTCGCTGAGATGATGTTCCTGCATACCCTAATTTAGGAAGTATATTATAGGTATAATTTTCTTCCCGTGTTAGTTGCCACGGCTCCCGATTATTTCTTCTTTTAGCAAGTTCTTCCTTCATCTCTCTTTCGTAATCATCCGCCGTCACTCCCGTTCCATCCGTATCGCTCTGTCCAGTAGTTTCCGTTTCCGTTCTTGGCTGTGCTTCATTTGGCACAGACTGCAATTGCATCCCGGCATCCGGTGATACTTCTCCCTGTGCTGCTTCTGGTACGGCTGCTGCTTCGCTAACGGCTGTCTCCGGTACGTTCTGGACATTCTGAAAAGATTCCCATGTTGGTATTTGCTTCTCTATTTGAGAAACAATTTCCATATCGTCGTCTATATTAAAATACGTTCCCCGCTTCTTAATGTCTTTTAATCCAAGTTTTGGAATATGTGTATTTATTGTTGACCATGCACGATCAGCATCACGTTTACTTTTATCACTATTGCGTTTACGTTCTGTGCCTTCTGCGATACGTTTCAGTGTGGCGATAGCCATATATGTTTGTTTAAGACTATTTTGACGTGCCTTTGTCATCTTTTTCTCTGGAACCATCGTAGCAGGCGGCTCCGTAACGCTCTCCGGCACACCCTGCGCCTCTGTGAGCGACTCTACAGTCTTTCCGGCCAGTATATCGTCGGTTGTCACATCAACGCCCTGTGGCTCGGTCTGTGCACGGTCCAGCAACGCGCTGGCACGGGATAGTGCGTCCGTGATACCGGGGGATGTCTGCGGCTGCTGTGCTGGATAATATCCAAACTCGTTTATGCTGTCCCCGTTTGTGAACAGTTCGCCCGCTTTGGCTTTCTGGGAGAGAATCTGGTATTCGCCACCAAGCGTTGATTCGCCATGTTGTTTTGCATAGGACTTGCTCAGCGTTACCCAATCGCCACTGTTTATCCCGGTTACGGATTCATCCTTCGGTACTGCACGATATATCGTAACCTCTGCATCCGGGTTATTCTTTGCTTTTTGTATTACCTTGAACGACTCAGAGTCAGACTTCTTATCGCCTGTACCGTAAAGACGCAGTCCATCACTCGAATATACGTCGTCTGGATATATCCTGCCACCACCAGTTAGGTCGTGTAACGGTGCGCCGTTGTCCACGTCCGGCGGTCTGTGCGTTCCAGCATACTCGTTGGCAGGAGCGACAGGCTGTTCAGTAGTTAAGGATTCCTGAACAACTGGCTCCTCAACGGCGACTGGTTCCGGTGCTGGTGTGGGTGCGACTTCCTCGACAGCGACAGGCTCCTCAACTTCCTGTGCAGGCGTTGGTTCGCCGAACAGTACCTCGGCTTCAATATCGTTTATGCCGGACGTGACCACTTCGTCGGTGGGGGCGGGTACGTCGGGTGCGGGCTGTTCTGGTTCTGCGGCTGGCGGTTCTGGAACGTCCGGTGCGGGTTGTTGGCGGGTCATGACATTCTTTGCTGTTGTCGCGACACTGCCCGGTAGCGGGAGTAGGGTCATGCTCGGAAACACGTCCAGCATCTCTTGACCTATCGCGCCGGGGATACCACTCGCATATTCGGCTGCTTCGTCCTGCCTGCCAGTGATCGCCATACCGGTCGCAACAGCACCTTCGGATACGCCCTGCTGTAATCCCTCAGTAAGCGTTTCTGTTCCAACAAGTATCCCATACTCTTTGAGTCCGCTCGCTATCTTGCTAGCAACGGTTGGGGATACCTTCTTCAACGCCTGCTGTACTGTACCCGGCGCAAGTTTCTTTAACTGCCTACCAAGTATACCCAACTGGAACCGCTCAAGTGCCGCATACGGGACGCTCGCAGCGATGGCAAGTTTGCCTGCTACGGACGGGTCTACGTTACTCGCCATAAGGTTCTCGTATATGTCGCCAATACCCTGTGCGCCGAAATTCACTGTTGTGCCAATAGACGCACCTGTCCCTGCGCCGCCGATTGCGCCCGGCACTGCGCCTACACCACCAGCGAGCGTACCAAGTCCACCACCGACTATTGTGCCTGCACCTGCACCCGGCAATCCACCGTGAATACCTGCTTCTGCCATTCCTGGAATAATATCACCAGCAACGCCCTGAACCGCTTTAGCAAGGAACCCCATCTGCGACGGGTCCGGCAGATCGGCACGTTCTTCCTGTTCACGTCGCGCCAGTTCCATATACTCAGTGTAATCAACAGGCAGTCCTGCTTCCTCAAGCATGATGTTATAGCCAAGTACGGCACGTTTACGCGCACTCAACATCCCTGCTTGAAACGCTTCACCCGGTGCGACCTGAGACAGGCCGGTTGTGAAGCCTATTTTGTCCTGTTGCTCTTTTATCTTCTCATCCCAATTATCTTCTGGAACAGTAGTAGGGTCAATATACTCAACAGGAGGCTCTATTGGCATAGGGTTAATGATGTCGTTTGCGGACGTTTCGTTAATCGGGGTATCGTTTATGGGTATACCCATATAGGTTTTACTTGGCATAGGGTTAATGATGTCGTTTGCGGACGTTTCGTTAATCGGGGTATCGTTTATGGGTATACCCATATAGGTTTTACTTGGCATTCACTGGCCTCCATTCGCCATTTACCATTTTGTATGGCTTCCCGTCAATAAGCGTTGTTGAGCCTTCAGGGATTACCACTGAATCAGATTTTGTCGTCATATCACCCTGAACCGATTTAGGCTGCATAAGCGCATCAACTATTGCTTGCTGTTCCGGTGTGAGTTTCGGCGGAATTGCCGGTGCTTTTGCTTTGGGGGTGTATCCCGGCTCAAGACCGGGATTACTGTCTGTGCGAATACTTCCAAGCAAGCCGACTATGCGCTCAGCAATTCCAGGTCCAGATAATTCTATGTCTGACTGTGTGCGTCGTTTCGGAGTATACCGCTCCATATACGGCTGTTCAGAATAATATGCTGGCGGGATGCTTGCCTGCTTTGGCGTTGCTGTTCCCGTGCCCGCCTGCGCGGCCTTCACTGCTGCGGATGCGCCGGTCTCTTTGCCTGTGCCAAGATTCAGTCCGCCACCTGCTGTGGCTGGTGGAGGCGTATCGGTCGCGGCGGATACGGCAGGCTGTTGCGGTGCGATTTCATTATAAAGAGGATTTTGTCCGGCTTCCCACTCGTTGCCGTACTTATCATAATACTTAACATTTCCCATAGGATCAGATATTGTTCCCTTAACCTCGTATTCGCCCGGACGCAAATCGCCACCGACAGTATCGCCAAGTTTACGCCAGCCACCGGGTGCTGTATCGTCCTTGATCCATTTGTATCCGCCACTGTATTCCATCCCACTCGCACCACCTCCACGACCACCGCCCCTGGGTGCGAAGATTGGCTCGTTCAACGGGAGGACTTCCCACTGGCCGGTCTGCGGATTGATACGGCGTACCAACTGCTGACCGCCTACGCCGCTCGCGACTGTGCCGCGTTCGAGTTCGGCTTTCTTATCTTCCGATTCCCTGTTCATTTTCATCTCGAACATCTGCTGTTCGCGTTCAAGACGTAACTGTTCCATCTGTTGATCATTCTTGAACCGCTGCTGTTCCAGTTTCAACTGTTGGGCACGGTCCTTCTCTGCCTGTAATTCGCGCTGCGTCATTGCGCGTTCCTGCATGGCACGGCTGGCGTTATACTGCTGCTCCTGCTGCTGTAACTGCTGCTGCTGTAACTGCTGTTGACCAACGCCCATGAATGTTCTGTTCAGCCCTTCAAACTGCTCTTGAGACAGGCCAACAGCATTACCGAATACGGGGAACTGACCTGCAACGGTGGGAGCCTGCGGCTGCTGTTGCTGGCCAAGCATACCGGCTATCTGGAATGCGTTGTCCCAGACACCACCACCACGCGCCTTCTGCCCCTGGAAGAATGCTGCTACATCGTTCTCGGTTGCGTTGTCCGGGAACTGGACGGGGACCTGACCGTTTAGATAAACTTCCATTTAATAACCTCCGTACCCATACGGATTCATAGGTTGACCGTTCGGATAATAGTTGTATCCACCACCAGAACGCGGAATAAAACTCATTGGGCTTGTCTGCTGCGGTCCGTTAATCTGTTGCGCTGCACCACCTAAGAATCCCATAAACTGGTTCATCGCGTTCTGTGGCTGTGGTGCCTGTTGCGCGACGATAGGCTTTGGCGGACTTAATGGCGCACCCTGTTGCGGGACGAGTACCGTATTATTTCCTATCGGACCAGTAACCTGTGGGAGCGGATTTGTAATCGTCGGTTGCGGTGTCGCCTGCGTTGAAGGTGTTGGCGCAGAAATCATTTTTGGAGCCTGCATCTGCGGTGCCATCGTGGACGGCTGCATCTCTGTCATTTTTGTTCCCATATTATATGCTGAACCCATTGCGCTAACAGCACTCATTGGGTCAGCAATCGTACCGCCGCCAGCTAACTGTCCGCCTGCACTGCCAAGTCCAGCACCGATACCAGCCCCGACAGGACCGCCGATAGCCATGCCTGCTGCGCCACCGAGTATTTTGCCAATACCGCCACCCAATGCACCTTTCAGCCCCTTCTCCTGCTTCTTCTGCGCCTCTTTCATTAGTTCCTGTTGGATGCCGACCTGTGCGTTCTGTAGCTGGTAGTCCAGAAACCTGTCGCGTGGGTCCCCTGGGCGTGTGCCAAGCCTGCCAAGTTGCGTGAACAATGCCGCAATCTGGTAGGCTTCTTTATTGTCCATGTCTTTCAGTTTCCAAGCCATCGTATTATCCTCTACCTGTTAGTGCGCCTGCGCCAAGTGTTACCGCGCCTGCAATTGCACCGAGTACCGGGTTGCCTGTCATTGCAGCTACATTGAACCCTGCTGATGCCGCGCTGGACAGTGTTGCCAGCATACGTTCGCCCCAGTTCGGTGCGCGTTGCTGTAACGCTGAACCGCCTATGGACGCGATATAGTTCATCGGATACTGGAATGTTTCCAGTTCCCATGTGAATGCGCGACGTACCACCTCGACATTGTGCATGGTCGTATCCAATTCCAGACCCATGCGCAAACGGATCAGGTCGTATGCCTGTAGGAAACTGGCTCGTTCTGACTCGGCTAGTTTGATGAAGTAGTCTAGTACAGCACTCTGGATAGCAAGTGTGTTCTGGATACTTGCACCCTCAGCCTGGATGTAGAATGCGCCACGGTTCATGTCGAACTGGTCCTTCGCCGTGGCAAGGTTCATGTCGAATGCACCCTTCTGGACCGCACGTTGTATCAGCCAATCGGCCTTCACCTGTTCCCAACGGTCCAGTGCATCGTCCAGTAGACGCTGTGCCTGTGCATATTGTGCTGCCCTGTTCACCTTCCAGTCGGCACTGGCAAGGGTAAACTGGTCCTTCGCCTGCTGGTAGGAACGCTGCTCACCAGAATAGGTATGTGCATGTTGTAGGCGAATCTGCATGGCGCGGGTTTTCAGTTCGGTTTCCATCTCGTCCAACCGTGCGATGCGGCTTGATTCGAGTTGTGCGAGTGCGCCGATAAACTGTGTGTTCATGACTGCGCGTATATCTTCCATACCAGCCGTAATCCGTGACAGAGTTGTCGCCATTTCCTCAATGGACCGGGTAGACTTCGCACTCATGTGTTCCGCGATCAGGTCGTCTGTATCGTATGCGGACAGTTCGGTAGGAACGTCTGTAATGACCGATGCGACATCCAGTAATGCAAGCGCAGGGAACCCCGATAATGTAAGGTCTGTCGCATGAGTAGACGTTCCAAGTGGTGCATCCTCACCTGTAGCATCAGGAAATTCGCCTGCAACACGAACTGAAAGATCATCTGCAACAAGGTTCGACGTGGTAGCCAATTGGAACGCCGATACCGGCTTGTTCACCCATTGTAATGTTGCATAGGCATTGAAATAAGCGATCAGTTTGCGGGCTGGTGTGGTATCGTGTCCGACAAGGTTTTTCATGGCAAGCAGGATTGCGTTATAGTTCGGCATCCGCTCGCTCACGTTTGACCAGAGCGATCCGGCTGCGGCTTTGGGCAGGGCGGAGTCTGGGTCGAAGAAGAGTCCCTCGTTGATCTCGTATGTTTCAGGTTTTGTCCCTAACGCTTTAAGGTACGGATTCATTACCGGGTCTGAAGTACTTGTTTCACCGGGAAGCACCTGATGTACCGGCATTGGTTCTCCGATACGTTTTTTAACTGCATTGGCTACGTTCGGGTATGGGGTCTCCCCACCAAATTCTGTATTCCATGCGGTTCCGCCAGTATACATCCTTGCGCGTAACCGTCCGATCAGGCCCTGATCGCGTGCGTCTGCTTCTGATATTGGGTTTGCGCCTGTTCCGTAATACCCATCATACGGGTTTATGCCTGTCAACCATGCTGAATGGACGTTCTGCAAGAACTCGGAGTATTGCATTGCCGATGCACCGGCTACACCGTTTCCACCTTCTTTGCTCATTTATAGTCCCTTACTGCCTATGACAGACATTGTAAATCCTGACTTCTGCATTATGCTGACTACCTGTTTGTTCTCTTTTAATGTGCAAAAACTGGTTTCCATAATTATAAAAGTAATCTCCAGTTATTATTGACGATGTCCATCAGAACGCCTACTCGCGCATAAATAGCATCTGCAACGTTCGGATAAGGCTTTGTAGCACCAGAACCAAATATGTCGTCCCAATCAGAACCTGCCGTTGTATCAAATATCCTCGAACGGATACGCCCAAACAAACCTTGTTCTTTCGCATCATCAGCACTTGGAAGGTCACCGTCAATTCCGTAATACCCATCATACGGGTTTATGCCTGTCAACCATGCTGAATGGACGTTCTGCAAGAACTCGGAGTATTGCATTGCCGATGCACCGGCTAAACCGTTTCCACCTTCTTTGCTCATTTATAGTCCCTTACTGCCTATGACAGACATTGTAAATCCTGACTTCTGCATTATGCTGACTACCTGTTTGTTCTCTGTTACACCTACTATACTGGTGCAATTCTGTTTCCTTGCGTCAGCGACTATCTTTTCTAACCCTGATTTTAACACATCATTGGTTACTCGTGCATAACAAATCAGGCAAACAATTGACATGCTCTTTTCGGAAGTGAACATGTTTGTTTCTGGCATGGTGCCTATAATGCCAAGAAGGGTCCCGTCATCAGCGACTATTTCCCATATTGAAACAAACCCATAGTTTGCCATAACCATGATTCTGTCAGCATACGCTTCACGCTCGTCCAGCGTGTCCAGTGCGGACGTATCAACGATCATCTGTCGAACCAGATACCACAGGCTGAACAGCCTGTTATGGCGCATCTTGCGCGTTACCGCCTTGCGAAACAGAGGAGACCCCTTTAGTCCCTCTACGATAACGCCTGTCTTCGGCTTGGTATCTGACTTCAATCCTTCTAATATAGAAGTTTTCATCATCGCTTACAGCCTTCATTTTTATTTTGCCACTATGGAAACTTACTCTTGGGAAACTTACTCCATCAACATTTACAGGAACCCAGGGTGCCCAATTAAACGACATGTTGTCGGATTCACTCCATACCACCTGCGTCTGCGCACCGCTATATTCGCCTGCCAATCCAATTTGCAATGCTGATATATGCTTTGTGCCTCTATCTCCGGTATCAAACGGCCTTGTACACAGTTCCAGTTCCATATCTTCTGGAGGTGCGGTTGCATACATTTTATTCGGAGTGGCGTGTAAAGGACCTGTCACTGATGCTACAGAATACTCGAACGGACCGCCAATCCTTCCGTCCGTGGTGATGCAATAACTGTCAGTATCATCCGACAACCAGAACCGACCTTTACGTTCGTCAAGCACAATAAACTGGTATTCGTTTGTGATATGACGCGAATCTATGTCCTGCATCCCGTCGCTGTTAAACAGGTGCAACCGCCCGTCGTCAGCAACAAATAGATGAAAGTTTTCATTACCGCCTGCCGTCCAAACACCCATGTCTCGTGTGACATTATGTACAAATCGGTTGTCAGCCTGTGAGACGATATGTATTTGTTCGCCATAGCAGACGAGCGTGTCCCTGAACGGCAACAGCGTATGTGTTTCGCCGGTCAGCGGAACAAAGCCTATCTCGCCTCGTTCGATCATGGACAGGATGTTTTCCTTAACTGGATAGTCCCCGTCTGGATTCAGAAAATACGGGTCGTAAACGCCAAGCATGGCGAGAAATATGTAGTGCTGAATCTTATCGTCCACGCTGGCTCTTGGTCCATAAACAAGCCAGTCTGTAGTGTAGTCGCTATGTGGATACAGTTCAACTGGAAGCGTTTCACGCCATGCGTCCACATATTCAGACTCAATCTCTGCTTCCGCTACACCGGTAAACACGAGCCTGTCCTTGAAGAAGCATACGGATTTACTGTCCCATGTCGCACCAAGCACCTTGTCTCCAGGGTCTTTTGACCAGGACGTGTACCAGAGGATGTCTGTCCCGTTCACGGCAACCCAGTCTGGGCCACGCTTTGCGATATGCCACGGGCGTGTTGCTTCTGTCACTGTATGTGCTGTTGAACGATTATCATGCTGATAACATGTGACTCCATCAGCATCAAGAGTCAAATCTTCTTTGACGGTTGGGAAAGGCCAGTCTTCGGTCTCAAGCAAAGGAACATCGTTTATGCCCATGCCGTACTCGGTCGGGAGCATGTTCTTGGAATACTCAAGCCGGTCATATCCGAAGTGCTTCTCCGAATAGGAATTGCCCATTGCGAGTGCTTCCGCTATGACGAAGTTCATCTCACTGCCCATTATAATGCTCCATGTGTTATGACTGCCAGACTCAATGATGTCACGCCAGAATACGTCAGTGCGACCTTCCCAGAACTATCGTTGTAGTATGCAGGAGGAAACGGACCGATAAACCTGTCTTCTCCAGCAGAGACAATTACTGCACGATTAGAAATTGCAAGTCCGTCCACGGTTCCGGGGGTGACTATTGTTACCGTAATATCGCCTGCGCTACCGTTCTTGATATGGAGAAACTGGTTTCCGTAGTTTATGAAATCGTCGCCACCTCCGGCTGCGGACGAATATGTCTCCTCCAACCCCGTTCTTGTCATTGCCTGTGCTGCTATGGTTGCCATTATCGTCCTGAATCCTTCTCCTCAATAGGCTTTATGGTTAGCGTGTCAATGTTATCTGCGCTGTTCGCAGTAATCTTCATGTACTGGTCAACACCAGTAGACTTTACCCGTGCGCGACCACGTGTGTCTACCGCGACCGCTGTACGCGCTGTGTAGGCCTGTGTCGTGTCTTTGCGCTCGTAGGCTTGTACATACATGGTATCAGGGTCGTTCACTGCCACATCCACGAAGGATGCCTTCTCGGACGTTTGGCGTATGCCCATGTCGAATACTGGTGTGACTATCTCGATTGCGAGATCGTCATCAATACCGCAGAACTCGTTTCCAATGAACCCTATCGGTGACTGATAGTGCTGGCACAGCCCGTTCTGGTTAAGCATATACGTTTTTGCGTCTGTTTCGGGCGGCTCGCCAGTCTTATTTATGAAGTAATCCTGATAGATGAATGTTGTTCGCCCAGGACGCACCATTGCGCGAATACGCATCGGTTTATTCCAGCCGCCTGATATATCCTTAAACTCAACCGTATAAACGCCAGGGGTGAGTCCGTCTTCAATATAGAGTTCTCCGTCCTCAATAGTATAGTGCCATGTTGACGTACCAACAATACGCCACATACCTTCCATAACAGGTTCGTTTATTACTACGCATAAATCGCCTGTGGTAGATTCATCATCTTCTTCAGGGTATGGACCAACATCCTGTTCGTCAATGCTTGAATAGGCATTTGAATAGAAACGTGGGTCCGGTATCGGCGGCTCATCAGTCGGATCAATGTCGCCGGTATGCTTCACATTACCAGTAAACGTTGCGTTTGTCGGAGCGTTATTTGACCAACCGGTCCACGATGATGCTGGGTTTGCCCCGGCACCAGTATAATATTTTATAACACCAGAGCAGTTTACAAACGATGTAATTCCATGAGTAGAAATATTGTATTGCAAAGTCATTCCAGGTATATAGCATTCTGTAAAAACGAATGAAGATGCTGCGGTATATGGT